>JAABUR0100000153.1_pt1 | contig 159420 bp, 152 predicted proteins | sample 5560091 | NCBI WGS metagenome assembly JAABUR01 (sample SAMN10711879, study PRJNA513375) | rock metagenome | isolation source: Antarctica rocks | place: Antarctica: Victoria Land, University Valley sud | reverse complement strand
CCACCAAATGAAACGCCTCCTCGTCCGCTACGAACGCCGCGCCGACATCCACGAAGCCTTCCTCGCCCTCGGCTGCTGCCTCATCTGCTACCGACGCCTCAACCACTCATTGTGAAACGCGGTCTCAAGGGTCGCTTCGCTCTGTTCTTGTGCGCACGGGCACGGGCGGAGCCCGCGCCCGCGCAAGACCCCTGAAGGGTCGCTTCGCTCCCGGGCTCACTTCCCTGAATGGGCACGGCCCTGATCTGTTCCTCGCGGGTTGGTTCCCCTTCAGGCTCGCGTCCTTGAACGTGCCGGTCGCGGAGATCCCGAAAGGGGCCGTTTTCGGCCCACGAATTTTCCTCTCAAGGTTTCGGCGCTGCTGCCGATGAGGAGAGTGCTCTTCTTGTCGGGGACTGACGGCAATCTCTCCCGCGGCACGACGAGTGAGGAAGCGACGAGCTCAGAAGGCTCGTCGCTTTCGTCTTTCTAGGGGTCGTGGACGACGCGGCCTTCCATCCCGCCGGCGACCGTTACGACCTGGCCGGTGACGTGGCCCGAGAGCTCGTTCGAGGCAAGTACGACCACCTGGCGCGCGACATCCTCGGGCTGGGCGACTTTGCGCAGGGCCATCGTGCGCGAGATCCGCTGTACCGCCTCCGGATCGACGTGCCCGCGTGTCATCGGCGACTCCGTCCAGCCGGGCGCGACGGCGTTCACCCGGCCGCGCGGAGCCACCCGCACGATCTCGTTCTTGAGGCTGAGGAGGAGCCCGCCGAGGACGGCCGACTTCGCGGCCGCGTAGTCGGCGTGGCCGGCCTCGCCGACGATTCCCGCAGTCGAGCCGACCAGCACGAGCGAGCCCTCGCCGTTCCGCTCGACCTCGCGGAGAAAGCCGCGCGCGGTCAGGAACACCGACGTCAGGTTCTGGCTCAGAGTGCGCTCCCACCGCTCGAGCGAGAGCTCCCAGACCGGCGCGTCGTCCGAGGGCCAGACCCCGGCGATCGCGGCACAGACGTCGATCCGGCCGAGCGCGGCGCGCGTCTCCTCGAAGAGCCGGTCAACCTCGAGCTCGTCGGTGAGGTCTCCCTGAACGATGGGTGCACCGTCGAGCTCGGCCGCGACCTCGCGGGCCCGCTCTTCGCCGCGGTGATAGTGAACGGCCACCCGCGCTCCCTCGGCTTCGAAGGCCCGCGCGCAGGCGGCGCCGATCCCACCGGACGCGCCGGTCACGAGGACGCCCTTGCCTGCGAGGCCGGTTTCCACGATCGCTTAGGCTAACGCGCGGTGCGCATCCACATCATCACCGACATGGAAGGCGTCTCCGGGATCGTCAAGGGCGCCCAGACCGGCGGCGGCCTGCCGCTCTACGACGAGGGGCGCAAGCTCTATACCGAGGAGATCAACGCGGCCGTGCGTGGCGCGAAGGCCGCCGGCGCGACCGAGATCGTCGTGATGGACTGCCACGGTGCCGGCAAGGAGTGGTCGTTCAACTCGCTGATGCCGGAGCTGCTCCATCCCGACTGCGAGTTCGTCGTCCAGGACGACTGGACCGAGTACACGGACTTCCTGGAGGAAGGCTGCGATGCGGCGCTCCTCGTCGGGATGCACGCAATGGCCGGCACGCGACTGGGTGTGCTCAACCACACGGTGTCGGGCCAGGACTACTTCAACCTCTGGTTCAACGGCACGCGCGTCGGCGAGACCGGTATCCATGCCGCCGTCTGCGGAACGTGGAACTGTCCCGTGCTGCTCGTCACCGGCGACGAGGCCGCGTGCGCGGAAGGCAGCGACCTGCTCGGCTCAGGACTGACGACGGTCGCGGTCAAGACCGGGCTCGGCGTCCAGTCGGCGCGGCAGATTCCACCGGTAAGGGCGCGCGAGCTGATCGAGGCGGGTGCGAAGCAGGCGCTCTCGAACCTGAAGGCCGTCGAGCCGTGGAATCCGGGCAACCCCTGCGAGATCAAGGTGGAGTTCAAGCACACCGGCGCGCCGGACAAGCTCCGCTTCCGGAAGGGCGTCGAGCGGGTCGACGACCGGACGATCTCGGTCACCGCGGAGACGTGGTGGGAGGCCTGGACGACGTTCTACTTCTAGGGTTGCGGCGGTTCGATGATCCCGAGCTCCTCGACCAGGGTGAAGAAGGCACGGGCGAACGGCGACGGCTTCGTTCGGCGCCGCACGGCCTCCCAGTCGATCTGCTCGCGCAGGGAGCGTGCCAGCTCGAGCACACCGGCGAAATCCGGCTCCTGCTCGGTCAGCGAGAGCAGCTTCGTCGCCATCACGTCGTCGAGCGAGGCGACCGGCAACGCCTGTGCCATCACCTCGATGACCTCGGCGCGCTCGAAGTGCTCGTCGCCGATCGGCCCGCCCGCTGGGTGGAAGATCAGGTCGATCAGCGTCTCCCCGCACCAGGCCTTCAGGAGCCAGGCCTCGGGCGGCCGCTCCGCTCGCATTCCAGCGTCGACGAGTACCTGCAGAGCGCGCTCGGCGTCCTCCTCGCGGACGAAGAAGTCGACGTCGTGCTCGGTCGGTGGTCCTCCGCGAGCCCACGCAGCGAGTCCACCGCCGAGCAGGTGCGGCACCTCGGCGTCGCGGAGTGCGGCCGAGGCGAGTTTCATCGCGTCGATCAGATCGGGAAAGCTCTGGTCCGGCGTGCGCACCATCGGGCTGGCTCGTTACCCGCTCGATCGTTTGTGAAGCGGAGGCGAGGTAGAGAACTGTTGGTATGAGCACGACCGTCCGCATTGCCGCCGCAGGCGACATCCATTGCGCCGAGCCGCTCCGCGATCGGCTGACGCACGCCTTTCAGGTGGCCGCAGAGCAGGCCGATCTCGTGCTGCTCGCCGGCGACCTGACGACCCACGGCGACCCCGAGCAGGCCGCCGTCCTCGCCGACGTCTGCCGCGACCTGCCGATCCCGGTCGTCGCCGTGCTCGGAAACCACGACTACCACTTGAACCGCTGCGACGAAGTGGCGGCCGTCCTGCGCGAAGCCGGCGTCGTCGTGCTGCAGCACGAGGTCTCGCTCCACGAGGTCGGTGAGATCGAGGTCGGGATCGTCGGCGCGAAGGGATTCGTCGGGGGTTTCCCCGGCGCGGAGCTGCCCGACTTCGGCGAGCCGCTGCTGCGCGAGGTCTATGCGGAGACGACCCGCGAGGTCGAGGCGATCGAGGTCGGACTCGAGGCGATCTCCGGCTGTCACCGCCGGATCGTGCTGCTCCACTATGCGCCGATCCCGGAGACGCTCGTGGGCGAGCCCGAGACGATCTGGGCCTTCCTCGGCTCCTCGCGGCTCGCGGGCCCGATCGGCGCCCACCGTCCCGACCTCGTCCTGCACGGTCACGCGCATCGCGGCTCCTTCGAGGGCTCACTCGGGCCGGTGCCCGTGCGTAACGTCGCGGTTCACGTGACGGGGAAGGACTTCGAGCTCTTCGAGCTCTAGTACGTCTCCAGACTCGCGCGGCGGCGGCTCTCCGCCTCGAAGAACCGGAAGAGGACGTAGGCCGCGACGGCGTAGGCGGCGCCGATCAGAGCCTCCGTGACGACGAGGCCGCGGACGTCGCCGAGCGTTGCACCATCGACGACCCGGCGCGCGGCCTCGATCCCGTGCGTTAGCGGCACCGAGCGGCCGATCGCCTCCATCCAGCCGGGCAGCGAGTCGACGTCCACGTTGACGCCGCAGAAGAGCAGCATCAGGAAGTAGACGAGGTTGGCGGCGAAGAAGACGTCGCGAGCGCGCAGGCCGATCGAGCCGATCAGCATCCCGAGCGCGGTGCACGAGGCGACGGTGACGGCGACGACGAATGCGAGCGTGGGCAGCGATGCGGTATCCGGGTTGAAGTCGAGCAGCAGCCAGCTCACGGCAAAGCCGAACGTCGACACCGCAAGTCCGTTGACGATGTTCGGCAGGGCGCGGCCCGCGAAGACGGCGAGCCGGTTCGCCGGGGTGGCGAGCAGCGGCATCAGCGTCCCGAACTGCCGCTCGTTCGCGATCCCCATCACCATCCCGTAGATCCCGGCCATCGCCGAGACCTGGACGGCGTTGCCGACGATGAAGAACTCGTCGCCGCGGCTGCCCGCGTAGCGGCCGAGGTAGGTGAAGAAGAGGATCTGGAAGAGCGGGCTGCCGAGCATCGTCGTCACGTACATGACCGGGCTGATCCAGTTGAAGAGCGCGCGATACGAGATCCGCCCGCCGACGAAGAAGACGCGCAGCGCGGCGGTCACGTCAGCGAGAGCGTCGCCTGTTGGCGGGCGCGCCGCTCGAAGTTCTGCATGAAGAACGAGCCGAGCGCGAGGTAGACGGCGCCAAGGAGAACGCACATCCCGATTCCCTCCCACACCTCGCCGCCGAGCGCCGCGTTCCGCACCGCCTCCATTCCCCAGGTCGGGGCCAGCACCCACGAGAGCCACTCGACCCAGCCGGGGAGGAGCGAGAGCGGGACGAGCAGGCCGGTCGCGAGCCAGACGGGATACTCGAGCAGGTTCGAGAACGCGCTCGCCTGCCGGTAGAGGACGAAGGTCGAGGCCAGCACGAGCCCGAGCAGGCCGAGGCTGACGACGGTCACCGGCAGCGCCAGCGCAAAGAGCGCGGGGTGCTCGAACGAGAGCGGGACGCCGAAGAAGACGCGCCCCCAGAAGAGCGTCGCCACGATCGAGTAGAGCCCGATCGTGGCGGTGGAGATCGTCAGCGGCAGGAGTACCCAGAGAAAGCGGACCGGCGCGGCGATCGCGATCTCGAGCGTGCCCTGCCAGCGCATCCACTGGATCGCCCCGCCCGAGCCGAAGAGCGTCGACGACCAGATCCCCATCAGCCCGGCTCCGAGCGCCGCGTAGAGCAGGCCGCCGCCCCGGTCGCCGCGTTCGAACATGAAGAACGCGATCGAGGCGAAGATGACCGGCTGGAGCACGCTGATCAGGACGAAGAAGAGCGAGTTCGTCAGGTTCTTCAGGTTGAAGAGCCACCCGACCCAGAAGATTCGCAGCATCTTCCGAGCCTAGCCAAAGGGGTCAGGCGCGCTCGAAGCGTCGCGCCTCAGGCGCGCTCGAGTGTCGCGTGCTTGCGACTGTGCCGCTCGAGAACGCGGATCAGCAGATATCCGGCGGTCGCGTAGATCGCTCCGATCAGGGCTTCGGAGCCGACGAGCCCGGTGACCTCGCCGAACGGGGCGCCGTCGGCGAGCAGCCGCGCCGCCTCGATCCCGTGCGTGAACGGCAGCCCCTGCGCGGCCGTGCTCAGCCAGTCCGGCAGCGCGTCGAGTGGCACGTTCGCGCCGGTACAGACCAGGAGGATCCCGAAGAGGACGTTCGAGAGCACCGCGGTCTCGCGCACGATCAGTCCCAGCCCGGCGCTGAGCAGCCCGAGTCCGGTGCAGGAGAGGGCACTCACCGCGGTCACGAGCACGAGCGGCCCGAATGCCGAGGCGGGCACGTCGATCCCGACGATCAGGCCGCCGACCACGAGCCCGAAGGCGGCGACGAAGAACCCGTTCAGGACGACCGGCAGCGCACGGCCGACAAAAAGGGGCAGGCGCGGCGCGGGTGTGATCAGGATCGAGCCGAGCGTCTGCTGGAAGCGCTCGCCCGCGATGATGTTCGTCATCGCGAAGACGCACGGGATCGAGGCGTACTGGATTCCGTTCCCGATCACGTAGAACTCGTCAGACTCGAGCGCGGCCGAGCGCCCGATGTAGACGAAGAGCAGGATCTGGAAGACCGGCGCGACGAGCAGGCTCGGGATGAACACCCAGGGCGAGAGCCAGCCGAAGAGGGCGCGATAGCTGATCAATCCCCCGATCACGAAGACCCTGACGCCGGTCACGAGAGCGCCCCCATCACGAAAGCGACAGCGACGCCTTCAGGCGCGCCGAGCGCAGCGCCCGCTCGAGCAGCAGGATCCCGGCCAGCGTGTAGCCGGTCCCGAGGAGCAGCGCGAGCGCGATGTCGCCGTAGGGCGAGCCGCCGAGCGCCGCGCCGCGGATCGCGCTGATCCCCCAAGTTGGGGCGAGCGCCCACGAGATCGGGCGGACCCAGGCGGGGAAGAGCGTCAGCGGGACGAGGAAGCCCGAGATCAGCCAGACCGGGTACTCGAGCATGTTCCCGAGCGCCCAGGCCTGGCGGAAGCGGACGAACGCCACTGCGAGCAGGAAGCCGAGCGCACCGATCGAGACGACGGTGGCGGGCACGGCGAGGGCGAACGCGAGCGGGTCGCCAACCTCGAGCTCGATGCCGAAGACGAGTCGGCCCCAGACGAGCGTCGCAATCATGCTGTACATCCCGATCGTCGCCATCGCGATCGTCACCGGGAGCAGGATCAGGGCGAAATGGGCCGGCGCGGTCGCGAGGAGCTCGAGCGTCCCCGTCCAGCGCTCGCGCGCCAGAGCGGCTCCCGCGGAAGTGCTCGTCGCGCCCCAGATCCCCATCACGGCCGCACCGAGCGACGCGTAGAGGAGCGGCTTCGGATCGTCGCCGGACTGGAACATGAAGAAGGCCGCGGTGGCGAAGAAGAGCGGGTAGACGATCCCGAGCCAGAAGTTGAAGGCCGAGCGCGTCAGCATCTTCATGTGCACGACCCAGCCCACCCAGAGGAGCCGCAGCGCTCGCATCAGTAGTTGTCGAACGAGGCGGTGCGGCGCCCGGCCGCCTCGAAGGTGCGGAAGAGGAGGTACGCGGCACCGGCGTAGCCGGCCCCGACGAGCAGCTCTCGTAGGATCAATCCGTCGACACTGCCGAGCGAGGCGCCGTCGGCAACGAGGCGCGCAGCCTGGATCCCGTGGGTCAGCGGCAGCACCTCGCTGATCGCCCGCATCCAGGCGGGCAGCTCGTCGAGCGGCACGTTGACGCCGCAGAAGAGCAGGAGCCCGATATAGGCAAGGTTCGCGGCGACGAAGATCTCGCGCGCGTAGAGGCCGATCGAGCCGATGATGAACCCGAACGCGGTGCACGAGGCCGTCGTCACGAGCACGCAGGCCGCGAGCGCGGGCACGACGCCGGGGTCGAGCTCGAAGTCGAGCAGCGCGAGCCCGACGACGAAACCGAAAGAGGAGAGCACGAAGCCGTTCACGATGAGCGGCAGCGCACGCCCGAGGAAGAGCGCAAACCGGTTCGCGGGGCTGACGAGGACGAGCGAGAGCGTCTGCGTCCAACGCTCGCCGCCGATCGTCATCGCGACGCCGAAGATTCCGGCCATCGCCGAGACCTGGACTGCGTTGCCGACGACGAAGAATCCGTCCGTCTCGACTCCGCTCGCGCGACCGATGTACGCGAAGAAAAGGATCTGGAAGAGCGGCCCGCCGAGCATCGTCGGCACGTAGACGATCGGCTGCATCCAGTTGAAGAGCGCCCGGTAGGAGAGGACGCCGCCGACCACGAAGATCCGCGCGGCGGTCACACGCGCCTCATCACGAGAGCGCGAGTGTCGCCCGCTGCCGTGCGAGCCGCTCGAAGTTCTGGACGAAGAAGAAGCCGATCACGAGATAGACCGCCGCGAGTCCGAGGCAGACGCCGATCGCCGTGAGCGGCGAGCCGCCGAGCACGCTCTCGCGGACGGCCTTCGCGCCCCAGGTCGGCGCGAGCGCATAGGAGATCGGGTGAACCCAGTCCGGGAGAAGCGCGATCGGCGCGAGCAGGCCAGCGGCGAGCCAGACCGGATACTCGAGCATGTTCGCGAGCGCCCAGGCGTAGCGGTACAGGATCAACGTCGCGGCCATCACGATCCCGAGCAGGCCGAGCGAGAGCACGGCGGCGGGCAGCGAGAGCGCGAACAGGATCGGATGCGCGAGCTCGAGCGGCACGTCGAAGAGGAGGCGGCCCCAGGCGATCGTTGCGACGAGCGAGTAGAGGCCGACAGTCGAGCTCGCGAGGCTCGTGCCGATCAGCGAGACGAGGAACGGCGTCGGGGCGGCAATCGCAAACTCGAGCGTCTGCTGCGAGCGCTGGCGCTGGATCGTGTTGCCCGCGCCCCAGAGCGTCGAGGCCCAGAGCCCCATGAAGGCGGCGCCGAGCGAGACCCAGAGCAGTGTCTCCGTCCCGCCGCCGCGGCGGTAGAGGAAGAAGGCGATCGAGGCGTAGGTGATCGGGGTGACGACTGCGGTCAGGACGTCGAAGCCCGACCGCGCCATCGTCTTCAGTTGCAGGAGCCAGCCGATCCTGATCACCCGCAACGCCTGCAGCATCATCGCGTCCGGAGGATCAAGCGGCGGTCACGAGCGCCACATACGCGTCCTCGAGCGTGGGCTCGCGGGAGGAGACCCGGCCGACCGAGACGCCGTCGAGCTGCGAGAGGATCGCGTGGGTCAGCTCGAGCCCGGGCGCCGTCTGGACGATCAGGAGCTGCTTCTGCTCGCGGTCCTCGACCGCGACCGCCCGCACGCCGGCGAGCGCGCGCACCCGCTCGACCGAGCGCTCCTCGACGCCGAACACCTCGACCTCGACGACGCTGCCGTCCGCGACGCCGGCCTTCAGCTCCCGCGGCGTCCCCTGCGCTACGATCTCCCCGTTCGCGATCACGGCGATCCGGTCGCAGAGCGAGTCCGCCTCGAACATGTAGTGCGTGGTCAGGAGGACGGTCTTCCCGGATGCGGTCAGCGAGGCGATCGTGGCGCGCAGCTCGCGGGCGCCGACGGGATCGACCCCGATGGTCGGCTCGTCGAGGAAGACGACGGGCGGATCGTGGAGCAGCCCGCGGGCGATGTGGAGGCGCTGGCGCATCCCGCGGGAGTAGCCCTCGACGCGCTCCTTCTCGCGGCCCTTCAGTCCCACGAGCTCGAGCAGCTCGTCGATCCGGTGGCGCTGGCGCTTCGGCTCGACGCCGTACAGCTCGGCGAAGTAACGGAGGTTGTCCATGGCCGAGAGCCGCTCGTAGAGACCGCGGTCGCCGCCGAAGACGTAGCCGATCCGCTCGCGCACCCAGCGCGCATCCTTGACCACGTCGTGTCCGAGCACGCGCGCCTCACCGGAGGTGGGGATCAGGAGCGTGATCAGCATCTTGATCGTCGTCGTCTTGCCGGCCCCGTTCGGCCCGAGGAGGCCGAAGAGCTCGCCCTCGGCGATCGAGAAGCTGACCCCGCGCACCGCCTCGACCTCGAGCGAGCGCCGCCGGATCGTCCCGGTCGTGGTCTTGTAGGTGCGGCGCAGATCGACGGCTTCGACGACGGTCACGGCGTCCACTCTAGGCGACGGGCCGAACGGCGAGGCCCGTTTGTTGACATGTCAGCCCCGACGCGGTGTGATGGAGCGATGCGGCGGGCGCTAGTGATCTCCGAGCACGACCTCGACGGGCGCCGTTCCGAGGGCGACACGACGCTCGAGAAGGTGACGCTCGATGCCGGCCTCCTCGAGCAGAGGGTGCTCCGGTTCGCTCCCGGACGCTCGCTCGAGCGGGGCGAGGACGACCGCGACGAGCTCCTCTACGTCGTCTCGGGCAGCGCGACGCTCGTGCTCGAGGGGAAGCCCCACTCGCTCGAGCCGGACACCGGCGCCTACGTCCGCGCGGGCGAGCGGTACACCGTCGAGAACCCCGGCGCGGACGAGCTGCACGTCCTTTCGGTCACCGCTCCAGCCGGGGAAGACCGCAGCGGCCGACGCGTCACGATTCGCTTCGCCGAGCAGCCCGAGCTCCGGGCCGACGCGAAGCGGACGTTCCGCTACCTCGTCAACCAGGACGCGGGCTGCGCCGAGGTGACGCAGTTCGTCGGCGTGGTCGAGCCGTGCCGCGCGCCCGATCACAGTCACACCTACGACGAGGTCGGCTACATCGTCGAGGGCCGTGGGATCGCACACGTCAACGGCGAGCAGATCCCGCTCGCACCAGGCTCCTGCTTCCATCTTCCCCCGGAGCAGGTGCACTGCATCGAGAACACCGGGCCCGGGGTGATGCGGATCCTCGGCGTCTTCCATCCGTCTGGCGACCCGGCATCCCGTTCCTACGACGCGGCGACCGCCGGGGCAACAAGTTGACGGTGAAAGCGTCGAATACGACGGAAACCACTATTTCGATCACAAACCACAAGGAGGACGACGAATGAAGAGGGCCATCGTTCTGGCGCTCGTGGCCGGGGTCGCTGCGCTGCTCGCAGCGACCGCAGTCGCGAGGCCGACGGCCGCAACGCGGACCGACGCTCAGCAGGCCGTGAGCTGCTCGAGCACCCTGAAGATCGCGCTCGTGACGCCGCTCACCGGCGGGGCCGGCTTCCTCGGGAACGCCCAGCTCTCCTGGGCGAAGTACGCGGTGAAGACACTGCAGAAGCGGTATGGGCTGAAGATCCGGCTCGTCACGGGTGACACCCCGGTCGAGCAAGGTCCAGCTCCCGCCCAGTCCCTCGCGCAGAAGTACGTGGCGGACCGAAGCGTCGTCGCAGTGATCGGGCCGGCTACCTCGGGTGCGGTCGCGGCGACGAGCCGGACGTACTTCCAGGCCGGGCTCGCTCACATCTCGCCCTCGGCGACGCGCACATCGCTGACCCAGGGCGCGACCAAGGAGGCGACGCAGGCGTTCTTCCGCGTCGTCGGCGGTGACTACATCCAGGGCCCGAGCGACGCGAAGTTCATGGTCGAGAAGCTGAAGGTGAGCAAGGTCGTGATCATCGACTTCCAGGAGCCGTACTCGGTGGGTCTCGCCGACGCGGCGCAGTCGTTCCTGAAGGCGAAGGGTGTCACGGTCATCCGCGAGTCGACGTCGGTCAAGACGACCGACTTCTCCTCGCTCGTGACCAAGGTGCCGAACGACGCTCAGATCGTCTTCTTCCCGACGCAGCAGCCGGAGGACGCGCAGACGTTCGGCCAGCAGCTGCTCGAGCAGGGTAAGCGGGCGAAGGTGTTCGGCGGCGACGGCTCCAACTCGCCGGACAAGTTCAAGCTCCCGGGCTCGTACGTCTCGAACTTCGCTCCGGACATCAGCGGCTTCGCCTACAACAAGGCGCTGATCGCCGGCTGGAAGCGGGACAACCCGAAGTCGAGCCTGGAGTCGTTCGGGCCCCCGACCTACGGTGCCGTGCAGGTCGCGATGAATGCGATCAAGCGCGCGTGCAACGTCGGCAAGGGCCAGATCAAGGATCGGCGTGACGTGGTCCGCAACGTGAAGCGCATCGTCGTCAAGAACTGGATCCTCGGGGGCGACTTCCGCTTCTCGACCAGGACGAACGACCCGCTGAACGCGCGGTTCTACATCTTCCAGATCCAGTCGAACGGGTCGTACAAGCTCGTCGGCTGATCGGTAGCTAGCGCACCACGCGAGCGGCCCGGCGATACCTGCCGGGCCGCTCGTCTTTTCAGCAGGCTTAGACTCGGGCACCCCGTGGACACCTTCATCCAGCTGACGCTCAACGGCCTGACGCTCGGGAGCGTCTACGCGCTGATCGCGCTCGGCTACTCGCTCGTCTACGGGATCCTGAAGCTGCTCAACTTCGCCCACGGCGACGTCTTCATGGTCGGCTCGTTCATCGGCTACGGCGCGCTCCAGGCGCTCGGCGGCTCGGCGAACCCGAAGGTGCCGCTCTGGCTCTTGCTGGTGCTCGTCACGCTCGCGGCCATGGTCGGCTGCGCGATCCTCGGGGTCGCGATCGAGCGCTTCGCCTACCGGCCGCTCCGCAACGCGCCCCGGATCGCGCCCCTGATCAGCGCGCTCGGCGTCTCCTTCTTCCTCGCCTACTCGGTGCAGCTCCTCTTCGGCGCCGAGCAGCGCGACTACGACGCGTTCGCGCTCGGCGAGGGAACGCTCTTCTTCAGCGGCTTCGACATCGGCAACGTCCGCGTCCCGCTGCTCCGGATCATCATCATCGTCTCCGCCTTCGTGCTCATGGTCCTGCTCTGGCTGCTCGTCACGAAGACGAGGATCGGCAAGGCGATGCGCGCCACCTCACACGACCGCGAGGCCGCCGCAATGATGGGGATCAACATCGACCGCGTGATCGTCTTCGCGTTCGTGCTCGGGTCGGCGCTCGCGGGCGCGGCCGGCGTCCTGTTCGCGCTGCGCGCTCCAACCTCGGCCACAATCGGCTTCATCGCCGGCCTCAAGGGGTTCACCGCCGCCGTGATCGGCGGAATCGGCTCGATCCCGGGGGCGATGGCCGGCGGGCTGATCCTCGGCTTCGCTGAGGCGTACACCCAGGGCTACATCTCGACGCGCTGGTCCGACCTGCTCGTCTTCGCGATCCTGATCGCCTTCATGCTCTTCCGGCCCCAGGGCCTCTTCGGCCGCCCCGACATCAACAAGGTCTGAGATGGACGACGAGACTCGCGACAGCGACTTCGAGCAGGCCGTCCCGGCAGCCTCGACGACCGCCGGCCCCAGGATCGGCAAGGACGAGTGGGTCGCCCGCTCGGGCGAACGGCGCGGCGGCCGGACGGGCTGGCGGGGCGTCCTCGAGGCGCGGCTCGCCCGGGTGCCCTGGTGGACCTGGCTCATCCTCTTCATCGGGCTCGTCGCGCTGCTCCCGGTCGGCTTCGAGAGCGGCTACGTCCGGCGCATCGCCTTCAACACGGTGATCTTCGTCCTGCTCGCGCTCGGGCTCAACGTCGTCGTCGGCTGGGGCGGCCTCCTCGACCTCGGCTACGTCGCGTTCTTCGGGGTGGGCGCCTACACCTATGCGCTCGTCAGCTCGGACAAGTTCGACCTCCACTTCCCGATCTTCCTCTCGATCCCGCTCGCCGCCGTGATCGGCGGGCTCGTCGGGCTCCTCGTCGGGTTACCGTCTCGCCGGCTCAGCGGCGACTACCTGGCGATCGTGACCCTCTTCTTCTTCCAGATCTTCCTCACGGCCACGAACAACAGCGACAACATCTTCGGCGACGACCTCGCCGGCGGCCCCAACGGGCTGATCAACATCGACCCGCTCAGCCTCTTCGGTCACCGGCTCGAGATCTCGCACGACGGGATCTTCAACGTCGCCTACCTCTACGTCGCCCTCGCCCTCTTCGGGCTCGTCTACGTGGCGCTGTGGCTTGTCAACGACTCCCGCACCGGCCGGGCCTGGCGCTCGCTCCGGGAGGATCCTCTCGCGGCCGAGCTGATGGGGATGCCGGTCAACTGGCTGAAGCTGACCGCGTTCGCGTTCGGGGCCGCGGTTGCCGCACTGACAGGCTCGCTCGCGACGGCGCTCGACGGGAGCGTCTTCCCGCAGACCTTCGAGTTCCCGCTCGTGATCACGATCTACACGATGGTCATCCTGGGCGGCGCGGGGAGCCAGGCCGGAGTCGTGATCGGGGCGGTGCTGATCAGCGTCCTCCTCGAGGTCCTCCGCGAGCCGGGCGACTCGCGCTTCCTCCTCTATGTCGCCGGGGCGCTCGCGCTCCTGGGCGCCCTCAAGCTCTCGGCGCGCTTCGCCGCCGTGCTCGGCGGGACGATCGTGCTCGGCTTCCTCGCTCACGCAGTCGCAGGGCGGATCGACGAGGGCTGGACCTCGGGCGTCCCGAACGGCGGCGGCCGGGTCGCAGAATGGGTCGACGAGTGGGTGATCGTCCCCGCGGACCTCGCTGGGTGGATCCCGCCGGCCTCGTACATCGGGCTCGTCGCGATCGTGCTCGGACTGACGCTCGTGCGCGGCTGGACGCGCCTCGTCCTCCTCGTGCCGACGCTCTACCTCGCGGCCTTCGTCTGGGAGAACGTCCTCCTCGCGAAGCCCGAGCCGACCAGGTTCGTGATCCTCGGGGCGCTGCTCGTCGCGGTGATGATCGCGCGGCCCGAAGGGCTGCTCGGCGAGAAGCGCGTGGAGATCATCTAAGTGGGACTCTCGGCACCAGTAAGGGCACGTCAGGCGCGCGATCTGCGGCGCAAGGCGGCGTCCTCAGTCGCGGCCAGGCAGACCAGCCTGGCCGCTCCCTGCGTCCTTGCCTCGCTTGCAGCTCGCACACCTGACGTGCGAAACCGGTACCGAGAGGCCCACTGATGGCCGCCAAGCTGCTCGAGCTCAGGCACCTCTCGATGGCCTTCGGCGGCCTCTCGGTGATCGACCGGCTCGACCTGCACGTCGACGAGGGCGAGATCGTCAGCGTCATCGGCCCGAACGGCGCCGGCAAGACGACGCTCTTCAATCTCGTCACCGGCGTCTACGGGCCGACGGGCGGCGAGATCCTCTTCGAGGGCAAGAGCCTCCTGGGCCTCGCGCCGCACCAGATCACGAGGCGGGGGATCGCGCGCACCTTCCAGACGCTGCGCCTCTTCCTGAACATGAGCGTGCGCGAGAACGTGATGGCCGCGGCCTACGGGCACACGAAGGCCGGTGTCTTCCGGGCGATGCTGCGGACGCGCGGGCAGCGGCGCGAGGAGAAGGAGATCCGTGCGCTCGCGGAGAAGCGGCTCGCGTTCTTTGGCGACCGGCTGATGGGCTACCGCTGGGATCAGCCCGCCTACAGCCTCTCCTACGCGAACCGCCGCCGGCTCGAGATCGCGCGCGCGACCGCGACGAACCCGCGCCTCCTCCTGCTCGACGAGCCCGCCGCCGGGATGAACCCGGTCGAGACGCACGAGATCACGGAGCTGATCGGGAAGCTCCGGAGCGAGGGCGGCTACACGATCCTCGTGATCGAGCACGACATGCACGTCGTCGAGGGGATCTCCGACCGCGTGATCGCCCTCGACCACGGGGTCAAGATCGCCGAGGGGACCTTCGGCGAGGTCGCGACCGACCCGCGTGTCGTCGAGGCCTATCTGGGGACCAAGGCGGTGACGAAGTGAGTGCCCCGGAGCCACACGAAATCGAGCCGCTCCTGAAGCTCTCCGGGATCAACACCTACTACGGGCTGATCCACATCCTCCAGGACGTCGAGCTCGAGGTCGGCGCGGGGGAGCTCGTCTCCCTCCTCGGCGGCAACGCGTCCGGGAAGTCGACGACGCTGAAGACGATCCTCGGGCTCGTGAAGCCGCACACGGGCACTGTCTCCTTCGACGGTGAGAACGTGACCGGCCGCTCGACGAGCCACCGGATCGGGCGCGGGATGGCGATCGTCCCGGAGAACCGCCGCCTCTTCGGGCCGATGACGGTGCTCGAGAACCTCGAGCTCGGTGCGTACCTGAACCGCGACGGCAAGGGCCGCAAGGACGACTTCGAGCGCGTCTACTCGCTCTTCCCGCTGATCCACGAGCGCCGCTCGCAGCTCGCCGGGACGCTCTCGGGGGGCGAGCAGCAGATGGTCGCGATGGGACGCGCGCTGATGAGCCATCCGAAGCTCCTCCTCATGGACGAGCCGTCGATGGGGCTGGCGCCGGTCCTCGTCGAGCGAAGCTTCGAGATCATCCAGCAGGTGCACGAGGCCGGTGTCGCGATGCTCGTCGTCGAGCAGAACGCGAACATGGCGCTCTCGATCGCCGACCGCGGCTACGTCCTCTCCACCGGCCGCGTCGTCCTCTCGGGCCAGGCGAGCGAGCTGATCGAGAACGAGGATCTGCGGAAGGCCTACCTTGGCCGTTGAGGACACCCCGTCGCAGAGACGGTCGCAGAGACGGTCGCAGACGAGGTCGCAGAGACGGTGACAGGGACGGACGCAGGGACGAGGCTCGTGGGCGAGGCGATTCGCGGGCGTTTTCCCGTCTTCGAGCGCAAGGTCTACGTCAACTCGTGCTCGCAGGGGGCGCTCTCCGATGACGTGCGTGCCGCCTACGAGGAGTACCTCGCCGGTTGGGACGAGAACGGCGCCGAGTGGGAGCACTGGGTCGAGCGTGCCGAGACCGCGCGCGCCGCGTTCGCGGGCCTGCTCGGCGCGCAGCCCGACGATGTCGCGATCCAGACTTCGGTGTCGGCCGCGGTCAGCGCGCTCGTGTCCGCGCTCGACCTCTCGGGCGAGCGGAAGCGGATCGTGATCTCCGAGAACGAGTTCCCGACGATCGGCCAGATCGCGCACGCGCAGGAGTTGCGCGGCGCGGAGGTCGTCCAGGTCGCGCCCGAGCCGGAAGCGTATGCAGCGGCGATCGACGAACGGACAGCGCTCGTCTGCTCGACTCTCGTGTCCTACCGGACGGGCGCCGTTCACGACGTGACGGCGATCTACGCGCTCGCCCGCCAGCACGGCGCGCTGATGCTCGTCGACGGCTACCAGGGGATCGGCGCGATCCCCCTCGACGCCGCCAAGGCGGGCGACATCGTCGTCGGCGGCACCGTCAAGTACCTCCTCGCCTCGGCGGGGCTCGCGTTCATGGCCTGCCGGCCGGGCCTCGTCACCGAGCTCCTACCCACCCAGACCGGCTGGTTCGCCGATGAGAACGTCTTCGAGATGCAGATCGAGCGCTACCGACCTCACCGCAGCGCGCGCCGCTTCGATGCCGGCACGCCGCCCGTGCCGAACATCTACGCGGGAGTCGCCGGGGTCGGTCTCATCGCCGAGGCGGGCGTCCCGGCGATCGCCGAGCACGTGCGCGGCCTCGTCGAGCGCCTGGTCGCCGGCCTCGACGAGCTCGGTGCCGGCGTCGCGACACCGCCCCACGGACCGCTTGTCTGCGTGCGCTCGACGGACGCGCCCGAGCTTGTACGCGTGCTCGGCGAGGAGGACATCGTCGCGTCGGAACGAGACTCGAGCCTCCGCGTCTCGCTGCATCTCTACAACACGGCCGACGACATCGACGCCGTGCTCGCTGCGCTCGCACGGCACCGCTTGCTGCTCGCGTAGCGATCCCTCGACGAGGGGTTGACAGCAATAGCAATTAGGCTATGATCGCAAACATGCGATACTCGGAGACGGCGAACCGGCTTCCACTCGAGCGCCTGCGCGCCCGTTTGGCGGGTGCCGAGGAGGGCTGGTTCTTCGCCGCGATTGCCGGCGAGGTGGCGGCGCGGCGTGTCGAACGGGGTCTCTCCCAGCGCGAGCTCGCCCAGCGGGTCGGGACGACGCAGTCGGCGATCGCGCGACTCGAGAGCGGCGGGCGGCCGCCTCGGATCGACACGTTGCTCAGGATCGCCGACGCGCTCGACTGCGACCTGCACGTCGACCTGATTCCGCGCGAGTCAACGGGAGGACAAGCATGAGCGCCGGCGTGCTCGCCCGGCTCGACCGGATGGAGAACGAGCTCCGCGAGTTGCACAGCGAGCTGCGGACGATCCGCGCGACGGTGCTCGCCGACGACGCGCCCACGATCGTGGTCGAGCAGGTCAGCACCGAGCCGCCACCGCTCCGGATCGCCGCGCCCACCCCTCCGTCCGCACGCCCACCAGCGCCGCCGCGCATGGAGCGGGAGCCAGCCCAATGGGAGCGCTCCGTGAAGCTTCCAAGGCTCGAGCTGCCGAAGCTCGACGCGGCCGATCTCTTCGGCGCGCGTGGGCTTGCGCTCGCGGGCGGCATCGTGACGCTGCTCGGCGTCGTCTTTTTCTTCGTGCTCGCCGCCAACAACGGCTGGATCGGCCCGCTGGCCCGCGTCGTGCTCGGCGGCAGCGCGTCGGCGCTCGTCTTCGCAGCCGGCGTCGTCCTGCACGCGCGCCACGGCCGGCTCCATGCGGCCGTCGCCGCCGCGGGCGCCGGAATCGCCGGCGGCTACGCGACGCTCCTCGCCGCGGCTGCGCTCTACGACCTCGTCCCCTCGCTTGCGGCGCTTGCACTCGCGGCTGCGATCGCCGGCACAGGCGTGGCGCTCTCGCTTCGCTGGTCGTCGGAGGTCGTTGCCGGGCTCGGATTGATCGGCGCGATGGTCGTGCCCGCGATCGTCATCCTCGACGGAAGTCTCACCGTCACGGGAACCGCGTTCGTCGCGATCGTCTTCGCGGCAGCTGCCGCCGTCGACCTCGCAAAGGAATGGCGAAGTCTCTTTGCCTGGGCGGCCGCCGTCAGCGCACCCCAGATCCTCGCGCTCGTTCTGGCCGACGACGACCCGAAGCACTCGAGCGTCGTCGCGCTCGCGCTCGTCTTCGTCGGGCTCTACTTCGGAGCCGGCATCGCCCGCCAGCTCGCCACTGCCCGAGCGCAGCTCGATTCGCTCGCGAGCATCTTGGTCGCAGGTGCAGCGTTCCTCGGCGGGGTCTCGTCGTTTGCGCTGCTCGAGGGTGACGCGCGCGGGGTCGGGCTCACGGTGCTCGCGGGAGCCTTCGGCGCGGTCGCCGCCTCCTTCTGGCGGGAGGACACGCTCGAGCTCGGCGCGCTCGCAGCCGTTTTCGGCACCGCGTTTGCGGCCACGGCGACCGCCCAGTTCCTCGACGGGCCCTCGCTCGTCGTCGCATGGTCGGTTGAAGCCCTGGCGCTTGGCTGGCTCGGCCGACGGATCGCGGAGACGCGCTTCCAGCTCGTCGCGCTCGCCTACCTGCTGCTCGCGCTCCTCTACACGTTCGGCCACGAGGCGCCGCTCGACACGCTCTACGAGCCCGATCCGAGCCACTTCGACGGGGTGCCCGCGCTGACGGCGATCGGACTGGCGCTGCTCGGATTCGGACTGCTCGCCCGCAGCTGGCCTCCGAGCCGCAGCGGGAGCTCGATGCCGGCCGCGCTCGCGCAGCTCGTCGCCGAGACCGATCGCAACCGCCGTCCGCTCAGCATCGGCACGCTCGCGCTCGGCGGGCTCGTGCTCGTCGACGCCGCCTCGCTCGCGCTGCTCGCCGGCGCCGAACGCCTCTCGATCGAGCCCTCCTTCGACTGGGGCCATGTCGGAGTGACGACCCTGTGGAGTCTGACAGCGCTTGCGCTGCTCGCGGCCGGGATGCTGCGGCGCTCGCGGTTGCTCGAGCTCGGCGGGATTGTCGGCTTTGGCGTCACCCTCGCTTCGTTCGAGTTCTTCAGCCTTCCCGAGCTGCCCGACCACCGCGGCTGGTGCGCCGTCGTCCTCGCCGTGGCGGCTGCCACCGCGGCGCTCCTGCACGGCGCTTTCTCCGAGCGAACCGGACTCGTCTCCGTGGTCGGCGCTGCCTTTAGCACGGCGCTGTCGGGCTTCCTCTGCGCCGAGCTCTTCGCCGGCGACGCTCGCGGCTACGCGCTCGCAGGCATCGGCGTTGCGTATCTGTTCGTCGCGGCCACCGTCTTCGGCCGGCGGAACCTGGCGACGTGCTTCTGGGTCTCTGCTCTCGTACTCGGGCTCGCGTCCTCGCTCGTGCTGCTCGACCACACCTGGCTCGTGCTCGCGTGGGCGATCGCTGCCGCGGCGCTTGCCGGCGCCGGAACCGTCCTCCGCGAGCCCCGTTTCTGGCTCGGCTCGAGCGCGTTCTCGCTCCTCGCCGGTGTCCTGACGCTCGTGCTGCTCGCCACGCCGGAGGACTTCCTCCGGGCGAACGAGACGCCTTCGGATGGCGTGCCCGCCCTGCTCCTCGTCCTCGGCGCATTGGCAGTGCTCGCTCTCGCGATTCGCAAGATCGATCGGCCGGCGGACTTCGCCGACCGCTGGCTCGACGACAGTTTCGACGACCTCGGCCGCGTGCTCCGGTGGGCGCTTGCAGTCCTCGGACTCTACGGCGCCTCGCTTGCGATCCTCGGGCTCGTCCAGGAGCTCGGCGCCGCCGGAACGACGACGGCGTTCCAGCGCGGGCATACCGCGGTGAGCGCGTTCTGGGGTCTCGTCGCTCTCACGACCCTCGTCGTTGGGTTACGCCGCGGGCAGCGGGTGCTGAGGCTGGCCGCGCTCGGCCTCTTCGCGCTCGCGCTCGGCAAGCTCTTCCTCTACGACCTCGCGACGCTCAGCTCGGTCGCGCGCGCCGCCTCGTTCCTCGCCGTCGGCGCAGTGCTCCTCCTCGGCGGCTTCTTCTACCAGCGACTCGCCGAGACCGGCGACTAACTGCGAGTCGGATCGCCGGCCGGCAAGACGCCGACCGCCCAGTCGCGACGTTTCCATTCGGGCACCGGCGGCTCGCACTCGGTCTGCGGAACGAAGCGCGAGCGCTCGACGAGCTCGAGCTTGTGGATGTAGCGGGGGCAGTTCGGGAAGACCTGGGTCGCGCGCACCCGGACGATGCACTGGGCGCGCTCGTACCCGGCGAGCAGCGGGTCGGCCTCGTCGATCGAGGCGCTGCCGTTCAGCCGCAGCCGCTTCTGCCCCTCGAAGTCGACGAAGAGGAGGCCGACGTTCGCGTTCGCCGAGAGGTTCCCGAGCGAGAGGAACATCCCGTTGCCGTCGTAGCTCGGGAAGGCGATCGTCCGCTCGCCGAGCACGCGTACGAAGCCGGGCTCGCCGCCCTTGTAGGAGCACTGCGGCAGCCCGTGCTCGTCGGCGGTCGCGAGGAAGAACATGTCGCGGGCCTCGATGAACGCACGGTCGTCTGTGTCGATTGTCTCTTTGACCAGGCGCTCCTCGAGCCGATCCGCCAGGCGGCGCGTGTCGAACCTGTCCTGGAACTCGCGACTCTGCGGGCCGTACAGACTCATCAGACGATCATCCTCCCGATGCGCCTCCACGTCCACGTATACGTTCTGCTCGCGCTGCTGGCCGCCGGATGCGGCCGGGCCGAGGGAGGTGAGGTGGCGACTGTGAACGCGGAGGGGGAGATCGTCGTCGCCGCCCTGGGGGACTCGATCCACGCGGGCTCGCCGGCCTGGGATCCGGATCCGGACGTGCGCGCCCAGATCGGCGATGCCCTCGATCCGCAGAGCCAGTGGGAGTATTGGGCCGCGAAGTCCGATCCGCGGCTGCGCTTCCGCAACTGCGGCGTCTACGGTGAGCGCACCGACCAGATCGCGGAGCGGCTGGACGCATGCGCGACGGGCGCTGACGTGCTCGTCGTCCAGGGCGGGATCAACGACATCGCCCAGGGCCGTGATGTCGAGCCGGCGGCCGAGAACCTGCGCGCGATGATGCGGCGCGGCAAGGAGCTCGGCCTGCGCGTTGCGATCGCAAACGTCCTTCCCTGGAACAGGGGCTGGCCGAGCGCGGAGGATCCGATCAACCGGCTGAACGAGCTGATCGAGGAGCTGGCACGCGAAGAGGACGTGCCGGTGCTCCCGTTCTACGCGACGCTCGAGCACCCCGACGAGCACGGCCGGATGCGAGACGAATGGACCTCCGACGGCGACCACCCCTCGGTCGAGGGGTACCGGCGACTCGGCGAGATCGCTTTCCGGCTGCCGTGAACCGGTACGGCTCACAGTCGATGACGGGCGCGTTGAAGCGGGTGTTGGTGCGCCCGCCACTGCCCGAGGACGCGGCGGCATGGCGCGAGTACGGCTGGCGCTCGGCGCCCGATCCGCGAGTCGCCGCAGCCGAGCACGAGGCGCTCTGCCTGATGCTCGAGGAGGCAGGAGCCGACGTTGTGCTTTCGCGGCACGATCCCGGGAACCCGGATGCGATCTATGCCTACGACCCGGTCCTCGTCGGCGATGCGGGGATCGTCGTCCTGCGGCCGGGCAAGGAGGGCCGGCGCCGTGAGCCCGACGGAGTCGCGGCGGCGCTCCGCGACGCGGGCGTGCCGGTGGCGCACCGGCTCGCGGAACCCGCCGCGGTCGAAGGCGGCGACACGGTCTGGCTCGACGAGCGGACGCTTCTCGCCGGTCACGGCTATCGCACGAACGGGTCCGGGATCGACGCGCTCGAGGCTGCCTTCCCGGGGGTCGAGGTGATCCGGTTCGACCTGCCGCACTACAACGGCGCCGCCGAGGTGATGCACCTGATGTCGTTCCTCTCCCCGCTCGACACCGACCTCGCGCTCGTCTACCCCCGGCTCGCTCCGGTCCGGCTGCTGGAGCTGCTCGCCGAGCGTGAGATCCGCACGGTCGAGGTGCCGGATGACGAGTTCGAGTCGATGGGGCCGAACGTGCTCGCCCTCGGGCCGCGCCGCGCGCTCGCGCTGGAAGGGAATGACGAGACCCGCCGGCGGATGGAGCACGCGGGCGTGGACGTCGTCACCTATCGCGGCGACGAGATCTCGCGCAAGGGCGACGGCGGGCCAACCTGCCTCACGCGCCCGATGCTCCGCGATTAGCCCTTCGTGCGTCCGACCTCCTGGACGAGCCAGCTATTGCCGTCCGGGTCGTCGAAGCTGAGGAACGTGCCGTAGTCGGCTCGCTCGGGATGCGCGCCCTCCGTGCGACCTTCCGCACCGAAATGGAAGAGGTCGCCGACGTTCACCCCGCGGTCGGCGAGCTCGGCCTGGGCGGCATCGAGATCGGAGACGATTAGGTGCAGGCCCTTCGTCGACCCCGGTTCCGATTGCCCGATTCCCGTTCCGATCGCGATCGAGCAGGCCGAGCCGGGCGGGGAGAGCTGGACGACGCGAAAGTCATCCCCTGCGCGGTGGTCTACGTCCGCCTTGAACCCGACCTGCTCGGTGTAGAAGGCCTTGGCGCGATCTACGTCCGAGACCGGAACAACGACGAGCTCGAGCTTCCAATCCATGATGTCCTCCCTGAGTCCAAAGTCGTCTTCTTGGCTTCTACGAGATCAGACCCCGATGTCGACGACAACTCATCGATCGTGCCACGTAGAGTCAGCGCGTGGCCGGCGACCTCTTCCAGGCGATCGTCGCGGGCGACGCGGAGCTCGTGCGCGAGCTGCTTGAGCGCCGGCCGGAGGCGGCCGAGGAGCGCGACGAGGAGGGCGTCTCGGCGATCCGGCGAGCCGTCTACGCGCGGCAGGACGAGATCGCGGCCGTTCTGCTCGACGCGAACCCCGCGCTCGACGTCTTCGATGCGGCGGCGGTCGGGCGCACGCGCGGGCTCGAGGAGCTGCTTGCCGGCGAGCGGGAGCTCGCGCAGGCCAGCGCGAGCGACGGGTTCACTGCGCTCCATCTCGCTGTGTTCTTCGGTCACGAGGATGCGGCCGCGCTGCTCCTGGAGCACGGCGCCGACGCGAACGCGGTCGCGCGCAACGCCGAGCTGGAGGTCGCGCCGCTCCACAGCGCGGCGGCCGGCGGTCATTCGAAGCTCGTCTCGCTGCTGCTCGAGCACGGCGCCGATCCGAACGCGCGTCAGCGCGGCGGCTTCACCCCGCTCCACGCGGCGGCGCAGAACGGCGACCGCGAGAGCGTCGAGGTGCTGCTCGAGCGCGGCGCGGACACGGCGGCGCGGAACGACGAGGGGAAGACGGCCGCTGACCTCGCCGCAGCGGCCGGACACGACGATCTCGGCGAGCTGCTGGCCTAAGCTCGTGCAGGGGGCTCCCCGCTCTCCTCTCCGTCGCAACCGCGACTTCATGCTGCTCTGGACCGGGCAGGCTGTCTCGGAGCTCGGTACGCGAACCGCCTGGATCGCCTATCCACTGCTCGTCCTCGCGCTCACGGGCTCACCGGCGAAGGCGGGTCTGGTCGGCTTCGCAAGCCGGGTCCCGTTCCTCCTCTTCAGCTTGCCCGCAGGAGCCTTCGTCGACCGTTGGGATCGGAGACGGATCATGCTCGTCTGCGACGCGGGTAGGGCCATCGGGGTTGGAAGCATCGCCGCCGCTCTCGCGCTCGAGCACATCACCTTCGTCCACATCCTGATCGTCGCCTTCGTCGAAGGAACGATGACCGTCTTCGTGGGGCCGGCGGAGTTCGGCGCCGTCCGACGCATCGTCCCTCGCGAGCAGATTCCCGCAGCGATCGCGCAGAACGAGGGCCGTATCTACGCGGCGTCTCTGGGCGGCCCACCGCTGGGCGGTCTCCTGTTCGGGCTAGGACGTGGTCTGCCGTTCCTCGCCGATGCCGTCTCCTACTTGATCTCGTTCGCGAGCTTGCTCGCGATCAAGGCGGACTTTCAGGAACCGCGCGAAGGTGTACGCCGTCGGCTTCGTGCCGAGATCGGCGAGGGAGTTCGCTGGCTCTGGGGCCAGAGCATCCTCCGCGCGACCATCCTGCTCGCCGGCGCCGGCAACTTCGTCTCCAACGGACTCGTCCTCGTGATCATCGTGCTCGCCCAACGCCAGGGCGCATCCTCAACCACGATCGGCGTGATCTTCGCGTTGAGCGCCGTGGGCGGCCTGCTCGGCGCGGCCGCGGCCCCGGCGCTGCAAAGACATGTCAAAGCGTCGCAGGTGAAGATTGGCTACCACGCGGTCTATGCACTCCTGATTCCGCTCCTCGCGGTCGCGCCGCCGCTCGGGTTGGGCCTTCTCCTGGCGCTGATGCTCTTCGGGGCGCCGATGCTCAACTCCGTGTTCGGCGCCTACCGGGCTGCGCTCGTCCCGGATCGCCTCCAGGGCCGCGTGGAGTCCACCGCTGGCCTGATCGCCGCCGGCGCCGCGCCGCTCGCGACACTCGCCGCAGGGCTGCTGCTCGAGGGCATCGGTGCACGGCCGACTGTCTTCGTGTTCGCCGGTATCAGCATCGTGGTGGCGCTCGCCGCAGCCTTGAGCCGCTCACTGCGACGTGCGCCGGAGCTTGCAGATCTGGCCGAAGGCTAAGCCACCAAGTCGCCTTCCTCGAGCGTGAGTTGTCGGTAACCGCTGAGGCCGGAGACTCCGACGCCGACGAGCCGCAGCGCGCCCGGGCGATCTTGCAGGCCCCGGTCGAGGAGCGAGCAGGCGAGCTTGCCGATCCGCTCGGCGTCGTCGATTCCGACCGGGAGGCTCGTCGAGCGGCTGCGGATCGAGAAGTCGGCGTAGCGGAGCTTCGTCGTCACCGTCCTGGCCGAGAGGCCGTCGCGCTGAAGGTGCGCGCCGAGGTCGAGGGCCATCCGGCGCAGCTCGGCGTGGAGGAGGTCGCGCTCGAGCAGATCGTGCTCGAAGGTTTCCTCGACCGAGATCGAGATCCGCTCGCTCGTCAGGTCGAGCCCGCGCGGATCGATTCCGAGCGCCCGGTCGCGCAACAGCCGTCCGACCTGGCCCGGGAGGACCGCGCGCAGGTCGAGATCCGAGAGCGCGCCGAGCCCACCGATCGTGGCGATCCCCGCCGAGCGCAGCCGCTCCTCCGCTCGCGGTCCGACTCCGGGCAGGACGCGCACCGCGAACGGCGCCAGGAACGCGGCTTCGGTGCCCGCAGGAACGACTGTGATCCCACCCGGCTTGCGGCGGTCGGACGCGACCTTTGCGACCACCTTCGTCGGTGCGACACCGAGTGAGCACGAGAGGCTCGTTGCCGCCCGCACCGACGTGCGAACGGCCTCGGCGAGCCCGCGAGCGCGACCGTAGTCCGCAGCGAGCGCCGTGAAGTCGAGGTACCCCTCGTCCAGACCGGTGCGCTCGACGACCGGGACCACCTCGCGAATCGCTGTCCAGACCTCGGCCGAGTACTCGCGATAGAGCGTATGCCGCGGCCGGACGAAGACGGCCGCCGGGCAGCGGCGCAGAGCCTCGGCGCAGCTCATCGCCGAGTGGATCCCGAAGCCGCGTGCCATGTAGTTCGCGGTCGCAACGACGCCGCGGCTGCGGGGATCTCCGCCGACGACGAGCGGGCGCCGCCGGAGCTCCGGATTCTCGAGCTCCTCCACCGCCGCGAAGAAGGCATCGAGGTCGAGGTGGGCGACGATCGCCATCCTCTCGAAGGCTACGCCTCGCGTCCGACCGCGCTTGAATAGGAGCGTGATCGACGCGCCGCCCCTGCCGCCTCCTGCGATCACCGCGCCCGCCGCATACGAGGTCTCCTTCGGGCTCGTCGCGGGCACGGCCCCGGCGGGCACGCGCCGCGTGATCGTGCGCGTCGCCGACCGGGTCGTGGCTGATCGGCCGCTCCGCGGCACGCGGTTCTCGCTTCGAGTCGACGTGCCCGAAACCGTCGCGTCCCTGCGCGTGACTGCGGTCGACGGCGCCGGTCGGCGCTCATCCAGCAGCGTGGGACCTGTCATCGGCCTGCCTCAGGGTGCCGCTCCCCGCGCAGTCGCGCCGCAGCTCGACGCTGCGCTTTCGCGCACGGTGGTCGGCCTTGCCCGCGGCTTCCAGGGGACGAGCGGTGTCTACGTCCAAGACCTCGGGACTGGCCGCGGCGCCGCCTGGAATGCGGCCGCGCGGTTTCCGGCGGCTTCGACGCTCAAGCTCGCGATCGCCGTCGCCGTGCTGCGCGCTCACGACGGCAAGCCCGCCTACGGGTCTCGTGTCGGCGAGCTGCTGCGCTCGATGCTCGTGGACTCCGACAACGACGCTGCGAACGCGCTCGAGGTCTGGCTCGGCGGCTCGACCGGAGCCGGGTCGACGCGGGTGAACGAGACGATGCGCGCACTCGGACTGAACGACTCGGAGATGTACGGCGGCTACGAGCGGACGACGCAGCGGACGGCGGCGCCGATCCCGAATCGCGTCGAGAGCCAGCCCGCCTTCGGCGTCGGCAAGTTCACCACCGCCTGGGATCTCGCGCGGCTGGCGAGGGCGATCTACCTCGGCTCGGCGGGGAAGGGGCCACTGCCCGCGCTCGGGGTCACGCCGTCGGAAGCGCGCCATCTCCTCTGGCTGCTCGAGTACGTCGGCGACCGGGGCACGAAGCTCGATCGCTACAAGGCTCCGAATGCCTGGTTCTCCGTGCTCCACAAGGCTGGCTGGCTGCCGACCGCCCGACACGACAACGGAATCGTCTACTGGCGCGGCGGAGCGTTCGTCGCGGCGGTCATGACGTGGAACTCGAACGGCGTCGGCTCCTCCGCGGATATCCTCGCGGGACGGGTCGCGCTCGAGTCGTTCAAGCGGTTCCGCTAGTACGGATTCGGGACGGCAACCCAGAGGACGCGGAGCGTCTCCGTGTCGGAGGCGTTGCGCCAGGTGTGCGCCTTCGCGAGCTGGTAGGTGAGCGCGTCGCCCTGCTCGAGCACGTGCACCTCGTCACCGACGCGGAGCTCGAGCGAGCCCTCGAGGACGTAGACGAATTCCATCTCGCCGGGCAGCGACGTGAGCTCGTCGCCGGCGCCCTCACCGGGGGCGACCTCGGACTCGATCGCCTGGAATCGGGCCTCGTCGCGGGACGAGAGCAGGTGGTTCTGGGTCGAGAAGGAGGTCTCGAGCGTGGGGCGCTCGTTCCTACGGACGAGTGCCGGCGCGGGCTCGCGCTCGAAAATCGTGCTCAGCCGGACGCCGAGCGCGTCGCAGATGCGGGCGATCGAGGACAGAGACGGCGCGGTCCGGTCGCGCTCGAGCTGGCTGATGAAACCTTTCGTCAGCCCGGTCGCTGCGGCCAGTTGCTCGATCGTCAGCCCACGCTCGCGTCGGAGCGAGCGGACGCGTGCGCCGACCCTGGGGGTGTCGTTTCTCGCGGCCAGTGGCGTCGCTCTGGGCACGGGCCGATCATACGCGGGTTTAGCGCCGTTTCCGGGTCGGCCGCCGGGCCGGGGTCGAATACCGCTACCCTTTTTGTAGTTAGTACTGGCAAAGGCCAGTTTCAGAAGGAGAGTGTTGCCCGTGAGCACGATGCTGCTCGTACCGCTGGAGGACGTCGTCGTCTTCCCGAACATGAATCTCACCCTGACTCTGAGCGTCGACGTCGGCTCCGAGGATCGCGTTCTCCTCGTGCCCCAGCACGAAAACGACTACGCGGCCGTCGGCACCGTCGCCGAGATCACTGACCGCGTCCGGCTTCCTGGCGGCGGCCGCGCAGTGGCGCTGACCGGCCTTCACCGCGGGCTCGCAGGTGCCGCCGAGACCGACGCACGCGGCCGGCTGCGTGTTGCCGTCGAGGAGCGGCCCGACGAGGAAACCGCCGACGGTCGCACGCGCGAGCTCGAGCGCGAGTACCGCGCGATCGTCGAGGAGATCCTCGAGCTGCGCGGCGACGACGGCCGGATCTCGGCCTTCGTCCGTTCGATCACCGAGCCCGGCGCCCTCGCCGACACAGTCGGCTACTCGCCGGACTTCAGCTTCGCCCAGAAAGTGCGCGTGCTGGAGACCGTCGAGATCAAGGATCGGCTTGCGCTTGCGATCGAGCTCCAGCGCGAGCGGCTCGCGGAGATGCAGGTGCGCCGGCGCATCCGCGACGACGTCGAGGAGGGCGCGGCGAAGCAGCAGCGCGAGTACATCCTCCGCAAGCAGATGGAGTCGATCCGGAAGGAGCTCGGCGAGGACGACACCTCGGTCGTGAACGAGCTGCGGCAGAAGCTCGCCGAAGCGGAGCTGCCGGAGGCTGTGCGCGAGCAGGCCGACCGGGAGCTGGTGCGGCTCGAGCGCCAGGGCGAGAGCTCGCCCGAGGCCTCGATGATCCGCAACTACCTCGAGTGGCTGCTCGCGGTGCCGTGGGGGAAGCGCTCCGACGAGACGCTCGACCCGTTGCACACCCGCGAGGTGCTCGATGCCGATCACGCCGGGCTCGACGACGTCAAGGAGCGGATCGTCGAGTACATCGCCGTCCGCAAGCTGCGCGAGGAGCGCGGGATCGAGCCGGACAAGCGCTCCGGGGCGATCCTGACGCTCGTCGGCCCGCCCGGCACCGGGAAGACGTCGATCGGGGAGTCGATAGCGCGGGCCCTCGGCCGGGACTTCGTGCGGATGTCGCTCGGCGGCGTCCGCGACGAGGCCGAGATCCGCGGCCACCGGCGGACGTACATCGGGGCGTTGCCGGGGCGGCTTGTCCGCGCGCTGCGCGACGCGGGGTCGATGAACCCCGTCATCCTCCTCGACGAGGTCGACAAGGTCGGCGCCGACTGGCGCGGCGATCCGTCCGCGGCGCTGCTCGAGGTTCTCGATCCAGCCCAGAACTCGACGTTCCGAGACCACTATCTCGATGTCGAGCTCGATCTCTCCGAGGTCGTCTTCATCGCGACGGCGAACGTGGCGGACACGATCCCCGGCCCGCTGCTCGACCGCAAGGAGGTAATCCGCTTCGACGGCTATACGGTCGACGAGAAGGTGGGAATCGCCCGCGGTTATCTCTGGCCGCGTCAGCGCGAGCGGAACGGGCTGCGCGAGGACGAAGTCGCGATCGGCGATGTCACGCTCGAGACCGTGATCACGGACTACACCCGCGAGGCCGGTGTGCGGCAGCTAGAGCGCGAGCTCGGGAAGCTGCTGCGGAAGACGGCGACGCGGATCGCCTCGGCGAAAGTCGAGGCGCCCGTGGAGCTCGGGCTCGACGAGGTGCGGGAGGCGCTCGGCCGCCAGCAGTTCTACCGCGAGGCGGCGGAACGGACGGCTGTGCCGGGCGTGGCCACCGGGCTCGCGGTGACCGGAACGGGTGGCGACGTGCTGTTCATCGAGGCGACGTCCGCGAGGGGCGCCGAGAAGCTCGTTCTCACCGGCCAACTCGGCGACGTGATGAAGGAGTCGGCGCAGATCGCGCTCTCCTCGCTGCGCTCGCGGGCCGATGTGCTTGGCGTCGACGAGGACGCGTTCGAGCGGGCGTTCCACGTCCACGTGCCGGCGGGCGCGATCCCGAAGGACGGGCCGAGCGCCGGGATCACGATGGCGACGGCGCTCGCCTCGCTCCTATCGGGGCGCGCGGTCAAGCACACGGTCGGGATGACGGGCGAGGTGACCTTGCAGGGCCGCGTGCTTCCGATCGGCGGGCTCAAGCAGAAGGTGCTCGCGGCACACGCCGCGGGGCTGACCGACGTGATCATCCCGGAGCGGAACCGCCAGGATCTCGACGACGTGCCGGAGCACGTCCGCGACGAGCTGACGTTCCATCCGGTGATCTCGCTCGACGAGGTGCTCGAGCTCGCGCTGGAGCCCGCGGTTCAGCTCCATGCGGTGTAGGCGCTGCTCGCCGGTGCCCGAGGAGGTTCGCCGAGCGGCGAGCCTCCTCGAGCGGCGTTGGACGATCTCGATCCTGTGGGCCTCGTCCGAAGGGGCGCTCCGCTTCAATGAGCTCAAGCAGGCGGTGGGGGAGATCCCGCCGCGGACCCTCGCGCAGCGACTCGTGGAGCTCGAGGCGGCAGGCGTCCTCGTTCGCGAAGTGATCGATTCCCGGCCCCCGCGGGTCGAATACCGGCTCACCGACGAGGGCCGCCGGCTGACGCTCGTCGTCGACGCCGTCGTTTCCTTCGCCGCTCCACGCTAGCGTCCGCAGCCATCCGTTGCTGACGCGGGTCGTCCCGGACGTGTCCAGGGGCTGGCACCGGACGTGGCTCGCGGGGGCAGGTCTCGTTCGGACGTGCTCAGGGGCTGGCACCAGAAATGGCTCGCAGCGGCATGTCCAGGTGGGACGTGACCGGGGTCAAAGCCCGGACACGTCCCGTTGGGACGGTTAGATCGCGAGCGCGACCTCTTCGGCGCCGCTCTCGTACTGCGCTTCGTAGCCCACAGACGCCCGAGCGGGGCGCCCAGCGCGAGGCCGGTCTTCTGCACCCAGGCGGGCGGGAAGGGCAGCCGCACGTCGTCGAAGTGAGCGTTCGCGATCACGGCGAGGCGCAGCGGATTGGGCATGCCCTTCCGGTTCGTCTTGCCGTCGGCCGCGAGACCGAACATCGTCTCGAGCAGGCGCTCGAACTGGAGCGCGGGCTTGACCTCGCAGACGAAGGTCGACTCGGTCTCGCCGGCGTTCCAGAACTTGTGCGAGATTCCGGCCGGGACGATCACGGTGTCACCCCGGTGGGCGACGAGCTCCTTGCCGTCCAGCTTGAAGGCGACGACGCCCGACTCGATCTCGAAGCGCTCCGTCTGCTTCGGGTGCAGGTGGGCGGCCGCCACGAATCCATTCGGCTGCACCGTGCACTCCACGAGGACGGACTCGCCGTTCGTCTCGCTCGAGGTCTCGAGGAACCGGAGGCGCTCGCCGGTCATCGGATTCTCGATCACATCTCCCTTGTGGATCATCTCGTTCCTTTCCGGTCGTCGATAACTGACTCGAACTCTCGTGCGTCGGAGCGCCCGTTTCGTCCGCCGGGATGACGATTCGCACTAGCCCGCCGCGCCGATCTCTTCCTCCGCCGCGCGGAGGACTACCGGTCGCGCTGGAGGACGAGACGCATGCCGGGATCGTCATCCGAGGCGACTCGGACGACCGGTGCGAGCCCGTGCTCCGCACCGAGCTCCTCGAGCTCCAGCGGCGTGTAGAGCTGCCACTCGTAAACGTCGATCTCGCCGTCGCCGTAGTCGATCTCGCAGCGCCGACGGCCGCCCACGATCGTCGAACGCTCGACGACGCCCGGCCGTAGCTCCCGCTCGGCTGGGCCGCGAGGCTCGAAGAAGGCGCGGTTCTGGAGGTCGAGGACGAGTCTGCCGCCGCGCCGCAGCCGCCGTGCGAGCGCTGCGAGCACCCGCTCGTTCTCCGTCGCTTCGAAGTAACCGAAGCTCTGCCACATGTTGATCGCGGCGTCGAAGTCTTCCGGGAGCTCGTCGAGCGCGCGCAGATCACCCAGCACGGGCGGCAAGACTGCCGGGTCGTTGTCGACTCCGGTGACGCGATAACCGAGCGCGGCGAGTGCACGCAGGTCGACCATCACCGCAGGGAACGTCGAGCACGCGCACGAAGTCGGGCAGCGGCAGAACTCGTCGCAGGAAATCGACGTCCGCTCTGGTGCGCGCCGGGTCGACCGCGCCGAAGACCTCGCGCCAGCGGGCGGAGTAACCGCTCATCCGAGCGTTCGCCGGACGGCGTCGTGCCAGCCTGCGACGAGCCGTTCCGCCTCGGTCACGTCCAGCGCGGGCTCGTAGCGGGCGGCGCAGCGCCAGGCCCGCTCGAGCTCGAACGGATCGGACCAGACGCCCGCGCCGAGACCGGCCAGCGCGGCGGCTCCGAGTGCCGTCGCCTCACGCTCGGTCGGAACCTCGACCGGTAGCCGCGCCACGTCGGCCTGAAACTGAAGCAGGAACGCGTTCGCGGCTCCGCCGCCGTCGGCGCGGAGCAACTCGAGGTCGAGCTCCATCGCGGCCAGTACGTCGCGCGTCTGGAAGGCGATCGCCTCGAGCGCGGCCCGGACGAGGTGCACGCGACGGGTGCCGCGCGTGAGGCCGGAGATCAGGCCGCGCGCATCGGCCCGCCAATGCGGCGAGCCGAGCCCGGTTAGCGCGGGGACGAAGTAGACGCCGTCTGTTCCGGCGACCGAGCGGGCGAGTGCCTCAGTCTCCGCCGCGTCTTCGATCAGCCCCAGTCCGTCGCGCAGCCACTGGATCGCCGCGCCGGCCACGAAGACGGATCCTTCGAGTGCGTACACCGTGGGTTCGTCGCCGAGCCGCCACGCGACCGTCGCGAGCACTCCTGGCGCCGGGCGGGGGCGCTCGGTGCCCGCATTCGCAAGCACGAAAGCGCCGGTTCCGTAGGTGACCTTTGCCCGGCCGGGGACGAGGCAGGCCTGGCCGAAGAGCGCGGCCTGCTGATCGCCGGCGAGCCCGCTCAGCTGCATCGTGGCGCTGAGCAGTGTCGCCTCCCCGAGCTCGCCGCTCGAGGAGACGACCGCGGGCAGGAGCGAGCGCGACACCGAGAAGAGCGCCAGCAGCTCGTCGTCCCACGTGAGCGAGTCGAGGCTCAGCAGCATCGTCCGCGAAGCGTTCGAGACGTCGGTCACGTGCTCGCCGGTCAGCTTCCACGCAAGCCATGAGTCAACCGTGCCGAACGCGAGGTCGCCCGCGGTGCCAGTGTGCTCGAGTAGCCATTCGAGCTTGGTTGCCGAGAAGTACGGGTCGGGGACGAGCCCCGTCCGTTCCCGGATCAGGTCGACCGGCAACTCGGCGCAACGAACTGCAGTCCGCCGGTCCTGCCAGACGAGCGCGGGGGCGACCGCTCGGCCGGTAGTGCGATCCCAGAGCACGGTGGTCTCCCGCTGACTCGCGATCCCGAGCGCGCGCAGCTCGCCGGCACCGACGCCCGCATCGGCAAGCGCCGCCTCCGCCGCGGCGAGCACGGTCTCCCAGATCTCCTCGGCGTCGTGCTCGACGAGGCCCGGTGCCGGGAAGTGCTGCGTCAGCTCGCGATAGCCGCGCCCGCGGATCGCGAGCGTCTGGTCGACGACGAGGCACGTCGTCCCCGTGGTGCCCTGGTCGATCGCGAGGAGCACCGCACGAGAGTACTGCGAGGCGGGCGTCCCCCCGCGCCCGCCTCGCAGACTTGCGGGCGCCTAGGTGTCCGTTCTCGGCCGTACCCGGTGCTTCGCGCGCCCACCGCACGTAAAAGGTCGGGATAGCCGTACTGACCCGGCGGTGCGGGCGGCGTAGTTTCGTTCCATGAAGCGCGACCTTCACCCGAAACGCCGCCCCGCCCTCTCCCTCCGGGGCGTGCTCGCCTCTCCCCACCGCGGCGCGGTGGAGGTCGCCGCTCTCTTCGGGCTCTACGGCCTCTACCAGCTCATCCGCGGCTTCGGGGAACTCGACTTCGAGGCCGCGCAGCGCAATACGACCGCGATCGTGGCGGTGGAGCAACGCCTCCAGGTCTTCGTCGAGCGCGGCGTCCAGGACTGGGCGCTTGCGGTGCCCGGTCTGGCCGGTCTGCTCGGGTTCGCCTATCTCGCCCTCCACCTCGTGCTGACGCCCGCGGTTCTCGTCTGGGTCTATCGCGCCCAGCGCGAGCGCTTCCCCCTCGTGCGGACGACGCTCGTCGTCTCCACCGCGCTCTCGCTCGTCGGCTACGTCGTCTATCCGGCCGCGCCGCCGCGCCTCGCCGAACTGGGGTTCGCCGACACGGTCAGCGAGCGGGCCCACCTCGATCTGAGCTCCGACGTGCTCGGCAGCTTCTACAACCCGATCGCGGCCGTGCCGAGCCTGCATTTCGGCTACGCACTGCTCGTCGGCGGCGCGGTCGCCTGGCTTGCACGCAGCCGTGTGATCCGGCTGGCCGGCGCGGTCTATCCCGCCGCGATGCTCTTCATCATCGTCGCGACGGGGAACCACTTCCTGCTCGATGCCGTCGCCGGCGGTGCCGTCGTCCTGGCCGGCTGGGCTGCCGCTCGGTTGCTGATTCCGGCGCGCAGCGAGGCAGTCGTGGTCGTGCACCAGCACTCGGCTCGCGGACCGCAGCGCCTCGAGCGCCTCGCGGCTTGAAGACGAGGAAAGGCTTGGGCGCGAGCACCTGCGTTTAAGGGAGCGAGCAGGGAGCGAAGCGACCCTTCAGGGATCTTCGCGCGCTGGGCATCCGCTTCCGCGGATGCCCAGCCTGCGCCAGCTACACAGCGAGCTTGCCGGTCTGCTTCTCGACAGGGATCCGGACGACACCCCAGGCGAGCCCGAGCTTCTCCAGCGTCCAGATCACCCAGCCGCCGGGATCGATCTCCAGCTTCCGCAGCCCGTGGAAGGCCGAGGTCGGGAACGCGTGGTGGTTGTTGTGCCACGACTCGCCGAAGGAGAGCCACGAGAGCCACCAGACGTTGCGCGACTCGTCGCGCGAGGCGAAGCGGCGGCGGCCCCAGAAGTGGCAGATCGAGTTGATCGAGAAGGTGACGTGGTGGAGCAGGAAGATCCGGACGGCGCCGCCCCAGAAGAGTCCGGCGAGAAAGCCGTACCAGCCGCCGATGAGCGCCCAGCCGACGAGCGCCGGCACGAGCAGGGAGACGATGACGAGCGGCAGGAACAGCCTCGCGATCACGCGCAGGCCGGTGTCGCGCATCAGGTCCTTCGCATAACGAGCCTGGTCGGCGCGGCCCGACTCCGAGAAGAGCCAGCCCGTATGGGCATGCCAGAGACCGCGAAGCGCCTCGACGACGCCCCCGCCGAACCCCGCGTGCGGGCTGTGGGGATCACCCTCCTGGTCGGAGAACTGGTGGTGCTTGCGGTGGTCGGAGACCCAGGCGAGCACGTCGCCCTCGACCGCCATCTGGCCGAGCACGGCAAACGTGTAGCGCACCGGGCGGTAGGTCTCGAACGACCGATGCGTGAAGAGGCGGTGATAGCCGACGGTGATCCCGACGCCGGTCAGCAGGTAGCCGACGGCGAGGATCGCGAGCTCGGTGGGGCCGACCATCCGGTCCCAGAGCAGCACGATCGCGGCGACAAGGCCGATAAAGGGCAGGACGATTCCAGCCAGATTGATCAGCTTGTGCGTGCGACTCATGCTCGTCTCCTCGTTCGCGGGGTCTTGGATCGGCCTTGATCGTTCGGCCGGAATGCTCGTATGGTTCGAGACTCGGAAAAGACCGGCGACCGATGATCGAAGGACGAGTTCCCCGGACGGTAGCCGCTAAACGGCGCGATTGTGCTTCAGGTCAGGCCGTTGCGGCGAGCGCGCCCGAGCCGAGGCTCACGCCCGTCTCGGGATCGAAGAAATGGAGACGCGCCGGGTCGAGCTCGAGCCGAAGCCGGTCGCCAGGACGCACAGGGGTGCCTTCGGCAACCTCGGCCGTGAAGAGCGTCCGCCGGTCGGTCGCGAGCAGCGTCGCCCGCTCACCGTCGTCGCTCGCGGCCCGGACCGAGTCGACGTCGACCGGCGGCGCCTCGATCGTGAAGAGGACGTGCGTCGCCGAGCCGAGCTCCTCGACGACCGCGGCCTCGATTTCGAGCGACGGCAGGCTCCCGTCGCCGGCTCGGGCGTCGCCGAAGTCCTGCGGCCGGATCCCGAGGATCACGGCGCCGGAGGTGAGGCCGCCCGGCCGCCGCTCCGCCGTGAGCGGGACGTGGAAACCTGCGAAATCGACGGCTCCGTCCGAGACCTGCGCCTCGACGAGGTTCATCGACGGCGAGCCGATGAAGGCGGCGACGAAGAGGTTCACCGGCTCGCGGTAGAGCGTCTGCGGGCTGTCCACCTGCTGCACCGTCCCGTCGCGCATCACGGCGACCCGGGTTCCGAGCGTCATCGCCTCCACCTGGTCGTGCGTCACGTACACGGTGGTGATCCCGAGCCGTTCGTGGAGGCGCGCGAGCTCGGCCCGCATGTCCACGCGGAGCTTCGCGTCGAGGTTGGAGAGCGGCTCGTCCATCAGGAATGCGGCCGGTTCCCGGACGATCGCACGGCCCATCGCGACCCGTTGCCGTTGCCCGCCCGAGAGGGCGCCGGGCCGCCGGTGGCGCAGATCCTCGAGACCGAGCATGAGCGCGACCTCGTCGACCCGGCGCGCGATCTCCGCCTTCGCCGTCCCCCGCACCTTGAGGCCGTAGCCGAGATTCTTCTCCACGGTCATGTGGGGGTAGAGCGCGTAGTTCTGGAAGACCATCGCGATGTCGCGATCCCGGGGAGCGAGCCGCGAGACCTCGCGATCGCCGATCCAGATCTCGCCCTCGGTCACCTCCTCGAGGCCCGCGATCATGCGAAGGAGCGTGGACTTGCCGCAGCCGGACGGACCGACGAGCACCATGAACTCGCCGCTCCCGATCGTGAAGCTGACGTCATCGACCGCGCGCACGTCGCCCGCGTAGACCTTGCCGACCCCTTCGAGCTTGATCTCGGACATCCCTCGACGCTCCCTTCGATTCGTCCCTTGACCGCGGTCACGATCGTATGACATCGTGGCCGTCCTGTAAACGTTCTCAGTAATCCTTTTCAGGTTGACCAGTCAAGAGACATATCCCACGCCCGACGAGACCGCCGGGCAGGTGCCGACGATCACGACGGTTGCCCGGCTCGCGAACGTCTCGGTCGCCTCGGCCTCGCGAGTCCTGAACGGGATCCGCACGAATCCTTCGACGCTCGCTCGTGTGACCGAGGCGGCCGAGGCGGTCGGCTACGTGCCGAACGCCGCCGCCCGCTCGCTCCGCTCGCGACGCACGGGCCAGATCGCCTTTGCGATGCCCGACGTGGCGAATCCGGTCTACACGACGATGGTGAGCTCGATCCAGGAGCTCGCCCGGGCGCGGGGGTGGCGGCTGCTGCTGCACTCGACCGGGGCAGACCCGGAAGACGAGCTCGCGATGCTGCGCGACCTGAAGCACCGCTTCGTCGACGGGCTGATCCTCGTCTCGCTCCACCTGAGCGAAGCCCATGCCGAGGAGTTGGCCCGCGCTGCGGCGCCGGTTGTGGTGATCGGCGGGCCGAGAAGCGACGCGATCACCGACACGGTGCACGCGTACTCGCGCAAGGGAGCGCGTGAGGCGATCCTGCACCTGGGCGGCCTCGGCCGGAGCCGGATCGCGTTCGTGAACGGCCCGCAGCACACGACGCCGGGCGCCTCGCGCCGCCGCGGGTATCTCGACGGCCTGCGCTTCTGCGGACTTGCGCGCGACGACTCGCTGATCGAGGTCGCAGACGACTTCATGATCGAGCCGGGTCGCCGTGCGGCGGAGCGCCTGCTGGAACGCGAGCGCCCCGACGCCATTCTCTGCGCCAACGACCTGCTCGCGATCGGTGCGCTCTCGGCTCTGCGCGCGGCGGGTCGCGACGTGCCCGGCGACGTGGCGCTCGTCGGGATGGACAACATCCCGCTCTCCGAGGTCACCTGGCCGCCTCTCACCACGGTCGACCTCGGCTCCGCCGAGCGGGCCCGGATCGCGGCCGAGCTGCTGCTCGATCGGATCGAGACCCCCGACCTCGAGCGGCGTGTCGTGGGTGTCGAGCCACGGCTCGTCGTCAGAGCCTCGTCGGGAGTGCCGGTATGAGCGTCCAACCGGGGGTTGGCCGATGAGCACGGTGCCCGAGGCCGGCCCGTCGATCTTCGCCCGCGGCCGGCGCAACTGGTCAGGCTCCGGGCTCTCCGGCCGGGAGACGATGCTGCTCCTGATTCCGGCGCTGCTGCCAATCGTGATCCTCAGCGTCCTACCGCTCGTGCGCGGGATCTACCTCGGCTTCACCGACGCGCGCGCCGGCCTCGGCGTTCCGACCACCTTCATCGGGCTCGACAACTTCCGCACGCTGCTCGAGGACGACCTCTTCGTCAACTCGTTCAAGATCGGCGTGATCTGGTCGGTCGCCGTGACCGCGATCGGCTTCTGCCTGGCGCTCGGCCTCGCTCTCCTGCTCACCCAGAACCTGCGCGGACGCTGGCTCGCCCGCTCGCTCGCCCTCGTGCCCTGGGCGATGCCGGCGGTCGTTGTCGGGATCATGTGGAAGCTCGTCTTCCAGCCGCAGGCGGGGATCCTGAACGAGACCCTCCGGCGCGGTCACATCCCCGGCGAGAACACGGACTGGCTCTCGAGCTTCAGCTGGGCGCTGCCCGCGGTGGTCCTCGTCGGCGTCTGGGCCGGCATGCCGCAGACGACCGTGGCGCTGCTCGCCGGGCTCCAGTCGATCCAGGACGAGCTGCACGAGGCCGCGGCCGTCGACGGCGCCAGCGCCTGGCAGCGGTTTCGGACGATCACGCTGCCGCAGCTGAAGCCGGTGATCATCGCGATCACGACGCTCGACTTCATCTGGAACTTCAACTCGTTCGGGCTCATCTACGTCCTCACCGAAGGCGGGCCGGCGGGCAAGACCCAGCTGCCGATGCTGTTCGCCTACAGCCAGGCGTTCGAGTACGGCGAGTTCGGCTACGCGTCGGCGCTCGGGAGCGCGATGGTGGTCGTGATCGCAGTGGTGCTCGTCTTCTACCTCTGGGGCCGGCTGAAGGAGACGAAGTGATCGTCACCACCCGTCCCAAGCGCGCGAAGAGCTTCCAGTACGCGGTGCTCGCCGGCTATCTCGTCTTCCTCGGCTTCCCGCTCCTCTGGATGCTGTCGATGTCGTTCAAGGGGCCGCGCGAGCTCGTCCAGCTCTACCCCTCCTTCATCCCGGAGGACTTCACGCTCGAGAACTACCGGACGGCGCTGACCGAGGACGACCACCAGCTCGTCCGCAACGGCATCAACAGCCTCAAGGTGGCGGTCGTGACGGCGCTCGTGACGACGATGATCGGGCTGCCGGCGGCCTACGTGCTCGCGCGGCGGAAGGGCCTGATCACGCGGCTCGGACTCGGCTGGATCCTGCTCAGCCAGATGTTCCCGCTGATCCTGATCATCATCCCGCTCTTCCTGCTCCTGCGCGACCTGAAGCTGACGAACTCGCACGTCGGGCTCGTGCTCGTCTACGTGGTCTGGGCGTTGCCGTTCATCCTCTGGATGCTCCAGAGCTACGTCCGCGGGATTCCGCGCGACCTCGAGGAGGCGGCGACGGTCGACGGCGCGACGCGGTTCCAGATCTTGACCGGGATCATCGCGCCGCTGCTCCTGCCCGGGATCGTCGTCACGACGCTCTTCGCCTTCATCACCGCCTGGAACGAGTTCTTTTTCGCGCTCGTGATCCTCGAGAGCCCCGATCTGACGACGCTGCCGCTCCGGCTCGCGCAGTACGTCGGCATCGAGGGAGTCGTCAGATTCGGCCCCCTGGCGGCGGCCGCACTGCTCGCAACCGCACCCAGTCTCATCCTGTTCACGATCATCCAACGCTGGCTCGCCCGTGGCCTCCTCTCAGGGGCGGTCAAGGGCTAGCGATGGCTATTGGGAAGACACCCAGGCGTCGAATGGGACGGCGCCTCGACCATCAGAAAGGCGGGTCAGTAATGAGGAAGTTCATCGTGCTCGGCACGTTGGCCGTGCTGTGCTCCGTGCTCGTAGCCGGAGCTCAGGCAGGGAAGCAGGCCACCGTCGTCAAGCTCAAGTTCGCCACCTACGTGTGGCAGCCGACAACGGTCGCCGCGAACAAGGCCATCGTCGAGGCCTGGAACAAGAGCCATCCCGGGATCCAGGTCGAGATCGTTCCGGTCGACGTCAACTCGGTTCACGACAAGCTCCTGACGAGCTTCGTCGGCGGGACGGCGGCTGACGTGATCCACGACGAGGCGGCGGACATCGCGGGCTTCACGCAGCAGGGCTATCTCGCGAACCTCACCCCGTTGATCCCGAAGACCCTGCGGCGGTCGATCCCGAACCCGATCTGGCAGACCGTCAACTTCGGCGGCAAGATCACCGGCGTTCCGGCGCTGCTGCAGACCTACAACGTCTTCGCGAACATGGACATCTTCAAGGCTGCGGGGATCAAGGCGCCGACTCTGGCCGATCCGTGGACGTGGGCCGAGTTCCGTGCGAACGCGAAGCGGCTGACGACGTCGAGTCGATTCGGTGTCTGCTGGGGCCTGCGGTCGCCGACGGCAGTAACCCAGACGATGTCGCTCAACTACGGCGGGCAGTTCTTCTACCTCGTGAACGGCAAGTGGACGTTCAGGTTCGGCCCGAACGACCAGAACGTCGTCAAGCAGATGCACGACATGATCCACGTCGACAAGTCGGTCGATCCCGCCGCGACGGGTCTCTCCGGCAGTGCCGTGCTGCCCGCCTTCTTCGGTGGCAAGTGCGCGATGACGGTGGCCGGGAACTTCACGGCCCAGAGCATGATCCTGCAGAGCCCGAGAGGCTTCAACTGGGCGATGTTCCCGCTCCTGAAGGGCCAGACGCAACAGCAGGTGGCCAATCCGCAGACCTACTCGATCTCGGAGCAGAGCAAGAACAAGCAGTCGGCGATGTTCTTCATCGCCTACCTGGTGAACAAGCAGAACCTGGCCAAGCTCGCGCTCGGTGACTGGCTGATCCCGTCCAACCCGGACGCCGGCAAGCTGGCTCGGCAGTCGACCAAGCGCACCGGGAGCTGGAAGATCGCGACGGAGTCGGTCGTCCACTTCCGCAAGGGCAACTGGGTCTCGCTGGCCGCGTATCCACGCTGGAAGGCGGAGGTCGCTCAGCCGAACTTCGTCCAGTACCTGCGGGGCACGATCTCGCTGGAAGACCTCGGGAAGAACCTCGAGGATGGCTGGAAACGGATCAGCGGACGCTAAGCAGGAAGCTCGTCGGCCGGCCCGGGAGGACACGGCCGGCCGACGAGCTCCAAGAGCCACGATTGTGACGCGAGGAGACAATGTGATCGAGCACCTGCTGGCCGACCGTGCCGTCGGCTGCCTGGCCGGGGCCGCGGTCGGCGACGCGCTCGGCGGTGCCACGGAAGGCTGGGAGGCGAAGGAGATCCACAAGCACTTCGGCGGCTACGTCGAGGGGATCGTCGAGTCGATCCGCCGGACGAAGAAGGTCGAGAAGGCGTTCTCCCCGTTCCACAAGGGCGACGGGCACGTCACCGACGACACGTTGATGACGCGGGTGCTCGTCCACGCCTACGACGTCAAGCGCGATCACTTGGACGCCTACGACGTCGAGGCGCTCATGCTCCCGGAGATCGTCGACAAGCCGACATGGATTCCCGAGCTCGGCCGCGAGGATCTGCTGTACCACCGTCTCTTCCTGGCGGAGAAGTGGCTCGTACTCAAGCTCCGCTACGGGCACGCAGACCCGCGCGATGCGGGCGTCGGGAACATCGTCAACTGCGGCGCGGCGATGTACATCGCGCCTGTCGGGATCGCGAACGCGGGCGATCCGGACCGGGCGTATCTCGAGGCACTCGACCTGACGGGCGCCCACCAGTCGAGCTACGGGCGCGAGGCTGCGGGCGTCCTGGCTGCCGCCGTCGCCGAGTCGTTTCGGCCCGAGGCAACGATCTCGAGCGTCGTCGAGACCGCGCTCAGGCTCGCCAAGGATGCGACGAGAACGTCGATCGACGCGGTCGTCGAGGCCGCGACCGGGCTGGACGGCTGGCGTGAGGGCGGGCTCGCCGAGCTACGTCGCGCGTTCGCGCCGTTCGATTCCGTGGGCGAGCCGTATTCGGCTCCGGCTCAGAACGCCCGGATCCCGAGTCGCCTGCACGCGATCGAGGAGCTGCCGCTCGCGCTCGGCCTTCTCGTTGCGACCGCCGGCGATTATTCCGAGACGGTGCTCGGCGGGGTCAACTACGGGCGCGACTCGGACTCGATCGCCTCGATGGGCGGGGCGCTTGCTGGTGCTCTCGGCGGCGCGGGAGCGCTGCGGCGCGACTGGGTCGACGAGGTCTCGGCCGCGAGCCGGATCGACGTCGAGGAGGCCGGACGCACGATGGCCGTCGCCGCCGCCGAGATCTTCGACCGGGATGTCCAGCGGCACGATCAGCGCGCCCAGGCCATGGCCGACCTCACGGCCGGCGAGGTACCCGTTTGAGAGTCACCTGGGTGCAGCCCGAGGATCTCGTCGGTCACGAGCTGCGCCAGGCGCGCGAGGAGGGCAAGGACGTCGACGGTATCGAGCAGCGCTGGTTCGCCTCGGGCGGAGCTCCAGCACCCGGCCGCGGCGCCTCCCAGGAGCCGGTGACCGACGAGCTGCGGGATCGAGCGCTCGAGCTCCTCGACGAGCTCGACGCCCTGCCGAGACCGTTTGCGGTGGAGGAGCCCGAGAGGTTCGAGGAGATCCTCGCTGCGGCGGATCCGGCGCCAGAGCGCCCGGGCCGGGACGTTTCGGATCGGGTCGCCGGGGCGTGGCTCGGGCGCGCAGTCGGCTGCGTTCTCGGCAAGCCGGTCGAGAACATTCCGCGCGAGGGAATCCGGGCGATCGCGCAGGCGACAGGGAACTGGCCCGTGGCCGGCTGGTTCACTGCGGAGGGGCTGCCGGACGAGGTCTCGGAACGCTGGCCCTGGAACCGGGCCAGCCGGTCGACGAGCCTCGCTGAGAACATCGACGGTATCCCCGAGGACGACGACCTCAACTTCACGATGCTCGGAGTGGCCCTGCTCGAGCGGTGCGGCACCGGGTTCGACGCGCTCGACGTGGCGAAGATGTGGATGGACTACATGCCTGCGGGGCGCATCTTCACCGCCGAGCGCGTGGCGCTGCGGAACCTCCTCGAGGCGCGGCTTCCGCCCGAGACGGCCACGCGCCACAACCCTTTCCGAGAGTGGATCGGGGCGCGGCTGCGGGTCGACGCCTACGGGTGGGCGGCGCCTGGCAATCCCGTGGCGGCCGCACGGATGGCCTGGGAGGACGCTCGGGTAAGCCACACGGCGAACGGCGGCTACGCCGCGATGTTCATGGCGGCCGCGCACGCGGCCTCGCTCTCGGATTCGTCGGCGGCTGCCTGCGCCGACGCAGGGCTCTCGGTCGTCCCCGCGGAGAGCCGGCTCGCGAAAGCGCTCCAGGACGCGCGGCGGCTCGCGGGCGGCGATTGGGAGCTCGTCGTCGACGAGCTCTATGCCCGCTACGGCCACTACCACTGGGTCCACGCGATCAACAACACGGCGCTCGTAGCCGCGGCGCTCTATGCCTACGACGGCGATTTCTCCGGTGGAATCTCCGCTGTCGTCCAGGGCGGCTGGGACACCGACACGAACGGCGCAGCCGTCGGCTCGATCCTCGGCGCGCTCGCCGGCGTCGAAGGGATCGACGAGCGTTGGGCGGCGCCGCTCGGCGGCCGGTTCGAGAGCTCGCTGCCCGGCTTCGACGGGATCGCGATCGACGAGCTCGTCCGCCGGACTCTCGCCGTCGGTGCCACGCCGGCCCCGGCGTGACGATTCCGTTCGAGGAGCCTCGCGATCCCTGGTCGCCGCGCCCGATCGACCTGCCGCGAGCGGTACCGCTGACGGGAGCGCTCGACGAGCTCGACACCGGCAAGATCCTCGCCGCACCCGACGATCCTGCGGAGTGGCCGGCCTGGCGGAACGCGCTGGCGCGCTGGCGGGACGAGGCGAGGGCGCGAGTCGGCTACGACGACGAGGCCTACCGCGCTCCCGAGTTCGCGTGGACGCAGTCGTGCTTCTCGGTTGCCCTCGTCTGGCTCTGGGACGAGTTGCTCTACGACCACGCCGCCGGCCGCTTCACGCCGGAGCGCTTCTGCGCCGAATCCGAGCGCGAGTTCGGCGGCTTCGACGGGGTGGTCCTCTGGCATGCGTACCCGGTGATCGGGATCGACGAGCGGAATCAGTTCGACTACTACCGCGACGTACCCGGAATCCGCGAGCTCGTCGACGCCTTCCACGAGCGGGACGTGCGCGTCTTCGTCAACTACAACCCGTGGGACGTCGGCACCCGACGCGAAGCGGTCGACGACGAGGCGGCGCTCGGGGAGCTCGTGCGGGAGCTCGGCGCGGATGGTGTCTTTCTCGACACGATGAAGGAGGCACGTCCGGGCCTGCGGGCAGCAGTCGACGCCGTTCGGCCGGGAATCGCGTTCGAGGGCGAGTCCACACTTGCGCTCGAGCGGATCTGCGACCACCACCTCTCCTGGGCGCAGTGGTTCTCCGACAGCGCCGTCCCGGGCGTCCTGCGCGCGCGCTGGTTCGAGCAGCGGCACATGCTCCACCACACGCGGCGCTGGAATCGCGACCACGCCGAGGAGCTGCACAGCGCCTGGCTGAACGGGGTCGGCATGCTCGTCTGGGAGAACGTCTTCGGTGCCTGGGTCGGCTGGAGCGAGCGGGACAAGGCGCTGCTGCGGGCGATGCTGCCGATTCAGCGGCGCTACGCCGAGCTGCTCGCGACGGGCGAATGGACGCCGCTCGCCGCCGCGAGTCCGGACGCGCGCGTCGTCGGGTCGCGCTGGGCCGACGGCGAGACGATGCTGTGGGCACTCGCGAATCGCGGCGCCGCCTACTCCGGCCCGGTCGGCGACTTGGAGGTCGAGCTGCCTGCGCAGGGGATCGCCGCGTTCGTCAGGTCGGAGCAGATCATGGTCGCCGGCGGTGGCGACGCGAGCTTCCCTGAGCGCGAGACGGTTCGACTACCCGCTCCGGTCGTGCGCGTTGAGACGGTGTCCGAGGAGTTCGCTGCGGTCGAGCCACGGCCGCTGACCGCTGTGTTCCGTCGCCGTGAGACCGGCACCTACGGCGAGGCGCCGTACGTCGGGGAGTGGAAGCCGCTGCCGCCGCGCCTGCATGACTTCGTCGAGGTCGAGCGTCCGGCCCCGCACGGCCGGTTCGCGATCTCCGTCCGCGATGTGAAGACCGGGCTCGACCTCGCCGAGGCACGCGCGTACGCCTCCTCGGTCGGTGCACGGCTGCCGACCGAGGACGAGTGGCAGCTCGGCGCCGAGGCGGGGGTTCTCGACCTCTCGGGGCCGCGCGTCTGGAACTGGACCGAGAGCGAGCACACCGACGGCCGCACCCGGTTCGCGATCCTGAAGGGCGGCTCCGACTGGAAGGCCGAGGGCTCGGACTGGTATGTCGACGGCGGCCCGCAGAACCCGAGCTACTCGCTGAAGTTGCTGCTCCTCGGCGGCGGGCTCGCGCGCTCGCCGCAGATCAGCTTCCGGTTGGCCGTGGATCTGCCGTGAAGCCAGCCCTCGAGGACATCATGGTCGTCGAGGCGGCCACGCTCTTCGCGGCCTGCAACCAGCGCCTCGTCACGCTCGACCTCTCGCAGCCCGATGGGGCGGCGGTCTTCTCGAAGTCGGCGGCAGATGCGGACGCGCGCCAGTTCGCCGCCCTCGCCGAGAGCTACGGCGCGAGACTGAGCGGATGAACGCGCCTCGGATCACCGTCGTCGGCTCGGCCAACGTCGACCTCGTCGCGCGTTGCTCACGCCTGCCAGGGCCAGGAGAGACGATCGGCGACGCCGCCTTCTCGCGGATCCCCGGCGGCAAGGGCGCGAACCAGGCGGTCGCCGCCGCGCGGCTCGGCGCGATCGTGAGCTTCGTCGGGCGCGTCGGCACCGACGCGCTCGTCGTCGACTCGCTCGCCGCTGACGGCGTCGACGTCTCCGGTGTGCGGCGGGACGACGGCGAGAGCGGCGTCGCCCTGATCCTGGTCGACGACGATGGCGAGAATGTGATCGTCGTTGCGCCGGGTGCGAACGGGCGCCTCGCGCCCGGCGATGTCGTGATCGGAGAGTCCGATGCTGTTCTCTGCCAGCTCGAGATCCCGCTCGACGCAGTCGCCGCAGCTGCCGAGCAGGCCACGTTCTTCTGCCTGAACGCCGCGCCCGCGGTGCCGGCACCTGTCGAGCTCATCCGGCGAGCCGATCTCGTAATCGTCAACCGCTACGAGCTCGACGCGCTCGCCGAGGAGCCCGCCCTTACCGCGCTCACCCTCGGCGCCGAGGGTGCCGTGCTCCTAAAGCACGGGCGCGAGGTTGCGCGCGCGACCCCGCCGCAGGTCGACGCCGTGGACGGCACCGCCGCGGGCGATGCGTTCTGCGCCGCTCTGCTCGTCTACCTGCTCAGTGGACTCGACCGCGAGACAGCCCTGCACCGCGCGTGCGCGGCCGGCGCATTCGCGGCCTCCCGCCACGGCGCTCAACCATCGCTCCCGACGGCAGACGAGGTGGAGGAGCTACTCCGTGGGTAGAGACCGTCACGCCGCAGCGAGCTTGTAGCCGACTTCCCGCACGGTGACGATCCGCTGAGGGCTCGCCGGGTCCGTCTCGATCTTCTGGCGGAGGTTGTAGATGTGGACGTCGCACGCCCGCGCATCGCCGACGTACGTCGTCTGCCAGAGATGCTCCATGATCTGCGCGCGCGAGTAGACCTGCTCTGGCCGCGCGGCGAGGAAGGCGAGGAGCTTCAGCTCCGACGGCGTAAGCGAGATCGACCTGCCGTCGACCTCGACCTCGTGGCGCGCCAGGTCGATTCGGAGAGCGCCGACTTCCCGCACCGCAGCGCCGACGGCCCCACGTTCGAAATCGCGCCGCCGCAGGATCGCGTGCACGCGACTGACGAGCTCGGCGAGGGAGAACGGCTTCGTGATGTAGTCGTCGGCGCCGAGCTCGAGACCGAGTACGCGGTCGAGCTCGGCGTCCTTGGCGGTCAGCATGAGGATCGGGACGATGCTGTCGGAGCGCAGGCGCCGGCAGACCTCGGTGCCCGAGAGCCTCGGCATCAGGATGTCGAGCAGGACGAGGTCGTACGGCGTGCTCTGCGCGGCCTGCAGGGCCGCCTCGCCGTCGGTCACCGCGTCCACGTCGTACCCCTCGGCTCTGAGTGCATATGCCACGGCGTCGAGGATGTCCTGCTCGTCGTCGGCGATCAGGATCCGGCCGCTCATCACGCCGCTTTCGCCAAGGGGAGGATGACGCGGACCGTGGTTCCCGCGTCGACGCTCGACGCGAGCTCGATCGTCCCCTCGAGCACGCGCACCGCTTGCCGGACGATCGAGAGGCCGAGCCCGAAGCCGTTCGCTTCCGCCGCGCCGCCGCGGTAGAAGCGGTCGAAGATGCGTGGCTGGATCTCGTCGGCGATCCCCTCACCCGTGTCCATGATCTCGATCTCGACCGAGTCGTCGCCGCGTGGTCGCGCGGTGATCGTGATCCGCCCGCGGCGCGTGTGCTTGGCTGCATTCGCGGCGAGATTCGACAGCACCTGGTCGAGGAGCTCCGGCTCCGCCGCGATCACGAGCCCGTCGGGACAGTCCACCTCGACCGTCACGTGGTCACGCGTCTGCAGCGACGCGGCCACGTCGTCGAGAACCGGACAGAGCGAAATCGGGACGATCTGGATCTCCTCTTCACCCGTCTGCGCGCGCGCCAGCACGAGCAGCGAGCGGCTGAGTCGCGCGAGGCGCGCCGACTGCCGGTCGATGATCGCGAGGAAGTGATCCCGCTCGGGAAGACGATCCTTCGCTCCCGACTCCAGCACCTCCACGGCGCTCGAGATCGCGGCGACCGGCGTCCGCAGCTCGTGCGCCGCGTTAGCGACGAACTCGCGCTCGACTTGCTCGCGGCGCTCGAGCTCCGTGACATCTGTGATCACGAGCACGGCCGTCCGGAAGCCGTTGCCGGCAGGAATCCCGCAGACCGAGTGGTAGCGGCCGGCCGGGGTTGTGATGCGGGCCCGCGTGACCTTGGCCTCGTCGGCGAAGAGACTGCGGGCGAACGAGCGCAGCGGAAAGTCGGGCCACGGCTCCGAAAGCGGCGCGCCTTCGTCCAGCGACTGCACGAGCAACTGACCCGCGGCGTGATTCGCGCTCTCGATGTTCAGATCCTCGTCGACGGTCACCACGCCCTGGTCGAGCCGCTCCAGTGTTCGGCGCAGGCGCAGGCGCTCGGTCTGAACTCGCTCGAAGGACTCTTGCAGCCTCAACCGCATCCGGTCGAACATCAAGGCGAGCGAGCCGACCTCGTCCCGGAAGCGCGTGTCGAGGCGATGGGTAAAGTCGCCCTCCTCGATCGCATGCGCGGCTCTGCCGATCCGGCGCAGGCGTCGGGCCATCAGCGTCGCGATGATCAGCCCGACCAGACCCCCGAGGACGACGGCCAGGGTCACGACGGGCACGATCTGGTCGGTGATCATCGTCATCGTCGCCCCGTAACCGGGCTGAAGCGAGTACGTGAGCAGTGCCGCGGTCGAGTCCCACGGCATCGGCAGCGCGACGACGGTGACCCGCCCCCGGTCGTAGCTGCGGACATAGCGGCGTCCGTCGAGAGCCGCACGGACGGCAGCCTCGGCGCCGGGGATCGAGCCGAGCTCCGTCTGCGCAGCGCGCGAGGGCGTGATCGGCCGGCCGTCGGCGTCGAAGAGAAAGAGCGCAAGTCGCCGGCGCTCCGAGATCGCCGGCACTGCATCGGCCAGATTGCCGCGCTCGACCGCGTCCCGTAGCGCTGCTTTGGCAGCGACGCTCGCCTCGACGGCTCGCGCCTCCGCGTCCCGGCGGAAGGCAGACTCGGAGCGTTGCAGCAAGCCCTCGGCGACCAGGAGAGCCGTCACCGCGGCGACCACGGCGAAGGCCAAGCCGAGCCACCATCGCATGCTCACAGACCAGACGCGCATCTCGCGATTATCGCCGCTCACGCCGATCCGGAATCGTCGTCGGGCGCCATGTGAGGAGATCTTCACGAGGGCCGGCTCGGCGGCCGACCCTCGGTCCTCCCGGTGGGTCGCTAGCTCGCCGCTAGGCCGGCGACGGTGCCCGGCAGCCCGGGAAACACGCTGATCGGCGTCAGCGTGCGCCCCGCAGGGCGCGCATTTTTCCTCATCGAAGCCGGGCTACGAAGCAGTGCGGTTGCGGCGCGTGTCCATCGCTTCCGCCACCTCGCCCGCAGCGCCGCTCTTCGCGACCACGTGGTGCTGCGCGTGCGTCTCCAACACCCGCTCCGAGTCGCCCGGGAGGATCTTGTGACCGAGCGCGATCAGGAACCAGGTGGGGTTCGAGCGGACGTGCTCGTACTCGCTCGGGAGGAGCGAGACGACCTCGCCGCACCCGTCGTCGCCGCACTCGCAGACGTACTGCACTGACCCTCGAGCACCGTCCTCGACCTGCCTATGCAGACGCTCGTTCGCGCGCCGGAACACCGTCTGGTTCGCCGCGAATCGACGTTCGCGGAGTGTGCTCAGCTCGTCTCTGTGGGCCATTCCGCCCCCTTGTGCTTACGCCGTTCGACGCATGCTGCGCCGTCGCTCGGTGAGCCACGGTATGGCCCGCGGAGATGAGCCCGCCGAGTTGTGAGCAGACCTGAATGTCTGGTCCTGCCGCCGGCACTTCGGCCATGAGCAAACCTGCATCCGCCGCTCACGAGCGGCTCAGATCCTGCCGCGAGCATGCGCTCCCTAGAGAAGGTTCGCTGACTACGAAGGAGACGGCTCGTGATGAAGTGGAAAGATCGCAAGAGACCGGCGTTGCTCATTCTCGGCTTGATCTCGACAATCGCGATGGCCGCACTCGCCGGGCCGGCGCTCGGCCAGGAAATCACGCCACCGCCGCCGTCAGTCGGAACGAATGTCCCGGCCAGCTACTTCGGGCCGTTCCCGTCTCAGATCGACCGGAAGCTCGTCGGGCCGGTGCAACTTCTGCGCTCCGGTCCCCTCAATGTGAGGAAGGCGACGATCAAGATCCCGCTCTACCTCGGGCACATGGCCGATGGGCGGAACGTCTGGTACATCCTCACCGACACGTCCGACAAGGAGAACGCGGACGCACTCGGGCTCAACCACTCCGGCAAGCTCCATTACGCGAACGTCGGGCGCGCGACCCGAACCGCAACCCTGACGAAGCGGGCCGGCCTCATCTTCGAGAAGGGCACCGTCGACTTCTCGCAGCGGCGCGTCGTCCAGGGCACGTCTTTCCCGCCGCGGGTCGGTCAGCCGGGTTCGGTCGGGGACGCGGACTACACCCCGTTCGTCCGGATCACGAATGCCGGCGGCCACGTCTATAACGCACCCGTCGTCGCCTTCGACAAGACAGCCGACGAGATCCGCGCCTGCAAGACGCGGCCCAACTACAACCTCGTCCACGACCGCGTCGCGAACATCTGCCCGCTTGCCAACGGCGGCGGCACGGTCACGATCAAGCTGACCCCGATCTTCAGCTTCGCCAAGCCATCGCTCTACATGAGCATGGAAGCGTCGGATCCCGTCACCGCGGCCCTCGACCAGGGCACCATGGCGCCGGCGATGGGCGATCTTCCGGTCGGCCGCGACGACAGTGTGTTCAGCGCGATCGAGCGGCTTTTCGTGATCGCTAACGGTCCGACCGGGAAGCTGAATCCGCAGCGGCAGGGACTGAACAGCGCGCTTGCGGACAAGCTCCCGCCGCTCAACCTCGTCGGCGGCTTGCCCACGGTCGCGCTGGACTACAGCCCGGCCTGGGATCTCAATCTCGGCTTCTGGACGGCCGCGGCGATCCGCAAGGGCTACCGCTCGCGGGTGATCGACGAGTTCCAGCTCCTGAGCCTCGTCGTCGGCGGCCACATCACCGGCCCGATGGGCAAGCCATTCGGCTCCACCGGAATCGTCGTCAACTGCCCGATCGTCGCGCGTCTCCTCTAGCGCGCCGGTGGATCTACCCTCATGCCGCCGCCGCAGCATCGGCGGCGGCATGAGGAGCTCCCGCGCTGCTCATCGAGTAAGAATCTCGGCGCCGAGCGGAATCCGACCGATCCAGGGGGCGAGCGGCGCCGCGAACCAACGTGCGAGCGCGTTCAGACTGGTCCGCAAAGACGTCGCGGACGTGGGAAGCGCGAACCAACGCCCAAGTTCGGGGGGCACCAAGGGTGTGCACGCGCCGAGCTTTTCCGGCATCCCTGGCACACCTGACTCGGGGAGCCATGCGGGTTTCGGCTTGGCTCCGCGGGTTCAGATGGGCCGTGTTGGGCTCGAACCAACGACCTTGGGATTAAAAGTCCCCTGCTCTACCAACTGAGCTAACGGCCCCGGATCGAGTATAGGAACAGATTCCGTCGCGGCTCTCGGGCGGCTGCGGCACAATCTGTCGCATGGAGATTCTCGAGCGGCCACGGCTTCGCGGCGTCTTCCACCAGTACGCGTTCTTCGTCGCGCTGGTCGCAGGCGCTGTGCTCGTGGTGCTCGCCGACTCGATGCGCGAACGGGTCGCGATGTGGGTGTACGCGGTCGCGCTCACCGCGATGTTCGGGGTCAGCGCGCTCTACCATCGCGTCACCTGGCGCTCGCCGGGCGTCCGCAAGTGGATGCGGCGGCTCGACCATTCCACGATCCTGCTCCTGATCGCTGGCACGTATACGCCGTTCGCACTACTCGCCTTCGACGGCACGCTCGCGACCGCCGTCCTGATCGCCGTCTGGAGCGGAGCGGGGGCCGGCCTCGTCCTCAATCTGCTCTGGATCGACTCGCCGACCTGGGTGACCGCGGTCGTCTACATCGCGCTCGGCTGGGTCGGCGCCATCGCGGTTCCCGAGCTCGTCAGCTTCGGGATCGTCCCGGCCGTGCTCGTCTTCCTGGGCGGCGCGCTGTACACGGTCGGAGCCGTCACCTACGCGCTCAAGCGTCCGAATCCGGTTCCGCACGTCTTCGGCTACCACGAGATCTTCCACCTGCTCGTGATCGGAGCGGCGATCACCCACTTCGTCGCGATCGCCGCCTTCGTCCTGCCCGACGCTTAACCGGTGGTTAAGAGATCACCGGCTACCCTTCCTCCATGACTACGAAGATCGAAAAAACAGATGCCGAGTGGCGTGCCGAGCTCACGACCGAGCAGTACGAGATCCTTCGTCGCAAGGGTACGGAGCGCGCGTTCACCGGCGAGTACAACGACATGAAGGACCCCGGCGTGTACCGCTGTGCCGGCTGCGGGGCGGAGCTTTTCCGCTCCGAGGCGAAGTTCGACTCCGGCACCGGCTGGCCGAGCTTCGTCGAGCCCGCGAGCCTCGAAAGTGTCGTCACCGAGACAGACCGAAGCTGGGGAATGTCCCGGACCGAGGTCATGTGCGCAGCGTGCGGCGGCCATCTCGGCCACGTCTTCCCCGACGGACCCGGGCCGACCGGCCAGCGCTTCTGCATCAACTCCTGCTCGCTCGATCTGGAGCGCTCATGAACGAGCAACGAGAGAAGGCGACGTTCGCGGCCGGCTGTTTCTGGGGCGTCGAGGTCGAGTTTCGGAACACCCCGGGTGTCCAGGACGCGCAGGTCGGTTACATCGGCGGCTCGACGGTCGACCCGAGCTACAAGGAAGTCTGTAGCGGGCGGACCGGTCATGCCGAAGCGGTCGAGGTGACGTTCGACCCGAGCGAAATCGCCTACGCCGAGCTCGTCGACCGCTTCTGGAAGCTGCACGATCCCACCCAGGTGAACCGCCAGGGCTGGGACATGGGCACGCAATACCGCTCGGCGATCTTCACCCACTCGTCCGAGCAGGCGGAGACCGCGCGCAAGTCGCTCGAGCATGCCCAAGCTGGCTTCAGGAAGTCGATCGCGACCCAGATCGTCACCGACGAGCCCCCGTTCTGGCCCGCCGAGGAGTACCACCAGCAGTACCTCGTCAAGAACGGCCGCGCTTCCTGCGCGATCTAGAAGAACGCTAGGGAGCCGGAGCCGGCGGCGTGACTGTCGGCTCCCGCTCCTCGGCGCGCGGGATCCTCCAGGCCGCGAAGATGGCGAAGCCGATCCAAAGCACGTCGAAGAGCCCGAAGACCTGATCGAGATTGTCCCGGAGGAGCGTCCGCATCTCGCCGGAGGCGAGGCCGATGCTCGCGCCGAACTACTTCGCCTCCTCCTGCACGGCGAAGGCGAAGCCGAGGTACTTCCCGAGCGCGATTCCAGAGGAGGGCCGCCGCAATCGCAATCGCCTGGAGTCGCTGTCCTCTGGCGCCGCGGGCGGCGAAGACGACTGCGCTGCCGGTGAGGACACCGATCGCCCAGGCGACGATTCCGAGCTCGTCAAGGACCGTGACGAATCAACCCCCGGAGCACGCCACCGACGACTGCTCCGGCGAGCGCGGCCGCAATCGGCGGTAGCAACGACCGAGAGGACTCGCTCGGCGGCGAGAGCGCAGGCTCGGTGGTCGGAGAGCCGAAGTGGTTCTCGCGCTCGTCCACGGGCGCAAACGTAGCGCTTCGGCCGGAAGGCTATCCTCCTCGGGTCGCCCCCATCGACTAGCGGCCTAGGTCACCACCCTTTCAAGGTGGCTGCACGGGTTCGAATCCCGTTGGGGGCATGGGCGGTTAGCTCAGTTGGGAGAGCACCTGGTTTACACCCAGGGGGTCGGGGGTTCGAGCCCCTCACCGCCCATGTATAAAAGCCCTCCAAAAGCCTACTTCTAGCGTTTGGAGAGAGGGAGGGGGTCTGTGGATAATCGCTCTATGTCACCGTTTTGGAACATCCACCCGGACTTCCGCGTAGTTGGCACTCTTCAAGACCCGCGTTACGTTGGAGTGCTGGCATGAGGAAACTGCTCTTAGCCGTCCTCGTTGGGCTCGCTCTCGTGGCGGGTCAGGCCCAAGCGGTCAACAAGTCCTACGTCATACAGAGCAACGTCCAGATTGGGTCTTTCAACCTGCGTACTGATCCGACGCTTCAGGGTGCCATCGCGATTCGGCGCTCCCACTCGCCTAGCCAAGACAGGGACGGTTTCCTGTGAGGGTCGATGGACAGAGCATCGCATCACGATCTCCTTCTACAACCTAGGTGGGCAGGACTCCTGTAAGCCGCAGTACGGCAACTTCGGCAGCGCGGTTATGACAGGTCAGCAGTGGCGGACGGCGAAAGGGCTGCGCATTGGCGACACGAGCTACAAGATGCAGTCGCTCTACCGCCCTCGCCACTACAGGAGTCAGTGGGCAACGCTTCTAAGCGAGATCCGCCGCTTCGATTGCAGCCTGCCTCGCGGGTGCCTATACAGGAAGCTTGAGGCGAAAATCATGGATGGCCGCGTAGTCGCGTTTCGCGTCAACTACACAGCAGGAGGGGTCTAGTGCTGCGCAGTCTCGCTGTCTGCACTCTCTTCGTTCTAACGGTGTCGGTCGGCGCTCACGCGGCGGCTCCCCGGATCGAAATTGACTTCTACACGCCTAGCCGCGCCGTCATGTGTTGGGAGGACTACCACGAGATTCAGTTGGCTTGCTATACGCCAAACGACGGCTTCTCGCTCTTTATGTATCCAACCGGGCGGGTACCACGGAACGGGGACGAGCATCCGTTTTCTGGCAGTCCCGTCAAGAATCCGACTTACGGACTTTGGAAGCGTACAGACTTCAACTACAAGACTGGCGGTTTGCTCAACTTCGGTTATCGGTGGACTGAGTGGCAAGCACTCAAGCGAGACTATGTTTGTAATAGCGAAAAAGGCGGGTTGACTTGCAAGAACCGCTCCGGCCACGGATGGTGGATTGGCCGCTTCAAGGGCTATAGAGTGCTGAACGCTGTGCTTGGAGCCTTCATTTCCACTCTGATCGCTGGATGGACGGCCGCGTAGTTGCGTTTCGGATAAACCGCTCAGCCGGAGGCGTCTAAGTCAGCCTTCCGCTGTGGCAGTGGAAGCGGTATTGATGATATTCGCGGTCTGCTGAGGTCTTGCAAAACTGGCCCCGACGAAGGCATTTGTGGCCCCAGCTAAGCGAGGCGTGAACCCAGCCGGAGCTACAGGCTTTCGCCTCTGCGACGGGCACGAGCGCAACACTGTCTGTGCTGGGCGCGACCGCTACGCCGCTGAACGCGGTGGCTGCGACCGCATAGGAATTCGCATACCGATCGAAGGCGCGAAGGGCTACAGTCTGACGATGACCAAGCCAGAGCGCGCACCACGAGGCTTGACCGCTTCGATCTTGGCCCGGCCAGCAACGAAGAGGCGCAGGAGATTCTCCAGCGCGTCAAGTTCCTGTCGCTCGAGCGTAAGGATCTACTTGACGAAGACGACTTCCGCGAGATTGCCGACGACGTCCTCTCGCCGCGCCAAGCCGTCGATACCAAGGATAACCGTCGACAGCAGCGTGGACGAGCGGCGGTGATGACCGTGCTCTTGACCGAGGCCTACAAGCGTCGTTCTGTGACCACCCGCGGCGTCCAGCAGGTCGGCGACTGGCGGTTGAAGGTATACGGCATTAGCTATGGCGCCCACGAACCTGGCACCGAGCTTGTCAAGGCCGCTCTCGCAGTCGCTGAGACCAATCTTCCGAGCCCGGCGCAGGCTTCCACCCGCTACGGCGTCGGTTTCCTGGGTATCCACGAGGGTCGCTCCTGCAACTTCGTCTTCCTTGATTGGTGGGAGGACGAAACCGATCTGCGCCACAACGTGTTCCTCTCCACCCTCGATGAACCGACCCAGCTTCGTCCATCGAGTGCGGATGAGCCCGCCGCTTGCGTCTGGGACATCGCAGTCCTGGCGCACGAGCGCTCAGCCTGGATTAAGCACGTCCTAGCCAATCAAGAGGAGCCAGACCTGGACAGTTACCTGGCCGACACGCTTAGCGGACCGATCTGATCCACAGTGGTCGATCGTGTCTTGCGGGAGCGGCTGATAGATCGGCTTCCAGTGATACGACTCGCCCTTCGAGTAGAAGAGGATCGTGTCGTGAACGGGGCTGAATCTTTTTGACGAGCTGGCCGCGAGGCCGTCCGTCTGATCGTGAATGAGCGGCCGGGCATCTGGACGCTCGCGCAGATCCGTGAGGAGATGCAGCGGCGCGGATGGCTCACGTCACCAAAGGCTGTCGAGACCGCCCTCTCAAGAAGCGTTTAGTTATAAGGCTTTGCGGTTTGACGAGACGAGATTTTCGCCTCTGCACTCTATTTACACCCAGGGGTCGGGGGTTCGAGCCCCTCACCGCCCATCGTCGTCGGGCCGGAGCGAAGGCCCCCTGATCCACTCTGCGAAGAGGGGGTCGACGACCACGTACTTCCGCTCGACCAGCTCGATCTCCGCAGCGGCGAGCAGGCGCGGAAGCGCCTTGCGCACCATGTCCTTGGTCAGGCTGAGCCGTCTCAGGACATCCGTCCTGTAGGCGGATCCGCCGCCGTCGACGAGCGATCTCATCGTCTTCTGCTCCGAGGTGTCGAGACCGCGCCACTCCGCCTCGAACTCGGCGTCGAGCTCGTTCATAGCCGCGTCGTGTGCCGCTTCCCAGTCCGCGAACGTGGCCGTCTCGCCAGGTGCGATCTGTTCCCAGACGAGGTGCGCGAGGAGCATCGCCTGCTTGGGGTGGCCCTGAGCCGACTCGATGAGTGGATTGAGCGCCTCGCCGACATCGCGCCCCGACTGCCGGAAGCGCGCGGCGACATAGGCGGCGATGTCGGCGTCCGCGAGCCGCCCGAGCCGCATCGGCACCGCCGATCCGTAGAGCGGTCGATCCCGATTCTCGAAGAGCTGCTTCATCAGGCCGGGCTCGGAGCCGGCGAAGACGTAGGAGGCGACCGAGCCGTGGTACTGGATGTGGCTTCGGATCAGGCCGTCGAGGCCGGGGATCTTGTCGATGTCCTGGAACTCGTCGAGGACGATGAAGGCGCGGTAGCCGCCCTGCTTCTCGAGCTCGAGCGGGAGCGAGAGGAGCGCGTGGAGCGCCGGCAACGGGTCCGACTTCGAGTCGAGCTGCAGACGCGCGCTGATCCCGTAGGCGCCGAGCGAGAGCCCGACCCCGGTGGTCTTCAGGAACGAGTCGATCTTGCTCCGGATCGCACCCTTGAGCTGCCGTGAGTACGCCCGTTCGTACCTGACCGCCACGTCGGCCATCGACATCGCGCGGTAGAGGTCGACATGGATCGGCACGAGTCCCTCGTCCCGCGCTCCGTCGTGGAGCGCTTTCAGCAGCAGACTCGTCTTTCCGTACTTCCTCGGCGCGTAGAGCCGAACGTAGTGCCCGCCCACGGCCTTCTTCAGCAACTCGTGGGTCTCGTCGTCGCGATCGATCACGTCCTCGGTGGCGAGCGGGTGGGAGTAGACGAAAGGGTTGAGATCGTCGATCATCGGTGTCTACTAGACTACAGAAAAGTAGTCTCCAAGACTACCGACTCGGAGAATTGGATCTGTTGGGCTTACGGACACCGCCCTCGTGGTCTGAAAAACACCTACAGCCTGGTTCGACCAGGTCGTAGGTCCTGGGAGGAGGGATGAGCGCTGGGGCGAATCATTCAGGTCCGTGCGCGTTCGATCGATCCTCGGGGCCACTGCCGCCGTCCTCGTCCTGGCCGCGCCGGCCGAGCCTGCCAACCCCCAGACCGCGGGGCTGCAGGTCGCGCTGCGCGCCTACGGCTTCTACCTCGGGCCGATCGACGGTGTCTCGGGGCAAGGGACGGCGACGGCGCTACGCGCCTTCCAGCGCTCGAGCAAGCTGGCGGTCGACGGAGTTCCGGGCTCGACGACGCGGCGCGCCCTCGGCCGGCTCGGGACGCCGCTCTACGGCAAGCGGACGCTCGTTCGCGGGCGGGTCGGCTTGGACGTCTCGGTGCTCCAGTACCTGCTCGCGCGGCACGGGGTCGGGCGTGTGATCGACGGTTACTTCGGCGGCGAGACAGTCCTCGCCGTCCGGCAGTTCCAGCGCCGCGCACATCTCGCGGTGGACGGGATCGCCGGGCCTGCGACCTTGCGCGCGCTCGGCGTCGCGTCTCGCAGCACCCGGCTGCCCGACAGCCGCTACGTGGTTCGCTCCGGCGACTCGTTGACCGCGATCGCCGAGAAGCACGGGACGTCGCTCCGCTCGCTCGCGAGCACGAATCGGCTCGATCCGGCGAAACCGCTCCTGATCGGGACGCGCCTTCGGATCCCGCGCGCAGCCTCGGCGCCGCTCGCTGCACCCCCGTCCGCGGTGCGCGCCACGATCACCTCCACCGCCTCGCGCTACGGCGTCGACCCGTCGCTCGCGCGTGCGCTCGCGTGGATGGAATCCGGCTTCCAGCCGCACGTTGTCTCCGCTGCCGGCGCGCTCGGTGTCATGCAGGTGACGCCGCCCACCTGGGACTTCGTCGAGAGCGTGCTGCTCGGAGAGAACGTGCCGAAGACGACAGAGGGAAATATCCGGATCGGCGTGGTCTTTCTGCGCCACCTCCTGCGAGAGTTCAGTGGAGACGAGCGACTCGCGCTGGCCGCCTATTACCAGGGTGCGAAAGCGGTGCGCGAGCATGGTCTCTATCCCGAGACACGCACGTACGTCGAGGCAATTCGCTCGCTACGAGGCCGCGTCTGAGCGACGATCCGGCCGTCCGCGCGTGATCGTTCGGCGCGGTCGCCGACGCGTACGAGCGCGCTCGGCCCGGCTATCCGGTAGAGGCGGCGCTGTGGCTCACGGGCGAGCTGCCGCTGCGAGTGGTCGACCTCGGAGCCGGGACGGGCAAGCTGACCCGCGCGCTGGCGGCGCTCGGCCACGACGTGATCGCGGTCGAGCCGCTCGAGGAGATGCTCGACCAGTTGCGCGCGAACGTCCCGGGCGTGGAGGCGGTGACGGGATCTGCGGAGCAGATTCCGCTTGCCGACGAATCCGCGGACGCCATTGTCGTCGGCCAGGCCTTTCACTGGTTCGACCAGGCTGTGGCGCTCCGCGAAATGGCACGCGTCTTGCGGCCCGGCGGTGTCGTCGGACTTATCTGGAACGCGCGAGACGACGCCGAGCCGTGGGTCGCACGGCTGTCCGAGCCCACGGGTGACAACGCCGAGTGGAGCGACGACATCCCCGAGCCGCTCGCGGCCAGCACGTAGTTCGGCGACGTCGAACGGCAGATCTTCAGAAACGCGCAGTTGGTCGACCGAGCAACGCTCGTCGACCTCGTCGCCTCGCGCTCGTACGCGGCGACGATGGCCGCTCGAGCGCGAGAGCAGCTCCTCGCTGCCGTCGGGACGCTTTTCGACGAGTGGGCTGCAGGCGGCGAGCTCGAGCTGGCCTACCGCGTGCACGCCTTCCGCGCCACCCGTCTCTGAAGGACGTGTCCGGGGCCTGCCCCTGGACACGTCTGCGAGGGACACGTCCGGGCTTTGACCCCCGACATGTCCGAAAAGGACGAAAAGTCAGTGGGCGGCGCCGTTCTCGTCGAACTGGGCCTCCTCGGTCGATCCCTTCAGCGCCAGGGTCGAGCTCTGGCCGCCCGAGACAGCCTGCGCGACCTCGTCGAAGTAGCCGGCTCCCACCTCTCGTTGATGCCGGGTCGCCGTGTAACCGTGCTCCTCGAGTCCGAACTCGCGTTGCTGGAGCCGGACGTAGGCGCTCATCCCGTCGGCGGCATAGCCGCGCGCCAGCTCGAACATCGACTCGTTCAGCGAGTGGAAGCCGGCGAGCGTGATGAACTGGAACTTGTAGCCCAGCGCCCCGAGCTCGGCCTGGAACGAGGCGATCGCATCGTCGTCGAGATGCCGCTTCCAGTTGAACGAGGGCGAGCAGTTGTAGGCGAGCGGCTTGCCCGGGAACTCGGCGTGGATCGCCTCTGCGAACACGCGCGCCTCGGCCAGACTCGGTGTCGAGGTCTCCATCCAGACGAGATCCGCGTAGGGCGCATACGCGAGCCCGCGCGCGATCGCCGCTTCGACGCCGGCGGTGACGCGGAAGAAGCCCTCGGGAGTGCGCTCGCCGGTCACGAACGGCGCGTCACGCTCGTCGACATCGCTCGTGAGCAGGGTCGCTGCATCGGCATCGGTGCGGGCGACGACGAGCGTCGGCACGCCGAGCACGTCTGCCGCGAGTCGTGCGGCGAGGAGCGTCCGGATGAACTGACCCGTCGGCACGAGCACCTTGCCGCCAAGATGGCCACACTTCTTCTCGGCCGCGAGCTGATCCTCGAAGTGAACCGCCGCCGCGCCCGACTCGATCATCGCCTTCATCAGCTCGAAGGCGTTGAGCGGCCCGCCGAAACCGGCTTCGGCGTCGGCGACGATCGGGACGAGCCAGTCGACCTCGTTTCCCTCGGCCCAGTCGATCTGGTCGGCGCGCAGCAGCGCGTTGTTCAGCCGTTTCACCATCGCCGGGACGCTGTTCGCCGGGTAGAGGCTCTGGTCGGGATAGACCTGGGTCGCCAGGTTGCCGTCGGCCGCGACCTGCCAGCCGGAGAGATAGATCGCCTTCAGCCCGGCCTTGACCATCTGCACGGCCTGACCGCCCGTGAGCGCTCCGAGCGTCGGGATGTAGTCCTCGTCACGCAAGAGCTGCCAGAGCTTCTCGGCACCACGGCGGGAGAGCGTGTGCTCGACGCGGATCGAGCCGCGGAGCCGAACGACGTCCTCGGCGCTGTAGTCGCGCTCGATCCCGTCCCAGCGGTCGAGCTCCGCCCATTCGCGGGCCAGGTCGACGGCTTCCTTCGCAGCGCTCGCTTTCACGGTTTCTCCTTCGGTGAGACGACGATGTGGATCCACTCTTTCGGGACGTACGGCATACGACAAATTGAAACTCGCGATCTCTCCTATTCACGAAGGTAATATCGGCGACGGATGTTGCTCTCCCAGATCGAGGCCTTCCTGACGGTCGCGGAGCGCCGCTCGGTCAGCGCAGCCGCGACGGTGCTCTACGTGAGTCAGCCTGCGCTGACGACCCGGATCAAGAACCTCGAGCGGGAGCTCGGGGTCGCGCTCTTCGTCCGAACGCCTCGCGGGATGCGGCTGACGGCCGAGGGACGCGCCTTCCGCGGTCACGCTCAGCGCGCCGCGCAGTCTCTGGCCGAGGGCACCCAGCTGCTGCGGGAGTTGCGCGAAGGCCGCGTCGGCGAGCTCCAAGTGGGGGCGGCGCCGGCGATCTCGACATACGTGCTTCCGCTCGTGCTCCGCCGCTTCCAGGCTGCTTTCCCGAACGTGCACCTGATCGTCCGCACAGGCCATTCGGAGGAGATCCTCGAGCTTGTGCTGCGCGAGCGGGTGCAGCTCGGGCTCGTGCGCGAGCTTCCGCACCCCGCGATCACGAGCAGCCCCCTCTACGATGACGAGATCGTGCTCGTTGTCGATCCCGGTCACCGCTTCGGCGACCGGCCCGTGATCGACGTCGCCGAACTTGCGACCGAGCGGCTGATCCTGTTCGACCGCACGTCGAGCTACTTCGTCCTCACGAGCGCGTTCTTCCGCGAGGCAGGCATCGTTCCGAGGGGGGTGATGGAGCTCGACAACGTCGATGCGACGAAGAAGATGGTCGAGCACGGATTGGGGATCGCCTTCCTACCGTATACGTCCGTGCGCGTCGAGCTGGCAGCCGGGACGCTCCAGGAGGTGGTGATCGCCGGTTACGAGCCGGTGCGCCGCCCGATCGTCGCGATCCGCCGGCGGGACGCGATCGTGCCGGAGGATCTCGTCGAGGGCCTTCTGAGCGCAGTTCGCCGCGACGAGCTCGAGCGCTAGCCGACTGCGGCGGCCGGCGTGAGGACGAGCAGCGGCTTCCCGTCGGGTCCGCGGTCGAACTGGTAGGCGTAGATGCGCGGCTCGGTCAGGCGGATGATGTTCCCGAGCTCCGCATCCTCGAGGCCCCCCACGGCCGGTCGTTGGGACGGCAGCAGTTGGCGAACCGGCTTGTCGAGCTCGGCGACGAGGTCGTCCCGGCGGAGGAACACGGTTCCGTTCGGCTCGCCCTTCGGCGTCGGCGGCATGAAGACGATGACCGAGTCCACATCGTCGACGTACTTGAAGGTGTAGAGCGAGAGTTCGAGCGCCTGTCGGCGCAGGATCGTGTAGCGCTCGTCCGACGGAGCTGTCTCGGTGATCGCGCACTGAGCGCTCGTACCCAGCCCGCAGAGCGCGTACGAGATCGTCCTGCCGCCGTCGTAGGTGGCGATGTCTCGCTCCTCCGCCTGACCCCGGGTCGTGTCGGGGCGGACGTAGATCGTGTCGATCGGGATTTCCTCCGTTTCGGTCCGTACGGTGAGGTCGCTGCCCCGGGCGAAGGTGAGCGGGCCGCCGCTCGGGAGCTGGTAGGCCTTGGGGATCCGGTCTGCGATCTGGCGCACCTGCGTGATCCGGCTGCCCTCGGGCTGCCAGCTCGACCAGCTCGGCTCCGGAGCGAGATCCGGCCGGCTGACGAGGACGATGAACGAGCCGGCCGCGGCGCCCACGAGCGCTGCCAGGATCACGTAGACGAGGGCGAAGCGGAAGCGGTAGGACGTCAGGCGAGCGCGCTCGCTGCGGTCAACCCGGACGAGCGGGACGAGCGGGGCCTCCGCTTCGCGGGACTCTTCCTTGTGGTGAGGTTCGACGCGGCCCGGGAGCGTCACATCTTCGGCCACGAGTTCTCCTCGCTCAGGTCGACCGGAGGCATCTCGAGCTGGGCGCGGTCGAGCACCTGGACGAGCTCGTCGCCGAACATCTCCCGCCGCTCGACGAGCTCGTCGGCAATCCGCAAGACGGCGTCCTTGTTGTGGAGGACGAGGTTGTACGCGTTCACGTAGGCCTGGCCGATGATCTGCGCGGCCAGGTCGCGCTTGTCGCGATCCTGGAGCACGCCCGAGATCGGGTTCTCGGAAAACGGGCCGCCGCCGCTCGTGCGATTCATGATCCCGACCCCGATCTCCTGGAAGCGCTTCATGATCCGCGCGCGCGCCTGCTCCTCGGTCTCGTCGTCGAGCGGTGTCACGTCGACGCGCTCCGGGCCCATTGCCGAGGACCCGACCATGAACGCCGCCTGCGCGGTCGCCGACTGGACGTCGCCGCCGACGCCGTTCGAGTTCTCGCCGTAGAAGACGCGCTCCGCGGCCATCGCGCCGAGCGTCCAGACGAGTCGCGCCATCTCCTCGCTCCGGAAGCGGCTGAAGCGCTCCTCCTTCTCGAGCGCCTGATGGTGTCCGAGCGAGCCGCCGCGCATCCGGATCGAGAGCCGCGTCGATTCCGCGCCCTTCATGAAGACGTGGCCGGCGGCCGCATGGCCGGCCTCGTGGATCGCGACTGCCCGCGTCTCCGAGGCGATGTACTCGATCCCGATCGCGGTACCCGACTCGATCGTCGTCATCGCCTCGACGAGATCGTCCCAGCCGAAGCAATCCCGATCGTCGTGGTGCGCGTGGGTGAGCGCCATCGAGCAGACCTGCTCGATCATCGCCGGCGAGTAGCCGTTCGTGATCCGGGCGATCTCATCGCGGCGGCGCGGTGTGTCGAGATCGTCCTCGTGGTCGACCTTCGTGATGTAGAGGTCGAAGACATCGAGACGATCCTGCTTCGTGGGGGTGCGGAACCAGACGTGGCGACCCATCCGGCCCGGCCGCACGAGCGCAGGGTCGAGTCGATCGAGAGGCACGTTCGTCGCGCCGATGAAGTAGATCTGGTCGCCGCGCGGCCCCGGCGGGGGGAGCCGCAGCGAGACCTTGCCGAGCCGGCGCGGGACGACGTACGTCGCGTCGAGGAAAGTGTTGAATCGGCTTGTCAGCACCCGCTTCGTGAACGGGGGGTTGTCGATCCCGTCCATCACGACGAGGAGCTGGTTGAGCGCGAGCCCGCCCCCGCCGCCGCCCATCCCGGGGAACGTGAACTCGAGCAGCGAGCCGAGCCTCGCCTGGAGCCCAGAGGGCCGTTGCCGCTCAGGCGCCCGCTCGGCGAAGAGCCGCTCGCGCCAGGCGCGCGACTCGAGAATCAGGTCGCCGCTTGCGGTCAGCGCGCCGTTCGGACCGTAGAAGAGGTGATCGTGGACGCTCGGAAGCTTCATCCCGCCCACGGGATTACCGCCCCCGAGCGCCTGCCGGCGCATTCCGACCGCGTCGATCTCGTCGATGAAGACGATGCACTGGCCGCCCCACTTGCGCGCCAGCCGTTTCGCCTTGAAGGCGAGGTAGCGGACGATGATCGCGTCGACGCCGATGAACGTCTGCGCGAAGCCCGATCCCGGGATCGAGACGAACGGCGAGTTGAAGCCGGTCGCGATCGCCTTCGCGAGCATCGTCTTGCCCGTTCCCGGCGCGCCGAGGAAGAGCAGTCCCCGCTCGCGCTTGCCACCCGCTCGCTCGAATGCCTCGCCTGACTGCCAGAGAGTGACGACGCGCCGCACCTCCTCCTTCGCCTCGGCCTGGCCGCGGACGTGGTCGAGCCGGACGCCCCACTGCGCGTCGCCGGGCTCGAAGCCGCGGATCTGCGAGATCCCCATCAGGAGCATCGGCCCCATCAGGATCGCGAAGTTGGCGATGAAGAGGAAGGTGACGAACACCACCTGGGTCAGCACCGCCGGGTTCGAGAACGCCGAGCCGAGTCCGCTCAGGATGTCGCCGCCGGTGCCGATCCACGAGCCGCCTCGGATCAACCATGCGACCGTGATCACGGTGCCGACGATCGTCGCGAGCCTCGCCTTCTTGCGCCAGTACCAGGCGCGGCGGCGGCTCATGATGTCCTCCTCACGCAGCTGCCGGCTGTCCGCGCCGAACAGGCTCGGCCACGGGATCAGGCGGCGGAAGAGGAGGTCTACGAAGCCGCGAAACGCGATCACGATTCCGACGGTCGCGACGAGCGACCAGAGCGTGCTCCAGCCGTTGTACTGGTGCAGCCAGACGAAGAGGGCGGGACTGGTGAGGACGGCGACGAACGTGGCCGCGCGGGTCAGGCGCCGCCACTGCAGCGCGAGCTCGTTGCCGGCGGAGGAGTCCGGAGACAGGCGCGCAAGCGGCTCGGCAACTGCCATTCCGCGGAGTGTAGTTCCGTCCGCCGGAGCCTCTGTTACTCCGAGGTTAAGCGGAGAGGACGAATCGCTACGGTGGTGCCATGACAACAGCCACGCTCCACACAAGCGAAGGACCCGTCGAGCTCGAGCTCTTTCCGAACGAGGCTCCGAAGACGGTCGAGAACTTCACCAAGCTCGCAAAGGACGGTTTCTACGACGGGCTCAAGTTCCACCGCGTGATCCCGGATTTCATGATCCAGGGCGGCTGCCCGCAAGGCACGGGTACCGGCGGCCCCGGCTACCAGTTCGAGGACGAGTTCAGCGAGCACAAGGTCGTGAAGGGCGCGCTCGCAATGGCGAACTCGGGTCCGAACACGAACGGCAGCCAGTTCTTCATCGTTACGGCCGAGGCGACGCCGTGGCTCGACGGCAAGCACACCGTCTTCGGCCAGGTGCGAAGCGGCCAGGACGTCGTCGACCGGATCTCGCAGGCCGACCGCGACGGGCGCGACACGCCGCGCACCGACATCACGATCGAGAAGATCGAGCTGATCGACTAGGTCTCGTCGTCGGCCGCGGGCGGGGGCGGGGCGAGCACGGTTCGCTCGTCGCTCGCCTGCGGCAGGACGTTCTTCACGTAGCCGCGCGCCGCCTTCAGCACGCCGACATCGCGCCCGGCCGCCTGCGAGAGGTACCAGCGGTGCTCGAGGATCTCGTGGAAGACCTCGGCCGCCTCGCGCTTGCCCCAGAGGTCGGGCGGAACGGCGGCGATCGCCGGCTCGAAGACCTCGGCGAGCCAGCGGTAGGCGACGATCGTCTCTGGCACAGGGTTGCCCTCCTGCTTCTCGAGTGCGACGCGGAAGCGTGCGAGGTCGTTCAAGAGCCGCCGCGCCTGATTCTCCTGGGAGTGGAGACCGGTGAGAACGAGCAGCCTTCGTCGGTGATGACCCGGCTCGACGACGCGAGGGTTCAGGTGCAACCGGTAGCCCTCGTCGTCGGCGATCAGCTCCAGCTCCTCGACGTCGAAGCCGAGCTCGTTCAGGCGGCGTAGGCGCTCGTCGATCCGGTAGCGCTCTTCCGGCCCGAAGACCTCGTCGCGCGTGAGCTCGGTCCAGAGCGACTCGTAGCGCTGGACGAGCTCGGCGGCGGTCTCCTCGGCCCGGATCTCCGGCCGACCGAGCTCCTCGGCGATGTCGAGCAACTCGCCCGTCACGTTCTCCTCGGCTATCTGAAGGTCGTAGGCGCGCTGTCCGCCCGAGAGACTCGGGTGAAGCTCTCCCGTTTCGGTGTCCACGAGATAGGCGGCGAGGGCGCCGGCGTCGCGGCGGAAGAGGATGTTAGAGAGAGAGGCGTCGCCCCAGAAGAAGCCCGCGAGGTGGATGCGGACGAGCAGCTCGGCCCCCGCGTCGAGCAGCGAGTCGCGCAGCTCGGCGATGTCCCGACCGGCGAAGAGCGTGCGGAAGGGCAGCGAGTAGTCCAGGTGCCTCGTGATCAGGACGGCGTCGAGGTCGGCGGCGCGCTCGCTGACGACGCCCACGACGTCGACGACGGGCATCTCGTCGGCGGCGAGTTGTCGTAGGAAGCCGTACTCCTTCCGCGCAAGTTGGACGGGCAGCTCCTTCAGCGCGTAGAGCCGACCGTCGTAGTTGACGAAGCGGACGACGTGACGATGGATCCCGGCGACGACATTGACGAGCCGCTCATGCGTCCACTCTTCGAGGGGAACCTCCCAGGGGAGGTCGAGGAAGTTCGGATGGCCCGTCCGTGCGATGAGCTGGAGGCGCGCCGGCACTAGCTCTCCAGCGCGTGCGCGAGGTGGCGGTGCTCGCCGCCGCTGGGGCTGACGAGCGGCGCCACGTCGCGGGAGGCGAACCCGAGGAACGGCAGCACGAGCAGGCTCGCATAGAGGCGATCGTCGGTACGATCGACATCAAGCTCGTTCTCCAGCCCGGCTGCGATACAGGCGAGCGTGGACGTCGTCACGTAGCCGCCCTCCGCCGACTGGCCGGAACGATGATGTCGACGCTCCGCTGTCGCAGGTCACCCACGCTCGAGCTTGCCGCCGATGTAGGCGGCCACGCCGCGGTCGAGTTGATTGTCCTTGAGAGTCGCGGTCGCGCCGTAGTGCGACAGGATCCCGAAGCCTGCGCGGGTGGGATTTCCGGACGCGTCAGGGCGGGTGCCGCTGACGCTGTTCTCGTTGATCTCGCAGTGCGAGTAGTCCCCGCAGTAGATGCCGACGCCCACGGAGTCCTCGACGAAGTTGCGGTTGACCTCGCCCATGGACATTTCGGTCACGGCGATGCCGCGCAGCCGCGAGCCGACGACGCGATTCTCACTGATCATCACCATCGCCATGTGCGAGACGATTCCTTCGCTGCCACCGGTCACCTCGCACCTCTCGACGACGCTCGGAGATACGCTGCTCGCGAACGAGATGTCGATTCCCTGCGGACCGGTGACCTCCGGTAGCTCGATCCGGCAATCCCGGATGACGAGCGAGCTTCCGCGGGCGTTGATCCCGTCCATGGTCGTGCCTGCGACGCGCACGCCGTCGAGCACCACCTCCTCGCTGTCGCGCACCTCAATCCCGATCTCACCGCCGAAAACGGTGACGTCGCGAACCGTCACGTCGTCCGCGGTGATGACGATGCCGCCGCGGACGACCGCGCCCGGCTCGCCGACGAGCGTCTGGGAGTGGTCGAGCACGAGCGGGCCGACGATGGTTCCCGAGATCCTGATCGTGGGCGGCTGCGCGATCCAGGCAACGCCGAGCACAGCAAGGGCAGCCACGGGTGCAGCGAGCGAGAGCGCACTTCCACCCCGGCCGAGCTCGCCGCCGTCCTCCGCGTAGGTCAGGCGCAGGAGCGGAAAGCCGGCATGGCCCAGGATCTGCGCGATCAGCCACGACGCGGCGAAGAATGCGAGCGCCGGCCAGAGCGGCGCCTCGACGTCGAGTCGGAGGACGAGCGTCATCGTTGCCCCGAGCTCCAGCAGGCCGAGCGGCAGGGCGAGCCAGCCGGGTTGGTAGGGCAAGAGCCGATGGTAGAGGGCTGCGTCGAGGATGAGTCCGACCGCGATCATCGTTCCGGCGAGCTGGAGCGGCCACCACTTTTGGAGCACGGCTGCGAGCACGCAGGCTAAAGCGAACGGCAGCAGCGAAACGGCGAGGCGCGACTCGAGCCGGCCTCTCAGCGTGTAGGACATCGCCCGACCTTCGCGGCGAAACGGCGTGCCGCATACTTCATCCCGATGAGCGTGTCGGCCGCAGGGTAGGCCCATTGCGCCGAGACGCCCGTGAGTGAGAGCGTCCGCGTCGCGTCCGTCAGGGCCGGCACCGTCGAGTCGGGCGCGAGCACGATCCAGCGTTGCTCGGTTCCGAGCCCGTGCTCCTCGACGAGGTAGCGCAGCAGCGCGTCATGCTCGAAGCCGCGGCGAAAGCCCGTAGCGCAGATTACCTGATCCGACCCGTTCAGCTCCGGCGCGACACGGAAGCGACCCTCGCGGGCAGCGCGCTCGAGCGGAACGTCCCAGGCGCGGCCGGGTGGGTACGACGGCGCGCCGAATCCGCTCAGCAGCTCCGCACGCTCGGCCGGCGGGGTGGCGTGGAAGGAGGCGAGGCCACGCTTCGTGAAGAGTGGACGGGCGACGTTGAGCGGCCGGCGCGCGGGCTCGCGACGTCGCACGGAGGTCACCTCGGCGCCCGCCGCGAGGGCGTTCAGCCATTCGGTCGCGGCGGCCATACCTGCACCGACGACGGCGACGCGGGAGGCGTACTCGTGCGGCTCGTAGGCGTGAACGACTCGCGGGTCGCCCTCTAGCTCGGGCGGCAGCGAGAGACTGGGATGCCCAGGGGCGAGCAGGACGTGTCGGAAGCGGCCGTAGTCGCCGAGCTCGAAGCCTCCGTCGACCGCGCGAACGCGCTCGATCCGGGCCGGGACGAAGCTCCTGTCCCAGCCGCACCTCGCTCGGAGCAGTTGGACGTGATTCAGGAACTCGGTGACGGTCGGGCGGTACCTGTCCGACACGCTCAGCAGAAGCGGTGTCAGCGAGGCCCGTCGCGCCGCCTGGCGTGCAGCGAGGCCCGGGAAGGAGGTGGGATAGCAGTGGCCGTCGCTCTCCGAGCGCATCCGGCGCTGGCGGATCGCAGCGGCCCTCGGGCGCCAGGCCCCGGCCGGATCGGGATCGTCGCCGAAAACCGCGATCTGTGCGGGCTGGAGCCCGCTGTGGCGCAGGGTCGCGTACGCGACGAAGCCGCCGAGCCCGGAGCCGACGATCGCGCATCTCATGGCGTCGAGGCTACTTGACGGAGCCGGCGAGCAGACCCTCGACGAAGTAACGCTGGAACATCGCGAAGATCGTCAGGGGCACGAGCGCGGAGAAGAAGGCCGCTGGCGCGATGATCTCCAGGTTGGCCCCGAACTGGCGCAGCTGCGAGAAGATCTCGGGCGCGATCGGCTGGTTGTCCTGCGCGAGCACCAGCCCGATGAGCAGGTCGTTCCACACGAACAGGACCTGGAAGATCCCGAGCGACGCGATCGCCGGAATTCCCAGCGGGAGCACAACCCGCGCGAAGATCCGCAGCTCGGAGGCGCCGTCGATCCGGGCGGCTTCGAGGAGGTCGCGTGGAATCCCCGCGAAGAAGTTCCGCAGCAGGAAGATCCCGAAGGGAAGCGCAAACGCGCTGTGGAAGAAGACCAGGCCGATGATCGTGTCGAAGAGGCCGGTCTTGTTGTAGAGCTCGAAGATCGGGATCAGCGACATCTGCAACGGCACGACAAGTAGCGCGACGACGCCCAGGAAGATCCAGTCGCGGCCGGGAAACTCGAGCCACGCGAAGGCGTAGCCGGCGAGCGACGCGACCAGGATCGGCAGGATCGTCGCCCCGATCGTCACCTGGGCGGTGACCCACAGAGAGCTGACGATGCTCTCGTCGTTGAAGATATTCGTGTAGTTCTCGAACGTGACGATGCTGGGCTTCGAGAACACCTGCCACCAGCCCGCGGCCTGCGCGTCGGAGGGCGTGAGCAGCGACGTGAAGAGCAGGCCGATCGTCGGCATCAGCCACAGCACGCCGATCACGGCGAGGGCGACGTGGACGGGCGCCCGCCGAAGCACGCGCAGGATCCTGGTCGCGACACCCTCGTCGATCACTACCGGCTCACGCACGGGTTCAGCGACGGTCGCCATCAGTTCTCCCTCCGGAAACGGCGGATGTTCGCGATCAGGAACGGAACGAAGAGGAGGAACATGAAGATCGAGATCGCGGAGCCGAAACCGAAGCGGTTCTGGCCGCTGAACGAGCTCTGGTACATCTCGACCGCGATCACGGTGGCGCTGTCGCGACCCGATGACGGCACGATCGAGATGACGATGTCGAAGACCTTGAGAACGCCGATGATCTGCGTGACGAGCACGACCGTCAGGACGGGCGCGAGCAGCGGCACTGTGATCCGCCGGAAGACCTGCCATTCGGTGCCGCCGTCGGTCCGCGCCGCCTCCTGCAGGTCGCGTGGAATCGCGGCGAGCCCGGCGGCGGTGATCACCATCGCGAAACCGGCCTGCACCCAGAGAAAGGCGATCAGGAGGGACGGCGTGATCAACGTGTCGCCGAGCCAGTTGAAGCCCTGGAACGGCTCGGCGAAGGTCTCCCTCCCGATCGCGACGCGGTAGCTCCCCGCCTCGACGCCCTCGAAGGTGAAGCTGCCGTCCTTCCCGGTGGTCGTGGAGCCCACCGTCTTGCCGGTCTCGGCCGAGCGGAGCTTGATCGTGACGCCCCCGAGGCCGACCTCGTCGGTTTCGACCTCGCCCGGCGTGCCGCCTCCCGGCTTGAAGTCGCGCCAGACGACCCCCGTGATCCCATCCGGGATCGCCTGCGGGGTCGCCGCCTGCTCCGGCTCGGCAGGGAGCTCGTCGGCTTTGATCGCGGTCAGGCCGAGGAGCGCCACCGCACCAGGGCCGACCGCTCGCTCGAGCCTGAGCCCACCCTGCGGCGACCCCTTCAGCGCATCGGTCGATGGCTTCGCCGTCGTCAAGGTGCCTTGCTCGCTGAAGATTCCCTGGACGGCGACGATGCCCGCGTTGATCGCACCCCGGTCTGGATCCTGCTGGTACATGATCCGCCAGATCACGCCAACCGCGAACAGCGAGACCGCGAGCGGCACGAACACGGCGACCTTGAACGCAGGCGCCCAGCGCACCCGCTCGGTCAGCACCGCGAACAGGAGCCCGAGCGCGGTGACGCCCGCCGGCACGACGAGGACCCAGATCACGTTGTTCTTGATCGCGGTCTGGACGGCCTCGTCGCTGAAGAGCGCCGTGTAGTTGTCGAACCAGACGAACTCGCCGCCGGCATCGCTGAAGAAGCTCCGAACCAGCGTCCGGATGGCCGGGTAGATCACCCAGATTCCGAGGAAGAAGATCGCCGGAGTGAGGAACGCGAACGAGATCGCGTTGCCACGCCGCCGTGACGGCGGCGGCGGCGGCGGCGGCACCTCCGTTACTGGAGGCACCGCCGCGACCGTCGAGCTACCGGTGCTCGACACGAGTGACTACTTGTACGCCTTTTTCGCAGCCGCTTCCAGCTTGCCCGTCACCCCGTCGATGTCGGCGGGGGTCTTGACGAAGTTGGCGAGCTCGGTGAAGAGCGCGTCGTTCAGAACCTTGGGCTGAAGATCGGAGAGGTCGAAGCGGAACGTCTCCGCCTGCGCCAGCTCCGACGCCAACTTCCTCGTCGTCTCGTCCGGATAGACGCTCTCGTCCAGGTTCTTGTTCGGCGAGGAGAACCCGCCCCGCTTGGCCCAGAGCTCTGCAGCTTCGGGAGTGGCCAGGTACTCGATCATGGCCCGTGCCGCGGGGGTGTCCTTGAACATGACGATGCTGTCGCCCGCACCGACGACGACCGGCGGGGAGTCGTTGATCGACGGGAACGTGAACACGTCCGCGCCCTCACCGACCTTTACCTTGGTCTCGGTGTTGATGAACGTCCCGACGAAGTCGCCCTCCATCACGATCGCCGCCTTGGGCGGAGCCGTGAAGACCTGGGTGACCGAGGTCGGGAAGTCGGTCTGGAGCGCGCTGCTCGTTCCGCCGGCGATGCTGTCCGAGGCGAAGACCTTCGCCATCTCCCCGAGAGCCTCCTTGACCGACGGGTCGGTCCACGGGATCTCGTGCGTGGCGAGCTGGTCGTACTTCTCCGGCCCGGCGGTGCGCAAGTAGACGTTCTCGAACAGGTCGGTCAGCGTCCAGCCGTCAGCCGCTCCGATGGAGTACGGCGTCACGCCGGAGGCCTTCAGCGTCTCGCCTGCCTTCAGGAACTCGTCCCAGGTCGTCGGAGGCTCGACACCGGCATCCTCGAAGGCCTTCGTGTTGTACCAGACGGTCGACTTGTTGGCCCCCTTGAAAACCACGCCGTACGTCTTGCCGTCGAATGTGGTCAGGTCGACGAAGCTCTGGGAGTAGTTCTCCTTGATCCCGTCGGTTGCGAAGTCGATCGGCTTGAGGGCTCCACGCGTGGCGAAGTCCTTGATCACGCCCGGTGACGAGAGCGAGGCGAGATCGGGCGGGTTGCCGCCTTCGACCCCGGTCGCGAGGATCGTCGGGAGGTCCTCCCCCGCCGGTTGGTAGGTCACCGTGACGTCGGGATACTTCGCTCTGAAGCCGTCGAGCACGGCCTTGAAGGAGTCGCCCTCGCCGCCGGTCCAGAGTCCGGCGATCCGGATCTTGCCGGAGACGTTCTCGGCGGCCTCGGTCGTTGCCGCCTCAGTTGTCCCTGCGGCGCTCTCGTCTGACTCATCGTCGTCACTGCCGCAACCCGCTGCGAGCAGCGAGAGCGCCCCGACGAGCAATGCCAGGACGAAGAGCAAGCGGTGCTTCCTCATCACGCGGTTCCCTTCCTTTCGTCTCCCTCGTAGATGCCGAGCCCGGTTTCGGGCTCGAAGAAATGGAGCGCCCGCGTGTCTACGGCCACTTCCACCGAACCTCCGTCGCTCACCTTCGTACGGGCGCCGAAGCGCCCGACGAGCGTCGCCTCGCGGGCGCTCTTGGGCGCTTCGCTGCCGGCGTCCTTCGCGAGCTCGCGCACTTCCTCGGTGACGGCGGGCGGCGCGTCGATCGTGAAGTGCACCATCACCTCGGAGCCCAGCGCTTCGCGCAAACTGACCTTGCCCTGGAGGGTTCGCCCGGTCGCCTCGCCGTCCTCGAGCGAGGCGTCCTCGAGGTCCTCGGGTCGGATCCCCAGCACCACCGGACGGCCTTCGTAGTTTTGGAGTCCAGGACGCACCGAGAGCGTTTCATCACCGAGCTCGATCCGCTGGCTGCCTGCGACCGCGACGAGACCGCCGTTCCGGCGTTCGAGCGTTGCCTCGAGCAGGTTCATCGCCGGACTGCCGATGAAGCCGCCGACGAAGAGGTTGACGGGCCGGTCGTAGAGCTCCTGTGGGGCCGCGACCTGCTGCAGCTCGCCCTTGCGCATCACTGCGACACGGTCGCCCATCGTCATCGCCTCGACCTGGTCGTGCGTGACGTAGACCGTCGTGACGCCGAGCGAGGTCTGCAGTTGGCTGATCTCCGCTCGCACCTGGACGCGCAGCTTCGCGTCCAGATTCGACAGCGGCTCGTCCATCAGGAACGCGGCGGGCTCCCGCACGATCGCGCGGCCCATCGCGACCCGTTGGCGCTGGCCTCCGGAAAGGGCGCGCGGCTTGCGGTCGAGGTGATCGTTGAGGCCGAGGAGGTCAGCAGCCTTCTCGACCCGGCTCCGTATCTCCGCTTTCGGCGTCTTCCGCAGCTTGAGCCCGAACGCCATGTTCTCGAAGACTGTGAGGTGCGGGTAGAGCGCGTAGCTCTGGAAGACCATCGCGATGTCGCGGTCGCGTGAGGGGACGTGGTTGACCACACGGTCGCCGATTCGGAGCACGCCCTGGGAGATCTCCTCGAGACCGGCGACCATCCGCAGCGCCGTCGTCTTGCCGCAACCCGACGGTCCCACGAGGACCATGAACTCGCCGTCGGCGATCTCCAGGTCGAAACCCGCGACCGCTTTCGTCCCGTCCGGATAGATCTTGTTTACGTCCTCGAACGTCACGTTCGCCAAGGTCCGGGGATCATAAACTGGTAAACGAGGCGGGCGCCACCTCAGTAGCCGTCCCGCCGGCGGGAGACGCCGCTAGATCCCGCGCTCGGCGAGCCAGCTGCGATTCCGGGGCCTGGGAGTCGCGCGCTCGTGCGAGGTCGCCGGGAAGTGCATCCTGCTCGACGACGACCCAACCGAGGTAATCGGAGGACTCGAGCTCGTGGAGGAAGGCGTCGAGGTCGACCACGCCCGCGCCCAGCTCGCAGAAGCCTCCCCGCCGCCAGACGTCGGCGAGCGACCACCCCGCCGCCTCCTCCCGCACGTCCTTCAGGTGCACGTAGTCGATCCTCGAACGCCAGTCTCGGAGCGAAGACACGGGCGTCCCCGCCCGCGAGCGCCAGGTGCCCGCTGTCCAGGAGGAGAGCCACGTCGCTCAGCTCGAGCAGGCGCTCGACCTCCGCCGGGGTCTCGATGCGGGTTCCCACGTGGTGGTGGAAGACGGGCGAGAAGCCGCGCGAGCGTGCATGCTCGGCCGCGCGCCGGACGCCATCGCCGAGCCGTCGCCAGTCGGTCTCACCGTTGCGCGGGCCCGCGTCGGCGAGCACCGGTCTCGCCGTTGACGCACCGGCGCCCTCGAACAGATCGAGCACGAGATCGAGCTCGTCGAGCCTGTGTGGCTCGGTGAATGCGATCGGGACGTAGCCGCCGGTGAGGGCAAGCCCGTGGCGGGCCAGGCTCGCGGGCAGCGATCCGGCATCGCCCAGGTAGCCCGGAGGTCCGAGCTCCGTCCCCTCGTAAGCGCCGGCGGCGATCGCGGCGAGAACGTCTTCCGCAGCGGGTACCTGGAGACCACCGATCGCCTCAAAGGCCCCGAAGCTGACCGGCGCGTTGGCGACCCGCACACCCTTCACGAGCCGAGCGTCGTGCGCGCGTCCGGCCGCTGGCGCTCGCACGACGCTCGGACCGGTCGATTCTGTTGCGGTTCGCGCGCGCCCACCGTATGCCAGACTCTACGCAATGGGCGCCGTCACGCTCGGAAGCGACGACCGCGTCCGGATCGGGATCGTCGGCCTCGGAGCAGTCGCCCAGGCCGTCCACCTGCCGCTTCTCGCCCGGCGCCCAGATCTCTTCGCGATCGAGGCGGTGGCCGATCTCTCCCCCAGCATGGTCACCCTCGTGGCGGAGCGCTACGCCGTCGCTCGACGCTACGACACGATCGCTGGGTTGCTCGCCGACGGCGATGTGGACGCCGTCGTCATCCTCACCTCCGGCTCGCACGGCTCCCCAGCGGCCGCGGCGCTCGCAGCCGGGCTCCCGGTCTTCTGCGAGAAGCCGCTTGCATATACAGCCGAGGAGGCAGATGCGCTCGCCGCCGCTGGAGGGCGTCTCGCGCTCGGCTATATGAAGCTCTATGACCCCGCGGTCGTCCACGCGCGATCGCTCCTTACGGATCGCTCACCGGTCCGATCGGTTGAGATCACCGTTCTACACCCGGCGAACGCGGCACAGCTCGCACACGCACACGTCGCGCATCCGGCGGGCGACGTGCCTGACAAGACCCTTCTGGCGCTCGCTACCGACGCCCACAAGCTCGAGGAGCGAGCGCTCGGAGCCGCTCCGTCCGGGCTTCGGCGGCTGTACGTCGATGTTCTCCTCGGCAGCGTCGTCCACGAGCTCGCTCTCGTTCGGGCGCTCGTCGCCGATCCTGTCTCCTTCGAGCACGTCGATATCTGGCCCGACGACCGCTTCCCACCGTCGGTGGCCATGCACGGCCTGCTCCCGGACGGCGCGCGGCTAGCGATTCGCTGGCACTACCTCGACGATTATCCGGTCTATCGCGAGGAGGTGCGCGTCCACGACGAGCGCGGGTCGCTCAGCCTGACGTTCCCATCGCCGTACCTCCTGCACGCACCGACCGAGCTCACGATGGTGGACGGCGAGGGCCATGCGAACGGGAGGGGCGAGGGAACGAGCGTCTTCCGTTCGACCGTCGAGGCGTTCGAGGAAGAGCTCGTGGCGTTCCATCGATTGGTGACGAAGGACGAGGCGTTCGCGGCCGGGATCGGAGAGGGACGGACGGACATCGTCACCTGTCAACGGATCGTGCGGTGTCTCGCCGAGCGGCGAGGGCTTTCGCTCGGTGGCGAGGCGGCGGCCGCATGAGCGGCCCGAGAACCATTCACGTCGTCCCGCACACCCACTGGGACAGGGAGTGGTACCTGCCCTTCCAGATCTTCCGCCTGCGCCTCGTCGAGCTCGTCGACCGGGTCCTCGACCTGATGGAGGCCGAGCCGAGTTTCGTTTTCACGCTCGACGGCCAACTCGCCACCGTCGACGACTACCTCGAGCTTCGCCCGGAGGCCGAGCAGCGGCTGCGCCGCCTGATCGCCGAGGGGCGGCTCGCGATCGGCCCTTGGCAGACGCTCGTGGACGAATTCCTCGTCTCCGGGGAGTCGATCGTCCGGAATCTCGAGATCGGCTGGCGTCGCGCCGAGGAGCTCGGTCGGCCAATGCCGATCGGCTATCTCCCCGACATGTTCGGTCACGTCGCCCAGATGCCGCAGATCCTCCGCCGTGCCGGGATCGATCAGGCCGTCGTTTGGCGCGGTGTGCCTGCCGCGATCGAGCATCATGCCTTTGTCTGGGAGTCGCCCGACGGCTCGGCCGTGCGTGCGGAGTACTTGATCGACGGCTACGGGAACGCTGCCCACCTGTTCGGCGAGCCTGATCTCGCCGGAGCGGTCGCCGCCTTCGACGCGTCAATGCGCCCCTTCTTCGGCGAGGACGAGTCACTCGCGATGACCGGGACCGACCACATGTTGCCTCCGCTCGACCTCGTCGAGCGCGCGACGCAGTTTAATGAGGCACAGGATCGCTTCCGGCTCGAGCTCGTGACGCTGGCGGACTACCTGGGCCGGCCTGCCGACGGCGCACTTCTGGCACGGTGGCGCGGAGAGCTGCGGTCGGCCGCCCGGGCGAACCTGCTGATGGGAGTCACCTCCGCTCGCATCGACCTGAAGGCCGCTTGCGCCAGAGCGGAGCGCGCGCTCGAGCGCTACGCGGAGCCGCTCGCTGCTCTGTACGCACCCGAGTGGCCGGCGTCCTTCCTTCGGCTCGCGTGGAGTCGCGTGCTCGAGAACGCGGCGCACGACTCGATCTGCGGCTGCTCGGTCGACGCAGTCTCGGCCCAGGTGCTCGTGCGCTACGCGGAGGCCGAGCAAATCGCGACCGGGCTCGCGCGACGTGCGGCCGAGGCGATCGCAGCCGGCGTACCTCGCGGTGCGGTTGCGGTCGTGAATCCTTCGCCGGAGCGTCGCAGCGACGTGGTCGAGCTCGAGCTCGAGATTCCGGATGACTGGGACGAGGTCGACCTCAGGCTCCCCGACGGGACGGTCGTCGCAACGCAGGAAACGGCGCGCCCGGAGCGGCTCCTGCTCAGTATCACGCTTGCCGGCCGTGAACTGCCGGCGGCCTTATTTCGCCGCCTGCACGGACGCGAGCTCTTTGGCCGCTGGCTGAACGGCTACAGCGTCGAAGGCGGCCCCGTAGCCCGACGTCTGACGTTCGACGTGGGTGAGGAGCCGGATCCGGAGTGGCTCGATCTGGCGGTTCTCAAGCAGGAGGTCTCTCATGCGGTCGAAGGTGCACCGGACGACGAATGGGAGATGCGGATCCTCGCTCGTCCGCGCCGACGGCTTGCCGCGGCGATTCTGGGGCCCGCACTGGGCTGGACGTCCGCGCGCCCAGCTCGCGCGAGCGGACGCTCCCGCGGCGGTGTTCAGGTCGACGGCACCTCTATGGACAACGGGCTTCTCGAGGTGGAGGTGGCGAAGGACGGCACGCTCCGCGTCGGTTCACTCCACGGTGTCGGCCGGCTCGTGGATGGCGGCGACTTCGGCGACAGCTACAACTACGGTCCGCCGCGCCACGACACGCTCGTTGCCGAGCCCGAGACCGTGAGCGTCGAAATCGTTGCCGCAGGACCCGTTCGCGGCGAGCTGGCCGTTGTGCGGTCGTACCGCTGGCCGGTCGGAGTGCGACCAGACGGGTCGGCGCGCGCGGAAGACACGGCGCTCGTGCCGGTGACGATGCGAGTCGAGCTGCGCACTGGGGAGCCGTTCGTCCGGATCGAGCTCTCGTTCGACAACCCTTGCTCCGACCACCGGCTTCGCTTTCACGTCCCCCTGCCTGCACCTGTCGAGACCACCTGGGCGGAGGGGCAGTTCGCCGTCGTCGGACGCGGGCTCGAGCCCGAAGGCGGCCACGGCGAGGTGCCCCTCGCCACCGCTCCAGCACGGGGGTTCGTCGCAGCTGGCGGGGTCGCCGCTCTTCTCGACCACGTGCTCGAGTACGAGCTCGTCGAGAGTCGCGAGCTCGCGCTGACCGTGCTGCGCTCGATCGGGCTGATCAGCCGGTCGGCCAACCCTTACCGGGAGGATCCAGCCGGCCCAGAGGTCGCGATTCCGGACGGTCAGTGCCGGGAGCCCTGGCGCGTCGGCTTTGCCCTCTACCCGCACGAGGGCTCCTGGGGCGAAGCCGGGGTTCTCGCCCAGATGGAGCGTTACCAGCATCCGTTCCTGGTCGCGCGAGGGACAGGAGGCGAAGAGCCGGCGGAGGCGACCGGACTCGAGTTGGTGGGCGAGGGGGTCGCCCTCTCGTCGCTACGCCGCAGGGAGGACTGGCTCGAGCTCCGCATCGTCTGCCAGCAGCCCGAGCCGCGAACGGCAGTCGTGAGGGGTGGGTTTCGGGAGGCCCGAGAGGCGGACCTGCTCGGCCGTCCGGGCTCTCCGATCCCGCTCGACGGCGACGCGCTGAGGCTCGAGCTCGGCCCGTGGGAGATCCTGACGGTCCACCTCAGGCGGTGACCAGCACGACTGCGTCGGCAGGCGCGAGCAGAGGGACTTCTGCGGCCGTGCGCATCTCACTCCCCGTGGTGGTGTAGGCCACGGTCCACGTTCCAGGCGGCAGCTCGAGCGTCGCCGGCTCGTCGCCGCAGTTCGCGGCCACGAGCGCGGCACCGCGGCGGTAGGCCACGACCGGGCCTTCCTCGGCGAGCCACTCGAGCTCAGCAGGCAGGTCGGCCAGCGTCGCCCGAAGCCGGAGCAGCCGCCGGAAACGGCGCAGCACCGACTCCGGATCGTCGCGCTGCATGGCTGCGGTATCGCCTGCGCTTCGGCCGCCGAACGGCAGCCAGGCTCGCGTTGCGGCCGTGAAACCGAGGCCGGGCCGAGGCTCCCAGGGCATCGGCGTGCGGCAGCCGTCGCGGCCGAGCCCGTGCTCGCCCGCGCGGGTGCTGATCGGATCCTGGGCCTCCTCGGGCTGGACCAGGCCGTCCACGAGACCGAGCTCCTCGCCCTGGTAAACGAACGGCACGCCCGGTAAGCCGAGCAGGAGCACGGCGAGCGCGAGCGACCGCGCCCGACCCAGGTCGCCGCCTCCGAACCTCGTCGCCGCCCGAGGCCGATCGTGACTTCCCTGCACCCAGGCAAGATGGCCGCTGGCGACCGCTGCACCGGAAAGCGACTCGCGCACCTTTGCTGCGTCCCATTCGATCTCCATCAGCTCGAACCAGAAGATCAGGTGAAGACCGTCCTCATCGTCTACGTAGCGCGCCAGCGTCAGCGGGTCGGCGAGCCCGATCTCACCGACGAGGAGAGCGTCGTACGGCTCGGCAAGCGCTCGCCAGCGCCGATGGATTTCCCGGACCGCCGGTTGCCCCACGTCGTACACGTGGTCGAGCGATCCCCAGTCGGACGCGATCCCGGCCGGTGGTCCGACCCGGGCGCGGCGGGCGACGGGATTGTCGGGAAGGCCCGGGTGCTTGACGAGGCCGTCAGCGACGTCGATCCGGAATCCGTCGACGCCCCGGTCGAGCCAAAAGAGCATGATCACGTCGAACTCGCGGACGACGCGCTCATCCCTCCAGTTCAAATCCGGCTGCTCGGGCAGGAAGAGGTGCAGCCAGTACTGGCCCGTTGCCTCGTCGAGCGTCCACGCAGGGCCGCCGAAGACGCTCACCCAGTTGTTCGGCGGCCCGCCTCCCGGCGCGGGATCGCGCCAGATGTAGTAATCCCGGAACGGATTGTCGTGGGCCGAGCGCGACTCCCGGAACCACGGGTGCTCGACGGAGGTGTGGTTCGGGATCAGATCGACGAGCACGCGGATGCCGAACTCGTGCGCGTCCGCCACCAAGGAGTCGACATCGGACAGCGTTCCGTACGTGGGGTCGACACTCCGATAGTCACAGACGTCGTAGCCCTGGTCGTGCATCGGCGAGGGGAAGAAGGGAGTGATCCACAGAAGGTCGACGCCGAGCCACGCGAGGTGTCCCAGCCGCTCCCTCAGTCCGCGAAGGTCGCCGATGCCGTCGCCGTCGTTGTCGCAGAACGAGCGCAGGTAGACCTCGTACCCGACCGAGGTGCGCCACCACGGCGCTCCCTTCACGGCCTCAAACGACCTACGAGTCGGTCTGTGCAGGGTGGCCTGCAGCCCGAACGACGCGCAGCAGCACGACGACCCTCTGTGGGCGGCAGTTCAAGTGCATTTCCGGCTCTTCGCAGATGCTGAATGGTACGACGGGCGTCCCCCACCTGGGCGGAGCGAAACGTTGGGTTCCTCCGCTACCGTCTCCGTATGAACAACGCCACGCGTCGCCCCGAGAGCGCCGGTTTCAGCAAGAGGTGATGCACCGGCACGGTGGCGGCGAGAGGCAGCCGAACGCTCCCGGTCACGCGCTCGTCGTCGCGCTCGGGATGATCGCGGCCTTCGCCTGCGTCGAAGCTGTGGCCGGGGTTTTCGCGGGCTCGCTGGCACTGCTCGCCGACGCCGGTCATATGGTTTCGGACGGGCTCGCGCTCGGCCTCGCGCTCTTCGCGAGCTGGCTCGCGCGGCGGCCGGCGACTCCGGAGCGCACGTTCGGCTGGCGGCGGGCGGAGATCCTCGCTGCCCTCGCGAACGGGGTCACGCTTGTCGCGCTCGGCCTCTGGATCGTCGTCGAGGCGATCCGGCGGATCGGTGACGCGCCGGGTGTCGAGGGTGGCTGGGTGCTCGCCGCGGGGCTTGTCGGGCTGGCGGTCAACGTGGCCGCGGCGCGTGTGCTGCACGGTGCCGGCGACGGCCTCAACGTCCGGGCGGCGTTCCTGCACGTGCTCGCGGACCTCGCGTCGTCCGCGGGCGTCGTTCTCGCCGCGCTCGTGATCCTGCTCACCGGCTGGAACGTCGCCGATCCGATCGCCGGACTCCTGATCGGGGTGCTTGTGCTGGCCAGCTCGGACGGCGTCCTGCGGGAGTCGGTCGGGATCCTGCTCGAAGGCGTGCCCGACGGCCTTGATACCGCCGAGCTCGACCGGGCGATGCGCTCGGTCGGCGCCGTCGTCGACGTCCACGATCTGCACATCTGGACCATCACCTCCGGCTTTCCGGCACTCTCCGCGCACGTACTCGTGGAACCGCGTGCCGACTGCCACGGGATCCGCCGCGAGCTCGAGCGCATGCTGAGCGAGCGTTTCCGCCTCACTCACACGACGCTCCAGGTCGAGCACGCACCCGGACTCATTAGGCTCGCGCCGTGAAGCTCGACGGCAAGTCGGCGATCGTCACGGGCGCCTCCAGCGGAATCGGCGCGGCGACCGTCCGTTCCCTGCGGGCCGAGGGAGTGCGTGTCGCGGGCGGGGCGCGACGGGTCGAGCGGGTCGAGGCGGATGTGGTGCTCGCGCTCGACGTGACCGACCCCGAAAGCTGCGAGAGCTTCGTCGAGCAAGCGGTGACTGAGCTCGGCGGTCTCGACATCGTCGTCAACGGCGCCGGCCTCGCGCTCGGCCGGGATCCCTTCGACGAGTCGACCGAGGCCGACGAGGAGGTCGTGCTCGAGACGAACGTCCACGGCCTGATCCGGATCACGCGGCTCTGCCTCCCGCACCTCCACGACGGCGGCCACATCGTCAACCTCGGTTCGGTCGCCGGGATCGCCGCGTATCCGAACGGGTCGCTCTACGTCACCTCGAAGTTCGCCGTGCACGGGTTCACGAAGGCGTTGCGGGAGGATCTGCTCGGCCGGCCGATCCGGGTCACGAACGTCGCGCCCGGGCTCGTCGAGACGGACTTCTCGACGGTTCGCTTCCGGGGCGACGAGGAGAAGGCGCGTGCCGTCTACGCGGACGTGGCGCTCGGCGGCGCGATGCAGCCGCAGGACGTCGCCGACTGCGTCGTCTTCGCGCTCACCCGGCCGGCGCACGTGAACGTGGACGAGCTCGTGGTCACCGCGCTTGCGCAGTCGAGCGGGGCTCGGATCCTGCGCGACGAGTGAGGTTCCGGAGCCAGTACGACCGCGAGATCCTGTGGCTGGCGATACCGGCGCTCGGGGCTCTTGCGGCGGAGCCGTCGTACATCCTGGTAGACACCGCGATCGTCGGGCACCTGGGCCGGCCGCAGCTCGCCGCGCTCGGGATTGCGGCGACGGTGCTGACGGCGCTCTTCGCGGTCTTCAACTTCCTCCAGTACGCGACGACCGCGCAGGTCGGCCGCGCCTCGGGTGCGGGGCAGGAGCGCGCCGCACGGCAGCTCGGAGCGCAGGCGCTCTGGCTCTGCCTCGGTGTCGGGCTCGCGCTGACGGCGGTCGTGATATCGCTCGCGCCGGCGATCGTGGGCGCGATGGGAGGCCAGGGGAAGACGGCCGACTACGCCGTCACCTACCTCCGGATCGTCTCACTGGGACTCCCGTTCGCGTTCATCGCGATCGGCGCGCAGGGCTATCTGCGCGGCGTCGCCGACCTGCGGACGCCGCTGCGCGTCCTGATCGCGGGCAACGTCGCGAACGCAATCCTCGAAGTGCTCTTCGTCTACGGCTTCGGCTGGGGAATCGAGGGCTCGGCGTGGGGCACCGTGCTGGCGCAGGCCGGGATGGGCTTCGCCTTCGTCGTTCTGATCCTTCGCTCGGCCCGTGCGGATATGCGGCCGCGGGTGCTGCTAATGCGGCGGCTCGTGAAGGTCGGGCGGCATATCTTCGTCCGCACCGCGGCGCTGATGGCCGCGTTCACGCTCGCGGGCGCGCTCGTGACGCGGTTCGGCGATGCCTCGATCGCCGCGCACCAGATCGCGTTCCAGCTCTGGCTCTTCCTGGCGCTCGTGCTCGACGCGATCGCGATCGCCGGCCAGGTGCTCGTCGGGCGCGGCCTCGGCGCCGGCGACACGCAGCGGGCGTACGACGCGAGCGCAAGGATGATCTGGCTCGCGGTCTACGCGGGCGTGGTCTTCGCCGCGATCCTGGTCGCGCTCGCAGGAATCCTCCCGCAGGCGTTCACGAGCGACGAGTTCGTGCTCGAGCGGGTGGCGGCGATCTGGCTCCTCTTCGCGCTGATGCAACCGCTGAACGGCGCCGTCTTCGCGCTCGACGGAATCCTGATCGGCGCCGGCGACGGGCCCTACCTCGCCTGGTCGATGGTCGTCGCCTTCGTTGCGTCGGCGGCCGTCGCGGTCGCCGCCTACGCGCTCCACTGGGGCATCGTCGGTGTCTGGTCAGCGCTCGTCGTCCTGATCGTCGTCCGGCTCGTGCTGATGTGGCGCCGCTTCGCGAGCCGTCGCTGGCTCGTCACGGGCTGGACGTGACGATCTCGGGCTCGGGAGACGGCGCCACCGTCTCGTCTCGGCGCCGAAGCGTCCGCACGTCGCGGCTCAGGAGCGCTCCTCCTTGGGCGGCGAGGAAGATCCCGAAGGCGACCCAGAGCGTGGTCGAGACGCCGATTGCTGCGGACACCGGCCCGACGATCGAGAGTCCGATCGGGATTGCCACGAACGAGCCGAGCGCGTCGTAGGAGCTGACGCGGGACAACGCCTCCTGGGGCACGTGCTGCTGGAGCGCCGTGTCCCAGTAAACGCCGAAGAGCTCGAGCCCGATCCCGGCGAGGAAGGCGAAGGCGGCGATCGCGAGCGTGGGCAGCTCGAGCGCCAGGCCAGCGATCGGCAGTCCCCAGAGGAGCACGGAGACCTGGGCGAAGAGGAGCGGCCGGCGTGGCTTCAGACGGAGGGTAATCAGTCCGCCGAGAACGAGGCCGACCGCCTGCGCGGCGAGAATGAAGCCCCATGCCGCAGCGCCGCCGAGCGCATCGTCCGCAACGACGGGTCCGAGCACGCCCATCGAGCCGTTCGAGACCATGTTCCCGAACAGGGCCGCGAGCACGATTACCCAGAGCCATTCGCGGGAGCGGAACTCCTTCCAGCCATCGGCCAGGTCCCGCACGACGGATGACGCCGCCTTCAGCGTGCCGGGGATCCGCATCAAGACGAGGATTCCCGCGCTCACGAGATAGGTTCCGGCGTCGAAGGCGATCGCCCAGCCCGAGCCCACCGTCGCAACCACGATTCCGCCGGCCGCGGTGCCGAGTACGAACGCTGCATTCGTCGTCAGCCGCAGCAGCGCGTTCGCCTGTTGCAGCAGGGGCGCGCTCACCGTCTGCGGCACGATCCCCGCCGACGCGGGATAGAAGAACGACGACGCGACTCCGCGAACGACCTGGAGCGCGGCGAGGTGCCAGAGCTCGGCGCTTCCGGTCAGGAGCAGGACCGCCGCGAACGCCTGGGCGGCGCCGCTGAGGACGTTCGAGCCGACGAGGACGAAGTGCCGCGGCAGCCGGTCTGCGAAGACGCCGCCGATGAGCACGAAGACGATCTGGGGCAGCCACGCCGCCATCAGAATCAGCCCGAGTGCCGTCGGAGATCCCTCCAGCTCGTCGATCACCGCGAACGCGAGCGCCACGGGCGCGACGGCGCTGCCGATGTAGGAGGCGAAGCGGCCGAAGAAGAGGAGTCGGAACTCGCGCTCGCGGAGCGGCGCGAGGCTAGCTCTCACGCCGCTTCTCGGCCCAGCGTACGAGCCCGGCGTACGACTGCCAGAACGGCATCGCGCGGTCGTACGCGTCTGCCTCGGCCGCGGGGAGATCGGCTTTCGCGCCCGCGACGAACTCGGCTTCCGTCGCGCCCCGCTCGACGCGCCCGGCCCAGACGGCGAGGCGCTCGCGAAGCTCTGTGAGATGCCGATCGACGTCCTCTGCGACGCCGAAGTGGATCAGCGCCAGCTGCTCGGGTCCACGGCGCTCGATCTCGTCCAGCGTGCGGCCCCAACCCTCGACGTCGACATCCGGCGGCGGTGTCGGCGGGAGGACGCTCCGCGCCGGCTGGATCCGCACCCCGGCGGCGTCGCCGGCATAGAGCGTCTCGCCGTCGAAGTAGCAGACGTGATGTGAAGCGTGGCCCGGCGCGAGGAAGCACTCGAGCCCGAGCACGCGCTCGCCGACGATCCGGAGGTTCGCCTCCGGCACCGGCGCGAGCTCGCCCCAGAGCTCGTCGAAGGCCTCGCCGTAGAGCCGCCGCGCGCTGCGCTCGAGCCGGCTCGGGTCGACGAGGTGCGGCGCTCCGATCTCCGAGACCCAGACCGTCAGGTCCGAGTTCTCGCGCACGAGCGTGCCGGTCGCGCCCGCGTGGTCGAGGTGGATGTGCGAGAGGAGGAGGTGCTTCACGTCGCGGAGCGCGACCCCGCGCTCCGCGATCCCCGCTTTCAGCGCGGGCAGGCACGACGAGGGGCCGCAGTCGAAGAGAGACAGACCCTCGGACGTGTCCAGAAGGTACGCCCCGACCGTTCGGGGCACGCCGAGGTGGAGCAGATCGAGTGGCTCGCCGAGCATGGCCAAGTAACGGTCTGTTACGTGGCGTGCGTCGCCGCGGGGACGAGCGCGGCGGCGAGATCCGCGATCAGATCATCGACCGACTCGATTCCCACCGAGAGCCGTACGAGGTTCCTCGGCGCGGCGAACGGGGCGTCCGCTGTCGAAGCGTGGGTCATCCGGGCCGGGTGCTCGATCAGGCTCTCGACCCCGCCCAGCGACTCCGCGAGCTGGAAGAGCTTCGTCCGGGCGACGAGCTCGACGGCCTCGTCCTCGGTCCCTGTCAGGAACGAGATCATCCCGCCGAAGTCGCGCATCTGCCGCTTCGCGATCTCGTGGCCGGGATGTGACTCGAGCCCCGGATAGAGCACCTCCGTCACGCTTGGCTGCTCCTGGAGCCACGTCGCGATCGCACGCGCGTTCTCGCAGTGCTGACGCATCCGGACGGCGAGCGTCTTCAACCCCCGAAGGACGAGCCAGCAGTCGAACGGGCCCGGCACCGCGCCGAGAGATTTCTGGAGGAAAGAGAGCCGCTCCGCGATCGTCGGATCGTTCGTGCCGACGAACCCGCCGACGACGTCCGAGTGGCCGCCGAGGTACTTTGTCGTCGAGTGGAGAACGACATCGGCGCCGAGATCGAGCGGGTTCTGGAGGTACGGCGTCGCGAAGGTGTTGTCGACGACGACGAGTGCGCCGACCGCGTGCGCCGCCTCGGCGGCCGCCCGGATGTCGACGACGTTCAGCATCGGGTTGGACGGCGACTCGATCCAGACCATCCGCGTATTCCCGTCGAGATGCTCGGCGAGGTTCGCGAATTGCGCGGCCGGCAGGTAGTCGAAGAGGTAGCCCTTCGGCTCGTAGACCTGCGAGGTCATCCGGTAGACACCGCCGTAGACGTCCGCGATCAGGACGACGCGCTCGCCGGGGTTGACGAGGTGCATCAGCGTCGTCGTCGCGCCGAGGCCGGAGGAGAACGCGACCCCGTGCTCGGCGTTCTCGAGCGAGGCGAGCGCTACCTGCAGCGCCGTCCTCGTCGGGTTCGCGACGCGCGCGTAGTCGTAGCCCTTGTGGACACCGACCGCCTCCTGGACGAAGGTCGAGGTCTGGTAGATCGGGGTGATGATCGCCCCCGTCGCCGGGTCGGGCTCCTGACCCTCGTGGATGGCGCGCGTCTCGAAATCCATCAGTCGATCCTAGCGCCGAGCCACTCGGCGAGCTCCGCGAGCGCTTCGTCCAGACGCGCGGTGTCGCCCCACGCTCCGAGCAGCTCGAGCTTGCCTGTCTTCCGGTCGAAACGCGGCTCGGCGCGACCGACGAGCTCGTCTCCGACGAGGAGCGGGAGCACGTAATAGCCGAACTCTCGCTTCACCTTCGGGACGAACATCTCGAGCCGGTAGCGGAAGTCCCAGAGCGCCTCCGCGCGGTCGCGGTCGTAGACGAGCCGGTCGAAGGGGGAGAGAAGCGTGACGCGGTTCGGCACGGGCCGGTCCGCTGCCTCCGGGTGGGCGATCCACTCGCCGCGGACGAGGCGCACGCCCTGCGAACGGAAGTTCCGGTCGGCGCGGATCGCAGCTGCCTCGCCCGCCGACACCTTCTCCGTCGGCGGGTACCAGCGCGTCGCGAGATCCCAAAGGCGTTGGCCGCCGCGGCGCCCGACGATTGCGATGTGGCCGCCGCCGTGCAGGAACTCGAGCATCTGGGTGACGTTCTTCCCGGACGTCCAGCCGCCCATCGAGCGCCACGGCGTCGCCGAGCGGTCCTCGAGCTCACGCGAAGGAAGAGGCCCGCGTGTCTTGAGCTCCCGCAGTACGTAGCGGCGGAAGCGCGCGTTCGCCACCAGCCATTCCCTGATTCGTCGCTGCCAGACCCGATCCCCGTCGAGATAGGTGCGCATGTCTGCTTGCACGAGTGGGAGGTCCTCGATCGGCCAGATGAACGCGCCCCACTCGAAGAGGACGCGCTCCTCCCAGAGCAGCCGGTCGAGCTCGGCGCGGTCGTAGCCCGGCCCGAGCCGGCTGAAGAGCACGAGGTGCTGCGGCGTCGCCACCGGCGAGACGACGTCGATCTGGAGGAAGCCGAGCCGCCGGACGGTCGAGAGCACGTCGGTCGCCGAGCCGTCGAGTAGTTGGGCGTGGACGGCGATCCGCCGCGCCTCCTCGAGCGAGACGGCGGTCACCGCCGCACCTCCTCGAGCCCGATCGTGCGCGCGAGCCGGTCGAGCGCCCGGTCGAGCGCATCGTCGAGCGCGGCCGAAGCGCGTACCCCGTCCTCGCGATGAAACGCCTTGACGTCGAGCCGGCCGGCTGCCCGCTCGGATTTGAGGTCGGCTCGGCCAACGATCCGGTCGCCTCGCAGAAACGGGAGCACGTAGTACCCGTACTGCCGTTGCGGTGCCGGCTTGTAGACCTCGATCAGGTGGTCGAAGCCGAGAATTCGGCGCGCGAAGGGGCGGTCCCAGAGCAGGTTGTCGAACGGCGAGACGAGCACGGCTGCCGTCGGCGCCGGCAGATCGAGCTCCACGCCGGGCGGAATGTAGACCGGCGCGGCGCCGTCGTCCACGTCGAGCTCGTCGAGCTGCCCGTCCGTGACGAGGCTGGCGAGCGCGGCCCGGACCGTCGCGACGCCTCCTTTCAGACGCCAGTGCTCGACGATCCCTGCGGCGGTGAGCACGCCGCGCGCGCCGACGGCTCGGAGCACGAGTTGCCGCAACCTCTCCTCCGCGCCCGGCTCCGGGCTCGCCAAGACCTCGGCGGGAATCACCCGCTCGGTCAGGTCGTAGAGCCGCTGGAAGCCCTGCCGACCCGCGACCGCGAGCTGACCATGGTTCCAGAGCCGCTCGAGCGTCGCCTTAGCCGGCTTCCAGTTCCACATCCCGCCTCCGGTCGCTCCCTCGAAGTGTCGCGAGGGGAGCGGGCCGCGCTCGCCGATCTCCGCGAGGATCTCGTCTTCGAGGTGCGGATGTGTCCGCTCGACGTCGCCGTACCAGCGGCGGCCGCCGTTCCGCATCGTGGGCCGGAAGAGCGGCCAGTCCTCGATCGGGAGCAGGCACGCCTCGTGAGCCCAGTACTCGAAGACCCGGCCGCCGCGTAGGAGCCGCGAGACGGTGTCCCGCGGATAGTCGCCGACGCGCGAGGCGAGCGTGATCCGGTCGCTGCGCTCGACCGTCGAGATCGAGTCGAGCTGGACGCAGGAGAGTCTCCGGACCGCCGCCTCGACCTCGGCCGGTCGCGCGCGCCGATACCGCGAACCATAGCCCTGCGCGGCGATCGCCAGCCGCCGGACCGCGGTCACGCTCACCGTAGTCTTGGCGGTCATATGCGGCTCCCCCTCCTCGTTCTCGGACTTACGGCGCTCGGTGCGCTCGCCGTCGCGAGCGTCTTCCTCTTCATCCTCTACGACGACGACGAGGTGGCGACGGCCGATGCGATCGTCGTGCTGGCCGGGAGCAAGTTCCGGCTTCCGGTGGCGCTCGATCTCGTGGAGCGCGGCGTGGCGCCGGTGCTCGTGATCTCCGACGGCCTCGATCCCCGCTCGCCCCGCGCGAACCGGCTCTGTCGGGCGCGGGCGCGGGTGCTCTGCCCGGTGCCGGATCCGTACTCGACGAGAGGCGAGGCACGGCTCGTCGCACGGCTGGCGGCCGAGCGCGGCTGGGATTCGATCGTCGTCGTCAGCTCGCGCTTCCACCTCTACCGGGCGCGCCTGCTCTTCGAGCGCTGCTATGAGGGCCGGCTCGCTTTCGTCGGCGCACCGAGCCCCTGGTGGCGAAAGCCGCTGTCGGTCGCTTCCGAATGGATCAAGCTGGGCGTCGCAGGCGTGAGGAGAGCCTGCTGACCTCGTTCGAGGAGTTCACCCGCGAGCACTTGCCCGCGCCGCCGGCTCGGGTGCTCGAAGTCGGCTGCGGCCAGGGCGAGCTGACGACGGCGCTCGCCGTCGCGGGGTACGACGTGCTCGGGATCGACCCTGCCGCCCCGCTCGGCGACCTCTTCCGCAGGCTGACGCTCGAGGAGTTCGACGAGCCCGGGCCCTACGACGGCGTGATCGCCGCACTCTCGCTCCACCACATCCGCGATCTCGATGCAGCGCTCGACAAGATCGTCTCGCTGTTGCCGCCGGACGGACTACTGGTCGTGGAGGAGTTCGCGTGGGACCGGCTCGACGGGCCAACGCTCGAATGGTTGTACGAGCAGCGTTGCGCACTCGGCGGGGCAGGAGAGGGCGTGGCTCCGAGCTCCGCTGAAGCGCTGCGCGAGGAGTGGGAGGGCGAGCACTTGGGCCTGCACGGGGAAGCTGCGCTGCGGTCGGCACTCGCCGTCCGCTTCGAGGAGAGGGCCTTCATCCTGACGCCCCACCTCTACCGGCTACTCGGTGCGGACACGGAGGTGCTGGAGCAGGCACTCGTCGACAACGCCGAGATCCAAGCGCTCGGCTTCCGGTACGCCGGCCGGCCCAGGAGTGGGGAAGGCTAGCCGGGCGTCCGGCCGGCGAGGATCTCCGCGAGCCGGTCAGCGTCGATGTTGCCGCCCGAGACGACGCAGACGATCCGCTCGCCCGGGACGCCGTGCTTCAGCGCTGCCGCGACGGCCAGCGCCCCGGCGCCCTCGGCGACGACTCGCGCGCGTTCGGCGAGGAGCCGCACCGCCGCGGCGGTCTCGTCCAGCGAGACTACGTAGGAACCGTGAAGGAGCGGTCGAGCGCGCTGCCACATCGCGGGCAGCAGGCTCTTGCCGCCCGCTCCGTCGACGAACGAAAGCCGGAAGTCGATCGCCTCGGTGCTACCCGCGAGAGCCGCAGCAAGCGGCGCTCCCGTCTCGGGCTCGACCGCGTAGAGGCGTGTCGCAGGGCTGAGCGCGGCCAGTGCGCTCGCGATCCCGGTGAAGAGACCGCCGCCGCCCCAGGGGACGAGCACCGCGTCGGCGTCGGGCAACTCCTCCGCTAGCTCGAGCCCGATCGTGCCGTTGCCTGCGATCACCGCCGCGTCCTGCACCGGGTGCACGAAGAAGCCTTCGACGCCGTCGTAGCGCGACTCGACGATCGCCTGCCACCAACGTTCGTAGGGCACCTTGACGGTGGTGCCGCCGAGCCGCTCGATTGCCGCGAGCTTGGTCGCCGGCGCGTGCTCGGGCACGACGATCGTTGGCGGCACTCCGAGCGCGCGCGCGGCCCAGGCGACGCCCTGGGCCATGTTCCCGGCGCTCGCTGTGACGACGCCGCGTGCGGTCTGCTCCGGCGAAGCCTGCCGGATCGCGTTGACCGCGCCGCGAATCTTGAACGAGCCGATCGGCTGTAGGCACTCGAGCTTGAGCCAAATCTCGGCGGCCGCTTCGGGAGCGTCGAGGCGGACGAGCGGCGTCCGGATCGCGGCTCCGCGGATCGTCTCGCGAGCGAGCTCGATCTCGGTCAGCTCGATCAGAAGTCCACCTCGACGCCGATCCCATGCTCACGGGCGCGGGCGACGACGAGCTCTGCCGCGGCGAGATCCTCGACCGCGAGCCCGAGCGAGACGAAGATCGTTCGCTCGTCGTCGCGCGTTCGGCCGGGATGCGCGCCGATCAGCACCTCGCCGAGTTCGGCGAGGATGTGGTCGGGCCTGATCGCGCCCTCCTCGAGGGCCCTGCGGTACTCGCCCGACTCGTTCAGCGTCGACTCGCGCCGGTCGACGAAGAGCGTTCCGGCGGCCATCGTCTCGGCGTCGAGCTCGCGCGCCCACGGGACGCTCGAGCCGACGGCGTTCACGTGCGCGCCGGGTTTCAGCCAGGCAAGAGACAGAACCGGCTCGCTCGAGCTCGTACACGTGCACACGACGTCCGCATCGCGGACGAGCTCCTCGGGGCTGCCGCCGGAGCTACGGCTCCACGAGCGGATCTCGGCGTCGTTGCCGAGCACGGTGCGCAACCCTTGCTCGTGCGCCTTGCCTTGGACGCCCGTGCCGATGATTGCGACCGACCGTGCGCCCGGACGCGCGAGCGCGCGGGTTGCGACGGCCGAGACAGCGGCAGTCCGGATCGCGGTGATCGGCGAAGCGTTGAGAAGCGCGGTCAGCTCGCCCGTCTGCCCGTCGTGGAGGAGAACGGCGCCCTGATGTGCGTCGAGCCCTCGGGTCGGGTTGCCGGGGGTGACCACGATCTCCTTCAGCGAGTAGGCGGCTCGCTCGCCGCTGCGGTGCGCGGGCATGAAGCCCATCAGTCCCGCCGCGTCGGGTGGCTTCAGCACGAAGCGAAGCGGCTGATAGAGCTCGTCGCGCGCGAGCGAGGCGAGGGCCTCGGCCATTGCCTCGATGCAGGCGTCCATCGTCAGCAGCCGCTCGATGTCTTCGGCAGAGAGGACGAGCAGGCTCACGCGAACACCGCTGCGATCGACTCGGCTTCGGGCGGGGAAAGCTGGAGCTCGAGCGCCTCGAGCGCGGGGCGGAGCTGCTCCGGCCGGCGCGCTCCGATCACGACGGCGGTGACGTGCGGCTGGGCCAGGAGCCAGGCGATCGCGAGCGTGGCGGGCGTTGTCCCGCGCTCGCCCGCAAGACCCTCGAAGGCGTCGAGCGCGTCGTAGGTCCGGTCGTCGCGCAGGTGCTCGTACGGCTCGGGGCGGAGGGTCATGCGCGAGCCCGCAGGCGGCTCCTCGCCGCGCCGATACTTGCCGGTGAGCCAGCCGCCGGCGAGCGGACTGAACGGCGTGTAGCCAAGCCCCTCGCGCCCGCAGATTGGGAGGACGCCTCCCTCGTCCTCGCGGTCGAGCAGCGAGTAGGAGTTCTGCACCCACGCGGGGCGTGCCTCCTCGATCCAGGTTGCGTCGACGTTGCTGCCGCCCCAGGCGCCGATCGAGCCTTCGCGCCGGAGCTCGTCGAATGCCGACGCGGTCTCATGCACGGGTATCGCCTGATCCATCGCATGCGAGAGATAGAGGTCGACTCGCTCGACACCCAATCGCTCGAGGCTCGAGTCGAGCTGCCGCTGGATCCGCTCCCGCGAGAGCCCGCTGTCGGCGCCTTCGGTCATCGGGTTGAAGGTCTTGGTCGTCAGCACCGGACGAACTCTGCGCGAGCGCAGCCAGTTGCCGATGAAGGTCTCGCTCCGCCCGCCGCCGTACGCGTCGGCGGTATCGAAGGTCGTGATCCCGGATTCCCAGGCCGCGTCCATGATTGCTGCGGCCTGCTCCTCCGTCTCGCCCTGGCCGAAGAACGCCGGCGAGGAGCCGATCCCGCCGAAGTTGCCGCAGCCGAGGATGAGGCGCGAAACCTCGATTCCGCTACGCCCGAGCGCCCGGTGCTCCATCGGCCGATCTTCGCACGCGGGACGACGGCCGAGCCTATCGTGAGGCGCTCATGCGCTCGCTCACACCCTGGGTCGAACGGCCAGGCACAACCTGGTTCGCTTCGTCGACAGCTACGCCAGCCTCCTGCTCCTGCTGCTCGCGAACTTCTTCCTGCTCCAATTCGTCGACGATCCGCGCTGGGGTGCGATAAGGGAGCACATTCCTATCGGCGCTCGCGCTCGTCGTCGCGATCAGCGATCCGGCGGCCGGAAACAGGCTCCACACGCGCCATTGGCTCTCGGTGGGCGCCTGCGTCGCGCTCGCGCCGGTCGTCCTCTTCGTCAACTCGGAGTCGATCGTGGCGCTGACCTACCTCCTGCCGGTGGTACTGCTCGTCACCGCCACCCTGCCGATCACCCTCAACCGCGTTCTCCGCCACCGCCGCATCACGCACGAGACCGTGCTCGGAGCTCTCTGCACGTATGTGCTCGTGGGGCTTCTGTTCGCGTTCCTCTACCTCGCCGTGAATGAGCTCCGCGGCGAGCCGTTCTTCGTGCAGCCGGGGCCGCATTCCCAATCCGAGTACCTCTACTTCAGCTTCGTGTCGCTGACGACGCTCCGCTTCGGCGATCTCTCGCCCGCGGTGGGGCTGCCGCAGGCGCTGACCGTGCTCGAGGCGCTGCTGGGCCAGATCTTCCTCGTGACGCTCGTCGCCCGCCTGGTCACGCTGTGGGTGCGCCAGGCCGAGGCCGACGACGTCGCCTGAGAGGCTCAGCCTGGTGAGACGGCGAAGAGCAGGAACTGCGTGAACTGGGCGGGCGCGAAGTTGTTGTCGCTGACGAGGATCAGCGAGCGACGGCCGTCCGGGAGATCGGGTCCGAACGCCATCGCCTCGACGTTGTCCAGCGGGATCCCGAGCGTGTCGAGGTCGAGCAGCAGCGTCTTCGCGGCCGGCCGGACGCCGGCGAGCAGGCCGGCGAGACTGTCCACGCCGCTCACGTTGTCGGCCCCGGCCAGCGCGACGCGATAGAGCTTGATCGAGTTTCCCGTCCCGGGCGCGCCGACCGAGAACGAGCGCTCCATCGAGAGCAGGAACTCGTTGTTCAGCGGCAGCAGCTCGACGAGCCCGCTGACGGCGAAGTTCGTCGCAGGCACCGGGGTTTCGGCGATCGGGTCGACCCAGTAGACGTACTGTCGATCGAGGCGGCCGGTCTGGAGGTTGTAGCGGAGCAGTCGCGCGGGGCTTCCGGCGGCGAGCGTGGCAGGCGGGCCGTCCTGCGCGAGCGCAGCCTCGGTGCCGGTGAAGAGGAAGCGGCCGTTCGGCGCCGTCGCCGCGCTCTCGAAGCCGAGGTTCTGGCGCACCCCGCGGGTGCCGCCGGCAATCGGCAGGAAGGGCGTCGGCACGGGCAGTGCCCCGAGCGAGGAGCCGTCGAGCTCGAAGAGCCGGACGAACGGATCGATCAGCCTGGCGGCGAATCCCTCCGACGTGACGACGAGCTCGTCGTCTTTCGTCAGAGCGAGCCCCTCCGGATCGGCGCTCGCCGTCGCGAACGGCTGGCCGTTCGGCTCCAGGAGCGTCGTCACCGCGAGGAAGTCGATGTCGCCCGCGTCGAGGCTCCCGTCCGCGAGGTCGACCCGCAGCGTGTAGAAGCGCATCGGGTCGATCTGGCCCTGGTCGTCGGAGAGCACGTAGAAGAGATCGCGGGCGGCGTCGTACGCCATCCCGGAGAGGCCGCCGATCTCCGTCCCCTCGAACTGCGTCCGGGTCGGGATGATCTGCTGACCGAGGAACTCGAGTGCCGGCGTGCGGGCGCGGTCGTTCGCCGCCGACGTGAAGGAGGCTCCGACCACTGCAGCTGCGACGAGCGGAACGAGGGCGACGAAAAGTCGCATGAACGTCTTACGGCGCATCGTGGACTCCATTTCTCGAGCTCTCCAGGGTCGCTGGATCCTATGACAGCTCGATCACGCCCTGGCCAGGAAGCGGTCGAAGCGTTCTGCGAGGCGTTCTCGATCCGGACGGAGCGCTATCGCCTGTGGTACCGAGATCGGTTGAGCGTGAAAGCCCTTCAACAGATCGAGCATCGGGCCGTCCTCCTCGTCGAGCAGGCGGGGCGAGATCCTGACCGTGTAGTCAGCGTCGATCCCGACAAGGTCATGATCAAAGGCACGATGGTGAATCGAGCAGAGGCTGAGGCCGTTGTTCACCGCTGCTTCCCCGTGTGCCTCGAGGTCGCCGACGATGTGGGCGGCATCGAGCAGTCGTGTCTCCTTGAGCCGACAGACAGCGCATTGATCGCGGTAGGCCGGCAGGACACGACCGCGGAACCGCGCCTGATGGACTCGGACGTTCGTCTCACGCACGACGTAGCGACGCTCGATCGGGTCCTCGATGCGGGCTGGCTCCTGTTCGTCGAGGGGGCCGCGCATGGCGCCAGGTTGAACGAGAACCTGGAGTGCGGCCGCATCGTCGGCCACGACGAAGCAAGGGAATACCGGTCGGTAGCGCCCGATGCGGGTCGCGACGAAGTGGACGATCGGCGTCCCGAGCTCGAAGGCTGCACGCATCGCACGGCTGTCGCGATGGCTTGGATCGGTACCGCGGTAGGCGTAGAGGACGCCGTCGGGCGTCTCGCGATCGTCGTAGGGGCCGTTGACCGAGGTCTGGATCGACAGGACCGCGGGCCACCCTGCGCGGCGGCGCGGAAGATCCCCTGCTGACGATTCAGGAAGGGAACGCGCTGGCCGCGGAAGGCGAAGCCTCGGTCGAGGTCACCGACGTAGGGCACGTCCTCGCCGAACTGTGCGCAAAGCACCGTGAGAGAGTTGAAGCAGGAGCTCCGTAGTCCCTCATCGCGCATCGGTCGATTCTCTCGCATCGGGCCGAGGCGCGAAGCGTCCCCGGTTCAGCTTGCGCGGCGGAGCTGCTCCTCGACCTTGCGATACGCGCGCGAGTCTGTGGCGAGCTTGTCGAGCGCTGCATGGAGAAGCCCGTCGGCCTCCTCGCTGCTTCCGTGGCTTCGGTGGATGAAGCCCAGGTTCGCGATCACGCGGCCCTCGTGCTCCTCGTCGCCGAGGTGTCGCAGCACGACGAGCGCTTGCTCGAAATGCTCGACCGCTGCCGCGATCCCATCCGTATGGACGACGGCAAGGGCAAGGTTGTTCAGCGTCAAGGCCTCGGTGTGCTCGTCGCCGAGGTCGCGGACGATCGCGAGGGCGGCGCGGTGCTGGTCGGCTGCGCGTTCGTGCTCGCCCTGCCGGCGGAGTTGAGCTCCGAGTGTGTTGAGGCGGACAGCCTGGCGCTGCCGGGCGGGTGGATTCGAGGTGCGCGCGGAAAGCTCCGAGAGCGTTCGCGCGCCTGCCCTCCCCGCTATCAGGGCATCTTCGACGAGCTTCTGGAGGATGCTCTCGGAGCGCCGGCCGCCGTGGCCCAACGCGACCCGAGCGCGCCGCGAGGCGGCGGCGCCGTTGACGGCGAACGAAGCCAGACCGTGTCGGCTCGAGACTCCGGCCCGATTCCCGAGCTGCTCCAGCCGTCGTGGCAGCTCGAGCTCATCGAGCTGCGATCGCAGCCGCCGGCCCGAAGGTCGGATCCGGCCGAGAGCGAGGCGGAATCGCCGTTGGACTCGTCCGCGGCTCAAGCCGAGCACCACACCGGCTGCGCTTCCGACGACGAGCATCACGAGCGTTGCCTGGAGGACGAGCGCGCCAAAGCCGAGCGCCGCCACCAGCCCGCCGAGCAACACCCACAAACCGGCGAACGAGAGCATGCGGCGGCGGAGCCGCTCCCGCTCCGCCGTCTCCACCACGTCACTCAGTCCCAGCACGCGCACAACCTCCTCGAGAACCGCTTGCCCTTCGCGGCCGGAGCAGTCATTCCTGCTCCACGCGCCCGGCCTCAGCTCAGCGCACTCAGCTACACCCGGTGTTCGTGCCGCAGTCGCGGCAGGTGTAGCACGAGCCCGTTCGCACCATCCGGCCGCCGCAGCGGGCGCACTCAACAGCGTCCTCCCAGGCGTTGAAGAGCGCCGTCTGGCCGGGCGGCGGCGCGTCGTACTCGACCGCCTGTTGGCCCTGGAGCGCGCTGTAGGCCTGCGCGAGCCGCGCCTTCACCTCGGGCGAGAGGATCCCCGCCTCCTCCTGCTGGTCGGTCGTCAGGAACTTCTTCCCCATCCAGCGGAAGATGTAGTCGACGATCGACTTGGCGACGCGAATGTCGGCGTCGTTCGTGAGGCCGGACGGCTCGAAGCGCATGTGGCTGAACTTCGAGACGTACACCTCGAGCGGTACCCCGTACTGGAGCCCGAGCGAGACCGAGATCATGAAGGAGTTCATCAGGCCGGCGAGGGTCGTTCCCTCCTTGGCGATGTCGACGAAGATGTCGCCGGGGGTGCCGTCCTCGAACAGGCCGACGTGGATGTAGCCCTCGTACTCGCCGACCTTGAACTTGCGGCCGACCTCGACGCGGTCGTCGGGGAGTCGGCGCCGCTTCGGCTGGGCGACGACCGGTGCCAGAGCGAGCGGCGAGAGCAGCGTCGCGGTGCCACTCGCGTCCTTCTGGCCGGAGAGCGGCTGGGCGACCTTGCAGTTGTCCCGGTAGATCGCGATCGCCTTGACCCCGAGCTGCCACGCCTCGGTCAGGAGCTGGGAGACGTCCTCGACGGTCGCCTCCTCCGGCAGGTTCACGGTCTTCGAGATCGCGCCGGAGATGAACGGCTGCACCGCGCCCATCATCTTCACGTGGCCCATGTAGTGGATCGCGCGATCGCCGATCGCACAGTCGAACACCGGGAAGTGCTCCGACTTGACGTTCGGGGCGCCGACAACCGTGTTCCGCTCGTCGATGAAGGCGACGATCTCCTCGACCTCGCGCGGCGCGTAGCCGAGCTTGTCGAGCGCCATCGGCACCGTCTTGTTCACGATCGTGATTTCGCCGCCGCCGACGAGCTTCTTCGACTTGACGAGCGAGAAGTCGGGCTCGACGCCGGTCGTGTCGCAATCCATCATGAAGCTGATCGTCCCGGTCGGCGCGAGCACGGTTGCCTGCGCGTTGCGGTAACCGTGCACCTCGCCGAGGTCGAGCGCGTCGTCCCACGACTGGCGAGCGGCCGTCAGCAAGTCCTCCGGCACCGAGTCCGTGTGCTGGATGTTGCCGACCGCGGCGCGATGCTTCGCGATCACGCCGATCATCGCCGCCGCGTTCCGACGGTAGCCCTCGTAGGGCCCCATCCGGTGCGCGATCTCGGCCGACTTGCGGTAGGCCCGCCCCGTCATCAGGCCCGTGATCGCGGCCGCGTACGCCCGCCCCTCGTCCGAGTCGTACGGGAGCCCCCGCGCCATCAGGAGCGCGCCGAGGTTCGCGTAGCCGAGCCCGAGCTGACGGAAGGCCTTCGCGTTCGCGTCGATCTGCGGGGTCGGGTACGACGAGTAGCCGACGCAGATCTCCTGCGCCAGAAACATCGTGTCGACCGCATGCGAGAAGGCCTGGACGTCGAACTCGCCGTCCTCGCGCCTGAACTTCATCAGGTTGAGCGAGGAGAGGTTGCAGGCCGAGTCGTCGATCGACAGGTACTCCGAGCACGGATTCGACGCGTTGATGCGGCCGCTGTTCGGAATCGTGTGCCAGGCGTTGATCGTCGTGTCGTACTGGACGCCCGGATCGGCGCACTGCCAGGACGCCTCGGCGATCTGGCGCATGAGCTCGCGCGCGTCCATCGTGTCGACGACGGACCCGTCCGTGCGGGCGGTGAGGTTCCATTCCTTGTCCTCGACAACCGCCTCCATGAACGAGTCGGTGACGCGAACGGAGTTGTTCGCGTTCTGGTACTGGATCGAGGCCCAGTCCGGCGAGTCGAGCGACATGTCGTAGCCGGCCTGCTCGAGGACGCGCGCCTTCCGCTCCTCCTTGGCCTTGCACCAGATGAACTCCTCGATGTCCGGGTGGTCGACGTCGAGCACGACCATCTTCGCCGCGCGTCGGGTCTTGCCGCCGGACTTGATCGTGCCTGCGGACGCGTCGGCGCCGCGCATGAACGAGACGGGGCCGGACGCGTAGCCGCCCTTCGAGAGCTGCTCCTTGGAGCTGCGGAGCTTCGAGAGGTTCGCACCCGAACCGGAGCCCCCGCGGAAGATCACGCCCTCACGCCGGATCCAGTCCAGGATCGAGTCCATCGAGTCGTCGATCGAGAGGATGAAACAGGCAGAGCACTGAGGGCGCGCCTCGAAGCCGACGTTGAACCAGACCGGCGAGTTGAAGGACGCGAGCTGGTTGACGAGAATCGCCTTCAGCTCCGCCTCGAACGTCTCTGCCTCCTGGTCGCTCGCGAAGTAGCCGCCGAGCCGTCCCCAGCCGCCAATCGTGTCGACGATCCGGCCGACCATCTGCTTGACGCTGCGCTCGCGCTCGGGTGAGCTGAGCCGCCCGCGGAAGTACTTCTGCGCGACGATGTTCGTCGCGGTCTGCGACCAGAACTTGGGGAACTCGACGTTGCGCTGCTCGAACGCGGGCCCATCCTTGCCCGGGATCAACGCATCTCGCAGCTCCCACTCGATCTCGTCGAATGGATCCCGACCCGGGATCGTGAAGTACCGCCCCGGCGCGACACTCGCCGCCTCGTGGACCACGACGTTCCCGATCTCCTGGTCCTGCTCGCTCATCGGTTCATCCCGAGACGCTGCTCCATCTTCGGGCGCTTCCTTGGCCGTCGCCATGTTTCCTCCCAAGCCGGTCCTACGACATATCCAAAAATCCGTTCGTGCGACCCCTCTGGAACGGCTGCTCCGGGGTTGCCGAGCGGATCGCGCACGTTAGAGAGAGCGTCGGACGGAACGCCCAGCTTGTGCGCGCGAAAAATCCTGCAAATTGCACAAAAACGTACGATCCATGATACCGGATCTCGACCCGTTCGGGAACGGCCGGATCAGACCGGTGGCGGCTGGAGGCGCCGAGCCTGCAGCCGCCGCGTGAGATAGCCGGCGGAGCCGGCCGCGACGAGCAGGAGCGCGAGCCCGCCGAGGACGAGCAGCGGAACGGGAACCGAGTCGGCGCTCGCGGTGTCAAGAGGTGGGCCTGCTTCGGGATCGTCTCCGCCCGGGGGCGTCCCCGTCGTATCCGTCTCCGGATCGCGCGGATCTTCCTCACCACCGGGGGTCGTGGACGTCGAGACGGGTTGATCGTCGCCCGGTGTGGGATCGGTCGTCGCCGGCGGAGCAGGCTTGTTGTTCAGCCGGGCCTGAAGGGCGCGCTGGATATCGTCCGGCGCGCTCGAGTACTCCTTGATGTCGCGTGGCAGGATCTCGATCGCGTCGTCGTAGCAGTGCGGTGGATAGGTGCCGTCGACGCGTCCGTCCGCATACCAATCGTTGATCACCTTCTTTCCGCACGACTCGGCCGCCGCTGCCGGGACGGCAGCGAGCAGCACCGCGAGGACGAGCAGTGTGAGCAGCGCCGCAGCAGACGCGGCACGACGGTACGGCTGAAGAGTTCTCGTGGGGAACGGCACGGGTGAGTGTCCTGCGGGCGGATCCGGAAGCCCGACTATGCAGAGTCTCCCGGACGTGATTGAGCTTGGAATGAGCCTGAGGTAAACGGTTTGTAAGCCCAACGGGATACGTGAAAGCGGCTGCCGGGGCCCATGCTAGCTTGGCGCCGATGCGGGCAGCCCTCGACCGCGCGGCCGCATCGAGGGCTTCCGCGGGCCTCGCTCTCTCCCTCTGCGCGCTCCTCACGGCCGCTCTTTTCGCAGGCGAGACCTTCTGGGTCGGTGCGGCCACCTTGCTCGTGGCGGCGGCGGTTCTCACGCTCGGGCTCGTCGGCCGGGTCCGTCTGTCGCCCGGCGGCGCCCCGCTCGTTGCCGCCCTTGTCGGGCTCGCTGCTTGGAGCGGGATCTCGATCGCCTGGTCGGTCGCTCCCGACCGCTCCTGGGAGGAGCTGAACCGCGGCCTCGTCTACGCCGCGTTCGCTGTGCTCGGGATCGCAGCGGGCTCGCGCGGACGACGTTCGGGTCGAGTCGTCGTCCTGGCCCTCGCAGGGGCGCTCGGCGCCGCCGTGCTCTGGTCGCTCGCGGGCAAGGCGATCCCGGCGCTCTTCCCGGACGGCGGCCGGGCGGCGCGGTTGCGCGATCCGATCGGCTACTGGAACGCGTTGGCACTTGCCGCGAACGCCCTCCTCGTGCTCGGCCTCTGGCTCGCGTCGTCGGCTGCGAGCCGCAGCGCACGCCTCGCCGGTGTTCTCCTCGGCTACGCGGCCGCCGTGGCGACGCTTCTGGCCGTCTCGCGTGCCGGACTCCTGGGAGGGATCGCCGGGGTCGCGCTCTGGCTCCTCCTCTCGGAGAACAGAGTCGAGCGCTCGCTGCTCGCCCTTGCCGCCGTCGTCCCCGCGATCGCCGTCTCCGCCTGGGCCTTCACGCGGCCAGCGCTCGTCGAGGACGGACAGACCTATGCCGACCGCGTGGCCGACGGAGCCTGGTTCGCGCTCCTGCTCGTCGTCGGGGGCGCCGTGGCCGCCGTAGTCGCGGGGCGTCTCTTTCGACTCCGGCTGGCGCCCGCGTCACGGCGCAGAACCGCTCGGCTGCTTGTGCTCTGCGCGGCGGCGGCGGTCGTGCTCGCCGGCGCCGCCGTCGCGTTCGTCGCCGACCCCGCCGCCGGTGGGGCGAGCGTCCAGTCGCCCAGTCGGCTCGGTGACGCGAGTCTGAACAACCGCCGGCGCTGGTGGGGCGAGGCGTGGCAACTCTTCGCGGAGCGACCGCTCCAGGGCAGCGGCGCCGGCAGCTTCGAGGTGGCGCACCGGCGCGTGCAGGACGCCTACGTCCCGGCGGTCGAGCCCCACGACGTGCCGCTTCAGTTCCTGGCCGGCACCGGAGTCCTCGGTCTCCTGCTCTTTGCCGGCGTGGTCGGAGCTGCGGCAGCCTCTGCGCTCGGCGCGCTTCGACGGACGACGGGCGAGGAGCGCGCCGCCGCCGCGGCGCTCACCGTCGTCACGGCCGTCTACCTCCTGCACGCTCTCGTCGACTACGACTGGAGCTTCCTTGCGGTCACGGCTCCGGCGCTCGTCGCCGCCGGCGCGCTCGCCGTCGTCGGCCGGCCGGCCGGCCCAGCGCGGCATGAGCGGCTCGCCGCTCTCGCCGCAGCGGCCGTCGGGCTCGCGTGCGTCGGTTCGCTCGCCTCGCCGTGGCTGGCCGAGCGGAGCGTGCGGCAGGTGAACCGCGAGCTCGACGCCGGCAGGTTCGAGGCTGCGGTCGAGGCCGCCCGTCGCGCCCGCTCGCTCGATCCGCTCTCGATCCAGCCGTCGCTCAAGCTTGCGGGCGTGGAGACGCGCAGGGGTCGGGTGAAGGCCGCCCGGCGTGCCTATGCGCAGGCGATCCGCACCCAGCCTAAGAATCCGGACACCTGGTACGCCCTCGGAAGCTACGAGTTCGTCCTCGAAGATCTGTGCAACGCCTATGTGCATCTGAACGAGGCCTATACGCTCGATCCGGTCTCTCGGCGCTGGACGGAGGGCGGCCCGCTCGACGTGGCTCGCGCACACGTCAACGCCGGTCGTTGCTGAGCTACTCACCGACGACAACTGCGACGTGCGCGCCCATGAGCTCCGCGGGCTTGAGCCCGTCTAGCGGGCCTACGATCTTCAGCCGCAGATCCTTCGCGAGTCGCTGCGCCTCGGGTTCGTAGCCCGTGCGGTACATGACGAGGCTGCGCGTGTAGTCGCGGCGTGGTGCGTTGCCGACGTTGCCGATCGTGTAGCCGAGTGCCTGCGTCCGCTCGGCCGTCGAGGCTGCCGCACCGGTCTGGCCGTTGCCGTTCAGCACGATCACCGAGACCTGCGAACGCGCCAGAGAAGGTGTGCCGGCGGTCGCTGTTTCGCGTCGCTTCGGCGTCACCGCGTATTCCTTGGCCTCGGCCGTCTGCGTCACGTGCCGCGCCACGGGCTCTGCGAGGAAGGAGACGCCGACCACGATCAGGGCGACGAGCTCGATCGCAGCGATCGCGCCGGCGACGAGCGTGGCGGTCCGCCAGGGCGAGCGGAGCTCGGGCATCTGGGTGAGCGAGTGCTCCATGGCCGCCCTCATTTCTCGCCGGAAGTGCTCGCTCCTGCTACACCGCGGCGATCGACTCCCAGGTCCGCCGCAGGCCGTCTGCGAGCGAAGTCGTCGCCCGCCAGCCGAGCTCGCGCTCGGCGCGCGAGGGATCGAGGACGCTGCGGCGCGCATCGCCGGGACGCGCGTCGACATGACGCGGCACGCCCTCCACGCGCGCGATCTCGGCACAGAGCCGGTGCAGCTCGTTCACGGTCGTCTCAGTGCCGGTGCCGATGTTGTAGATCCCACCGCGCCCCGCCACGGCGAGCGCGGCCTCGACGACGTCGCCGACGAACACGTAGTCGCGGGTCTGCTCCCCGTCGCCGAAGACGAGCGTCTCCTCGCCGCGTTGCAATCGCTCCATGAAGATCGAGACGACACCGCCCTCGAGCTCGGGCGACTGGCGAGGGCCGTAGACGTTCGCGAAGCGCAGGACGGCATGGTTCGAGCCGTGGATGCGGTTCCAGCCGTCGACGTACGCCTCTGCGCAGAGCTTCGCGATTCCGTAGGCGCTCACCGGCCGGCGAGGCGTGTCCTCGGCAGCGGGCCCGTCGACGTCGCCGTAGATCGCGCCCCCGGTCGACCAGAAGACGACTTCGGCGCCACAGGCGCGCGCCGCCTCGAGTGTGTTCACCGTGCCGACCACGTTCACCTCGGCGTCGAAGCTCGGCTTCTGCATCGACGTGTCGACGTCGGCCTGCGCGGCAAGGTGAAAGACGATGTCGGCCTCGACGGTGTACGGCGTGCGGATGTCGTGGACGACGAGCTTCGCCTGATCGGGAACCCACTCACGCTTGCCGGAGGAGAGATCGTCGACGACCACGACCTCCTCACCTCGCGCAATGAGCGCGTCGACAACGTGCGATCCGATGAACCCGGCTCCTCCGGTGACGACCGCTCGCATCGCCGTATCCTAGGCAGTCGATGTTCGTGACGTTCGAAGGGCTCGACGGCTCCGGCAAGACGACCCAGGTCGAGCTGCTCCGGGCGCGGCTCGAAGCGGGCGGCCGCGAGGTCGTGACAGCGCGCGAGCCCGGCGGGACAGCGCTCGGGGAGGAGCTGCGCCGGCTCGTCCTGCACGGCGGTGAGATGACTCCGTGGGCCGAGGCGCTTCTCTACGCCGCCGCGCGCGCCGAGCTCGTCGCGGAGGTCGTCGTGCCGGCGCTCGCCCGCGACGCCGACGTGATTCTCGATCGCTATCTCGACAGCTCTGTCGTCTACCAGGGAATCGGACGCGGGCTCGGCCTCGACGAGGTGCTCGAGCTCAATCTGCTCGCTGTGAGCGGCGTGCTGCCGGACCGAACGTTCGTGCTCGCGCTCGACGCGGCAAGTTCCGGTGCGCGCGTCGGCGCGAGGCCAGATCGGATCGAGCGCGCCGCCGAGAGCTTCCACGCGAGAGTCGCCGCCGGCTACGAGCGGCTCGCCGCGCTCCAGCCGGACCGCATCGTCGTGCTCGACGGGACACTGCCGCCCGAGACGATCGCGGAGCGGGTGCACGAGGAGCTGATCCTGCATGGGCTTCGACGGCCTGTCTGAGCAGGCGGAGGCGAAGCGGCTGCTCGGCGCCGCGCTCGCTGAAGGGCCGGCACACGCCTATCTCCTGCACGGCCCGCCCGGGGTCGGCAAGCGCCGCGCTGCGCTCGCCTTCGCAGCTTCGATCCTCGGGGAGGAGACGCGCGTCGCCCACGGCACGCATCCCGACCTGTACCTGCTCGAGCCGGTTGGCGAGATGATCCGGATCGACGAGATCCGCCGCCTCCGACACGACCTGCACATGCGGCCGTACGAGGCGCAGCACCGCGTCTACGTGATCATCGGCGCACACCTGCTGAACGAGGACGCCGCGGACGCGCTGCTCAAAGACCTCGAGGAACCACCCTCCTATGCGGTGATCCTGCTGGTCGCGGACGAGCTCGGCCCGCTGCCGGCGACGATTCGCTCGCGCTGTCAGCTCGTCCCGTTCCGCCGCCTCTCGGAACGAGCGCTGCGCGAGTACCTGGCCGAGCGCGCGCCGGGACTCGACGAGGCGCAGCGAACGGCTCTCGCCAGAGTCGCCGCCGGAAGATTCGACCGTGCCGATCGGCTGCTCGACCCCGAGGCGACGACGCGACGTGACGAGTTGCTCCGCGTCGCTCGGGGCCCGTACGCGGACGCGTCGTTCGAGCCATCCGGGGCCGCAGCCACGCTGCTCGAATCGGCGCGTTCACGCGGACTGGCGGCACGGGCGCGTGTCGAGGCCGAGCTCGAGGGCGTCGACCTGACCGCGCGCGAGGCCGAGCAGCGCAGCAAGCGCGTCCAGCGAGGAGCCGAGCGCGAGGAGTTGCTCGCCTCGCTCGAGGAGCTCGCGTCCTGGTATCGCGACCTCGTGGTCGTCTCGGTCGGGGCCGAGAGCGCAGTCGTCCACGCAGACCGGGTGGAGGTCTTGCGCGAGGACGCCACGCACGCACGCGGGCTCGATGCGGAACTCGCCGCCGAGGCGGTTCGGGAGGTCTGGCGCGGGCTCGAGGAGTTCAACCTGGGGCCGGCCCTCGCGCTCGAGGCGCTCTTCATCCGGCTGCGTCGCGCGTTCTCTCGCTCGCTTGTGACCTGAGCGTGGGCTCGAATCCCTCGAAGGAGGTTGCGGCTTCGGTGTCCTCGCGCCGAAAGTGAGGTCAAGGGTCTTCGGAGAGGAAGCCGCGTTGGTCGCAGTCCCGTCGATAGGTCGTGTAGCTCTGGTCGAAGCGCCGCGGTCCGGCCCGGAGGCCACGGCGACACAGGGACTCTACGAACGCCACTCGGCCGAGATCGTCAGCTACTGCCTGCACCGCCTAGGCTCGCGCGAGGAGGCCGAGGATGCCGCGCAGACGACGTTCATGAACGCGTTTCGCGGGCTCGGCAGGGGTGTCGTGCCGGTGATGGAGACCGCGTGGCTCTTCTCGATCGCCGAGAACGTCTGCCTCTCTCGGCGGCGCTCGTCGTCGCGTCGGAACCGGATCGAGAGCCCGACCGATTTCGGGGTGATCGAGGAGGTCGTCCCCGGCCCGAGCGGGCGGCGCGACGAGCTGATCGGAATCCAGCGAGCGCTCGCGGACATGCCCGAGCAGCAGCGCCGCGCGATCCTCCTGCGCGAGTGGAAGGGTCTCTCCTACCGTGAGGTCGCGGGGGAGCTCGGGCTCTCTCAGTCGGCCGTCGAAACGCTGATCTTCCGCGCTCGCCGCTCGCTTGCCCGGGGGCTCGAGCAGCCCATCCGGCGGGCAGCCGTCACTGCACCCGCCTCGCTACACTGAGCGACCCCCGCCGACGTAGCTCAGCTGGTAGAGCACTTCACTCGTAATGAAGGGGTCCGCGGTTCGAGTCCGCGCGTCGGCTTTTCGGGTCGAGGAAATACCTGCACAGCCCAATTTCTTTGTTGCCTTGCTAGGCACGGAGTGCACTTCACTGGGAGTGAAGGTCTCCGGGTTCGAGTCCGCGCGTCGACTGTCGATCGATCGGGCTATGCCTGCAAACGGGCATTTCCTGCTCCTGAGGCCGCTACTGTCGAGCCCCAGACGGACACACCGGCGGGTTCAGAGCGGGTTCAGTCTGTCGTCGTGTGTCACTTTCGGGTCAGCGTAAAATCCGACGCGCGGCGATTCCTCGGGCAGGAGGTCGGGCCGTCGGCGCTAGCCTTGCTCGCGGATGTGGTGAGCCACATCCAGATCGGGAGGGTGAGACGAGATCCTGAGAAGCCGCCGGGGATGGGCCGAGAACCGCGCGAGCAGCAGCGTGCGCCCGACCGGGTTGGCGGCGAGCACGGGCAACGCCCGTGGACCGGCCGAAGACCTTGGTCTGGCGGTCGTTCCAGAAGCCACCCGGCTCAGGAGCGACGGTCGTGCCACGCCTCCGTCAGATCTTCATGACGAAGGGGTCCTGGACCTCGTCGGAGAGCTCGACCCAGACGCTCTTGGTTTGGAGGTAGGCGTCGATTGCCTCGGCGCCGTTTACCCGCCCGAAGCCGCTCTCCTTGTAGCCGCCGAACGGGGAGTTGAACGTGATCGCGCGGTAGAGGTTGAGCCAGACCGTGCCCGCCTTCAGGCGGCGCGCGAGGCGGTGGGCACGCTTGAGATCGCTGGTCCAGACGCCGGCGGCGAGGCCGAAGCGGGTGTCGTTGGCGATCGCGATCGCCTCCTCCTCGGTCTCGAACGGGAGCACGGTCAGGACGGGCCCGAAAACCTCGTCCTGTGCGATCGCGGCGTCGTTGCCGACGCCTTCCACGATCGTCGGGTCGTAGAACAGGCCCTCGGAAAACGCGGGGACAGTCGCACGGCCGCCGCCGGAGACCACCCGCGCCCCGTCGGCGCGAGCGGCGGCCACCATCTCCTCGACACGGCGGAGCTGTGGCACGTTCGCGATCGGGCCCATCTGGGTCGCCTCGTTCATCGGATCGCCGAGCACGACACCCGCGGCGCGACGCCCGACGCGCTCGAGCAGCTCGTCGTAGACCTCGCGCTGGATGAGCGCCCGCGAGCCGGCGACGCATGTCTGGCCGGAGGCGCCGTAGATCCCGGCGAGGAGACCTGCTTCGGCGGCGTCGAGCTGGGCGTCCGCGAAGACGATGTTCGGGCTCTTGCCGCCGAGCTCCATCGTCGTCCTGGCGAGCCGGCCGCCCGCGACCGCTGCGATTCGCTTGCCCGTCACCTCGCTGCCGGTGAAGGAGATCTTCGCGACTCCGGGATGGGCGACAAGTGCCTCGCCCGTCGCACCCTCGCCGGTGACGACGTTGAGGACTCCGGGCGGGAAGCCGGCCTCCTCGGCGAGCCGGAGCGTCTCGAGGATGCTCGCCGACGCGTGCTCGGACGGCTTGACGACGACGGTGTTCCCTGCGGCGACCGCGGGGCAGAGCGCGTACATCGTCAGCAGGACGGGCGAGTTCCAGGGAACGATGATCCCGACGACGCCGAGCGGCTCACGGAGCGTGTAGTTGAGGACGCTCGTCCGGTCGAGCGGAATCACGCGGCCCTCGACCTTGTCCGCGAGCCCGCCGAAGTAGTAGAGCCAGTCCGGGATCACGCGTAGCTGGGCGCGCATCTCCTTGTAGAGCTTGCCGTTGTCGGCGACCTCGATCGCCGCTATCTCCTCGGCGCGGTCGGCGATCAGGTCCGCCAACCGCATCATCAAGCGGCCACGTCGGGTGGGCGAGAGTCGGCGCCACGCCTCGCACTCGAACGCGGCGTTCGCTGCGCGGACGGCGCGGTCGACGTCATCTGCTCCACCGAGCGCGATCCGGGCCCACGTTCGACCGGTCGTCGGGTTGAGCGCGTCAAAGGTCTCGCCAGAGCTGGCGTCGACGTCCTCGCCGTCGATGTAGAGCCGGTACTGGTTCATCTCAGCCTCCTCAGGGTCGGGTAGAGCTCGCGATAGCGGGAGTAGCCATCCTCGTACGCGGCCTGCCACGCCGGGTCGGGGTCGATCCGCTCACCGACGTGGACGCACGCGGCGACAGCCTCATGCGCGTCGGTGAAGAAACCGGCCGCGACCCCGCCGAGGAGGGCGGCGCCGAAAGCCGCGCCCTCGTCCACGGCCGTGCGCTCGAGCGGCACGCCGAGCACCGAGGCGACGATTCTCAGCCAGAGCCCGCTGCGGACTCCACCGCCGGAGACGCGGCCGACCTCCGCGTCGACTCCGAGCTCGCGCAGGAGCTCGAGCGAGTCGCGCAGGCCGTAGGCGACGCCCTCGAGGACGGCGCGGACGAGCGCTCCGCGGTCGTGGCGGAGCGTCAGGCCTGTGAAGGCGCCGCGCGCGTCCGGGTCGGCGTGCGGCGTCCGCTCGCCGGCGAGGTAGGGCTGGAAGAGCAGGCCCTCGACGCCGGGCTCCCAGCGTTCGGCCTCGGCGAGTAGCGTCGCGTAAGGGACGTCACCGAGTGTTGCGCGCAGCCAGCCGAGCGAGCCTGCGGCCGAGAGCATCACGCCCATCGCGTGCCAGGTGCCGGGGATCGCGTGGCAGAAAATGTGGACGCGGGCCTCGGGGTCGGGGCGGAAGCCCGGAAGCGCGGCGAAGACGACGCCGGAGGTGCCGAGGACGATCGAGAGAGGGCCCGGCCGGTCGACGCCGACCCCGAGCGCGCTCGCCGCCTGGTCGCCCGCGGCGCCGATCTCGGTCGACTCGTGCAGCGGCGGCAGCCACTCGCGCGGCAGTTCGAGCGCGTCCAGCACCTCGTCGCTCCAGCGCCGGTCCGCGACGTCGAGAAGAAGCGTCCCAGAGGCGTCCGCGACGTCGATCGCGCGCTCGCCTGTGAGCCGGAACCGGACGTAGTCCTTGGGCAGGAGGATGTGGCGGATCCGCGCATATGTCTCCGTCTCGTGGTGGCGGAGCCAGAGAAGCTTCGGCGCAGTGAACCCGGTCAGCGCCCGGTTCCCGGTGAGCGAGATCAGCCGCTCGAGGCCGACCCGCTCCTCGATCTCGGCGCACTCGGTGGCGGTGCGACCGTCGTTCCAGAGGATCGCGGGCCGCAGGACGTCGCCGCGCTCGTCCAGCGCGACGAGGCCGTGCATCTGGCCCGAGAACCCGATCGCCGAAGGCTCGACACCGAGATCGGCTAGTGCCCCCTGTGCCGCGCCCCACCAGTCCTCGGGCTCCTGCTCGGCCCAGCCTGGGCGCGGCATCGCCATCCCGTAGGGACGCTCGGCGCGGCCCACGACGTGCCCACTCGTCGAGACCGCGAGCGCCTTGAGCCCGCTCGTCCCGACGTCGAGTCCGACGAGAACCGCTTCGCTCACGCTCCGAGCGCCGCGTAGACCAGCTCGTACGCGCGGACTGCGTCCTTGCGCGACTGGGCCTCGCGCAGCGCCGCGTCGTCGATCTTCGCGGCGACGCCGTCGATGAACCGCCACTGGAGGACGCTCCGCTTCACCGCGCCGACCGCGTCCTCGGTGTAGGGATAGAGGTCGAAGCCGAGCCTCTCGCCCTTCTCGCCGTAGCCCGCGCGTCGCAGCTCGATCGCGAGCTCGATCGTCTCCATGAACGCGGTCGCACCGACCATGTTGTCGTCGTCGAAGGTGCCCCAGCCGGAGTTTGCGTGCTGGTGTCCGAGCAGGCCCTCCGCGGCGAGCAGGGCGGCGTACTCCGCCAGGTTCTCCCCGTTCATGAGCAGGTGCTGCCAATCCATGTTCACGCTGACGTTGTCGATCCCCTCGGCCCGCAGCGTGTGGATCACGTGCAGCGTCATCCCGATGTTGCGCATGAGGATCTTCATCGCGGGCTCGGAGTTCTTGTGCTCGAGGAAGATCGTGACGCCGTGCTCGGCCGCACGCGCGGCGACCTGGCGGATCCCGTCGATGAAGCGGGCCCACGACTCGGTGTACGGCGTCTGGAACGGATAGTTGTAGCCCTCGATCCCGGGCCAGACGATCAGCGCCGCGTCGAGCTCGGCCGCGAGCTCGACGGCCTCGAAGCTCAGCCGCAGCGCCTCCGCGCGGGTCGCGTCCTCCGGCGAGCAGAAGCCTCCCTTCGCGAAGCGCGGGTCGAGGTGGAGGCCGCTCGCAAGCGCATAGATTCCGTGCCCGGCGAGCGCGGCGCGCACGTCGTCGAGGTTGTCGGCCGAGAGCTCCTGCGGATAGTGGAACTCGTAGTCGTCGATCAGCTCGCCGAGCCCGCTGACGGCGGTGTGGACTTTGTCGGCCGTCGAGGCTCCGCCGAGCTCGGGCTTGTAGCCGGCCGGGTTGAAGCGAGTCGCCATGTTCCCGAAGGCCCAGATGCCCAATGACGTTTTCAGTGACGTCTTCATCGCTCTCCTTTCGTCCGCACCCAGGCGGCGGTGTCGGGGGGAAGGACGTCGCCCGCACCCGGGTCGCTGGCGAGGACGAGCTCGCCCGCGGGAAGCTCGACCTCGTGGGCGCTGAGGTTGACGAGGCACGTCAGGTCGCCTCGCGCGAAGGCGAGCGTCTCGGCCGGGCTCTCGAGCCATGCAAACGATTCGTCGCGCGGACGGGCGCCGAGCGCGGCGCGGTAGAGCTCGAGCGCCGAGCCCGCATCCGCCTCCTGAGCGGTTGCGGTGATGCCCTCCCACTCGTCGGGAATCGGCAGCCAGGGCGTGCCGCTCGTGAAGCCGAAGCCGGGCGGGCCGTTCTCCCACGGGATCGGGACACGGCAGCCGTCGCGGCCCTGTCGCTCGCCCTGCGTCCGGAAGAAGATCGGGTCCTGGCGCAGCTCGTCGGGGAGATCGACCTCCTCGAGCCCGAGCTCCTGGCCCTCGTAGACGAACGCGGTCCCGGGCAGTGCAAGTAGCAGCAGGGCCGCGGCCCGAGCGCGCCGGCGGCCGGTCTCGCCGCCGCCGTAGCGCGTGGCCACGCGGGTCACGTCGTGGTTTTCGAGCACCCACGTCGCGGTCGCGCCGACCGCGCCGAACTCCTCGAGCGTCCGCTCGATCGTCTCGCGAAGGCCCGCTGCGCTCCACCCTTCGAAGAGAAAGGTGAAGTTGAACGCCAGCTGCAGCTCGTCTGGGCGCACGTAGCGCGCGAGCAGGGCCTGGTCCCCGAGAACGATCTCGCCCACGAACATCCGCTCCCCCGGATAGCCGTCCCCGAGCCGGCGCCAGCTGCGGTAGAGCTCGTGCACCTCGGGTTGGTTGATCCCGGTGTGCCAGTCCGCGTAGGACGGCCGCGGCTCGGGCTGCTGGACGTCGTGTAGGTCGCGCGCCTTGTAGAGCGCCTGGCCGACGTCGATCCGGAAGCCGTCGACTCCGCGGTCGAGCCAGAAGCGGAGGATTTCCTCGAAATCGGCGCGCACCGTCTCGTTGTGCCAGTCCAGGTCGGGCTGCTCGGGAGTGAAGAGATGGAGATACCACTCGTCGCTGCCCTCGTCGCGCGTCCAGGCGGGGCCTCCAAACGCGGACTTCCAGCCGTTCGGGGGGCCGTCGTCGCGACCCGCGCGGAACATGTACCGGGCCCGGTCGGGATGGTCGGGCGCCGAGACCGCGTTCCGAAACCAGACGTGCTCGTTCGAGGTGTGGTTCGGGACGATGTCGACGATCAGCCGCAGGCCCAGCTCGTGGGTGGCCGCGAGGAGCGCGTCGAAGTCGGCCAGCGTCCCGAACTGCGGGTCGACGTCGACGTAGTCCGAGACGTCGTAACCGTGGTCTGCGCCCGGGGAGGGATAGAAGGGCGTCAGCCAGATCCCGTCCACCCCGAGCTCGCGGAGGTAGGGCAGGCGCGAGCGGATCCCCTGCAGGTCGCCGACCCCGTCCCCGTCCGAGTCGGCGAAGCTGCGGACGTAGATCTGGTAGACGACCGCGCTCCGCCACCATTCAGCCATCCCGCACCTGCTTCGCCACAGCGTCGCCGACCTCGACCGTCGAGGAGGAGCCGCCGAGGTCGCGAGTGCGCGTCCCGCCCCGGCAGACGGCCTCGAGGGCGGCCATCAGCCTTGTGGCCGCCTCGGGCTCGCCGAGGTACTCGAGCAGCAGCGAGGCGCTCCAGATCGCGCCAACCGGGTTCGCGATCCCCCGACCGGCGATGTCGGGCGCAGAGCCATGAACCGGCTCGAAGATCCCGGGCGTGCCGGATCCCGGCGCGACGCTCGCGCTCGCGGCCACGCCCATCCCACCCTGGAGCTCGGCGGCGATGTCGGTGAGCACGTCGCCGAAGAGATTCGAGGCGACGACGACGTCGAGGGTGAGTGGGCTTCGCACCATCCGCGCCGCGAGGGCGTCCACGAGCACCCGCTCGTAGCGGACATCCGGATGCGCGGCGGCGACCTCCGCCGCCACCTCGTCCCAGAGCACGTAGCCGTAGCGCGAGGCGTTCGACTTGGTCGCGCTCGTGACGACGCCGCGCCGTGTCTCGGCGAGCTCGAAGGCATGCCCGATCACGCGGCGGACACCCTCGCGCGTGAAGACGGCGGTCTCGATTCCGACCTCGTGCGGCAGCCCCTGGTGGGCGCGGCCGCCGACACCCGAGTACTCGCCTTCGGTGTTCTCGCGGACGAAGAGCATGTCGACGGCGGGGCTGCCCGCGAGCGGCGAGGGGACGCCTTCGAGGAGGCGGGCCGGGCGCAAGTTCGCCCAGAGGTCGAGCCCCTGGCGGAGCGGGAGCAAGAGGCCCCAGAGCGTGATGTGATCGGGTATCGACGGGTCACCGACCGCTCCGAGGAGCACGGCGTCGTGCTCACGGACGACGTCCAGCGCGTCGGCGGGCATCATCGCGCCCTCGGCGTGGTAGCGGGCGGTGCCCCAGGGAAGCTCGTTCCACTCGAGCTCGAGCTCCAAGGCGTCGACCGCCTTGCGCGCCTCCGTCACGACCTCGGGGCCGGCGCCGTCACCGGCGATCACTGCGACGCGGTGGGTCATGCCCGAACCTCCTCGAGCGTGGGGATGGCCGAGCGCCCGTCGAGCGCGCGGCACGAGAGAGCGGCGGCGCGATTCGCGAACGCGAGCGCGTCCGCGAGCGGGTCGTCCCGGACGAGCGCGGCGAGCAGCGCCCCGTGGAAGACGTCGCCGGCGCCGAGGGTGCTGACGGGATCGCGGATCGGGGTCGCCGAGGCCTCGACGACCCGGGAGCGGGTGTAGGCCACGCAGCCCTGCGCGCCCCGCGTGACGACGACGAGCTCGGCACCGGCGGCGAGCGCCTGGTCGGCGGAGCCCAGATCGCGCTCGAGCGCCGCGTCGGTCGGCCCGTAGAGCGCGACTCCGGTCAGATCGAGCCCGGAGATCGGGTTGCCGCCGTCGATCGAGAGGCGCACCTCGCGCGGGACGGCGCGATAGCCAGCGTGGTCGACGTGCACCCACGAAGCCTCGTGCATCAGCGCCAGCGCGCGCTCGCTCGGGGCGAGCGGCGGCAAGGAGCCGGGGAAGTGGACGATCGTGCGGCCCTCTCCGGTGACGAGGATCGAGCTCTGCGGCGAGCGCGCGCCGGCGACGAGGGCAAGCTCGCTCACGTCGACACCTTCCCCTTCGAGTCCGTCCCGCACCGCCTCTCCGACCCCGTCGTCGCCGACCGCGCCTACGAACGCGGTCTCGATCCCGAGCCGCGCGAGCGCAACCGCCGCCGTCGCCGCTGGGCCGCCTCCGGCGACCGCGAGCTCGGTCGCGACCACGCGGTCGTCGGCTCCCGGATGCCGCGGCAGGGCGAAGATCGAGTCCTGGGTGGCGAGCCCGACGCAGACGACAGCGGCGCTCATCGGGCGACGATCGTGACGATCTTGTGCGGCTCGTAGGGGACGACGATCGTGTCGCCCTCCACCTCGAGCGCCGCGCCCTCGTCCTCGAGCGCGTTCGCCAGCCGCGCCGACGAGAACGGCAGCCCGAGCCGCACGCGCGCCGTCCCGCGCGCGCCGTGCGCCTCGTAGAGCCGGACGACGAGCGCGTCGGAGTCCTCCGCCCGCTTGATCGTGTCGAGGACGAGGTTCGGGTCGTCGACCGCCGCGAACGAGCGACTTCTTGACTCAGAGCGATTCGGCCCCCAGCGCAGCGGCTGGTTGAAGAGCGCCGCCTCGGCGACGACGCCCGCCTCGCGCCAGCCGCCCGCGTGGGGCAGCAAGGCGTATGCGAGCTCGTGGCGACCCATGTCTGCCTCGGGATCGGGGCTCTTGGGCGAGCGGAGGAGGCTGATCCGAAGCTCGTTTCCGAAGCAGCTATAGCCGTACTTGCAGTCGGTCAGGAGGGCGGCGCCGAAGCCGTGCTCGGAGAGATCGGCCCAGCGGTGACCGGGGACCTCGTAACGAGCCGCATCGAAGCTCGTCGAGTAATGGGTGGGGCGCTCGGTGTAGCCGAACTGCATCTCGTAGGTCGCGTTCGGGGCGCGCACCGCGAGCGGGAAACAGACCTTGAGCAGCGTGTGTCTCTCGTCCCAGTCGACCGAGGTGTGGAACTCGAGCCGGCGCGCGCCAGCGTCGAGCCGGACGACCTGGCGCATCCGGCTGCCCTCGCCGAGCGACCGCTCGAACGCGATCTCGGCGCGGAGTGGGGTGTCGAGCACGACCGACCACGACTCCGCGGGCGGACAGTCCCGGCGCGTCTCGAGATGGAACGGGTCGATGTCCCACGCGTCGAACTCGACCGGACGATCCTCGTACAACTCGAGCCGGTTCCCGGGAGCGGCGAGCGTCTCGCGGCCGCTCTCCCGATCGATGAGACCGACGATGGTGCCGTCCTCCGCGAGCTCGGCGCGCAGATGCTCGTTCTCGAGCACGAGCCCGGCGAGCGAGACGTTGTGGTCCTGAAACACAAGCCTCTCGTCCAGGACGGTCCCGAGACCGTACGGAGGCGCTTCGACCAGGCGCAGCCTCCCATCCGGCGCCTCGGCCACATCGCGTCTCGCGAACGCGGTCGTGTTCACCGGGCCTGAGCCGAGTGTCGCCAGCGCTGTCTCGGCGAGCGCGTTCGCACCGGTCTCCACCTCGGCCAGATCGCGCTCGGCGTCCTCGTAGACGAGCCGGATCGAGGAGCCGGGAAGGATGTCGTGGAACTGGTTCAGGAGCAGGAGCTTCCACAGACGGTCGAGCTCCCCACGCGGATAGTCATAGTGCGGATCTTCGCCGCCCGCTGCCGCCGCCAGGAACTCCGCATCGTGGAGCGCGATCTCCGAGCGTCGGTTGCCACGCTTCGTCCGCGCCTGAGTCGTGTAGGTGCCTCGGTGGTACTCGAAGTAGAGCTCTCCGACGATCGTCGGCCGTTCACCCGGCTCGGCCTCGAGTGCCGAGAAGAACTCGTCCGAGCTTCGCATCGCCGTCCGCGGCAGCCCCTGGAGGTCGCCGGCACGGAGGAGCGTCTCGATCATCTCGCGCGTCGGGCCTCCGCCGCCGTCGCCGTGACCGAAGATCAGCATCCCGGTTCGCGAATGCTCGTGATCGGCGTACTCACGGGCGCTCTTTCGCAACTGCGGGACGTCGGCCATGCTCGAGTAGGTGTCCGCCGGCGGGAAGTGGGCCAGCACTTCGCTCCCGTCGATTCCCTGCCAGGCAAACGTGTGGTGCTCGGGCCGGTTGAAGCGATTCCATGAGAGCTTCTGGGTCAGGAACCGAGCGACCCCGCCCTCGCGCATGATCTGTGGCAACTGGCCGTTGTACCCGAAGACGTCCGGATTCCAGAACTCCGTGCAACGGCGGCCGAAGCGCTGTTCGAAGAAGCGCTGGCCGTGCAGGAACTGCCGCAGGAGCGACTCGCCGGACGGGATGTTGCAATCGGGCTCGATCCAAGTGCCACCGACCGGGACGAACTGACCGCCGGCGACCCGGGAGCGGATCTCCTCCCAGAGCTCGGGCTGCTGCTCCTCGATCCAGGCGTACTGTTGGGCCTGCGAGACGGCGAAGCGGTACTCCGGATACTCACCCATGTACCTCGTCTGCGTCGTGAAGGTGCGGATCGCCTTGCGGAGGGTCTCTGCGAGCGGCCAGAGCCATGCGGTGTCGAGATGGGCGTGACCGATCGCCGCGAGCTCGTGCGCGATCGTTCCGTTTCGCCGCTGGAGGAGACGCGCGAGGATCTCCGGGCCGGGGTCGTTGCAGAAGCGGTTGAGCTCGGAGGTGAGTTCGCCCGCCCAGCTCTCCTCGATCCCCGGCTCGACGGCCAGGGCCCGCAGCGTCTCGAAGTCCAGGGCGAGTCGCCAGGCGTCCTCGTCGAAGAGCCCGAGCTCGCACCGGTGCAGCTCGACCGGCGCCTCCTGCTTGCCGAAGAGGCCGTTGCACGCGAGCTCGATCTCGAACCGGACGCGCTCGCCTCCCACCGCGGACGGCGCGAGCACCGCGTCGTCGTGATGCTTGTTCAGCCCTTGCGCGGGAACGCCGTCGAGCCAGAGAGTCGCCTCGCTCGCGGAGTTCCACAGGAGGTCGGCGCGTCCGCCCGTCCACGCCTCCGGCACCGTTGCGACCCCGCGGAACCAGTACGTCGCCCAGAGCGGGCCGAATCGCTCGCCGAGCGCCGCCGGGCGGTACTTCAGCCGCTGCGCCTCGTCGTGCCCGATCCGGTCGACGGGCCCGGCCACGAGGAGCTCGTCGACGGGGATCGTCTCGGGATAGACCTCCGCGCGCAGGCGGCGCGAGACCTGCGCAAGCCGGCCGCGCGTGTACTCGGCGTGCCGGATCACCATCGCGACGTCGAGGTCAGTTGACGCGTTCTTCGGACTCGGCGTCGAAGAGGAAGAGCCGGCCGCGCGGGATCGTGAAGGTGCGCTCCTCGCCGGGCTGGACGCTCTGGTCGGTCGCGAGCTTCGCCACGACCGGGATCTCGCGCACGAGGACGTGGACGAGCTGCTCGTCGCCGAGGTACTCGACGGCCTCGACCGGGCCGGTGAAACGAACGTCGTCTCCGCCGGCCCCGTTCGCGAGCCCGACGTGCTCCGGTCTGAAGCCGGCGATGAGCTTCGACCCCCCTGCACCGATGTGGGGAGCGGGGAGGAGGTTCATCGCCGGGGAGCCGACAAAGCTCGCGACGAAGACGTTGCTCGGGTTCTCGTAGACCTCCTGCGGCGTGCCGAGCTGCTTGATCACGCCTCTGCTCATCACCGCGATCCGGTCGCCCATCGTCATCGCCTCGACCTGATCGTGCGTGACGTAGACGGTCGTCGTGCCGAGCCGTTTCTGGAGCTTGAGAATCTCACCTCGAGTCGCCACTCGCAGCTTCGCGTCGAGATTCGAGAGCGGCTCGTCCATCAGGAAGGCCGCGGGCTCGCGCACGATCGCGCGACCCATCGCCACCCGCTGCTGCTGGCCCCCGGAGAGCTGACCCGGACGGCGGTCGAGGAGCCCCTCGAGGCCGAGCAGGCCGGTGACCTCGTCGACCCGGCGCGCGATCTCCTTCTTCGGCGTCTTCCGAACGCGGAGCCCGTAGCCCAGGTTCTTGCGCACGGTCATGTGCGGGTAGAGGGCGTAGTTCTGGAAGACCATCGCGAGGTCGCGCCCCGACGGCTCGACCCGCGTCACGTCGCGGTCGCCGATCTTGATCGTGCCCGAGGTGACTTTCTCGAGGCCCCCGATCGAGCGGAGAAGCGTCGTCTTGCCGCACCCGGATGGGCCGACCAGGACCATGAACTCGCCGTCCCTGATCGTGAGGCTGACGTCGTTCACCGCGACCACGCCACCGGCGAACTCCTTGCGGACGTCCTGAAGGTCGAGCTGGCCCACGGGTTGAATGTATCGCGACGGCCGTCGAGAATGCAATCGTTGCCACACGTGCAGATGACCACGCATTTCGAGCCGGTCGTGGAGGGGATCACCCGCTTCCGCGACACGTGCAACGTCTACGTCCTCCGGTCGGGGCGTGAGGCGATCGTGGTCGATTTCGGGAGCGGCGGCGTTCTCGATCGCCTCGGTGAGCTCGGAATCGAGCGAGTCACCGACGTCCTCGTCACGCATCACCACCGAGATCAGGTTCAGGGCCTCGCGCGCGCGGTGTCGGCGGGCGCGCGCGTCTGGGTGCCGCCGCTCGAGCGCGCGCTGATTGCCGGCGCCGGCGAGCTCTGGGAGACGCGGCAGCTCGACAACGACTACGACCTGCGGGAGACGCGGTTCTCGCTGCTCGAGTCGGTGCCCGTCACCGGCCCCGTCGCCGAGTACCGGACGGGCGCCTTCGGCGGCTACGACGTCTTCACGCTCCCGACGCCCGGCCATACGGCCGGCTCCGTCACCTATCTGGTCGAGGTCGAAGGCCGCCGCCTCGCCTTCTCGGGCGACCTCGTCTACGGCGACGGCAAGGTGTGGTCGCTCGCGGCGACGCAATGGTCGTACAGCGGCGCCGAGGGGCTGGCCGCGACCCACGTCTCGTGCGCCGTTCTCAGCGACCGCGAGCCCGACCTGCTCCTCCCCTCCCACGGCGAGCCGGTGCGAGAGCCGCAGGCAGCGCTGAGCGCGGTCCGCCGTCGCGTGCAGGAGCTCGTCTCCCTGCGGCTCGAGCACACGTGGGATCTCGACGACCTGTACCGGAGACCGTGGGCGCCGGTCACGCCCCACCTGCTGCGCGACCGCGCCTCGTTCGCGTCGAGCTACGCGCTCGTCTCGGAGAGTGGCTCGGCCCTGCTGATCGACTTCGGCTACGACGTCACGACCGGGCTCGTGCCGCGGACGGAGCGCGAGGCCCGCCGTGCGCTCCTGTGGCCCCTCGAGGCGCTCAGGCGCGATCACGGAGTCGAACGGATCGAGGCCGTCGTGACGACGCACTACCACGACGATCACGTGGCCGGTCTGGATCTGCTCCGCGACGTGGAGGGCAGCGAGGTCTGGGCTCCCGAGAACGTCGCGCCGATCCTCGTCGACCCCTTGCGCTACGACCTCCCGTGCCTCTGGTTCGAGCCGATCGCCGTCGACCGGGTGCTGCCGTTCGGCGAGCCGGTCCGCTGGCACGAGTACGAGCTGAGGATCCACGAGCTGCCGGGCCACACGCTCTACGCTGCCGCGGTCGAGGTCGAGGTGGACGGGAAGCGGGTGCTCGCGACCGGCGACCAGCAGAGTGGCGGCGAGCGACCGGTGCTCAACTACCAGTATCGCAACCGCTACCGGCTCGACGACTTCGTCGAGAGCGCGGAGCTCTACCTGCGGCTCCGGCCGGACGTGATCGTCAGCGGGCATTGGCCGCCGCAGGAGGCCACCACGGAGCTGCTGGAGGGGCTGCTCGAGGACGGTCGCCGGCTGGCAGAGCTCCACCGGGACTTGCTTCCCCTCGCTGAGCTCGACCTCGGCGCCGAAGGCTTCGCAGCCCGGATCGAGCCGTACCGCTCGGTCGTGCGCGCGGGTGAGGAGTTGAGCCTCCACGTGCTCCTGCGCAACCCGTTCGACCGCGAGGCGATCGCGACCGTCCGGTTGGCGGTTCCGGCAGGCTGGCCGGAGCCTCCCGCGCAGGAAGCATCGCTTGCGCCCCTCGCCGAGGGCGTGCTCCGATTCGAGCTCGCCCCCGGAGCTCGGGCCCGCCGCGCCCGAGTCGCGGCCGACGTCACGGTCGACGGCGTCGCGCTCGGCCAGCAGGCGGAGGCGTTGGTGGACGTTCGGTGAGCGCGCTCGTCTACGAATCCGCGCGCTACAGGCTCGAGCTGGCGCCCGACGGCATGGGGGCGACGCTCTCGGCGCCGGACGGTGCTCGCTGGGCGACGCTCCGGCCGCTTGCGGCGCTCGACACGGTCGCGGGGCCGGACGAGACGCTCGAGGTGTTCGCGCCCGAGCGGGATGGAGCGAGCTTCACAATCCAGCGCCGCTCGACGATCTGGAAGCGGGCCGGCGTCGACCTCCTGTGTACTGCCGAGGGAGTCGAGTTGCGCGCGTGGGTGATTGGCCACGGCGAGCTCACCGACGCGCACCTGCTCGGATTCCGCTCGCTCCTCCCGCGCAAACCGACAGGGTTTCTGCCTAGCGGCTCGGCTTTCCGGACGCTCTTCTCCCCCAACCCGTCCGACCCGCGCATCCTTCGACCCGCGGCCGAATCATGTGTGATCGGGGTGTCCGGCGACGGCGAACCCGGCCGCGGGCATTGGCTGTTCACACCTGCGCCGCTCTACTTCGCTTTCAGCCGCGAAGAGGTCGGCAAGCCGGAGGAGGGCGCCCCTTGGCTCGGGCTCGGGTTGGCCGATCCGGTCGAGCTGCTCGCGTTCACGCAGCTCGTCTACGAGGCCCGACACGGCGGCTTCGGCCTCCGGCTCGAGTACGAGGGGCACACGAGCGTCGATGGCTTCTTTCAGGCGCCCGCGCTCCTCCTTACTCCGGGCCTCGACGATCCGTACTCGGGTCTTCGCCGCCACCGCGACGAACTCGTCTTCGCGGGCGCGGCTCCCCCAGTCGAGCCGCGTGACCCGCCCACCTGGTGGCGCGAGCCGATCTTCTGCGGTTGGGGCGCCCAGTGTCATCTGGCCGAGGAGGAAAGCGGGGCGATCGCCGCCACCTACGCGACACAGGAGAACTACGACTCCTTCCTCGGTCACCTGGAGCGCGAGGGCGTGGTGCCGGGCACGATCGTCCTGGACGACAAGTGGCAGGCGACCTACGGACTGAACGAGCCGGACGAGGAGAAGTGGCCCGACCTGAAGGGCTGGATCGCCGCCCGGCACGAGCGCGGGCAGAAGGTCCTGCTCTGGTGGAAGGCCTGGGACGCGCAGGGCCTCCCGCCCGAGCTCTGCATCCGGAACGCGGACGGTGAGCCGCTCGGCCTCGACCCGTCGAACCCCGACGCCCGGGAGGTAGTGCGAGGCAGCGTGACGCAGATGCTCTCGCCGAGAGGCCTCGACGCGGACGGGCTGAAGATCGACTTCACGGCGCGAACGCCGAGCGGTCGCGCGTTGACCCACCACGGTCACGCGTGGGGGATCGCCCTCCTGCACGAGCTCCTCGCGATCGTCTACGCAGCGGCGAAGGAGGCGAAGCCGGACGCGCTCGTGATGACGCACACGCCGCATCCGGCCTTCGTCGACGTTACGGACATGATCCGCCTGAACGACATGGTCTCCGGCGCGCCTTCGGTCGTGGCGCAGATGCGCCACCGCGCCGAGGTGGTTCGTGCGGCCTGCCCGGAACTCCTCGTCGACACCGATGACTGGCGGATCCCGAGTCTCGAGGAGTGGCGCGAGTACGTCGAGCTGAAGCCGTCGCTCGGGATTCCGTCGCTGTACTACGATCGCGCACTGGACGCGACCGGAGAGACCTTCGAGCCCCGCGACTACGATGCGCTCCGGCGCACGTGGGCGGAGTGGCGGGCGGGCCTGTGAGCGTCGGGAAGCCGCCCCGGCCCGCGACGCTCGCTGACCTCGCGCGGATCGCGGGCACGTCGTCGTCGACCGCCTCCCGGGCGCTGAACGGCCGCGGCTACGTCTCCGAGGACGCGCGACAGCGACTGCGCGAGGCCGCGGAGCGGCTCGGCTACGTGCCGAACGCGTCCGCGCGGACGTTGAAGCAGCAGACGAGCCGCCTCGTCGGCGTCGTCGTCTCTGATCTCGGCAACGTCTTCTATGCAGGGCTGGCGGCGGGGATCGAGCAGACGCTGCGCGAGGCGAACTTCCAGATGGTCCTGTTCTCCGACAACGCCGAGCGCTCCCAGGAGCTGGCGGGGGCTCGCGCCCTGCTGGCGATGCGGCCGGCGGGCGTGATCATGACGCCGGCCGACGGCGCCCCCGCACGCCTGCTCGCGCGCCACGGCGTTTCCGTCGTCGAGGTCGACCGCAGGCTCGCCGACGTGCCCTGCGATGCGGTCGTGATCGACAACGCGCGCGGCGCCCGCGATGCGACCCGTCATCTGCTCGACGCGGGGCATCGCCGGGTCGCGCTGCTCGTCGCGGCGACGGAATGGACGACCGACGCCGGCAGGCTCGACGGCTACCGCCTGGCGCACGAGGAGGCCGGCGTGCAGTTGGACGAGCGCCTGATCGTCCCGATCGCCTTCCACGCGCCCGATGCGGAGCAACGGATCTCGGCCCTGCTCGACGTGGAGGCGCCCACGGCGATCTTCGCCGCGAACAACCTCCTCGCCGAGCACGCCTGGCAGGTCGTGCACAGTCGTGAGCTCCGGCTGCCGGAGGACATCTCGCTCGTCGCCTTCGACGACGTGGCCTGGATGGCGATGGTCGAGCCGGGGATCACGGCGGTCTCGCAGCCGACGATCGAGCTCGGCCGCCGCGCCGCGCGTCTGCTCCTCCGGCGAATCGCCGACCCGGAATCCGCCCCGGCGGTCGAGTGCCTCCAGCCGACGCTCGTCGTGCGCGGCTCCACCGCCGCCCCAGCCGCTCAGCCGTAGGCCGCGGCCTGGAGCGAGAACAGCTCCGCGTAGACGCCGTCCCTCGCGATCAGCTCCTCGTGCGTGCCCTGCTCGACGACGGTCCCGCCGTCGACGACGACGATCAAATCGGCCATCCGGACCGTCGAGAAGCGGTGCGAGACGAAGACTGCGATTCCGCCCGTCGCCTGCGCGACCGCGCGCGCCGACTCGGCGTAGCGTTCGAAGAGAACGTGCTCGGCGTGGGCGTCGAGCGCCGAGGTCGGCTCGTCCAGGATCAGGAGAAGCGGCCGCTCGCGCATCATCGCCCGCGCGAGCGCGACCTTCTGCCATTGGCCGCCGGAGAGCTCGGCGCCGTCGACGTTCGTTGCCCCGAGCAGGGTGTCGAGCCCCTTGCGGCAGGTGTGCGACGACGTCGCGCGCGGCGGCCCGCTCGACCGCCGCTCCCACCGCGACGGCGTCTTCGGCGCGCGTGAGGTCGCCGACGCCGACGCTCTCGCGGGCGAGAAGCTCGAAGCGGACGAAGTCCTGGAAGCCGACGGCGATCCGCTCCCGCCACGCCGACGGCTCGATCTCCGCGAGGTCGACGCCGTCCGCCGTGATCCGGCCGCCGGTCGGCTCGTAGAAGCGGCAGAGGAGCTTGACGAGCGTCGACTTCCCCGCGCCGTTCTCGCCGACGAACGCGATCGTGGAGCCTGCGGGCAGCTCGAGATCGACGGCCGAGAGGACATCGACCTCGGTGCCGGGATAGCGGAACGAGAGGCCGTCGATGCGGATCCCGTCGCCGAGCCGCGCGGGCGCCGGCAGGGGGCGCTCGCGCGCCGGATAGAGATCCCGGACGAGGTCGGTCAGCCAGCGGAACCGATCGGCGCCCTGCGCGCTCCGCTGCAGCCCCTGCAGTACGGCGACGACCTCGAACACGAGCCTGTTCGTCTGCGCCGCGAGCGCGACCGCGAGGACCACGTCGCCCGGCGTGTGCGTGCCGCGGACGGCGCCGCGCACGACGACGATCAGCGCGCCGACGTAGCCGAGCGCGAAGACGAGATAGCCGGCCGCCGAGGCGACGACGCCTTTGAGCTCGGCGCGGAACAGGTCCTCGCGAATCTCGCGCCGCGTCGTCCGGAGCCGGCGCCGGACCTCGTCCTCTAGGCCGAAGAGACGCACCTCCTTCGCCGCGTCCGCCTGCAGGGCGAGATCGACGAGGTGGGTCCCACGCCGGAGCCGGTCCGCGTTCGCCACCCAGCTCCGCTCCCAGCACCGCCACGCGTAGCGCGTGCCCGCGAGCGGGGCCAGCGCCAGGACGAGGAGAAGCAGCAGGATCGGCTGCAACCCCGCGAGGAGCAGCACCGTCAGCACGAGCTGGATCGTGACGCCGATGGCCGTGACGGCGGAGCGAACCGATCTGTAGCGGTAGTTCCCCTCGTTCCGGATCAGCTCGAGCTTGTCCGCGTAGTCGGCGCGCTCGAGGTGCGCGAGCCCGTGCGGCCCCTGCGCGAGGTCGGAGATGTCCTCGGTCGCGTCGACGACGTTGAGATCGGCGAGCTCGACGAAGAGCACGTGGATCAGGTGGGCGCCGATCTGGTTGAGCAGCGCGAGGATCGGCAGGAAGAGCGCGGCGATCGTCGCCTCCCGCGCGTCGCGTGCGACGACGGCGTCGGTGATCTGCTTGAGGACGAGCGGCGCGAGCGGCCAGCTCGCGTAGTTGAGGAGCGTGAGCGCGAGGATTCCGGCGAGCCGCCACGGGCTCGCGCGCCAGGCGCCCCGCAGGATCGCGACGAACCCGCGCGCGAACGTCACGACTCGAACCTCGACGCCTGGAGCCGAAAGAGCTCCGCCTAGCGGCCGCCGGCAGCGAGAAGCTCCGCGTGCGTTCCGTCCTCGACGACGCGGCCGTCCTCGAGGACGACGATCCGTTCCGCGCGACGACTGTTGAGAAGCGGTGCGAGATGAGGATCGTCGTCAGCCCGCGCGTGAGTTCGAGGAAGCGGTCGAAGAACGCGGCCTCGGCGCGCACGTCGAGGTTCGCCGTCGGCTCGTCGAGGACGAGGACGCTCGCGCCGCCCTCGACGGCCATCAGCGCGCGGGCGATCGCGATGCGCTGCCACTGCCCGCCCGAGAGCTCCGTGCCGTCGGCGTACTCGCGCGAGAGCGTCGTCTCGAGCCCGTGCGGCAACCCGTCGACGAGCTCGAGCGCGCCTGCGCGATCGAGCGCGGAACGGATCCGCGCTTCGTCGCCCATGACCTCGATCGCGCCGAAACCGACGTTGTCGCGGACGGAGAAGTCGTAGTGGACGAAGTCCTGGAAGATCGCCGCGAGGCGGCGGCGCCAGCCGCGGACCGAGTACTCGGCAAGGTCGCGCCCGTCGACGGTGATCCGCCCGCTCTGCGGCTCGTAGAGCCGCGCGAGGAGCTTGACGAGCGTCGTCTTGCCGGCGCCGTTCAGCCCGACGATCGCGAGCGAGCGTCCGGCCTCGATCGTCAGGTCGAGCTCGCGCAGCACGGCGGGGCCACCGTTGCCGTAGGCGAAGCTCACGCGCTCGAAGCGGATCTCCCTGCGCGGCGTGCCGGCGGGATCCGCGGGCGCCCTCGCCCTGCCACGCCTCGGTCGCGACGCGGCGCTCCAGCCGTTCGAGGCCCGTGAACGCGCGCAGGCCGTGCTCGGTCTCGTGGTCGGCCCCCACGATGAATGCACCGAGCGCGCCGACGAGCACGATCCCCTGCAGGACGTAGACGAGCTCGCCGAGGGTCAGGCTCCCGGACGCGGCAGCGCGCGCCGCGCCGACCGTCGTGACGGCCGCGAGCGCGAGCCAGATCGGCGAGGCGAGGAGATACGCGCCGTAGATGTTGCGGCGCCGCGAGCTCCACACCGGGAGGACGGCGTCGAGTGCGTGCGCGCGGTAGCGGGCGCGGAGCCAGGGGAGCAGACCGAAGACGCGGATCTCCTTGCCCGCGACTCCCGAGGTGATCAGGTCGCGGTAGTAGTCGCGCCGCCGCCGTTGCGGCGCGAACCCCGCCTCGAACCTGCCGTGACGCCCGTAGCCGCTCCGGATCGCGACCCGCACAGCGAGCGCGCCTCCCGCGAGCGCGAGCGCCGCCCACCACGCATAGACGACGCCGATGAGTACGGTTGCGACCGCCCACTGCAGGTAGATCGCGAGGAGGAGCAGCGTCGCCCAGCACGCCCAGCCGGGCGTGAAGGCGGTGCCGCGGTGCGGGTCGGCGAGATCGGCGAGCGTATCGACCGTCTCGGCGTCCTCGAGCGCGGCGATCCCGACCGGCCCGAACGACGCGGCCGCGGCGCTCGCGCAGCTCGTCGTCGATCCGCCAGGCCATCATCTGGCCGCACGTCCACTGGAACGGCCCGAGCACCTGTTGGAGGACGAAGAGGCCGCCGGCGATGAGAAGCACGTTCCGGAGCGAGCGCCACTCGGGCGAGTCGAGGCCCTGCTCGACCGCGCCCGGGACGCGGCCGACGACCGCGCTCGTCGTGACGATGAACGCGACCGACGCGAGACCCCCGACGACCTGCAGGCGCACCGCCGGCAGCAAGAGCGGGCCTGCGCTCGGAAAGACTCGGAGGACGGCCGTCCGAAGCGCGATCCGCTCGTGGAGATACTCAAGCACGGAGAAACGACTCGTCGACTCTGGCGGTCGCCGCGGCATCGACCTTCGGGACGCGGTCGTAGCTGAGCAGGTCGTTCAGCTCGCCCTCGACGTCCGTGAGCTGTGTCCGCGACGTCTTCCGATCGACCTGGTTCCAGCCGGAGGGCAACGGGCGCACAGGTGAGCCGAGGGGGTCCTGGGCGGCGGCGCCGGGGGCGGGCCTTGAATCCGCGACGAACATGTGGTTACGTTCTCACACACTGGAATCTTTTCGGAGTCACGGTCTCTTACGGTCGGGGAGGTAACAATGTCTTTCAATCAGTGGAAGCGGAGTGGGTTGCTGCTTGCGATCACCGCGTTCTGCGTGGTCATCGCGTCAAGCGTCGCAAGCGCGCAGCCGGCACAGAAGGGGAGCGGAGTCGTCGCGGAACGCACCCTCAACATCTACGGCATGGGCGGAAGAGACGACGTCGCTCAGGGACGCCTCGACTTCGCCACGGCTGCGCTCGGGTCGTCGGTCGAGGTCAGCAATCCCGTCGGCGGCTTCAACGACCAGGCCTTCCTGGCCCGGCTCGCCGCCGGCGACATCCCGGATCTCGTCTACGTCGGCCGCGGCAGCGTCGGCACCTACGCGGCGAAGAACGCTTTCCTGCCGCTCGCGAACTGCATCAGGTCGCAGTCGATCGACACCAAGGACTACCGTCAGGCCGCGCTGAACGAGGTGCGCTACAAGGGCCAGATCTACGCGCTGCCCGAGTTCACGAACCAGATCACCGTGCTCGTCAACCAGGACGTCGCCAAGGCCGCGGGCGTCAACGTCGCCGACATCCAGACGACGAACTGGAAGAAGCTCCGCCAGGCGAACAAGAAGCTCCTCAAGGTCGAGGACGGAAAGCTGACGCGGATCGGCTTCGACCCGAAGATCCCCGAGTTCTTCCCGCTCTGGGTCAAGTGGTTCGGGAAGGACCTGATCTCGAAGGACGGGCTCAAGGCCCAGCTGAACAGTCGCGAGTCGGTCGCCGCGCTCGCCTACACGGTCTCCCTGATCAACGATCACGGCGGCTGGAACCGCTTCAAGGCGTTCCGCGACACGTTCGACTTCTTCGGCAAGGGCAACCCGTTCGCCAAGAACCAGATCGGAGCGATGCCGTTCGAGAGCTTCATCTACAACGTCTTCGCCGACAACTCGCCGCAGATCGACCTGCAGGCGAAGTACTTCACGAACCGCAAGGGCGGCCCGATCACGCTCTTTGCCGGCAACGGCTGGGCGATCCCGCGTGGAGCGAAGGATCAGGATCTCGCTTGCCGGTTCATGAAGTCGATGACCTCGGTGGAGGCCTGGAAGAAGGTCGGTAAGGCCCGGTTCGACCTGCGCAAGCGGCAGGGCCGCGCGTTCACCGGGCTCTACACCGCGAACACGAAGGCGGACGTCGCGGTCTACGAGGACATCTACCAGCCGATCGGCAAGAAGGCGTTCGACGACGCCGTGACGCTGCTCGTCCGCGCCCCGCGGTACGGGTTCGCGATCCCGCTCTCACCGGCCTCGGCCGAGTTCCGGCAGGCATGGATCGACGGGATCAACCGCGTGCTCAACGGCCAGCAGTCCCCGCGCCAGGCGCTCGATCAGGCCCAGCGCGAGGCTCAGGCCGCGATCGACAAGGCCAAGTAAGAACGCGACGTTGGCGGGCGTCGCGACGAGCACCAAGGCGCCGGGCCCTCCCTCGAGGGCCCGGCGCTGGTTCTCCGGCTTCCGGGAGCGGGAGACGTGGACGGCCTACGCGTTCGTCCTCCCCTGGGTGCTCGGGTTCGTCTTCCTGACAGCCGGCCCGATGGTCGCGAGCGCGTACCTCTCGTTCACGAACTACGGCGTCGAGCAGATCGCCGGGTTTTCGCCGACGGAGACCGTCGGCACCGAGCACTATCGGCAACTGCTCCACGACGAGAAGATCCGAACCGCGCTCTCGAACACATTCATCTTCACCGTGATGATGGTCCCGGCCACGATGATCGTCGCCCTGCTGCTCGCGATGATCTTGACGCGGATCGGTCGCGCCGCCGGCTTCTTCCGCACCATCTTCTACATCCCGCAGATCACGCCGCCGGTCGCGGTCGGTGTCCTGATCCTCGTGCTCTTCAACGGTCAGGTCGGGATCGTCAACCGCGGCCTCGAGCTGATCGGGATTCAGGGGCCGTTCTGGACGACCGATCCTGCCTGGATCAAGCCGAGCCTTGCGATCATGAGCGTGTGGTCTGTCGGTGGGACGATGGTCATCTACCTCGCCGCGCTGCACGGAGTGCCCCAGCAGCTGTACGAGGCGGCCGCGATCGACGGTGCCTCGCCCTGGCGGCGATTCCGGAACATCACGCTGCCGATGATCAGCCCGGCGCTCTTCTTCACCTTCATCATCCTGACCATCGCCGGCCTCGGCAACTTCACGGAGGTCTACACGGCGTACTTCGGGGCCGGCACGACAGGTGCGGACTCCCCGGACGCTGCGCTCATGTACGCGGTCTACCTCTTCCGGCAGGCTTTCGAGTTCTTCAACCTCGGCTATGCCTCGGCGATGGCATGGCTCCTGTTCCTGATCACGATGATCATCACGCTCTTCAACGTGCTCATCAGCAGGCGCTTCGTCTTCTACCAGGGCGGCCAGAAGTGACGCCGGAGCTGAGCCCGGAGCTGCGCGATGTCCGCGTCTGAGACCCTCGGCCCCGCCGGCACCGGCGCGGCAGCCTCACCGATCCCACAGGTCCTGCGGGAACCGCCGAGGGCGCGCACGGCGGTCGGCGGCGTCAAGAAGCTGATCTGGATCGCGCTCCTGACCGGCCTCTCGATTCTCTTCCTCTATCCCTTCGTCTGGCTGATCAGCTCGTCGCTGAAGCCGCAGGGGGACGTCTTCGACAACAGGTTGATCCCGAAGACGTTCTCGTGGAACTTCGACGAGGTCTTTGCGGCGGCGCCGGTCTTCAGCTGGTTCCTGAACACCGTCTGGATCGCGGCGCTCGGCGCGGCCGCGGTCACGCTCTCGAGTGCATTCGTCGCCTTCGCCTTCGCCTACTTCCGCTTCCCGGGACGGACGTTCCTCTTCGCGCTGCTGCTCGGGACGATGATGCTTCCCCCGCAGGTGACGCTGATCCCGACCTACCTGATCTGGAACGAGATCGGGAAGTTCACCACCGAGCACGCGTGGCTGCCGCACATCGGCGTCAACACGCAGTACCCGCTCTGGGTCCCGAACCTGTTCGGAAGCGCGTTCTACATCTTCCTCCTGCGGCAGTTCTTCCTCGGGATCCCGCGCGAGCTCTTCGAGGCGGCACGGATCGACGGGGACAGCTACTTCTCGATGTTTCGCCGGATCGCGCTGCCGCTGGCGAAGCCGGCGCTGATCGTCGCGTTCGTCTTCGAGGTCCAGGCGAAGTGGTTCGACCTGATGGGACCGCTCATCTACCTGCGCGACTCGGCGCTCTTCACGCTTCCGCTCGGGATCAAGACGATCCTCGACCGGTTCGGGACGGGCGGGGGCGGTGAGGGCGAGTGGCAGATCATCGTCGCCGCGACGCTGATCCTGACGCTGCCGATGGTCGTGATCTTCGCGGTCTTCCAGAGGTACTTCATCGAAGGCATCGCGACCCAGGGACGGAAGGGCTAGTGTCGGCCATCGGTGCTGCGAACGCCGTCGCGCACGGCCCAGTCGCGGCACGCTCGGGACTCGCGCTCGCGTTCGATATCGGGGGAACGAAAGTCGCCGCCGGCGTCGTCGACCGCTCCGGCACCGTGCACGCGTTCGTCGTCCAGCCGACACGGCCGGCCGAAGGCCCGGAGCGCGTGCTTGCACGCCTGTTCGAGCTCGGGCGGACGGCCGTCGACGGGTCCGGAACGGCGTGGGCGGAGCTCGCCTGCGTCGGGATCGGCTGCGGCGGCCCGCTCGACGCCGAGCACGGCGTCCTCCTCGCGCCACCGCACCTTCCCGGCTGGCACGACGTGCCCGTGACGGAACTCGCGGAGCAGGCATTCGGGCTCCCCGTCGCGCTCGAGAACGATGCGACCGCGGCCGCCGCCGGCGAGCATCGCTACGGCGCCGGCTCGGGCACGCGGCACATGGTCTACCTGACGATCTCGACGGGAGTCGGAGGCGGGATCGTGATCGACGGACGTCTCTACCGCGGCGCGACGGGAAACGGCGGTGAGCTCGGGCACGTCACGGTCGACTGCGTCGGCCGGCTCTGTCGCGGCTGCGGGCGTCGCGGCTGCCTCGAGGCCTACGTTTCCGGCACCTCGATCATGGAGCGAGCCCACGAGGCGGGACTGGAAGGCGCGACGGCCGCCGACGTCGCCGCCGCCGCGCGCGCAGGCGACCCGGTCGCAAGCGAGGTCTGGGACGAGACCACGAACTTTCTCGCCTGTGGCCTGACCTCGATCGTGAACCTCTTCGAGCCGGAGCTCGTCGTGGTCGGCGGTGGTGTCTCCCGTTCGGGCGAGCAGTTGCTCGGGCCGGTGCGGGAGGGGGTACGCGCGCACGCGATGGGGTCGGCGGGTCGCGCCGCGAACATTGTCCTCTCCGCCCTCGGCGACCAGGTCGGCGTGATCGGTGCAGCGGCGATCGCGTTCGACCGCGTCGGCTCCGGCCGGCCGGCCGCATGAGCGACAGGTCCCGGGCCGCCCTCGCCGATCACCTCTCGCTCGTCGCCCGGGTCGAGGAGCTCCTGCCGCGGCTCGACGCGGTCGCCCAGGCGCTGATCGCGAGCTTCGGCGCCGGCGGGCGCGTCTACACGTTCGGGAACGGCGGCAGCTCTGCGGACGCGCAGCACTTCGCGGAGGAGCTCGTCGGCCGCTATGAGCGTGAGCGACGGCCGCTCCCGGCCCAGTCGCTCTCGGTCGACGCGGCCGCGCTCACGTGCATCGCAAACGACTTCTCCTTCGAGGAGGTCTTCGAGCGGCAGGTGCATGCGTTCGTCCGGCCTGGCGACGTGGTGCTCGGCTTCTCGACGAGCGGTCGCTCGCCGAACGTCGTTCGCGGGCTCGCCGCGGCGCGGGCGGCGGGAGCGACGACCGTTCTCTTCGGCGGCGGTGACGGGCAGCCCGCGGCGGCCGAGGCCGACCATCCACTCGTCGTCCCGTCGGAATCGACGGCTCGCGTCCAGGAGCTGCACGTCCTCTTCCTCCACCTGATCCTCGAGCAGGTCGATGCCTGGGCGGCCGGCGAATGAGCCGCAGGTTGCACATGATCGGGAACGCGCACATCGACCCGGTATGGCTCTGGCAATGGCCGGAGGGCTACCAGGAGGTACGGGCGACCTTCCAGTCGGCGATCGACCGGATGAAGGAATACCCGGACTTCGTCTTCACCTGCGACTCCTCGCTCTTCTTCGAGTGGATCGAGGAGAGCGACGCCGACCTGTTCGAGCAGGTCCGGGCCCGGATTGCCGAGGGCCGCTGGCAGGTCGTCGGCGGCTGGTGGGTCGAGCCCGACTGCAACATCCCGTCCGGCGAGTCGCTCGTGCGCCAGGCGCTCTACGGGCAGCGCTACCTCCACGAGCGCTTCGGGATCACGGCGACGACCGGCGCGAATCTGGATTCGTTCGGTCATAACTCGACGATCCCGCAGATCCTCGCGCGCAGCGGGATCGACTCCTACGTCTTCCTCCGCCCGGGGCCGAGGGAGAAGACGCTCGAGAGCCCGATCTTCTGGTGGGTCTCGCCCGACGGATCGCGCGTGCTCGCCTACCGCATCCCGCACGAGTACTGCGCCCCGAAAGACGACCTCGGCGAGCACGTCGAGAAGGCGATCGCCTCGCTTCCGGAGAGCGCCGAGGAGTTCGCCGTCTTCTACGGCGTCGGCAACCACGGCGGCGGCCCGACGAAGGCGAACCTCGACCAGATCGCCCGGATGAACGAGAGCGGCGTGCAGCCGCGCCTCGAGTTGAGCTCGCTTCGTCGCTTCTTCGACGGGCTCGGCGCCAACGGGCGCTTTCCGACGATCCGGGGCGAGTTGCAGCACCACGCGCCCGGCTGCTACACGACCCACTCCGGGATCAAGCGCTGGAACCGCCGGGCGGAGAACCTCCTCCAGCGCGCCGAGAAGTGGAGCGTGATCGCCGACTCGCTCGGGGCGCGGCCCTACCCACACGAGGAGCTGACGCGAGCGTGGAAGCTCGTCCTCTTCAACCAGTTCCACGACACGCTCGCGGGGACGTCGATCGAGCCCGCGTACGAGGACGCTCGCGACCAGATCGGGCACGCGTCGTCGATCGCGGCGAGCGCGTTCAACGCGGCCGTGCAGTCGATCGCGCGGCAGATCGAGATCGAGCAGGAAGTGGAGATGCGGCCGCTCGTCGTCTTCAACCCGCACCCATGGCCGCTCCGCGCGGACGTCGAGGTCGAGTACACGTGGCTGCGGGTGGAGGGCGCGCACGTCGTCGACGACGAGGGCGAGGCGGTGCCGATGCAGATGACGCGGCCGCTGACGACGATGAGCAGCTCCCGGGGCCGGCTCTGCTTCCCGGTCGACGTGCCGCCTCTCGGCTACCGGACCTACTGCGTCCGCAAGGGGACGGTCGCAGTTGCGCCGGCCGCGGGGACGGCGACGCGGCTCGAGAACCGGTACCTGCTGCTCGAGCTCGACGCGAGGTCCGGTCGGATCGCGAAGCTCGTCCTGAAGGCGACGGGCGCCGACCTAGCGGCCCCGGCCGCGAAGCACGCGGTCGTCGTCGACGACAGGTCCGACACGTGGGGGCACGGCGTCGAGGCCTACGACGAGGAGATCGGCGAGTTCGAATGCGTCTCCGTGAGGCTGCTCGAGGCGGGTCCGGTGCGGGCGATCCTGCGCGTCGAGAGCCGCTACGGCTCGTCGAGGCTACGCGAGGACTACGTGCTCGGCACCGACGTCCCGTACCTGGATATCCGGATCGCGCTCGACTGGCACGAGCAGCTGAAGCTCCTCAAGCTGCGGTATCCCACGTCGGTGAGCACGGATACCGCCACGTTCGAGACTCCGTACGGCCACCTCGAGCGCCCGGCCTCCGGCGACGAGGAGCCCGGGCAGTCGTGGGTCGACGTGTCCGGCGGCGGCCGGGGCCTGACCGTGATCAACGACGCCAAGTACGGCTACGACGTGCGCGGCGGCGACACCTGCGTAGGCTCGACGGAGCAGGCTGAGAGCGGAGGCGGCGGCTTTGCCGGCGCCGGAGCGGATATCGGGATCAGCGCCGTCCGCAGCCCCGTGTGGGCGTGGCACGATCCGCGCGAGCTCGAGGAGGACGGCGACTTCGAGTACATGGATCAGGGGCGGCAGAGCTTCGTCGTCCGGCTCGTTCCACACGAGGGCGACTGGCGGAACGCGGACGTCGTCCGGCGGGCGGCGGAGCTGAACCAGCCGCATTTCGCGCTGATCGAGACGTTCCACGCAGGGCCGCTCCCGCAGCGCGCGTCGTACGCGAGCGACGGCGGCGGCGATGTCGTCGTCACGGTGGTCAAGTCGGCGGAGGACGGCGGAGCGTGCGTCGTGCGCGCGTACGAGTCGGCGGGCCGCGCGGCGCGCGCGACGATCTCCGTGCTCGACCGGACGATCGACGCCGAGCTCGGCGCTCACGAGATCAAGACGTTCCGCGTCCCGCACGATCCCACGGAGCCCGTGCTCGAAACGAACCTGCTCGAATGGCAGTAGCGCTCGACGGGGATGACTGGCAGGTCCGCGGCTTCCTCGGCGACGAGTGGCGGTGGTACCTGACGAAGCCGTGGGATGCGCCGGGCTGGCTCCCCGCACGAGTGCCGGGCAGCGTCGTCGACGACCTCGTTCGCGGCGGCGAGGTGCCGAGCCCGTACCACGAGCGGGCGAGCCGGGAGTGCGAATGGGTCTCCGAGCGCGCGTGGGTCTACCGGCGCCGGCTCCCGCGCGGCGGTCGGATCCGCTTCGGCGGCGTCGACTTCGCCTCGACAATCTTCGCGGACGGCGAGGAGGTCGGCCGGCACGAAGGGTGCTTCACCCCGTTCGAGGTCGACGTGCCGGACGGCGCGCAGCTCCTGGCGGTCGTGATCCATCCCGCCCCGGAGAGCGAGCCGCAGGTCGGGCGAACGAGTCGCGTCCGTGTGCACAAGCCGCGGATGAACTACGGATGGGACTTCTGTCCGCGGCTCGTCCACCAGGGGATCTGGCGGCCGGTCACGCTCGATCCGGAGCCGGCGCGATTCCCCGTCGTCCGGCTCGAGAACGGGGTCGGCACCGTGGAGCTCGACGGCGAGATCGTGCTCCGCGTCGACGAGCCGACGCTCTGGTGGCCGAACGGGCTGGGGGAGCAGCACCTCTACGAGGCGGAGGGCTTCGGGGTCGGCTTCCGGACTGTCGAGCTGGACGACTTCCGGTTGCTGGTGAACGGCGTGGCCATGCCGATCAGGGGCTGGAACTGGGTTCCCGTCGACGTGCTCTACGGCGTGCCGCGGCCGGAGAAGGTCGCGCACCTGCTCGAGCTCGCCGCGGCGGCGGGTGTGAACGTGATCCGCGTCTGGGGCGGGGGGCTCCTCGAGACGGACGAGTTCTACGAGCACTGCGACCGGCTCGGCCTGCTCGTCTGGCAGGAGTTCAGCCAGTCGAGCTCGGGGATCGAGAGCAAGCCCTCGGACGACCCGCGCTTCGTGGGGCAGCTCGCGGAAGACGCGCGTCACGCCGTCTCTCGCCTCCGCCGGCACCCCTCGCTCGCGATCTGGGGCGGCGGCAACGAGCTCGACGCAGACGGCTCCGAGCCCGCGCTCGTCGCGCTCCGCGAGGTCGTCGAGGAGCTCGATCCCGGCCGCGCCTGGCTCCCCACCTCGCCGTCGCCGGACGATCGCGACCTGCACGGGCCGTGGGAGCACCGGGGCCTGCGCGGGCATCCGGAGCACTACGAGTCGCGCGTCGCCGTCCTGCACAGCGAGTTCGGCGTGGAGGGAATGACGAACCGGCGCGCGCTCGAGGCGCTGATCGATGCAGAGCACCGCTGGCCCGCCGACCGGACGAATCCCGTCTACGAACATCTCGGCGCCTGGTGGATCAACGCACCACTTGTGCAGGAGTGCTTCGGCGGACGGATCGAGGACGTCGAGACGCTGCGCCGGGCGAGCCAGTGGCTCCAGTACGACGGGCTCCGTTACGCGGTCGAGACGACGATCCGCCGCGGCGCGGGTGTGATTCCCTGGCAACTGAACGAGCCGTTCCCGAACGCCTGGTGCACCACGGCCGTCGACTACCGAGGCGATCCGAAGCCGGCCTACTGGGGTGTCCGCCGGGCGTATCTCGGAGCACCGAGCGCCTCCTTCGCAACCTGGGCCTGGGGCGGAGAGCAGGAGATCCGAGCGCATACCCAGCCCGGTGTGACAGCCCGGGTCGTCGAGCTGGACGGCGCCGTCATCGCGCAGGGCATGGGCGAGGTCGCGGCGCCGCTCGACGCGATCCAGGGCGATGTCTTCCTCCTCGACCTCGACGGACGCAACCGCTACGCGATGACGAAGACCGAGAGCCTGGCACCGCTTCTCGACCTTCCATCCGCGACGATCGAGCTTGTGTTCGATGAACGCAAGCTCGGCCTGCGCAACACCGGCTCCGTTGCCGCGCTCGGGCTCGTACTCGAGGACGCGCGGCCGTACACCGCGCCCGGGTGGGTGACGTTCTCGGACAACGTCCTCGACCTCCTGCCCGGCGAGGAGTGCGAGATCGCCGTCGCCGGGCCGGCGGAGCAGATCCGGATCGAGGGCTGGAATGCTGTGGCCTGGAATGCTGTGGCCTGGAATGCTGCGACCTGGAATGCTGCGGCCCGGAATGCTGCGGCCCGGAATGCTGCGGCCTAGCGCGCTTGCTCCGGACGGCTCGCCTGTCGAGGGCTTCCGCTTCGACGGCCCGGCCGTCACCTGGGGCGGCGCCGAGCCGGTCGAGGCGGGAATCAGAATCGAGCTCGAGCTTCCCGAGGCCGACGACGCGCAGTGGCTCGTCCCCGGCGTCTTCTACGGCGAGAACCGGCCCGCGGCGTGCACTCGGCTCTACCCACGCTTCACCCCCGGCCACGTCGACCTCGAGCGGATGGAATCGGATGCGTGGTCGTTCCGCGCCGACCGCTGCGCCACCCCGGCTGTCTTCGCCCGCGGGGGTGGGCTCCTCACGACCGAGACGAGCCCGCTCGGCCAGGCCGGCGTGGGGTTCGCGCTCCGCGGCGGTCGGCCCACGATCTGGCTCGATTTCCCCTACCGCGAGGAGCCGCTCCGCTACAACGGCTCCGGCACCCCCGAGCCGCCCGACGTCCAGACCTATCGGTGGCAGCCGGGCGAGACCATCGAGCTCTCCTTCGAGGTCGTCGATCACGACGATCGCGCGCGTGTCCTGAGAGAGGTTCGTGGCTCGAAGCCGCAAAGTCCCTGGGTCTCGATCGAGGAGGCGGCGGAGCTGGCGGCGTGGGGCCTCGTCCGCTGGCACTACAAGCCGGATCCGCCGCGCCTCCTCGAGACGGCGGCCTTCGATCGTGACGCCTTCGGCGCGGAAGCGGATCGCGACGCGATGCACGTGTCCTGGGTCAGCGGCACGCCGTATGCCTACGCGCTCCTCCGCCACGGTCTGCGCGTCGGGAACGAGGAGTACGTCAGCGCCGCGACGGCCGTTCTCGATCACGTCGCCTCGAACCTCACCCCCGGCGGCACCTTCTGGGCGCAGTGGACGGCGACGAGAGGCTGGACGAGCGGCTGGCATCCCGACCGTGCGCGCCTGCACGCGCGTACGCTCGCCGACGCGACTCTCTTCCTGCTCCGCGCTGCGAAGCTCCGTCCGTCCGAGCTCTGGGAGCACGCCGTCTGCTCGAACCTCGACGTCGTCTGCCGCGTTCAGCGCGCGGACGGCGCGCTTCCGGCCGCGCACCACGTCCAGACGGGCGAGGCCGTCTCGTGGGAAAGCACAGCGGGTCTCGCCTGGATCCCGGCGCTCGTCGAGGACGGCCGGCTCGAGGAGGCGCGCCGCGCCGGAGCGTACTTCGCCGGGTTCGAGCACTTCTCCGGCGCCCCCGAGGACGTCGACCTCGCCCCGACCTCCGAGGACGGCTACGGGGCCGTGATGGCGTTCGTCGCGCTCGAGGACTGGGAGACCGCGAAGCGTGTCGCCGATTGGATGCTCAGCTTCCGCTACACCTACGACGTCGCCTTCTCGGAGCAGACGCTCCTCGGGCGGTACGGCTTCCGCACCCGCGGCGCCGACACGGCCTCGCCCTCGAATCAGCACCTGCACGCGTTCGGCCTGATCTGCCTGCCCGAGATGATGCGGCTCGCGGAGGCGACCGGCGACGAGCACTACCGGCAGACGACGCTCGAGAACCTCGCCTGCTTCCGCCAGTTCGTGGCCCGCGAGGACGGCGATTTCGGCGCCTGGCGGGGGATGGTCAGCGAGCGCTACTACCAGACGGACTGCTTCGCGGCGAAAGGCATGCTGCTGACGCTCTCGCACGCGTGGAGCATCGGCGTCCTCCTCTACGCGTGCGAGGAGATGATCGGGTGAAGCGGTTTCCGGAGGGATTCCTGTGGGGCGTCGCCACGTCGGCGTATCAGATCGAAGGCTCCGTCGACGCCGACGGTCGCGGTCCTTCGATCTGGGACACGTACTCGCACACGCCCGGGAAGATCGACAACGGGCATACGGGCGACGTCGCCTGCGACCACTACCGCCGCTGGCGCGAGGATGTCGACCTGATCGCCTCGCTCGGTGTCAACGCCTACCGGTTCTCGCTCTCCTGGCCGCGGATCCTCCCGACCGGCAGCGGCCCGATCGAGCAGCGCGGCCTCGATCACTACTCGCGGCTGATCGACGCGCTGCTCGAGCGCGGGATCGAGCCGGTGCTCACGCTCTACCACTGGGATCTGCCGCAGGCGCTCGAGGACGCGGGCGGCTGGCGCAACCGCGACACCGTGGAGCGCTTCGCCGAGTTTGCAACAGTCTGTTACGAGGCGTTCGGCGACCGCGTCACGTGGTGGCTGACGATCAACGAGCCCTGGATCGTCGGCCTCCTCGGCTACCTGCACGGGCTGCACGCGCCGGGCTACGAGAACGACGTCCTCGGCGAGGTAACGGTCTTCCACCACCTCATGCTCGCCCACGGCCGCGCGGTCCAGGAGTTCCGCGAGACCGGGAGCGACGGCAGGATCGGCTTCGCGCCGAATCTCTCGCCGCACTATCCCGCGAGCGAGGACGCCGCGGACGCGGAGGTGTCGTGGGCCTCGGACGGCTACGTCAACCGGTGGTTCCTCGACCCCGTCTACCGCGGCACATATCCGGAGGACATGCGGGAGCGCTACGAGGCGCTGCTCGGCCCGCTCGACTTCATCCACGACGGCGACCTCGAGACGATCCGTCAGCCGACGGATTTCCTCGGGATCAACTACTACGCGCCACGGTCGATGGAGGCGGCGCCCGGCGACACGCCCTGGCCGTGGCGCGTGGTCGTCCCAGACAACGTCCGGACGACGGCCGGCTTCACCGACGGGGTCGCGCGCACAGAGGCGGGGACGCCGATCGTCCCGGCCGGGCTGACCGATCTGCTCGTGCGGATCCGGGACGATTACGGGCCGGTGCCGATGATGATCACGGAGAACGGCGCCGTCTTCGAGGAGCCGGTCCACGACGCGCCGCGGATCCGCTTCATCCGCGACCACCTCGCCGCACTTTACGAAGCGCTCGAGCAGGGCGTCCCCGTGGTCGGCTACTGCCACTGGTCGCTCCTCGACAACTTCGAGTGGAAGCTCGGCTACGCGCAGCGCTTCGGCCTCGTCCACGTCGACTACGAGACGCTCGAGCGGACGGTCAAGGACAGCGGGCGCTACTACGCGGAGATCGCGCGGGCGAACGCGCTGGTCGATCCGTGAGGCGGCTGATCGTGAACGCCGACGACCTCGGCTACACCGAAGGCGTCAATCGCGGCATCCTCGAGGCGCACGAGCGCGGGATCGTAACGAGCGCAAGCCTGATGGTCGACCGGCCCGCGGCCGCGCACGGCGTCGAGCTGGCGGCCGGCTCGCCGCGGCTCGCCGTCGGGCTGCACGCAGTCGTGGACGGGATCCAGCCCGAACGCTGCGACGACGAGCTCGAACGCCAGCTTGCGCGTTTCCGCGAGCTCGTCGGCAGTGAGCCCACGCACGTCGACTCGCACCATCACACCCACCGCGACCGGAACCTGCTGCCCGCGTTCGAGGCCCTGGCCGACCGGTACGCGCTCCCCCTGCGCGACCGCGCCGCGCCGCACTGCGGCGACTTCTACGGCGAGCCTGCGATCGGTGTCGCGCGGCTGCTCGAGGTCCTCGACCGGCTCGGCGACGGCACCACCGAGCTCGGCTGTCATCCGGGCTATGCGGCGGGCCTCGAGTCGACGTACACGGCCGAACGCGAGGTGGAGCTACGGACGCTGACGGATCCGTTCGTGCGCGCTCGGCTCGACGAGCTCGGGATCGTCCTGATCGGCTGGGACGCGCTGTGAGCGAGCCGGTGCCGAGCCTCGACGCGCTCGCCCGGCCTTCGGGCACCTTCGTGATGGTGGCGATGGATCAGCGAGAGTCGCTGCGGACGATGCTTGCCGCGCGCCACGGCGGCCCGGTCGGGGACGGGCGGCTGGCGGACTTCAAGCTCAAGGTCACACGTGAGCTCTCGCCGTCCGCGTCGGCGCTGCTCGTGGACAGCGAGTACGGGTGGTTTGCGCGCATCGTCGCGGAAGGCCTCGTCGCGCCCTCGTGCGGCCTGATCATGGCGGTGGACGCGCTCGACCAGGAGCCGGGGCAGATCGTCGAGGACACCTCTCTCGACCGGAGCGTGGACGTGGCCGCGGCGGCGGCGGCGGGCGTCGTCGCGCTCAAGCTGCTCGTGATCTGGCGCGACGACGCGCAGCGGCAGCGCCGGCTCGAGCTGGCGCAGGCGTTCGCGGAGCTCGCGGCCGAGCACGGCCTGCTCTCGGTGCTGGAGCCTGTCGTTCGCGGTCCCGGGGGTCTCGATCGCGAAGCGGCGATCGTCGAGGCCGCGGCCGAGCTCTCCGGGACGGGCTGCGACCTCTACAAGTGCCAGGTGCCGCTCGAGGGCAAGGGCGGACCGGAGGAGATCACGAGCTGGGCGCGCGCGATCGACGCCGCCTGCGCCGTCCCCTGGGTTGTGCTCTCCCAAGGCGTCGATCCGGCCGACTTCCCCGCCGCGGTCGAGGCGGCCTGCAAGGGCGGCGCCTCCGGGATGCTCGCCGGTCGCGCCGTCTGGACGGCGACAGTCGGGGCGGACGACCCGACCGAGCTCCTGCGCACCGATTCGGTCCCCCGCCTGCAGCAGCTGGCGGACATCATCGACGCCCACGGGAGGCCGTGGCGCCAGAAAGGAGCACGAACATGATGGGTGAAACCGAGGTCGAGTTCTTCCGCGGCAACGGCTATCTGCTCTGCCGGGACGTCTTCGACGAGCGCGAGATCGAGGAGATGCGGGTCGCGTTGGACGGCGTGCTCGAGCGCGTCGAAGGCACGAGGCACGACGAGAACCACGCGTGGAACGGCGTGGCGCAGGAGGCGATTCTCAAGGGCTTCCACAACGTCCAGTACCACGATGCCGCGTTCACCCGCGCCGCGACCCAGCCGCGCCTCGTGGAGGTGCTGACCGGGCTGATCGGCCCCGACGTCCAGCTCCATCACACGAAGATGCTGGTCAAGCCGCCCGAGCAGGGCGCACCGTTCCCGATGCACCAGGACTACCCGTTCTTCCCGCATGCGCGGCACAGCATGATCGCCGCGAGCGTCCATCTCGACGACACGAACGAGGAGAACGGTTGCCTCCGCGTCGTCCGCGGCTCGCACAAGCAGGGGCCGCTCGAGGCGCATGGGCCGAGCAACACGCTCGAGGTACCGCTCGAGGATGGAGAGCCGCTGCCGGCCAAGGCGGGCGACGTGCTTCTCTTCAGCTACCTGACGATCCACGGCTCCGGGCTGAACACGAGCGACAAGGCGCGGCGGAACGTCCTCTTCCAGTACCGCGACCCCGCCGACGAGCCGCTCCTGGAGGACGGCGTCGAGCAGCACGTGAACTGGGGTCAGGGAATGATGGTCGCCGGGCGAAATCGGTTCTACTGGCAGCGCCACCCGAAGTTCGAGCTGAAGCCCGCTTGAGGCACACAAGCGGGCTGGAGGGGGTTCGGGAGAACCGACGGGCCACGGGCGAGGAAGCCGGCGTGAGGATCCGCGGCGTGATCGAGGGGTTCTACGGGCCGCCGTGGTCGCACGCCGAGCGGCTGGAGCTGCTCCGGTTCTGCGGCCACGAGAGCCTGAACACCTGGGTGCACGCCCCGAAGGACGACCCTTTCCACCGGAAGCTGTGGCGCGAGCCGTACCCGGACGGGGAGCTCGAGCAGCTCGGCGAGCTCGTGCGCGAGGCGGAGCGAAACGACGTCGACTTCGTCTACGCAATCGCCCCCGGCCTCGACATCTGCTACTCGAAGGAGACCGAGCTCGAGACGCTCCTCGTCAAGTGCGAGCAGGTGCGAAGCGTCGGCGTCCGCAGCTTTCAGCTCCTCTGGGACGACATCGAGCACACGCTCCACTGCGCGGAGGACGAGGCGCGCTACGGAGACGCCGAACGGCCGAGCGGGGCCGCGCAGTGCGATTTCAGCAACCGCTTCCGTGAGGCGCTCCCGCAGCCCGGCCCGCTCGTCGTCTGCCCGATGGGTTACGCGGGGACCGGCGACTCGCCCTACCGTCGCAGCTTCAGCCCCGAGCTTCATCCGGAGATAGTCGTCTACTGGACGGGGCCGGAGGTCGTCTCGCTCGGGATCACCAGGGAGGCCCTCAACACGGCGGTTGCGCGGTTCCGCGGTCATACGCTGCTGATCTGGGACAACTATCCCGTCAACGACTTCGAGGCGAGCCCGCGGCTCTATCTCGGCCCGCTCGTCGGCCGCGATCCTCGGCTCGCCGACGGCGCCTGCGCGGGCCTGATCGCGAACGCGATGGTGCAGGCGATCCCTTCGAAGCTGGCGCTCGCGACGGTCGCCGACTGGACGCGAGACCCGGCGGGCTACGACCCGATCGTCTCGTACGAGCGCGCGCTGCGCGAGCACGGCGCGGCGGTGGTGGCGGCGCTCTGGGAGCTCGGTGCGAAGCCGGCCGCCCTCGAGCGTCCACGCGATCTCCGCGGTCTCATCGACGCGCTCGAGCCGGGCGTCGACACAGCGACGGGGCTCGCGCTGCTCGAGCCGTTCGTGTGACGGACGTCGCCGTGCTCGGTGCGACCGCGACGGGTGTCATGGCCGCGATGGCCGCGCGCGAGGCCGGCGCCCGCGTGGTTCTCTACGGCTCTGATCGCCACGTCGGCGGCATGGTCTCCGGCGGGCTCTCCTGGAGTGACGTCGGCGACGCCCGCGTCCTCGGCGGGCTCGCGCGGCGCTTCTACGAGGAAGTCGCGGCCCACTACGACGCGCCGCTCTGGTCGATCAAAGGGCCCGAGCCGCAGGTGGCCGAGCGGATTCTCGAACGGATGCTGGAGGGGGTCGAGGTCATGCTCGGAGAGACGAACCGCCCCGACGCGGCGATCTACGTCGACGCGAGCTACGAGGGCGACCTCCTCGCGGAGCTCGGCGTCCCGTACGCCGTCGGCCGAGAGTCGCGCGCGCTCTACGGCGAGACCTGGGCGGGGCGCCAGCCCGCGACTCGTCCCGGCAAACACAACTTCCCCGTCCGGCTCTCGCCCTTCGCGGGAGACGGGTCGCTCCTCCCGTTCGTGCGCGAGCCCGAGCTGGACGAGCGCGGCTGGCCCTCGGATCGCCTCGGCGAGGGCGACGGCGGCCTCCAGGCTTACGGGTTCCGCGTCTGCCTCACAGATCGGCCCGAGAACCGGCTTCCGCTGGAGGCGCCCGACGGCTACCGCCCCGCCGACTTCGAGCTCCTGCACCGCTGGCTCCACGCGCCCGGGCCGCCGCTCGCCGCGCGTGACCTGCTCGGGCTCGTCCCCGACCTGCTTCCGAACGGGAAGTGCGACGTCAACTCGATAGGGGCCTTCTCGCTCAATCTCCTCGACGGCTCGAACCGCGGCTATCCGGAGGGGACGTGGGAGGACCGTGACGCGATTCGGAAGCGGCACCTCGACTACACGCAGGGCCTTCTCCACTTCCTCGCGCACGACGACGCCGTCCCGGAGCACATCCGCGCCGAGGTCGCGCGCTGGGGGCCGTGCGCGGACGAGTTCGCCGGCTCCGGCGGCTGGCCGTACCAGCTCTATGTCCGCGAGGGGCGCCGGATGCTCGGCGCCTACGTCCTCCGTGAGGCAGATCTTCTCGACGCGCGCCCGCAGGCCGACGTCGTCGCGCTCGGTTCCTACAACATCGACGTCCGGGAGATCGAGCGGACGTGGCGCTATCTCCCCGAGTACGTCCGCGAGCCTGCGGTCTTCAACGAGGGCTACCTCTCCGTCGCCGTCCCGGTCTATCCGATTCCGTACCGCTCGTTGACACCGCGCCGCGAGGACTGCGAGAACCTGCTCGTGCCGCTCTGCCTCTCCGCGTCGCACGTCGCTTTCGCTTCCGTCCGGATGGAGCCGACGCTGATGCTGCTCGGGCACGCCGCGGGGGTCGCGGCGGCGCAGGCGGCGAGGCGAGGCGTCGCCGTGCAGGACGTCGACGTCGCCGCGCTCCAAGACGCACTTCGAGCCCAAGGACAGGTGCTCGCGTGATCGCGTTCATGACCGCGAACTACGTCGCGCGGGAGACGGGCTTCGCGATGCGCGGCTGGGGCCACGGCGACCGCGCCACGAACGAGCGGTTCGCGCCGATCGACACCTACGGCGAGCGGCTGGACGAGCTGCTCGGCGAGATCCGCGGCCTCGGCTTCGACTCCGTCGACCTCTGGGGCGCCCACTTGAGTCCCGACTGGGCGACCGACGAGCACGTCGATGTCGCGCTCGGCACGCTCGGCCGGCACGGGCTCGTGCTCGCGACCTACGCGGCCTGGATCGGCCCCTCGAGCGTCGAGCGAGCGTGCGAGCTCGCAACCGGGCTCGGGGTCGACACGATCGGCGGCGGGATGTCCGGCGATCCGGCCGAGATCGCCCCGGTGCTAGCCAAGTTCGGCGTCCGGCTCGCGATCGAGAACCATCCGGAGCGGACGCCCGCCGAGCTCCTGGCCAAGATCGAGCGCGGCGAGGGGACGATGGCCGCGACCGTGGACACCGGCTGGTGGGGCACGCAGGGCTATGACGCTGCGCGCGCGATCGAGGAGCTCGGTGAGCACGTCGCGCATGTCCACCTGAAGGACGTGCGGGCGCTCGGCGAGCCGCACGAGACGTGCCCCTGGGGCGCGGGGATCGTCGACGTCGCGGCCTGCGTCCGCACGCTCCAGCGGCAGAGCTACGCCGGCGCGCTCGTCGTCGAGCACGAGCCGGAGAGCCACGACCCCGGCGAGGAGTGTCGCGCCATGCGCGAGAAGCTCGAGGAATGGCTGGCATGAACATCGGGATCGTCGGCTGCGGCAACATCGCCGCCCGCTACGCCGAGCGGATCGCGGGGACGGCCGGCCTCGAGCTCGTCGCCGCAACGGACGTTCAGCCGGCGCTCGCGGACGCCTTCGGCGCCGAGCACGGCTGCGCGAGCCACCCGGACCTCGCCGCCCTGCTCGCGGACGACGCCGTCGAGCTCGTCGTCAACCTGACTTCGCCGCAGGCGCATGGCGAGGTGACTCGGGCCGCGCTCCGGGCCGGCAAGCACGTGCACAGCGAGAAGCCGCTCGCGCTTCGCCATTCCGAGGCGCAGGAGCTCGTCGAGCTCGCGGCACGGCAGAGCGTGCGGCTCGGTTGCGCGCCGGCAACCCTCCTCGGCGAGGCCCAGCAGACCGCCTGGAAGCTCGTCCGCGAGGGTGCGATCGGAACGGTCCGGGTCGTCTACGCGGAGGCGAACTGGGGCAGGCTCGAGGCCTGGCATCCCGACCCGAGCGCGCTCTACGCCGTCGGGCCGCTCGTCGACGTCGGCGTCTACCCGTTGACAATCGTGACCGCGATGTTCGGGCCCGCGCGGCGCGTTCTCGGCTACGCGACCACGGTCGAGCCCGACCGCATCCTACGCTCGGGAGCTCCGTTCCGCCCGGAGGCGCCGGACCTCGTCGTCGCGCTCTGCGAGCTCGAGAGCGGCGTCGTCGTCCGCGTCACCGCGAGCTTCTACGTCGGGCCCTCCAAGCAGCGCGGGCTCGAGCTCCACGGCGATTCCGGCTCGATCGCGCTGGCGACCTGGGGTGAGGCGGACTCGCGGCTCGAGCTGAAGGAGCGCGCCGGCGAGTACGAGCCCGTGCAGCCCGTGCGCAAGGCCCACCACGGGATCGACTGGAGCCGCGCGCTCGTCGATCTCGCCGAGGCGGTCGCGGACGACCGGCCGCACCGCGCCGGCGGGGAGCACGCTGCTCACGTCGTCGAGCTCCTGGACGCCGTCGAGAGGTCTGTGGCCGGCGGCTGCCCCGTGGCAGTCACCTCGTCGTTTCCCCCGCCCGAACCGCTGGACTGGGCGCGTTGAGCGCCGAGCGGGCCTTCCGCGCGCCCGGCCGGGTCAACCTGATCGGCGACCACACCGACTACAACGGGGGGTTCGTGCTCCCGCTCGCGATCGACCTCGAGTGCGTCGTCCGCGGGCGGCCCGCCGAGCGCGTCAGCGTTCGCTCGCTCCAGCTCGAAGGAGAGGTCGACCTCCCGGCCGACGGGAGCGTCGACCCTGCCGACGTTGCCGGCTGGGGCCGCTACGTCGCCGGCGTCGTCCGAGCGTTGGCCGAGCGGGGGCGTCCGTCCGCCGGGATCGACGCCGTCATCTCCTCGACCGTGCCCGTCGGGAGCGGCCTCTCTTCCAGCGCCGCCCTCGAGGTCTCGCTCGCGCTCGCGCTTTGCGACGCCGCCGGCTTCGCTCTCGGCGGGGTCGAGCTTGCGCTCGCGTGCCAGCGCGCCGAGCAGGTCGCGACCGGGGTTCCGTCCGGGATCATGGATCAGCTCGCCTCGATCTCGGGCCGTTGCGGCCAAGCGCTCCTGATCGACTGCCGCAGCCTCGCTATCGAGCCCGTAGCGCTCCCGGAGGCGCTGGCCGTGATCGTGGTCGACTCCGGACGGGCGCGCGAGCTCGAGCAGACCGCGTATGCCGACCGGCAAGCCGCCTGCAAGGCGGCCGCCGCTCGACTCGGGCTCCGGTCTCTCCGGGACGCCACGCTCGAGCAGGTCGTCGACGATCCCCGTGCTCGTCACGTCGTCTCCGAGAACGAGCGGGTCCTCGCCGCCGCGGCCGCGCTTACCGCCGGCGACACCGCGTCGCTCGGGCCGCTTCTCGCCGCGAGTCACGCGAGCCTGCGCGACGATTACGAGGTCTCCACCCCCGAGCTCGACGTGGCCGTCGCCGCGCTCGAGGCGGAAGGAGCGCTCGGTGCTCGGCTCACCGGCGCGGGCTTCGGCGGCTGCGTCGTCGCCCTGGCGCCACGCGCCGACGCCGGGCGGATCGCCGCCGAGGGCGCCGCGCGGTACCGCGCGGAGACCGGACTGGATCCCGCCGTTCATCTCGTCCGTGCCGCCGCCGGTGCCGGAGCGGCGTGATCACGCGAGCGGAGCTCCGCGAGACGCTGGTCCACGCGCGGAAGCCTTCGCGGCGGTGCAATGCCAAACGACTTCGAGCTCGTCCTCAGCGGCGGCCGTGAGCCCACCTGTCCCGCGCAATCATCGACTCTCACGCATCCAAGCGGACTCCTCGGTTGACGGATGCGCAGACACTCCTGACGGTCCTACGACGAGGTTCACACCCGTGGCGGTGCAATAGCGGGTTCACAGCGGGTTCAAGCCCACCCGCGAACGCGATAAGAACGGATTCTGCAGCGATTTTCCGACATCAACCTGATAACTCGTAATGAAGGGGTCCGCGGTTCGAGTCCGCGCGTCGGCTTTCCGCGTTTTGCAGGGATTTCTCCGGCACTGGCAACAGCGAAGATCGCTGGGCGGGTACGAAACGGGTACATCTCTGGACGCCTTCTCATCTGGTGAAGGGGTCCCTTTGAGTGCGAACATTTGCGGTCATTTGCAGGTGTTTCGTGGTTCATTCTGTGGTGCGACGCGTTTGAAGGGCAGTCCCAAGAGCGCCCGCGCGGTGACGCGCGTGCCCGCGTTTCCCGGGCACGTGCTCGTGCGGAGTCGGCACGAGCAGGTCCTCCCCGTCATCCTCGCCTGCGAAGGAACGTCCCGTGGCGCCGCCGTCGACTTGGCTGAAGTCGCGCCCCTTGCATCTCGCCCCTCCGAGACCGTCCGGCACTCCAAGTCAGCTACCCGTCAACACGGTACCGGGGAGCGGGGCAGTGAAGGTCATGCCCACCTCGAGCGGAGTGTGGTCCTCCTCGGAGACGAAGGGGCGCTCGTGGATGTCCATGCCGATCCCGTGGCCCACAGGGCGGAAAAAGGCGCCCGCGACCATGCCGATCCCGTGCTGCTGCTGACCGAACGTCGGGATCATCCGCTCGACCCCGGTGAGGTACTCAAGATCGGAGGAGGGCGCGAGGAAGAGGAGGCCGACGCCGGCCTCGCGCATCGGGTCGGCGAGCTTCCGCCTCCGCTCGGGGTAGCCGAGCACTACGTGCGCGTCTAGGCGATAGCGTTGCGTCGTGGCCGGCGACGAGATGGCGATCTTCGACCTGCGTGTGACTGTCGAGCGGATCGAAGGGCGCTCGGTCTGCGGGCTCGAGGTCGGCGACTACTTCGAGCTGACCGAGTCGAATCGCCTCCGCATTCCGCCGGGACGCCACTTCTGTCTCTACGCGTTGCAGTCCGTGCTGCCGCTCCTGCCCGCGAAGCAGCGGCGCCTGCCCGAGTCGGACTGGCTCGAGCAGGACTCGCTCGTCTGTTGTCCCGATCCCGATGAGCGGCTGATCATGCGCATCGAGCGGATGGGCGAACGCACGATGCTGAGCAGCGATTTGACCTGATGCAGTTCGGCCTCGGCATCCAGTCGGACAAGAGTCCGGCGGAGTACGTTGCTCTCGCGCAGCTGGCGGAGGCGGGAGGCTTCGACGTCGTCTCGGTTTATCACGACCTCCTCTACCAGCCGGCGATCGTGCCGTTGATCCTGATCGCCCAGGCGACCGAGCGCGTCCGCGTCGGCCCGGCGGCCCTGAACCCCTACACGCAGCACCCGGTGGAGATCGCGGGGCAGATCGCCGCGCTCGACGTCGTCTCCAAAGGACGCGCCTATCTCGGGCTCGTCCAGGGGGCGTGGCTCGACGCGCTCGGCTTGCGTGAGGATCGTCCGCTCACGGCGCTGCGGGAAGCCGTGACCGTGATCAGGCGGCTGTTCGCGGGCGACCGCAGTGGCTTCGCCGGCGAGCGGTTCACGCTTGCGCCCGATCACGGATTCAAGGTCGAGCCGCTGCGCCGGGAAGTCCCGTTGCTGATCGGGACATGGGGGAGGCGCACTGCCGCCTTCGCGGGCGAGGCTGGCGCGACGGAACTGAAGCTCGGCGGCTCGGCGAACCCGGACTTCATCGCCGTCGTTCGCGAGTGGATTGGTTCGGACGACGTTGGCATCGTCCTCGGCGCCGTGACCGTCGTCGACGAGGACGGCGACGCGGCCCGAGCCCGAGCGCGCGCCGCCGTCGAGCTCTACCTGCCGGTTGTCGGCGGCCTCGACCCGACGCTCGAGCTCGCGCGAGGCGAGGAACCTCCCCTGGATCGCTTCGTGTTCGCGGGAACGCCCGCCGAGGTGATCGAGCACGTCGAGCGAGCGTTCGCCGCGGGGGCGTCTAGAATCGAGTTCGGGACGCCTACGGGACTGACCACCGCGCGCGGCGTGGAACTGCTCGCGGAGCGTGTCCTGCCACACTTCCGTTGAGCGCCCGTTTCGCCTAGTGTCGTCGTGACATGTCAAACCGGGTGACGCAAGGAGGGGCTGTGCAACGACGACGGATACTTCTGTGGCTGGGCGCACTGGCGACGACGTGCGTCCTCGCGGCCTCGGCCGCTGCCGGCATCGACGAGGGTGCCCGACAGGAGCAGGTGGCTTTCCAGCTCAGGATCGGCAATGTGCTCCCGTTCACGGGCGACCTCGCGGCGTACGGTGCGAACCTCGACCAGGCCGCGAAGATCGCGGTCGCGCTCCAGAACGAGTCGCTCAAGCGGCTGAAGCTCGCCGGCATCTCGTCGAGGCTCGTCGCGTCGGAGGACGGTCAGACGCAGGCCGCCGCTTCCGTCGAGGCCGCCACGAAGCTCGTCAAAGTGGACAAGGTGCACGTCGTCATCGGGGAGATGGCGTCCGGCGCGACGATTCCGGTCGCGCAATCGGTGACGATCCCGAACAGGATCGTCCAGATCACGCCGACCTCGACGGCGCCGCAGATCACCTCGATCAAGGACAACGGCTACCTCTGGCGGATCCTGGCCTCGGACGAGCTCCAGGGCCGCGTGCTCGCGCAGGCCGCCGTGGGCGCGTTCGGCAAGGGCGCGACCGTCAACGTCGGTGCCCGCAACGACGCCTTCGGCACCGCGCTGAGGCAGCTCTTCGTCGCGCAGTACAGGAAGCTGGGAGGAAAGGTCGGCGCACAGGTCTCATGGAACCCGACGCAGGCGACCTTCGACAGCGAGGCCGGCAAGCTCGTGGCGGGCGACCCCAAGGGCTTCGTGATGATCGACTTTCCGGAGACCTTCGAGAAGATGGCGCCGGCGCTCGTCCGCACGGGCAAGTGGAGCCCCGGGAAGACGCTGATGACCGAGGCGATGCGGAACGCCGACGTCCTGAAGAAGATCGGCGGCCCGGCCGTCGAGGGGCTGCGGGGCACCGCTCCGACCTCACAGGGAGCGCCGGCGCGCGCTGCCTTCGACCGTCTCTTCAAGCAGCGCGCGAAGGGTGCGAAGGCCTACACGGGCTTCGAGGGCTCGGCGTTCGACGCCGCCAACCTCGCGTTTCTCGCGGCGGTCAAGGCGAAGTCGTCGAACCCGGTGCGGATCAAGGGACAGCTCCGCGCGGTCTCCGGTCCGCCCGGCGTCAAGGTCACGTTCAGGCAGCTGGACAAGGCGATCAGGCTCCTGCTCGCCGGTAAGGACATCGACTACGAGGGCGCCTGGGGCCCGACCGACTGGGATCGGAACGGCGATCCGGGCTCGGCGGTGTTCGAGATCTGGAAGTACGGAGGCGGCTCGATCGCCACCTCCAGGATCATCACCTTCCGCGGGTAGTGAGCAGGCGGTTCAGGGACGGCGGCGGCTTCGAGGAAGCCGCCGCCTACTCCCGCGCCGCCAGGCACGGGGACCTGATTGCCGTCAGTGGCACCGCCGCGATCGGCCCGGACGGCCAGGCGCTCCATCCCGGCGATGCCTACGGGCAGACCTGCGTCGCGATCGCGCGGGCGCTCGCCGCCGCGGTCGAGCTCGGAGCTGCTCGCGAGGACGTCTTGCGTACCCGGCTCTACCTCGTGCCGGACTGCGAGTGGGAGGGTGCGGTGCGAGCGCATCGGGAGGCGTTCGCGGGCGTTGACCCTGCCAACACGACGCTCTACGTCGCCGGCTTCATCCCGCCGGGTGTGCTTGTCGAGGTCGAGCTCGACGCTGTTCTCACGGCGCCGCCGAGGTAGAGCTCCGCCACCTTCGGGTCGTGCAGCAGTCCGCTGCCGGTTCCCTCGTAGCGGTTGCGGCCCAGCTCCAGCACGTAGCCGCGGTCGGCGAGCGCGAGCGCCCGGCGCGCGTTCTGCTCCACGATCACGATCGCGATCCCGAGCCCGCCGATCTCGCCGAGCTTGGCGAAGACCTCGTCCATCGCCCGAGGCGCGAGCCCGGCGGAAGGCTCGTCGAGCAGGAGCAGGCGCGGCCCGGGGACGAGGGCTCGAGCGAGCGCGACGAGCTTGCGCTGTCCGCCTGAGAGCGTGCCGGCGCGTTGGCGGCGCCGTTCGCGCAGCAGCGGAAAGAGCTCATGGACGCGTCCTAGCGCCGCCGCGCGCTCCGAGCGCGGGAGCACGCCGGCGGCGACCGCGAGGTTCTCTGCGATCGAGAGGCTCGGGAAGACGTTGTCGAGCTGTGGAACGAAGTTGAGACCAAGGGCCGTCAGCTCGTGCCCCCGCTTCCGAGTCACCTCGACGCCCTCGTAGTGAACCGATCCCGCGCGGACGCGGGCGAGGCCGTAGATCGCTTTCAGCAGCGTCGACTTGCCGGCTCCGTTAGGCCCGATCACCGCCACGATCTCGCCGGCCGCCGCCTCGAGCGAGACACCGTGGAGGACGGTAACCTGCTCGTAGCCGGCGTCGAGCTCCTCCACCCGCAGCAGCGGCCCGGCGGGGCTCATGTGTGCGAGCCCAGGTACGCGTCGACGACTCGTTCGTCGCTGCGCACCTCGTCCGGGGTTCCGGCGGTGAGGATGCGTCCCTCGTTCATCACGACGACCGTGTCGCTCGCGCGCATCACGAGGTCGAGGTCGTGCTCGATCAACAGGAAGGTGACGCCGCGCTTCCCCCTCACCTCGACGATGTGCTCGAGCAGCTGCCTGCCGAGGGTGGGATTGACGCCCGCCATCGGCTCGTCGAGCAGGATCAGCCGCGGCTCGGTCATCAGCACGCGCGCGAAGTCGAGCAGCTTCCGCTCTCCGCCCGAGAGCGTGCCGGCGTAGTCGTCTGCCTGGCGGTCGAGCCGGACGAGCTTGAGGAGCCGGCGCGCCTCGCGCTCGGCCCCAGACTCGTGGGAGCGGGTGGTGCGCGGCGTCGCGAAGACGCGGCCGAGGCGCTCGCCGGGGTGGTGCGGCGCCGCCAGCAGGACGTTCTCGAGCACCGACATCTTCGTCAGCGCCCGCGGGGTCTGGAAGGTGCGGACGAGCCCTGCCTGCGCGATCCGGTGCGGCGCTCGCCGCTCGATCGTGCGCCCGGCGAAGGTGACGCTACCCCGTTCGGCGCGCAGGAAGCCGGAGACGATGTTGAAGAGGGAGGACTTGCCGGCGCCGTTGGGGCCGATCAGCGCCGTGATCGATCCCGCGGCGACGTCGAAGGACGCGTTGTCGACTGCGCGCACGCCGCCGAAGCTCCGCGTCACGCCGCGCACCTCGAGCAGGCTCACTCGAGCACCATCTCCTCTCGCTTCCCGAAGAGGCCCTGTGGTCGGAACGCCATCAGCACGATCAAGATCACCCCGATCAAGGCCAGCCGCAGATAGGCGCGCTCGGCCGAGTCGAAGTAGCTGAACGGGGGGAAGTCGAAGAAGCGCGTGCCGGCGAAGATGAGGCCGAAGACGATCGCCCCGACCGGCACCGCCCACGTCCGCGCAGTCCCCCCGAGGATGACGACTGTGTAGGCGAAGAAGGTGACGAGGGGGGCGAAGTCGTCGGGGCTGAAGAAGCGGAACTGCCACGCGTAGAAGAGCCCCGCGATCGCGCCGAGCACAGCTCCGACAGCGAGGGACTGGAGCTTGTAGGAGAACACGTTCTTGCCGAGCGAGGCGGCGGCGTCCTCGTCCTCCCTGATCGAACGGAGCACGCGGCCCCACGGAGAGCGCAGGGCCAGGTGCAGGAGGATGAGCAGGACGAGCGCGGCGCTCCACACGAGCACGAGCATGGTTGCGTCCTTCGAGCCCAGGTGCAGCCAGCCCTGTACGCGCGTCTGGAACCGCTGCCAGGTTTCGTCGTACTGAACCGCCGAACCCGCGCCCGCGAGGTTGATCGTTCCCTGGGAGCCACCGGTCAGCCGGTCCTCGTTGAGGGCGACGTAGCGGACGATCTCGCTGAAGGCGATCGTCGTGATCGCGAAGTAGTCGGCGCGCAGGCGGAGTGTCGGCAGCCCGAGCAGGAGGCCGGCGAGGATCGAGACGCCGATCGCGCAGACGGCGGCCGCCCACATGCCGAGCCCGGTCTTCACCGTCAGGATCGCCATCGTGTAGGCGCCGATCGCCATGAACGCAACGTGGCCGAAGTTGAGCAGGCCCGTATAGCCGAATTGCACCTGGACCCCGAGCCCGAAGATCGTGTAGATCCCGGCGACGACGCCGACGAACGCCCAGAACTCGCCACTCGCAATGGTGCTCACAGGAGCCGCGCCTTGCCGAGCAGTCCCTGCGGGCGGACGAGCAGGACGCCGATCAGCAAAACGAACGCGACAACAGGTTTGTAGACCGGATCGACGCCTCCTGCCAGCTCCGCCCACGTCGAGAGCTCCATCGCCACCCCGAGGAGGAGTCCGCCGACGAGCGCGCCGTACGCGCTGCCGATCCCGCCGAGCACGACCGCCGCGAAGATCGGCAGGAGGAGCTGGAAGCCCGTGTTCGGTGTGAACGACGCCTGCACGAGGCCCTGGAGGACTCCCGCGAGCCCGGCGAGCGCGCCGGCAAGTAGCCAGGTATAGACAACCACGCGATCGACGTTCACGCCCGCGATCGAGGCGAGCGCGCGATCGTCCGCCAGCGCGCGCATCTGCCGGCCGAGCGCGGTGCGAGCGAGTAGAAGCCCCACTAGCACGATTGCGACGGCGCCGACGACGATCGCCACGCCCTGACTGCCGCCCAGGCGGACGCTGCCGATCACGTAGACCTTGAACGGGTCGACGGCGTAGCTGCGGGGTTCGGCCCCGGCCACGAGGAAGAGTAGGTGCCGCAGCAGCAGCGCCAGCCCGATCGAGGTGATGAAGAGCGACATGAAACCCGCGCCGCGCCGGCGCATCGGACGCCAGAGTACGAACTCGAGCACGAGCGCCAGCAATGCCGTTCCGACGATCGCGACGAGCGTGGCGACGAGCATCCGCTCTCCGTAGCGGACGTTCGCAGCGACGCCCACGAACGCGCCGAATGTGAGGTAGTCGCCGTGCGCGAAGTTGACGATGCGCAAGATCTCGTAGACGAGCGAGACCCCGACCGCAGCGATTGCGATCACCGAGCCCGTGACGAGACCGTTCGCAAGCAACTGCAGGAACATCTAGACGACCTGCGGCTCGGGCAGCATGCGCGCCTCGGCGAAGCGGCGAGCATCGAGCAGACGCAATGCCTCGTCTTCGCGTCCGAGCGCGATCGCCTCGGCGATGATCCGGCCGACCGCCGGCGCGAGCATGAAGCCGTGGCCGCTGAAACCGGCGGCCACCCAGAGCCCCGGCCGTACCTCGCCGAGAATCGCCTGGTGATCCGGCGTCACGTCGTAAAAGCCCTCGACGAGCAGCGGCAGCGAAACGAATTCGAGTGCCGGCAAGAGCGTCTCGACGCACTCACGCACATGGCGTCGCCAGCCGTCGCGTTCGAGGCCGGGGTCGCCGGCGGCAGTGAGATCGCTGGCGAGCACGCGGCCGTCGGCTAGTTGCTTGGTTGCGAAGTGACGCTCCGGCGAGATCACGAGCGGCTCGAGTAGGCGCTCGCGGATCGGCTCGCTCAGGAAGAGGTAGCGCGCCTCCCGTTCGATCGGCAACTCCGGGACCAGCGCCCGCGACTCCCAGCCCGCTGCCACGACGACGCTCGCGGTGGTGGTGGTCGTTCCGTCCGCGAAAGCCAGCTCCCACCCGGACCCCTCCTGCCTGAGGGCGACGACGCCGGCGCGGACGACCGAGGCGCGCTCCCCGAGCGCCTCGAGCACCGCCTGGGGACGATCGAGGTAGCCGTCCTCCGCACACCACGCGGCACCCGTGAGCGAGGACGGGTCGAGCCCGGGCACGAGCCGCGCTGCCTCGTCCGGCTCGACGATCCGCGAGGAGACGCCGAGCCCGTTCTGGAGCGCGACGTTTGCGGCGAGCCGTGCCCGCGTTTCCGGGGAGTGGGCGAGGAAGAGGTACCCGCACGCCCGGAAGCAGGGGTCGACCCGCATCTCCAGCCGGGCTTGCGCGTCTCGGTAGGTCGCGAGCGACTCTCGCGCGAGCAGGCAGTTGACGGCCGTGCCCCACTGCTGGCGGATCCCGCCCGGCTGCACTCCGGACGCGCCCGCCGCGATCCCGGTCCGCTCGTACACGGTGACGGCGTCGACCCCCAGCCGGCTCAGCTCGTGCGCGACGAAGAGCCCTGTCACGCCCGCGCCCACGACGGCGACCTCCCCGACCGGACTGGGCCGCCCCGGCACGCAGCTCCTATCGGGGGGCGTTGGTCTCGATCGGCGCCACGGCGGAGAGCCTACTCTCCGGCCGCGCGGCCCGTCTCGATCGAAAACGACGGGCTTCGTGGGAGGCCCGGGGTATTCGCGCATGGGGCGGAGTCCGCCCTCACGCGTGCCTGGCTCCTCAGCGTCAGCCCTTCCTGGCCGCCGCCGGCTTCGCGACGCACTTGCCGAACACGTTCGACTTGCTCGCATTCGTGCCGTACGTGGTCGTGAAGGCCGCGTCGCCGATGCTCTTGCGCTCGGCTTGGCACGGCTTCGCAGCGTTCAGGGCCGCCTGCTTGTCGGCGGGGGAAGCCGCGGCTGCGGCTCCGGACGGGTACAAAACGGGTACGGCAGCTCGGGCACGAGCCGGCACGCGCGTCCACTACGTGAGTTGAAGAACTCCTCTATTTCCAGCGAGAACGCGCTCGCGCGTACCCGGGAGTGGACGCGCATCCCTCACTCGTCCTTCCCTCGTAATGAAGGGGTCCGCGGTTCGAGTCCGCGCGTCGGCTTCTCAGGTCGAGGAAATCCCTGCATAACCGGATTCCGTGTTGTCTCGGAAGGCGCGAAAAGCACATCACTGGGAATGAAGGGGTCCGCGGTTCGAATTCGCGCGTCGGCTTCCTTCACGGCGTTCCCGGCGGGCTTGAACCCGCCGTGAACCCGCTATTGCACGCCATGGGTAGAACCTCGTCGTAGAACCGCCCCAAGAGCGTGTGGATCAAGCGGCCAGTCCGCGGCCGAAGTCGTCCGCTTCCCCTTCACGACTTTCCCGACCATCAGGGCCGAAGAGCCTAGCCGCCCACTGAACACGAATTCAGCAGCGCGGACCAAGCCAGCCGCCCGTTCCTTCACAACGGCCCGGCGAGTCCGAACGGCGTCCCCTCGGAGTCGCGGCAGATTGCCCAGCGCTCACCCGGGTGGACGACCTCGCCATCGAGCGCGCGCACGAGCTCGAGGGCTGCCGGGAGATCGGGCACGGCGAAGTAGGGGAGCGCGAAGCGGTCGCCGGGCCCCGGTCCGCGCTCGTGCAACCCGAACACGATGCCCGCGTGTTCGGCCTGCCACCCCTGGCCTTCCTCGGGGCGGCGCTCCTCGAGCGCCGTCCCGAGCAGTTTCTCCCAGAAGCGCCGCGCCCGCTCAGGCTCGTCGGCAGGAAGCTCAAGCAGGAATGGCGGCGCCACCGTTCAGACCGTACCCAGAAGGACCCAGAGATGCTGTGGGTGGCGTAGCTCGGTTCCCGCTGCAAGAGAGCTGATTCCGGGGGGCGCGGGGCTCGAGTTGTAACGCCGACCGGCCGCTCGTTCCGCTCCGAGTAGCGTCCGGCCGAGCATGGCCACCAACGTCTGCGTCGACGCCTTCAACCTCTACTCCCGCAGCTTGAAGGGACGCCGTGCCGCTGGCTCGACCTCGGCGCCTTCTGCGCTCGTCTGCTGCCGACGGATCGGATCAACCGCATCCGCTACTTCACCGCCACCGTCAGTGCCCGGCTCGACAACCCGGACGCGCGGGGGTTGAAGGGTCCTCTTACTCGTGTCGAACGGTGCCCGCGTTCCGGCCATCGTTCGAGAGCGCTCTGTGGTCGAGTCGCGGGTCGCCTCGCGTCAGACAGCCTCGTCTCGGAGCGAGCGCTGCCCGCAGGCAGCTGACCGCGGGCCAAGAAGGTGGAAGTGCCGCCTGTTGTCGGTCAGGAGAGCCGTCGGCGCGAGGAGCAGGGTCAGCGCTGCCGTCGGCGCATCAGCAGTGTGCAGAGGGCATCCGAGGAGCGGCCGGGCTGGCTCGCGTCCGCTCCGCTGACGCTTCCAATTTCCGGCGGCGGACTCTGCTCGTCCTTCCTCGACGGGCTTTCGCGCGTTCCGTGCGCGGGTGCTGCTGCGCTCAACCGAGTGGGAGAGTGGGCGCGCGTCCGCTCGTCGGCCTAGCGCTAGCGATCCTTGAAGCGTGCTGCTTCGTCGGAGCCGGCGGTGGCGTCGCCGGCGCTGTAGGAATGAGCGCCGGCGCCCGCTAGCGTGCCGCGATCGACGATCAGGTATTCCTCGCGGATCGGACGACCGTCAAACCAGCACTCCAGGATCTCGCGCACTCCGGCCGCGTAGCGGGCTTGCGCGGACAGAGACGACCCCGACACGTGTGGCGTCATCCCGTGGTGGGGCATCGAGCGCCAGGGATGATCCCTAGGAGCCGGTTGCGGGAACCAGACGTCTCCGGCATACCCTGCGAGCTGGCCGCTTTCCAGCGCCCGCGCGATCGCATCGCGGTCGCAGATCTTGCCCCGGGCGGTGTTGACGATGTACGCGCCGCGCTTCATCTTCGCGATCAGGGCGTCGTCGAAGAGGTGCTCGGTCTCTGGATGGAGGGGCGCGTTGATCGTGACCACGTCGCAGACGGGCACCATCGACTCGGCGTCCGGGTGGTAGGTCACGCCGAGCTCGCGTTCGACCTCCTCCGGGAGGCGGTGCCGATCGGTGTAGTGCAGTCCCACCTCAAACGGCTTCAGCCGCCTGAGTACAGCGGAACCGATCCGGCCGGCGGCGATTGTCCCGACTTGCATTCCCTCGAGGTCGTACGACCTGGCGACGCAGTCGGCGATGTTCCAGCCGCCCTTGACGACCCACTGATACGAGGGGATGTAGTTGCGTACCAGCGACAGGATCATCATCACCACATGCTCGGACACGCTGATGCTGTTGGAATAGGTGATCTCGGCGACGGTGATCCCACGCTCGATCGCCGCTTCCAGATCAACGTGGTCCGAGCCGATCCCTGCCGTGACAGCCAGCTTCAGCCCCGGCGCCTTCGCGATCCGCTCAGCCGTCAGGTAGGCAGGCCAGAACGGCTGCGAGATGACGATCGCAGCCTCCGGGAGCTCTCGCTCGAAGACCGAGTCCGGCCCGTCCTTGTCCGACGTGACAACAAACGCGTGGCCGCGCTCCTCGAGGAACCGCCGCAACCCAAGCTCCCCGGAAACGCTGCCGAGTAGCTCACCCGGCTCGAAGTCGAGCCGCTCGGGGGTCGGCGTCGTCTGACCGTCGTCGTAGCGCTCGATCCTGGGAATCGCGTCTCGAGCGTACGAGCTCGGATACCCGTCCACAGGATCCTCGTACAGGACACAGAGAACCTTCGCCACCTCTGCCTCACCTTCCTCGCCTCGCGCCCTGGCATCGCCCGCTGATTCTATACCTCTCCGTGAGCGCAGTTCGGGAGGTTGGACGACGATTGCGGGAACGATCCGCTTCGTGACAGCCATCGCCGGAGGGGGGACGCGGCCGAAGGACGCTATCTCGGAGTCGCGCCCGATCTGACGTCGGTGAATGGGGAGCCTGCTGTCGAACTCAACTGGCGTGCCTTCTGCGCTCGCTAAGTCAGTATCTGCGCCGTCTGTCGCTTGTTTTGTAGATCTGCCGTCCGCAATGTCGGCACGCCGTGGGCGGTGGAAAGAAGCCGAGCCGCTTCCGGCAGTGCGGGCACTTCATCTTCCGCGTGAAGATTTGCCTGAGCGCCCCCGCAGCCATCAAGTCACCGCGGCTGAGGTTGTTGGATGGTAGACGTCGCCGCCGGGAAGCGTGCGCGTGTGGGCGACCCCGGCCCCCCAGCGGAGCAGGCGGGCGAGGCGCTCGAGCGTGAGCGCGCCCGGCGCCGGCTCCGCTGGCGACGCGAGCGCGTCGGCCGCGGCGACCTCGAGCTCGGGCGGGTCGGGCGGAAGCGGCTCCAGCCTCTGGTACTCCTTGGACGGGTTCGGCCGGTTCATTCTCGCAATCGAGGACGTGCGCCGTGTGCGGCGCACCTCTCGCGTACGAGTGCTTCGTGCCCTCGTAATAGCGGCGCGCGGCCTCCCCGCCGGTCAGGCCTTCACGCGCTTTTTCTTGCTCCGCTCGATCCTCGCGACACCCGCCGAGGGAGCGAAGATGCTCGTGCGCCCGTCGTCCCAGCGGACGCGGAAGCGCGGCGGATCGTGGGCCAGGACCTCCTCGATGACGCCCGCCCGACCCGACTGAGCGGCCCGCTCCGACTCGACGACGATCCTGTCTCCCACGCCCGCGTCCATAGTCCAACCCTCCTGCGATTCGATCTCGACAACCCAAGACTAGCGCGGGTCGCCCCGTCTTGATCACCAAATCCGCGTCCGCAGAACAAGCGATCGAGGCCGCCCTTCACGCGCCGGTCAGGTGGCCGACGCAAGCGCCTGGCTCGGCGAACGGCTCGAGCCAATCCGCTTCGACGCCAGTCCCGAGCTCCGCGAGCGCTCCCCTGATGAGGCCGAGATGGACCGGACAGACGACGGTCTGGTAGGTCGTCGCCACCTCCTGGAAGGGGCAGCGTTTCAGCACGATCTCTTGCCCGCTGTTGGCTTGCCTGAGCTCGGCCTTGAAGCCGTACTGCTCGTGGAGACGGACGACCTCGTCGAGTGTCTCCTGCTTCGAGATCGAGGTAAAAGGGGCCGGTTTGGGGACGAGGTGTGCGCCCCACGCCTGTCCAGCCTCCTCGGCGCGAGCGCTGGGGTCGCGCTCTGAGCCAGCGAGGTAGCTGGCGAGGATCTGGGCAAGGAGGCGGTAGCTGGCGCGCGCAGGTTCGTCGGGCGGCTCGGCCACAGCCTCGTAGAGGACGCGCGGCCGTCCCGGTTGGGTGCGCTCCTCGCGTCTAGCCGACACGAGGCCTGCCTCGGCAAGGGCGCGAAGGTGCAAACGGACGGTGTTTAAATGCAAACCGACGCGCGTTCCGAGTTCACGGGCGTCGAGAGGCGCCTCAGCCTCCTCCAAGAGTTCGAGGATCCGCACACGGCTTGGCTCGCTCAGTGCGCGATGGAGCGTCGCACGCTGCTGCTGTGCCGCTGCCTGGCTCGTCGTCTTTGTCACGATTTGGATCGTACCCCGCTATCGTGGTCTAACTGTATCTGATGGTTTCTACAGTATAATAGTGTCAAATTGAGCCGAACGGCGCGGACAGCCTAGTGGCGCCCGTGCCCTCTGCCAGTAGCTGGAGGCGCGTCGAAGTGGCAACGAAGTCAGAGACGCAGGTCGTCGCCGAGATCGGGAACGACTACAAGTACGGCTTCTCGAACTCGGACGAGGCGGAGAACTACTTCTTCAAGTCGGGTCGCGGGATCTCGCACGAGGTCGTCGAGGCGATCGCCGAGCACAAGCAGGAGCCCGACTGGATGCGCAAATTCCGACACAAGTCGCTC
>JAABUR0100000151.1_pt1 | contig 160560 bp, 135 predicted proteins | sample 5560091 | NCBI WGS metagenome assembly JAABUR01 (sample SAMN10711879, study PRJNA513375) | rock metagenome | isolation source: Antarctica rocks | place: Antarctica: Victoria Land, University Valley sud | reverse complement strand
AGTCTTAGTAGGTATTAATTTATAAGACTAGAAAGCTACTAGATACTAAGCCCTATTATTATCCTATTAGGATAAGATAGTAGTTATAATAAAATTAGATATATCTATTTTAATCTAAATTTTCTTACTAGGATTAAAATATATTAAAACGGGTGTAGTTATAAAGGTATAATATAAGTTATAAAATACCTTCTCTTTACTAGCGCCTTATATAAAGGGTCTTAACTTCTTCCTATCCTTACTACCTTTTAAAAGGCTAGTTAAGGGGGATACTATTTATAAATAGTAGTATATAAAACGCTAGTAGAAGTTTATAAATCCTAAGAATACTTAGACTTCCTAATATATAATTAATACTAGCTAGTCTTAGATAATAAATACCTTATAACTATCTATTAATATACTATTAATACTTATAATAAATCTAAGGAATTCTATTAAACTAGTATAAAATTTATATTTCTTTTAGTTTATATAAAGCTAAAACTTTTATAACTACTTAAGTACCTAGTAGATATTTTACTTATAACTTAAGATATCTTCTAAATAAATTAAAATATTATTAAGGTATATTATATAAGTAATATCTATTAGGCCTATTAAAGCTCTATTAATATAGGCTTATAATATAGCTAGGGTATTTACTAACCTAAATAGTATAACTATATATTTAAAATAGCCGTGCCGCGTATAAAATACTATCTTCTACTTATTACCCTTATAGATATGAATCCTATAATAAGTATCCTTAAGGTCTAACTTAGTAAATATCTTTATACCTTATAAGTAATTAAGTATTTTACTAATTAAAGGGAGAGGATAATAGTTCTTTATTATTACCTTATTTAACCTATAATAGTTAATATATAACCGTAGGCTACTATCCTTCTTTAGTATAAATAAAATCGGAGCCCTTATAAGACTAGTAGACTCTTATATCTAACCCTTTAACTTAGCGTTATCTAGGTAGATATATAGAGTTTTTAACTCCCTTTATAATAAATTATAGATAGGCTTATAAGGGGGCTTATAACTATCTATATTAATAATATAGTCCCTAGGCTTAAATAAGGGTAGTTATCCTACCTCCTTATTTAAAAAGATATCTAAAAAGTTATAAAGACTTTTAAGTAGCTCTAGTACTTTACTATTAAAGCTCTAGGTTTCCGCCTAGGATAACCTAGTATAAATAATAGTATAAATTACTAATTCACCTTTAAAGGTATCTATAAATACTTACGGCTCTAGGATAAATACGCTAGTAGAGTCTAGTAGAAATTACTACTTTTAACTCCCTAGATCTACTTATACCCTAGCTTCTAATAAGGTAGGTATACTAAGAATAATTAGTAACCCCTTCTTTTTAATTATATAGAATATACTAGTATATTAACCTAGCTATCCTTAGCTATTAACGGGACGGTTCTCTACTTAATATACGCTATAATAATAGATTAACTAACTATTCATCTATTTAGGAATTAGTAGCTAATATTAATCTCTACTCCTATATTTATTAGGAAGTTTATATAGTCTTATATACCTTATATATTAATAGAACTACTAATATTAATATTATAAATTAATAATAAACCCCTTTTAATAAGTAAGCGCCCTAGCGTTAAGGTCTTAATAAAGGCGCGCTTCCTTTTTTTAGTTTAATAGTCCCTTTCTTAATAGTATTAATAGGTATTATATTTAGGTTCCTAGGTATCCTAGGCCTATAATAGTCCTTATTATAATAGCCCTTCTTTCTATAATTAAAATATATTAACCCTTCCTTAATATCCGGTAACTTATTATAACTACTAGCGGGTTAAATACTTCCTATTTTTATAGAAGGTTTAATACCTTTATCTTAACTTCCTTCCCTCTTCTAGCCTTTATTCCGCCTATTAGAATAATCCCCTTTTTTAGTAATACGACTATTACCCGCCGTTATTCTAGTATAATACCGCTAGTTATTCTCTAACTAAGTAGTAAGGGTAATTAGGCTTTCTTTAATTATAAGGAGGTCTTAATAGTTTATAAGGGCCTTTTAGAAGTCTAGGCGTAACTTTATAAAGAAGTTAATCCGCTAATATTCCTCTAGAAAAGGAGGGATTTATAATTTAATCCTACTTAGATATATATTAAAGCTCTATACTAACTAGTTAGGGTTCTATTATATATCTAAGTATAACTATACGTTATAAAGCTAGCGGTTTACTAGGTCTTTAATAAGGTTTAGTAAGTACTAAGTAAAGTACTCTTAGGTAACTACTCTCCTTAATAATAACTTTTTATAATAATCCTATAACTTAGTAGGTTTACCTTCTAAGAATTATATAGCCTAAGTAACCTTTATAAACTTAATTAGGAATTTATTAGATATTAATTAATTAGAATATAATATCTATAATATAATACTATTTTCTATACTTATATATATTCTTCCCCTTATAAAAGGGTAAGTCCTTAAGCTTTAAGTGGCTCCTAGGGTATTAACTACTAAGTTCTTCTAACTAGCCTTTAATAGACTAACTCGGGGTAAAACTACTAAAGATAGATCCTACCCTAGGGTCTAATATACCTTATATATTAGTACCCTAACTTAAAGGGTAGTCCTTTATTAAGCCTAGTCCTAAGCCTTATTATGTCCCTCCTAGTAATCCGCTAGTAATCTAATATAGATCTAGTATAACTATATCTACTTCTACTTATAATTAGGCTATCCTTTCTTAGATACCTTAAAGCTTTCTTTCCTTTATTAACTACTCTTCTTTAACTTTAATAGTAGTAATAAGTTTATTAAGCATAATTATACTAGTAAGGGTTTTATTAGAAATATTATTACTAGGTATATTATTTATTACTTTAATATCTCTTATATTAGACTCTAATATTATCTTAATTTTATTATAATAGACTTTTAAAATATTTTTATCTCGCTTAGCGTTAGATATCTTTATATTATTATACTATTATAATCCGGACTATCCCCCTTTAGAGGTAGGAGAGATTAGAACTATTAGGAACTAGATTAGAAGGCTAGTTCCTAAGGGCTAGAATAGATAGTATAAACTACTAGTAAGTAGGTAGTATTATAAAGGTAGACTTAATACTCTAGTAACTTTATAGTTATAAAAGAACTAATCTCTACCTTCTAAAGAGGTAGAGGGAGGACTATCTAAATACCCCTTAAAGGAGCTACCTAGCCTCTTAGATATCTAGATAAAAGGATATCCGTTAAGATAATAAGAAGCTAAACTAATACTACTAGGATATTACTAGTAGGCCGCATTATACTAGCTAGATGTATTAAGATTTCCTAATACTTTCCCTCTTCTAACCTTTATTCTACTTATTAGAATAATCCCCTTTCTTAGTAATATAATTATTACCTACTATTATTTTAATATAATACCGCTAATTATTCTTTAATTAAGTAGTAAGGGTAATTAGGTTTTCTTTAATTATAAGGAGGTCTTAATAGTTTATAAGGGCCTTTTAAAGGTCTAGGCGTAATTTTCATAAAGAAGTTAATCTATTAATATTCCTCTAAAAAAGGAGGGATTTATAATTTAATTCTACTTAGATATATATTAAAGCTTTATACTAAATAGTTAGGGTTCTATTATATATCTAAGTATAACTATATATTATAAAGCTATTAGTTTACTAGGTCTTTAATAAGGTTTAATAAGTATTAAGTAAAGTACTTCTAAGTAACTACTCTTCCTAATAATAACTTTTTATAATAATTTTATAACTTAGTAGGTTTACCTTCTAAGAATTGTATAATTTAAGTAACCTTTATAAATTTAATTAGGAATTTATTAGGTATTAGTTAGAATATAATATTTATAATATAATACTATTTCTTATATTTATAGTCTTCCCCTTATAAAAGGGTAAGGCCTTAGGCTTTAAGTAGCTCCTAGGGTATTAACTACTAGGTTCTTCTAACTAGCTTCTAGTAGACTAACTTAGGGTAAAACTACTAGAGATAGATCCTACTCTAAGGTTTAATATACCTTATATATTAATACCCTAATTTAAAAAGTAGTCCTCTATTAAGCCTAGTCCTAACCCTTATTATATCCTACCTAGTAATCTCCTAGTAATTTACTATAGATCTAGTAAAGCCCTATCTACTTCTACTTATAATTAAGCTACTCTTTCTTAAATATATTAAAGCTTTCTTTCCTTTATTACCTACTCTTCTTTAACTTTAATAATAGTAATAAGTTTATTAAGTATAATAGTACTAGTAAGGGTTTTATTAGAAATTCTATTACTAGCTATATTATTTCTTACTTTAATATCTCTTATGTTAAATTCTAGTATTATATTAATTTTATTATAATAGACTTCTAATATATTTTTATCTTACTTAATATTAGATATCTTTGTATTATTATATTATTATAGTTTAGACTATCCCCCTTTTTAGATATAGAGATTAGAACTATTAAGAACTAGATTAGAAGGCTAGTTTCTAAGGGCTAGAATAGATAGTATAAATTACTAGTAAGTAGGTAGTAATATAAAGGTAGACTTAATACTTTAATAACTTTATAATTATAAAAGAACTAATCTCTATCTTCTAAGGAGGTAGAGGGAGGATTATCTAAATACCCCTTAAGGAAGCTACCTAGCCTCTTAGATATCTAGATAAAAGGTTATTAATTAGGATAAGAAGAAGCTAAACCTATACTACTAGGATATTACTAGTAAGCTGTAGTTATATTAACTAGATATATTAAGATATCCTAATAATAAGCGTATATATACTATTTTTAGTACTTAATAGCTATATTATTACGTAGTACTCTTATATCTATCTAATCTACTTAGTAGTTTAAGTAGATTATCTAAGTAATCTATATTACTATAATAAGATATACTCTTACTATATATATTATAAGACCTTTTTAATTTACTTATAATAATACTATAGTAGTTACATGTTATTAGCTCGCCTAGGGTATATTATATCAGGTCATATTATTATTAATTCTTGAAGACTAAGATATATTAGTTAGGACTAATATAAGTAGTTAGAGCTATTAGCTACTCCTTCTATTTATAGTCCCCCCCTTATACCTTATAGCCCTTATAAGGCCTAATACCCTACTATTAGCTTTTAAGTCCCCTATTAATATCCTACTCTAAGTCCTAATCTTTAGGCCCTAAGTCTTCTAGCTTTATAGGAGCGGGTTATTCTTTAGTAAACTATATAAGCGGGTTAGTTGTAGTATAGCCTAATTTAATATATTATAGGAGTATATCTAGGGTATTATAATAAGGCGGGCCTTTATAGTCTATAATATAACTAATATCTAGATAATAGGCTATAATAGGAGTAGTTAGCTATCTAGCCTTATTATAGATTTATTTTACTTTAGCTTATAAGGTCTTTAAGGTCTTATTACCCTAATATAATAGTTAATATATCCTAGGGGTAATATTACTCTTAGCTATATTAAAGGCTTTCTTATCCTTTATAGTAATAGCCCTAATTAAGGGTATAATATCCTTAATAGCTTCCCTAGTAAGTACTATTATATTTATTTAAATAAGTAGGGTATTATCTAGGCGCTCCGTAATAGTAATTATATAAATATATTACCTAATTAGATTAGTAAAGGCCCCTTAAAGATTCCTGGTATTAGGTATTAAGGGAGGCGTAGCCTCTATTTCTATTATATCGCGGTTATAAGGTTAAATAGGGCTAGTAGAACTACTTATAAGAATCTCTCTAGATTCCTCTATTATTTCCGTTATATCGCGGTAATAAGATTAGATAGGACTAGTAGTACTACTTATATAAACCTCTCTAGACTTACTAGCCCTTATATCTAATAACTAGCGTGGCGCGTAGGTAAATTTATCTAGGAGGTTAGGGAAAAGTTTTAAGTATAAGGGTACTAATAGAGGCGTATATAATTAATATAGGATAGGTATACTTTATAGAGGCTAGACTAACCGTCGAGTCGGGTTTTAGTACTATAGATTAGTACCGACCCGAATACTCGGTACTACCTCCTAGTACCGACCCGAATACTTAGTACCGGTTTCCGGTACTAACCTAAAAAGCCCTTAGTACCTTGGCGAGTCGGGTTAGACTAACCTAAATTACTAAGGTATCGCCAAGACGCTAAGCCCCTAATAAAATAGTAGGGGATACTAGATTTTTTCTTAAATTACCCTTATATTAAAAATAGAATTTTTATTAATTTTAATTTTAATACCCCCTCTAATTCCCTAGGGATATATATTACTATTTTATATTACCTTAGAGAATTACCTAGGTTAGGCTAGGTAATAATAATAATACTTAGCAATATTTTAGTAAGTTATATATAGTACGAAATACTATTATAACTAAAAAATATTCCTAATATTATAGTCTTAGTAAAATAATATAAGTGGAACTAATATCTTAATAAGTCGGGTTAATACTTTAGTACTAATACTTAGTACTACCCTATAGTATTAACTTAAATACTTAGTACTAACTATTAGTACTAACCTAAATACTTAGGCTAGGAATTTAGTATTAACTCGCTAAGAGTCGAGTTAGGAACCCGACTTAAGTTCGAAGTACTGACCCGACGCGGTTAGTCTAATAGAGGCCTAGGAGAGGACTTAGGCTTATAAGAGCTAACTCTAGCGGTTAATTCCTTAGCCTAGGCTTTAGTAGCCTTTAAGTTTAGTTATTATAAGGTAGTAGTACGGTATATTTTTAGGTTATAATCTTCCTAACTATAAAGAATATATATATAGTATTTATCCTTACTAAATTAGCTAGATATATTATACCTATTATTATATTTAATACTAAATATATTACATTAATAGATCCTAAGAGGCTCTAAGATAGTAAATCTTATAATATTAAAATCTAGAGGCTACTAGGTCTTAATATTAATAATAGGGATGCCTTTAAGAATAATAAGACTTATAGTAGAGTCTAATAGCTTTACGCGTTTAGGTAATATATCCCTACTAAGTCCGCTTATAATACTATTAAGAGTAAAGACCTCTAATAGATAGTTAATATCTCCTATTATAAGGTTAAAAAATAGGTATTCTAAGTATAATTTATCTTCTAGTTTATAGTTATAATAGGCCTTTTAGAGTACTTAATCTATAATATTAATAGCCTTACTAAGTTTCTAATAATTAGAATTCCGCGATATAATAATAGCGGTAATAAGACCCTCCTTAGTCTTATAAGCCTAATATAAGCTTAAATTATATAGGGTAATATAGAGTTCTTTATCTTAAGTAATAATATAGGGCTGATAGACTATTAAGCTAAGGGAGGATATAATTAAGTTAGAGATTTATAAGAGTATAGAGTAGTAAATCTTATAAAGTATAAAGCGCTAACCTAATTCTACTTAATAGGCTTATTATTATAATTATAAACTTAATAGCTAAGGTTAAATAGTTTATTTTTTATAAGATAGCTTTATACCTTAAAACTATATAATTATAATAGCTCTACGCTATAAATATATAAGAAATAGCTTTATACCCTAAAACTATATACTATAATAGCTTTATACTTCCTAAATATATAAGAAATAGCTCTATACCTATATCTACTTTAAAATAACCTGAAAGGTCTAACTAATAGCTTTATACCTTAAGGCTTTATACCTCTAAGGCTCTATACTTATACTACTATAATAATACTTTAAAGGATACTTTTAATAGAATTATTAAACTAAGTCTAACGTATTTTATATATCCTTTACTAACTCTTATAAGTTTTCCTCTAGTTTATACCCCTTCTAGGTTATAAGATATTATAGTTTACGATAGTAGAGTCTAGAGTCTAGGATCTTATCTACCTTATACTCTCTCTTATTATTATACTCTATAATTTCGCCAATTAGGGGTAGTAGTAGTATAATACGGCCTTTAATTATATTAGTATAATAGGGTTCTATTAGATATATATAAAATACTAGGTATACCTTTATTTATAAAGGTAACTTAATCTTATAAGTATTAGGTATAATAGCCTCTACTACTAGAAAGGGGCTGACTTTTTTATAGTCTAGCTTCTTATAAGGTCTTTATAATAAGATATTAATATTATATAATATAACGTAGTCTCCTAGTTAGAGGGTTAGGGGCTTTCTCCCCTTATTATAATACTAAGCCTAGGCATTTTAGGCTATAATAAGCTCTTCGCTAAGGACTATATTAAGGTATTCTAGTTCTTTTACTATTTCCTAGGCGGTTATACTAGGGCTAATATAGCTAAGAGTGTCTACTAACTAGAATAGTTTAGGCTCTCTACTACTAGAGATAAAGAATAGGCTTTAATATATAATACTATAGATACTATTATTATAAGTATATTCTCTAAGGCTAAGTAGAGTAACTTAGTTATCCTACTAGTAATTTATAAAGACTTATAAGTATTATTTAATAACTTAATTTTACTACTCTATTAGGCTATCTATTTATTAATAATACGTCGTTAATAGCTTATAGTCTATATTAAAGGCTTTTATAAGAGTTTACTAGGAGTATAAGGTAAAGAGGGTATCCTAGTTATTAATAATTGTATTAGGTATCCCGTATAACTAAAATACATCTTATAGGAATAATATTATAAACTATTTAAAGGTTATAGATTTATAATATATAATATAGTAGTATATCTTACTAAAACGGTCTATCATTACTATAATATAGTTATAAGTAATATTATTAACGGGGCTTATACTATTTAAGAGGTCTATAATAAAGTCTATTATAATAGATCTCTATAATATATTAGGAATTAGAATAGGTACTAATTCCTTATATAGTAGATATTTTAAAGCTTTAGTTCTTTAGTAGGTATTATATATTTTATATAATCGCTTATATTATTACTTAGCGACGGCTAGTAGAACTAATAGTAGATAGTTAAAATAGTCCGGTCGCGACTAAGGTAGCCTACTATTAGGGAATTATAGAAATTTTATATAATATAGACTTTTGAATATATATCCTTAGGTATATAAAAATAATTACCCTAAAAATATAAAAGGCTTAATAGCTATTTATAACTTAGTCCTTTAACCCTAATAGCTCTACTATTAGTCTTAAGTTTTTCTAAGATTTCTTCAAGGATAGTTTATAAGAGCTTCTTAGTCTAGTTATCTTCCTATTCTATTAATTATAGGTCTATTATTACTTAGTAGGCCGTATCCCGCCCTTCTTTAATAATTATAAGCGCTAACTTAAAGAAAGGGACTATAATATAGGTAGTATTAGGCTCATTATAGTTAGCCCTCTAGGAGGGTATATTAACGGGGTTTCTCTTCCTAGGCCGGTATTAGATTTTAAAGTTAAATACTAAAAGAAACTCCGCCTAATAGGCCTAGTATTAGCTTAGCGTCTTAGTAGTAAGGAATAATTTAAAGTTATAATAGTTTATAATAACTATAATATAATATTAGGCTCTTTTAAGGTACTTTTATTATACTTAAAAGGATATAATAATAGCTAATAATTCCTAATCTAAGGTACTATAATTTATTTTAGCCGGGTTAAATTTATAGCTATAAAATATAACTAGATAGGTATAAGTATTATCCTTCCTTTAAGAATATACCCCTAATAGTATATATATACTTATATCTATTTCTAGTTATAAAGGCAGGTTAGGATTATAATATACTAGTAGTAGTACCTTAATAAACGCCTCTTTAAGCTCTTTAAATACTAATTCAGCCTATTATAACTACTAAAAAGTAACTATTAGCTTTATTAGCTCTATTAACTCCCTTATAATTTAGTTATATTCCTTAATAAATCGACGATAGAAGTTATAAAATTCTAAGAAGGATTAGACTTACTTTATAGTTATAGGAGTAGGCTAATTTATAATAGTTAAGACTTATATTAGGTCTATTATAATACTCTTAGGGCTAATAATAAACCCTAAGAATTCTATAGTATTAATACTAAATTTATATTTTTCTAGCTTAGTAAATAGACTATACTTCCTTAGCGCTATTAAAACCTCCTTAATATAATAGTCGTAGTTAGTAGGGTTATCTAAGTAGATAAGGATATTATTAAGGTATATAATAACTATAATATTTATAAGGTATAATAGCACCTTATTAATATATAATTAGAATATTAAGGGAGCGTTAGCTAGTTTAAAAGGTATAACGTAGTATTTAAATAGCTTATAATAAGTATAGAAAGCTGTTTTCTATTTATTACCTTCTTTTACCTAAATTAGGTTATAAGCCCCTTATAAATTAATTTTTATATATATTTTAGCTCTCCTTAATTAGTCTAGAATATTTAAGACTAAAGGGATTAGATATTAATCTCTTACTATTATTATATTAAGGCCTTAGTAATCTATATAAAGGTATAAGCCTCTATCCTTTTTCTTTATAAATAGGATTAGTACCCTAGCTATTAATTTTAAGTGTTTAATAAAGCTTAATTTGAGATTCTATTTAATATACGCCTTTAAGACGCCTAACTTAGTCTCTAATAGGTTATAAAGTAGGTTAAAAGGTAGTATAATTCCTAGCTAAAAGTTAATAGTATAATTAAGTTTATTATAATAGGGTAGTAATTTACTTTCTACCTCTTTATTAAAAATATCTAAGTATTTTAAGTACTTTATTAGTAGGACCCTTAGGGCTAATTAGTCGGCTTCCTTAGTTGTAGAGTAATAGGTATAAATAGTCTCTCCCTCTACCTTATTATTAAAGTCTATTTAATCTAATACCCTAATATTATTAGGTATACTAACCTTTCCCTTAGCCTAATCTATAATAGGATTAATAAATTAAAGTTATAATAGGCCTAGAATTATCTAATAACCTTATATAGGAATAGCTCTAAAAGTATAATAAGAGTAGTATCTACTTAAAGCGCTAATTCTAATACGAAATAGTACTTATAATAAGGTAGGACTAATTATCCTTCTATTTATATTAATAACCTAGGCTACCTTAATATTTAGAGACGTAAGGCCTAATATTTAGACCTAGTCCTAATTAATAAAATTCGCCGTAGCGTTATAGTTAATTAAAGCTTATAGGGTTAATTTTATATATTAATAGTATAGGTTAGAATAGGTTTTCTATATCTATATAAGTATTAAGATATAGTCTTTATTATAGACCTTATTAAATATATCTAATAGAGTAAGGTATAGGAACTCCTTTTTAAGGGTATATTATAGCTTTTATAACTAATATTCTAAGTTTAAACTAACCGTCGAGTCGGGTTTTAGTACTATAGATTAGTACCGACCCGAATACTTGGTACTACCTCCTAGTACCGACCCGAATACTCGGTACCGGTTTCCGGTACTAACCCGAAAAGCCCTCGGTACCTTAGCGAGTTAGGTTAGACCGACCCGAATTACTAAGGTATTACTAAGACGCTAAGCCCCTAATAAAATAATAGGGGACACTAGATTTTTTCTTAAACTACCCCTATATTAAAAATAGAATTCTTTTTAATTATAATTTTAATACCCCCTTTAATTCCCTAGGGATATATATTACTATTTTATATTACCTTAGAGAATTACCTAGGTTAGGCTAGGTAATAATAATAATACTTAGTAATATTTTAGTAAGTTATATATAGTACGAAATACTATTATAACTAAAAAATATTCCTAATATTATAGTCTTAGTAAAATAATATAAGTAGAACTAATATCTTAGCGAGTCGGGTTAATACTTTAATACTAATACTTAGTACTACCCTATAATATTAACTTAAATACTTAGTACTAACTATTAGTACTAACCCGAATACTTAGGCTAGGAATTTAGTATTAACTCGCTAAGAGTCGAGTCGGGAACCCGACTTAAGTTTAAAGTACTAACCTGACGCGGTTAGTCTATCTAAGTTACGCCTAGCCTACCTTAAAGAGGGTGATTCCTAGGTTATAAGGTACTCCTCTAAGACTAGTATAACCCGCGATACTATCTTAGGTATTATAGGCGATTATTTTTTAGATAGAGGTAGTTAATAGGTCTATTAATATAGTCTTTAGCCTAATAATTCTTCTACTTATAATATATATATACCCCTTAATCTCTTTAAGTCTTTTAATAGTTATTATAGATATTAGCCCTTTTTTTACTATTTAATTCTAATAGTTTAAAGTTTATATTATTTAGTTTATTATATAAAGGAGAGCGCCCTCTACCTTCTTTATTAAGATAGTTATTAGTAAATTATACCCTTTTTTATTAACCCTATTCTACCTCCTTATAGTCTTTTAGGGTCCGCTTCTTAACTTTAATATAATTTTCGGCTTATTATATTATAGTCTTAAATCTTATAAATATATCTAGTAGTTACTATTATAACTAATAGATATAGTCTAGGATTTTAGCTAATAGCTTTTTCTTAAAAGTATAGTAAATCGCTAAATTATTTTATAATAGATCTATTACTAGGGTTTTAAATCTATTAATAAAATTTTATACTAACTCCCTATTTCCTATATATATATAGTCTATTTTTAACTTTATATTTAACCTAATATCCCTAATAGAGTAGTTCTCTAATAGCTATACCTATAACTTATCCTAGTCCTTAAAGGTCTCTTAGAGGCCTAATAGTCTTATAAGTTATATCCTTATTCTAATTTTAGGTCTAAGGTAGGTATATACTATAGATACTTAAGTATTAGAGCCCTTAATAATCTAGAGGTTAAAGAAGTTATTATAGTTAATAATCTATGAATAGATATCTATAAGAGGGCCGGTAAATATTAAGGGTTTATTATATTTTACTCTCTTATAATCTTAATTTATTACTATTACTATTATTATAGCTCCTATTAGAGGTATATTTATAGAAGGGGCTACGTTATACCTTATAGTAAGCCTTAATAGATCTATTAAGCCTCTTCCCCTTTATAAGGCCGTACTAATAGTATCGCGTTAGGACTCTACTACTTTAGCCTTAAGAATAGCTATTAAGCTGTCTTAAGGCTAATAGTATCTAGACCTCTAGATTTATAGTCTGCTTAACGTATAGGTAATAAGGATAGTATGCTAGCTATTTCTTAAGTAGGTCTACGTTATACTATATCTTAGGTATTATAAGTCCTTAGGCCCTAATTAACGAGATTATAAGCTAGGCTCCTATTAGGAAGAATTAATATAGTAGTTACATATTATTAGCTCGCCTAGGATATATTATATTAGGTTATATTATTATTAATTCTTAAAGACTAAGATATATCGGTTAGGACTAATATAAGTAGTTAGAGCTATTAGCTACTCCTTCCGTTTACAAATACCTTTATACTTAGATATCTAGATATAAAGATATCTAATAGAATAATAAGAAGCTAAACTCGTACTACTAGAGTATAGCTAGTAAGCTGTAGTCGTACTAATTAGATATATTAAGATATCCTAACAGATTAGTAGGATTAGGGTTTACTACATCGAGTAAAGTCTGAATGACTGAACGCAGCTATTTATAGTCACGGAAACTGCAAGACGACACAGCCTCACTCTCCCCGACTGCGCCACCTGAATGGCTTACTACTCATCCTTCCTCACCACCCACGCTACATGATCAATCCTCCTTTCCCTCTTCCCTCCACGATACATACATTTCCTTTCGTTTGATCGCACGATCATTCTACGACCTCCACGCTCTGAACCTCCACATCCGTCACCTTCGTTAGAGCCATCGACGACCACACACCTCTTGACCCCAAACAACGACCGTCATCATGGGCAAAGCGGGCCGTTTGGCCTGTATCTTCACACCCATGGCCCTCACCATCGCCTCTTTGGTCTGCCTCATTATAGTCGGACTCGGAGGCACCAACAAGAACAATTCCAGCTTCAACAACCTCTACTTCTTCCGAGCCAACACCTCCGACCTCACCGTCAGCCCCTCGGAGATCAATCTGCCATCCAACCCCCTCACCGATGGGATTCTCAACGATACCACTTCCGCGGCAAAGGCAGCTCTCGGTGTCAAGCAGTTTTACCACGTCGGCTTGTGGAATTACTGTTCCGGCGACTTCGCCAAGGGCAGCACTGGCGGCTTGACCGATCATGTCACATACTGCTCACCACATCAGAACGCGTTCTGGTTCAATCCGGTAGAGGTCTGGGGTCTCAACAACACGGGTATCGACAAGCTCTTTAGCAAAGAGCTTCGCGACGGACTGAACACCTACAAGACCGTCGCGAAATGGATGTTCATCGCCTACATCGTCGCCCTCGTCTCCACCATCGTCGAGATCCTCGTCGGTTTCCTCGCGCTTTTCTCCCGCTGGGGCAGCCTCGCCACCACGGTCGTCAGCACCATCAGCACCTTCTTCGTCATCGCCTTCGCCCTCACGGCCACAATCCTCTACGCCACCCTCACCGGCACCTTCAACGGCGCGTTGAAGAAATACAACATCCATGGCAATCTGGGCCGCAGCGTCTACGTCGACATCTGGCTCGCGGTGGCGTTCTCGCTGGGCGCTGGCCTCTTCTGGATGTTCAGCAGTTGCTGCTGCAGTGGTCGGAGCGACCGGATCAAGGGATATGGTGACGGCGAGTCGAGGAGGAAGTTCCGCGACCAACAGGGTCCTTACCAATATGAGCGGGTGGAAAGTCCTATCCGGGGTGGCCAAGGGTACGGGGCGCCACAGAAAGGACACCAGAGCGGACCAGGCTTCCAGGCGCCGAATGCGCACCATGGTGTGTGTGCCCTTGGGGAACGTGCAAGCCAGGGGAACGGCTTACGAGCCTTTCAGGCACGAGGAGGCATGACGGAGAGCCGCTGATGTGGAGGATATGACTTGGATAAAGTAGCGGCATTGCAGGCGTTGAAGTCGTGGATGTCTCTGTTTGAAACTTAGCGAGCGATGTATACATTGGACTTTGACGGGGATCGCAATCGATCATTGATGCTTACTCTGTTGCCACATAATGTTTCAATTTTCAGAGATCTGCCCCGACGGCTCTAGACTGTCTCGTAGCACTATAGCTGTGAACGCTATTCATCTATGTGTGTTCTCATATCCCAACCCGTCAACGCATCAGAATTAACCAATCCTTGCACGCATCGCTCTTCAGTAAACCACAACCAAATCCCCACAGTGTAAACCCAAACACCTACAATGCCCGCTCCCATTCCACCTCCTCCCCATCTCTGCCACCTCTCCACAACCCCTCCTCCTGATCGCGAACCCTCCACCTCTCCACCCCAACCCCAGCAACAAACACTCTCCTCCCCCCTCCTCTCTCAACGGCCACAGCCAAACAACTAGCGTCAGCAACAGAACCACGCACACTCTTCTCCCTCACAACCCTCAACCCCTCAGAACCCCCTCCGGCAAGCGACGCAACGCCCTCTCCCTCACCACACACAGACTCAACGCCCACAACCCACGTCTTCAACCTCCGATCGTTACCCACGCTCACAAAGCGGTGTCTCACCCCACTGCGATCGTCGTCGACGGGGTTCATCTCGCCAAGATGCGCAACGCCTGTGACGGCCGAGACGTGAGCTTTGGGTATACGCAGCGCTGCATGCGTTACAGTTTCCTCTTTGATAGAAAATAGGAGGTGGGTGAACGCTATGGCGCCGTCGTCGCCACCTGTCATGATGAGAGTGGAATGTTGGGAGATGGGGATTGCGATCATGCTTTTGATGCTGTTCTGATGGATGCGGATGCGCTTGTTGAAGGTGATTGTAGGTGGGTTTAGCGAAATAAGAGTGTTAACATCGATGGGGTCGCTGCCGTCTGTTTGTTCCTTTCTGTGGAATGGCCAGAAGACGAGATGGCCGTCTGTACTGGCTGTGCAGATGAAAAGCCTGCGTGGAGAGTGGATGTAGGATACTTGGGTCAGACAGGAAGTTGTATATGTGCCTAAAGTGAGGAGTGCGAAGGTTCTGGTAGCTGTGCTGTATTTGAAAACTCGTATCGTGGAGTCTGAGTAGACCATCGTTATGAGATAGTCGGATTCACCCTGGTTACTAGCTCTCCAATGGTTGGGCTTGGATGGTACTGTAAGGACCGCAAAGTCCGTTATTCGTAAATCAGCTTCTTCAGTTACGCGTGGACACTGAGCTTCACAGACCACCCCGATTGTGATCAGAGGAGCTGGCTGTACTTTCCATACGAAGAATTCCTCGCAACCCGCAGCGCTGAAGAGCAGTCGTCCATCTAGCGACCATAATAATTTCTGCAGCCCGGTGGTGTGATTCGTGATCATGCTCAAGCACCTGTCATTCTTCGGGTTGCTTCTTGCATCAAATATGCGGATCTCGGTGTCTTCGGCCCCAGTTGCCAGTAGTCTCCGTTCACGGTCACCATCCTTGCTTGAAGGTGAGAGAGCCAAAGCTTTGATTTCCCTCCCATGACCTCCATGCAGCACGACTTGATAGAATGCTTGCTCCTGAGAACGGAGATAACAGACCGAGGCTTTGGTATACACAAGACTGCCACCACCCTTTCTGTCGCCCCGATGTCGATAAGCCCAATTGCGGTGCGCTCCTCCGCAATCAACGGTCATGGTTTGCGTCTTTTCGGTTTCGTTCCAGACGAAAAACTTTGTGCTACGAAAGCCCCATAGATGAAGGGTGTCTCCATCGATGCAAATGCCTTCGATATTCGGGCCGAATGGAAGGACACCTGTATGCAGAGTCTGAAGATCCAAAATGGTCCCAGAGTTATCAATTTCGTTGGGTATGATCTGGTGAATGCCATACCTACCATTTCGACCAGCGGTGAGAATGCATGATCTGTACACGCTAGATGGATCATCCAATACACATTCAATGGCCGTAACAGCATCATGGTCATGCACGTGCGGAAAGGAGTTGGGTATAGTACGTCCAGTGGAGGTAAACGAAGAGCTATAGGGACCATAGATCGCCAGATCACCGGATCTCGATCCGACAATAATAATACCTTTGTTATCAACAAAGCATGAACTTGTGACTACAAACTCCGGCGGCAGCTCGAGAGTAAACTCCCTTTCCACAGAGGAGACCGAGATTCCTCTATCTAGGCATAGAAAAAGTATTGATACTGTAGGGGAACCTAGACAGGTTGCCACAAGTCCGATTACGGTCCGTCCAGATGCTCTAGGTAAAAAGTAATTCCACTCTCGAGAAAGGTAATGCGCCCTAAGGAAGCCTGCTTTCCTATGAAGAACATGAACGGCTTCGATGATTCCACTGCTATGATCGTAGAGGAGAAGAGTTCCATCCCATCCAGTCAAGCAACATATGCCAAGTACGCTGATGCTCGTCGCTATACAAGAGGTTTTCAGAAGCGGCTGTTGGCTGACACGCTGCCAAGTCATGGATTCACCGTCCTCGGGCTTCCGCTTTGTGTCCATAGTACCAACCAGAAGGTTTCCCTGCTCAGTGGAAGCCAGAAACTCTTTTTCGCCAAGCCATGCATAAATTTTGAATGAATCCCTTTTTGGCTGGAGAGACCTCTTTTTCTTAGGCGTTTCGGTAACGACTGCCCGCGCGCTTGTCGACTTGGCGAATTGGTTGATTGGTGTCATGGAAGCCCCAGACCTTGGAGTGCTGTGCGGATACTCGTATGTATACGTAGCCTTCGTCGTGTAATCTTTGCTCGGTCCTCGAACGTTGAAGCTCATCGTCCAAGTTCTTGGCATAGAGACACTGAAGAAGAAATCATATCTAACCTCGTAGTCATCTTCGCCGCAACGGTGACGACCACTAGCTGATACTCCTATACCAGCGTCTTCGGGGGCCCTTGATTGCCGGTCGTCGATGAGTTCTTGAAAGCCAAGATCATGAAATAGATAATCCACAGTACTTCCATCGTCTGCCTTCGCGAACCACGCTGTGATGTTATTTTGATCACTGTTGTACCTGTATACATACCTTCGTGTTGCCTTCATAGCCAAGCCTTCACAGGTGATAAATTCGCCGACTTCAGAGTACAGATACTCGGCCAGAAAGGTTTTATCTGATGGAGGTCTGCTTACAAAACTAGCAATGCCCTTGAAAACCCCTGAGGGGTAAGTTGGACTCCTACTCACTATATTCCGGATAAGATTCCATCGGCCTTGGAGACCATAAAATATCCGTGTGACTGATCTCGCTCGAGTATTTTGACCAGATAAAGTACTTTGGGTAGTCGGTAACGAATCACTCGAAGCGACCATCAAGTCAATAGCATTGGACCAGGGGTCGCTGCCTTGGAGATCAAGCGAGTATGTAACGATTTGCCCATCGGCTCCGCCAGTAGCTATGATGGCCACATTCGGAGATTCCGAACATTCGGCTATACCCCATATATTCTTCCCTGAATGATATGAGTAAGTGGCTTGATGTTCCAAATTCAAGCCTGGAGCTGCTCTTGCCTGATTCGCTTTGTTCCGTGGGGCTTTAGAGCTCAGCGGCCAGATTTGGGCTGTACCATCCTCCCCATACGAAATGATTCCCCATGACTTATTTCCCAGGCCCAAAAACCGTACTCCCCAAATCCGAGAAGCATGACCCATGACCATAGCCAGACAATTAGTAGAAGTCGCCAAGCGTGCGCTTCTCGAGAAGGCAGCCTCTTCACTTACTTGACCTATATCAGAGACTTCTTCTCCATCGGGAGGAGATTCAGCCTCCGTTATGTCCCAAACCCTGATAGTCCTATCATCACTACAACTGACTATCAACCTCTGTTCTTGCTCAATCCCAGAATCACCGTGCTGCAGTTCTGAGATTCGCACACCGAAGACAGAACCCTCATGACCCACAAATGAACGACTTAAGACGCCCATCCCATTCGAGTCATCGTTCCCGGGATGATATGACCATAGCAGGACCTTCCCAAAGACCGTCCCAGCAGCAATCAAAATACGGCTATCGATAAGCCAGACCACGTGTGCGGAGTACAAAAATGACTCTGGACCTGATGCTAGACGATGAGGAGCTTTGACTGCTTCGGAATTCTGCTTTCCTGAGTCAATGCTTAGGATATAAAGTTCGTTGTGTGCTGTGACGAGAAGGCCGTCGATGTGGGCTTTTTCGTGATCGAAATCGGTAGGTGCTAGGCTTTGAAAGCAGCCATCGAGAATCCAGTCCTCTAGTCTTGACTCTCGTAAATACTCTGTGATGGTGATATGAAGCTCGTTGTTGCTATCTCCATGTGCCTGAAAACCAAGCACACAGACGGACCGGCCGCCCCATATCAATAGCAGTGCTTGCTCTCCTTCGAGTTCCAAGACGTTTTGGCTGACTATACCATGGATGGCTTGTGATTCGAATACTCGCCTTGTGTGGAGCATTTTCGTGGATCCATGCTGAAAGATTCTCAGATACTCTCCCTCGCCAGCGAGCAGATATAGGCAATCTAAGTACACAAAAGCCAATGCTGTGACTGGTAGGAGAGATTTCTCATCCTAGCATCCAAGTTTGTAAGCTTTAGTCACCGAGTAAAACATCAAGAGCCTACCTGGACTAGCTTAGCCATCCCTTTTCGGCTGAGACATATCGGAACAATGTTGAGGTTAGTCTCTTCGACTGATTTAGCTAGACATGGTATTCATTGCACATGAGAATGAAATGTGGATTGCAACACCATTTTGCCAAGACCGCTTAGCGTAAAACTCGAAGCCCTAGCCCTAGAGATATATTAGCGTATGCAGGTTACATGCGAATACTTGGCGAGGAAAAATCGCATTTCTCTACAACGTCTTGGATGTAAGACCTTAGTAACAGTCCTTATTAGTAGTAGACTACCTAGATGATATTACAACTATCCTTAGGATTATTTTACCCCTAAAATAGCTAGTTTTAACCTTATATATAAGAAGTTATAAGAGGTTAAAGAGTATAGAGGATTTCTAAGGTAGAAATCCTAAAATCCTCTACTTTCTTTAAACTCTTGTAACTTCCTATATATAGGGTTAATTCTAGGGATTTTAGGGGTAAAATCTTCGCAAGTATTAGTATAATATCATCCAAGCTACGTACTACTAATAAGGACTGCTATTAAGGTTTAACAAGAATGGTATAAAGAGAAATACGCGTTTTTACCCGCTAAGTATTCGTATATAACCTGCATACGCTAATATAAGATAGGGGTAGAAAAGGGGATCAGTTAACTAATACTAAATACACCGTTTTAAAAGTAAACTTATATACCTAGAAATAATAATAATTTATATTAATTAGACTCTAAATCTATATATATATACTACTATAAATAATCTAAATAAATATAATAGATAATACTACTAGCTAAGGCCTTATTATATAATTATAATAGGGACGCTAAGTAATTTCCTCTTTATTAGCTCTAGAGAATATATACGTAGTACCCTTATAAAGTAATATACTATCCCTATCTTACTATCTATAATTATATACTAGGAAGGGTTTCCTAATTACTACTCTAAGTAGTAGGACTAAATATCCTATTATTAATAGCCTCTTATAAAGGTTATATAATAGGGATATCTTAGTAATATATTATAATAAAATTAATCCCTAATAAAATTTATTAACTTAATAATATACTAAGATATCTATTAATTTAAAAAGACCCTTAGATAAGACTTAGTAAGAAAAGCGCTTCCTTAGATATCTTTCTAGATATACTAATTTATATACTTAATTCTTTTCTTAAGCTTTTAATTATATAACTTACTTCTAGCTATTTTATTATAAATATATATCTACTCTATTAAATATTAAGTTAATATATATTAATTCTTACTATTTAGACCCTTTATAGTTATAGTAAATAGGGAGTAATAACTTAGCTACTCTTATAAAATACTTTTAATAGATATATACCTACTCTATTAAATATTTAATTATCTTATACTATTTATTAACTTTTAAATTAATATTCCTTCCTTAATATATCTCCTTTAGCTACTTATACTTAAAGATTCTTAATATTATTTATCTAAGATTACTTGAAGGACTTTACTATTTAATTATATTCTTATCTTAGCCTACTTAGGCTATTAGGTATATTTTATATACCGGTTATACCGGCCTAATTACTTACTAGGATAGTAAGCTAGGTAGTATAACTATACTTTAGCCTTCTTCGCCTTTTATAACTTTAACTTATTTAAGCTTTCTCTACCTTTTTCTCTATATCTTTAATAGATCTTCTCTACTATTTATTAAGAATACCTATTAATATTATTATAACTATTCTAATATAACTTTCTATACTTTATAAGGGTATTTATACCCTTTTTATTAGACTCCTTTAAAGTCCTCTTTATTCTATATTCTTATTAAGTCTTACTTTAATTTACCTTATATAAGGTCTTTAGAGTAGCTAATAAAATCCTAGGATAAATATATTACTAAAATTAATTTACTTTTATATTTTTTAAAGATTAAGACTTTTATCTTATTATTAAAGGGATATACTTATAAGGTCCTTTTATTATATTATTAGGATATTATTAAGATATTATATTTTATAATTACTAACTAATTATAATAGAGATTATAATTATTATAACTCTTTATAATTCCTTATAACTAGTATAACCTTATAAACCTTAAGGCCTTTTATTAAGATATTATTAATTAATTTACTACTATTTTTTATATTTATATTTATTACTTTAGTAGTAAAACTAGGAGTTAAACTTTACTTAGTAAGTATAACCCTAGAGATTCCTACTTTCTTTCCTCTTTTCTTTCTTCTTTCCTTAACTACTATTATATTATTTAGAGATAATAGGTATCCCCTTATTTTATATATACTTATATATTATTAATACTCTTATAATTAATATAATAAATTATCTAATCTATATTAATATTAATTTTATAAGTAATCCTTCTTATACCCTTTAAAGAAGTTTCTCTTCCCCTTACTTAATTCTAAGGAATTTTCTCTACTATTAATTAATAATAGCTAATAATAAGTAGTTCTTTAACTATATAATATATAAGCGCCCTAGCTAGCTAGTAGGAGGAAGGCTCCGCTATATACCTAGTATATAGAGGTAGTAGTAGGGGGTTATATCAAGGCTTATATTAATTATATAATTAATTCTTATAATAATAATTATAAGAACTATTTATAGTAGTATAGGCTTATAAAGTACTTATTTAACCCCCTAGCCCGCCTTATAACCCCTTCCCCCCCCCGTAATATCTTAAATCCCCTCTTTAATAGAAGGGAGGGTACTTATACTTATACCTACTAGAGGGGGGTAACTCTTCTAAATAATATTATCTATTCCTATCTTATAAGTAGAGCTCCTTACTCCCGCTATTATTCTCCTCCTCCTCCTCCTTACTTTACTAGGGTTAGATGTTTAATTATAAATTCTCTACCTCCTACGCTAAGCCCCCCTCTTATATCTTCACCCCCTCCTTCTTTATCTAGGGTAGAGGACCCCTTAGAGTCCTTCCCTTCCTAGGTAAAAGACTAGGAAGGGGAGGATATCCCTCCTCCCCCTTCTTCTCTACCTCCTCCGCCCTTACTACCTACTCTACCTCCTCCTTACCCCCCTCCTAGGTAGGTAGTAGTTAACTGGCTAGTATATATACTACCTAGCCTACGCTCCCCCTCTTCTCTTAATCCTAATACCTAGTAAATATATTAGTTATCTTCTTATAGATTTTTAATTAATTATTCTTAGGCTTAGTAGGTTAGAGATAGATTAGGGGCCTTAAAGTTAATATTAGCGGCTATCTTACTCCTTTAAGAGCTTTATATATTTCTTTTTTTTTCTTTTTTTTTATAAGTTAATAGAATTAACTATTCCCCTCTAAAGACCTTCTTATCTTAATTTCCTAATAATTTTACTTTTAAGGGAAGTTTTATAAATTTCTAATAACTAGGTCTTTAATTACTTATATATTTATTATATATTAAATAGCCCTAATATAATAGGCTTACTTATATACTCTCTCTTATATTTATAAGTAAATAATTATCTAACCCCTTATTAATAAGATTAAATATAATTATTAAATATATATCTTTCTCTATCTTCTTATATTTAGAGGTTAAATTATAAAGGGAATAATTAGGGGTTTTTCTTTTAATTATCTTAAATATCCTTAACGCGGCTTATAAAGCTTTAGATAATTATTATAATATATATAGATTAAAACCTTCCTATTCTTTAAGATTAATTTATATAAAGTTCCCTATTTATTAATATAGCCTACTACTATAAATAGCTCTATCTATTTTAAGGATAATTTTAATCTATTAATTTAAGTATTATTTTTTATAACCTATTAGTTATATTATAATAACTTAGTAGGAGTTATCCCTTTATTATATCTTATTTTTATTAGGTCCTTTATATAAATAGACTAGTAGAGAATTAATTCTCTAATATCTAACCTCTTTATTATAAACTCTTAAATAACTAGTAGTATTTCCTTAAGATTAAGTATTACTAACTTTTTAGGGTATTTACTAATTTATATACCTTATTTAAATACTCCTATTACTTAGATTCTATATAGAATTTTAAGGGATAAATAGCCTAGGTAGTTAATAGTTCTTAAGTTAATATTAATTACTAATATTTAAATAGATATATCTTAAGGTTCTCTAGGAACATCTTCTCTCCTTTTTTTAAAATACTTTATTAAGATATTATTAGACTTTTCTATTATACTAACTAAATATTTTACTCTACTTAAAACTTCTAGTATAATAATTCCCTAGGACTTAAGGAATTTAAATATTTCCTTATTAAGGAAGTAGGTCCTATTATTAAAATAAATAGTATTAGGGACTAGTACCCTTATAAGGTATCTAGTAATTACTCTTATTATAATAATTATATTAGTAAAATCTATTACCTCTAGAAATATTACTCTTAAGAAGTAATTTATAATATTTAAGATATATTTTTATTTACCCTCTAGGGTAATAAATAGCCTAATATAATCTATTTATAATAGCTAGAATAGCTTTATAATCTAGATTAATAATAGTAGTACTATTCTAGCTATATTTACCTATTTTATATATAGTAGATACCCTTTAATATACTATATAACATCCTTTATTATATTAGGCTAATAGATAATATTATAGATTTTATTTATAATAATTTTTATAAAGAAATATCTACTCCTATTATAAATATCTTATAATAAAGTACTTACCTCTCCCTTTATAATATATATATTTCTTTAATCTTTAAACTTATATATTAGTTAATTTATATAACTATTAAATATAAATTAAAAAGACTTCTTTTTAAAGGTACTTATCTCTTACTTATTTAGGTTTTTTAGTTTCTTCTATTAAGTATAAAAGTAATATATATTTATATACTAGTTATTATTCTTATAATCTACCTTATATAACTTAAGATAGTCCTTTAGGAATAGAATAATAAATCCTTAAGGTAGAGTATCTAGTATTTCCCTATTAACTATAACTAGTATTATAGAGATAGACGGCCCTACCTCTATATTAATAATAGTAACTATTATCTATCTAATAGTCTAAATAACTGCCTCCTCTCTTTATTTCTAAATTCTCTTTATATAATCCTCCTTATTAAGTTACTTTAATATATAGGTATAACTACCCTTTCTAGATTTCTAGAATTATACCTTATTATCTTAATACTTCTCTACTTCCTTTAATAAATATCTTATAAGATTATCTATCTTATAATTTATATTATTAAAAACTACTTAAGAAAGGCTATTAATAATTATATTCTCCTTCTCTTAAATATATTTAAGTTATATATATAGCTATCTAAGCTTTATAACCTACCTAGTAAAAATATCCTTATAAAACTTAGTATTTATAAAGCCTACTAATAGTTTATAATCTATCTAAATTATTAAGGATTTATTAGCCCTTATTATATAAGAGAATTTTTATTTAAAGTAGATAATAGCTCTTAGCTCTCTTTAGTATATATTATAATTCCTTTTTAATTTATTAAAGGTAAATAAATTATATACTATTAACCTCTATTTATTATTCTATAATTACCTTATATAATAACCTTTATTAAAACCTAGTATATTACTAAATATATAAATCTTAAATATTAGATCCTATAAAAATAATACTCTAGTAATAGTATATAATTTCCTTATTAATTAAAATAAGAGCTCTTCTAACTCCCTTTATATCTATTTAATATTACTTATTAGCCTTAAAAGGGGCCTTACTATCTTATTATATCCCTTAGTCTATTTCCTAGTAGACTAATAAGTCCCTAGAAATCCGCGAACTTTATTAACCTCTTAAGGTCTTAACTAGTTCTTTATCTTCTTAGTAGTTACCGGCTTAATTTATATATATCTACTAATCTTATATATCTTACCTAAGGCCTTAACCTTAGTTATTCCTAATAGAAGCTTAGAAAATAAGAGCTTTAATTAAGACTATAATATCCTTAGGAAGAAGTAATCTTAGAGAAATCTAAATTATCTCTCTTATAAGTTATAGGTACTAAAGATATTATTAATATAAAATACTACCTCTAGTTACTTATATAGCCTATTACTTTATAATAGTAATAGCTTTAAACTAGGTAATAGGATAGGCTTAAAGGTAATATTTATTAATTCCGTAAATATAAATAATAAAGTTCTTATCCCCTAAGGTATCCTTATTAGTTATAACTAGCTAATCCCTAGGATATTAAATATTAGAAAATATCTATCTTCTAGGTATATAGATATTACCTAGTATTTATACTTAATATCTACTTAAAAGAATATAGTATATATAAGTAGTCCTAGTAAATTATAAACTTTTACCGCTAGTTTTATATAGGATCCCGCCGGATCCTTATATATAAAATAATAATTAAATATTAGGCGTAGTTTAGCCTTTCCCTCCTTATTAACTAGGATAGCTCTAGTATTTAATTAAGATACCCTTCTATTTACTATTATATACCTCTTATAATAACCTACTTTTATACCTTACTCTACTATCTTTTATAGCTACTATTCTTTATTATTTATAGACTATTTTTAGAGAGCCTTATATAGCTTTAATTTATTACGGGGTATAATCTTATATACTATTAGATTAGTTACTAGGATCTCCTTAACCTCCTTAGCTTTAATATCCCTATATATCTAGATTAGCTATAATAGTTATAACTTAGTATTATTACTAGGAATTACTTCCCTAAATATAATTCCTTTATTTCTCGCCTATTTAAGGAGTAATTTAAAACTTTCTAAATAATTAATAGGCTAATAGATTACCTATTAACTTATAGGGAACCTTAAATTCCCCTTATTATTATATAAGACTATATTATTATAAGTTATAAGGGTAACTCTATACCTCTCTATATACTTATCCTTATTCTAATAGAGTAAATATACGTACTTTATATCCTAGGAGATATATCTATATTTTTATATTTATATAATAGACTTAAAAGCTATTATTTACTCTATCTTTATTTATATACTTATTAAAGTATTCCTCTTAAGGCTCTAATATTTAAGGGGAGGTATAAGTAAATCTACTTCCTTCCTTATTCCTTAGGGTTTTAATATTATTCTAGAGACGCTCTAGTTTCCTAACTTTTTAACTCTATTATTAGATTCTAATTTAAAATCTTTATTACTACTCTTATTACTAGACTCCTCTAAGAGACTCTCTAAGTTATTACTAGAAGTATATAAATTAATAATCTTATTACCTTTAATAATATCTTCTACTATTAGCTTTAAAGGCTAATACTTTTCTAGGGTAATTTCTATTACTATTAGGATAATCTTAATTTTAATAGGATAGATCCTTTTTACTATCTCCTACTTCTTTATATTACTTAGATCTAACTTACCCTTTATAATACCTATCTTAATATCTACTAACTAGAGCTAAGGGAGCCTAAGTAAGATAGTAATACTAGGATTATTTATAAGGGAGATAAATACCTATTACTCCCTCTTAATTCTAGTTATATTAAGTTAGAAAAGTATTTAATATTTAAGTTTACTATCTTTACTATTTACTACTAATATAGTAACCCTTTTACTTCTAAACTCTAAGATAGAATAGATAGGTAAATCTATAACTAATACTAATAATAGGTTTATAATAATTATATTAGATCCTTAATCTACCTTAGCGCGTTATATAAGAATAAGTATTCTTTTTCTACCTATCTTCTAAATAATTATATTTATAGCTTATACTATTATCTCCTTATATATAATCTTATAAAACTATTATTATAAAGTCTTTAATAGCGCGTAGTATAAATCTACGCTTTTATTCTTTAAGAGTATAAACCTACTCTTCTTATTAATATACTATATTATAGATATTTTTATTACTCTAATATTAATATCTAGGTCTTTAAATATTTTCTTCTTCCCCTTTTTCTTCGGGGCCTAATTAAGTTTCTATAACTCTTTTTTAAAGAACGGCGAGATTTATAATATATAAATTATTAGTAATAATATTATTATATTTACTAATATCTAATTAATATCTAGTTAGGGTTCTCTAATTAATCTACGGACTATTAATAATTCTTTCTTAACTCCTATCTTTTTAGTAGGAGTTCTCTTTCTTTAAGTTTTCCCCTTAATTACTAGTAGCGGTAACCCTTCCTCCTTAGGCTTATTATTCTTTCTTCTCTTTACGCCTAACTAGGTATTATATACTCTAAGAGTATTATCATTAAACTACTTAAGTATTAAAATATTTAAATTTATTAAGTGACCTATTAGCTTAATATCTTTAAATACGAAATTATAATAGGGTATCTAAGAACTTCCCTCTTCTTCTAGTTCTTTAATCCTTAGGTCTAGAACTTCTAGTACTTTTCCTAATAAGATAAGGTATAAAATAATATTATTTTAGGGTAATAGTATCTACCTTATAACTTCCTAATAAGACCTATTATTAATATTATAGTTATATTATATATTTCACTATATAGGATATTAGGTAGGGAGATAGAATAGATTAGCCTATACCTCCTTTATTTCCTTATAAGCTTTTTACTTTACTTAATAGTCCTCTAGTTCCTTTCTAATCCAGTACTATTCCTCCCTTAATAGAGGGGGATTTATATACTCTAGACTAGTATATCTAAGTTTACTATATTTTAAATATAGCTTTTTACTACTATACTTCTAGGGTTCCTACGGCTTTAAGCTATTTACTTATAGGTTTATTAATATCTTTTAATTATATAATTTATTAGGAATAAACTCTAGGTAGATATCCTTTATTTATATTAGCCTACTACCTTATAAAAAATTATTTCTTAGCCTTATAAGTGGCCTTTAATTTTTATCCTATTATCTAGGGTTTCTACGTGAATCTTATAAGCTATATCCGCTCCTAGTCTTATAATTTTATAGGGGTTACTACCCTAATAATAACTAGGGATTAAACTAAGAATTTAGCCTAAGGCTATTTCTAGTACCCGCTACTAGTAGTACTATTATCTACCTTAAGGGGGCTACTATTAGCTATAAGTTATTATATACTTTAGGAGGAACTCTAGCTATATTATAATTACCTTTATCTTATCTAAAGTATATATTTAAGTTTACTATTAGTTAACTTAAGTAGTTATTATTCTAAGGGCGAAATATTATATCTTATAAAATTCTATTTTAGTCCTAATATTAAGGCCTAGTTATTATAAATATAAATACTTAAACTATATTACTATTATTTACTACTACTATTATATAGAATACTCTAAGTTTCTCTAGCTTATATTACTAACGGTTCTTTTCTATAAAATCCTTAAGTATAAATAGGATTTTTATATATACCTAAGCTTTCTTAAATACTTTATATAGTAATCTATTTATCTCTAACTTATATTCTAATATTTTAAGTTATAAATCCTAGTTTATAAGGCTAAAGATTTATTTATAAATTATATTAGTAAATTAATACTTTTCTAGTATACTTAATATATTAGAGGCTATCTCTTCTACTTAATCTCTACCTCCTATTATCTTTAAGAGTTATTCTATATACTTAATATAAGCCTCTAGGCTCTTATTATAAATCTAATAAAGCGCCTTAATTTAGTCTACTATATTAATATTAAACCTAATATTTTAAGCCTCTCTAGGGAATTCTTCTTTAAGTAAGGTAATAACTATCTCTTTATCTTCCTTATTTCTATAATTAATTCCTTCTTTATTAAGGATCTTAGCTACCTTTAGTATATAACCTAACTAGTTAATAGCCCTCCCTTAAAGCCTTATATTAAACCTCTTAAGCTACGTAAGGATATTAAGGTCTTTAGAGAGCTCCTCTTCTAATATACGGAGCTACCTAATTATACTACTTATACTATTAAATAGCGTCTTTATTCCTAATAGCATTATTATATTAGTTAATATAGGTATTACTACCTCTAATCCTAATAATAATACTAGGCTAGCTATTTAAAATTCTAGTAACTTTATAGGAGCTATAACTTTTTATTTCTCTAGCTAGAGAAAGCGCTTTCTAAGTACTTTAAAAACTAATCAATAGACTTTACTATTAATATTAAGAACTATTTTTTTAAACTTATAATAAGTATATAAAATAATATAGGGATATATTTAATTATATAATCCCTTAATAGTTACTATTAATAGAGTGTTATCTCTAAATACTTCTCTAATAGGGGTAAATTAGGCTAAGAAGAGGGGTTCCGCTATATATATCTACGCTACTAAGTACTAAGAAAAGTAGATAGTAATTAGCTAATAATAGGAATAATTTATATAATAGTTAATTTAATATCTAGATAATAACTTCTTATAATTTAATAGTAGTAATAACTCCCTAATTTATAGGTATTTAAGGTATCTCTAAGTCTTTCTTAATTTTAAACGACTAGTAGATCGCCCCGTTTTAAGGTTTAAGAATAGTTTTTCTATATAATAAAATAGTGTAAATAATAATAATTTTTCTTTATATTACTAATATAGATAATTTAACTTAAGTATATAAATAGTTCTTTTAACTTATAAGAATAATACTAATATATCTATATAAAGTATATAAATAAAAGAGACGCGAAATATAACTATTATTAGTATATTAAATAGGTAGAAACTTCTATAATAATATAGTCTTCCTAGAGGGAAGAAGACTTACTTTAAATACTTAAAAGACTATAACTTATAAATTATATTATAGTTACTAGAAAAGGGGATTAGGTAATTAATATTAAATATACTATTCTAAAAGTAAACTCGTATACCTAGAAATAATAATAATTTATATTAATTAGACTTTAAATTTATATATATATGCTACTACGAATAATCTAAATGAATGTAATAGGTAATGCTACTAGCCAAGGCCTTATTACATAACTATAACGGGGACGCCAAGTAATTTCCTCCTCATCAGGGGCCTTTGACCCATCGTGCCCATGTACCCATCCATCGCCATCTTCTTATCCATCCCTTCAGGCATGGCCGCTGCTACGGCATACTCGAGGATACATTTCTCTACGCGACATGAGTGCGGAACGAATCATTATCGCCGATCACAAAGGTAATGGAACTATGCTAAGACACGCAACAACATGAGCTGATATGTTGTTGAAAGCTGTACTAGGCGTCGTAATCATCTCCGTGAATCCACCACGAAACGCCATAGCTAGCTAAGCGCGAGGTCTTGGCGAAAGACATAAAAGCTGAGTAGCTTTATTAGGCAGCTACTACGCATTCACGCTTACGCTCAGGCTTATATAGGGTACATGGAGTTGTGGCCCACCCTAGCAATAGAGTTTATATCTAGATTATAATGTCTAGGGTAAGAAGCAGACTTGTTGATCTGGTGGACCACATCAAGGTCGTGCTTGTCGATTCTACATAGAAACATGATCATGGATTTCAACGCTACGGAGAATTCACTGATAAGTATATCGGGCAACTTCGGTGGTCAACTCAACCTCAATTGAACGGCTTTAAATGCTAAATCGAACCTACTTCGCTTAATAAAGTGATCACTCTCGCTACATGAAAGGATACAAAGAATTATCCTATATGCTCTAGACGTAAGTCTACGCTCATCTCGCAAAATATTCAATTCTTGTCTGGATATACAGCAGGATGTTGCACATGCATTCAGTATATAGATAAGTCTTAGTAGCATCGACTTGTATACCCGTTATTGGTTGAAAGAGATGGCGTTTGTTAGGTCATTGTATGCGTGGTGGTAATTGCAGTATGTTGTCCTGAGCCTGTGTAGCACCCAAGTATAAATGCCCTGCATTTGTAGATTTTAGTAGATTATGGGACAACATAGGCATCGGGACGGTTCTACGCGTGATTGGACTACACCACCAATATATCATAATGGTAAGACTTCGTTTGGGACAAAAAGTAAAACCGCTATGGGTTACTTGCGCGCCATTAGAGCCACCGCTTCTTTTTGAGGTATTGTGTATGGTGTTAGCATCGACCACTTCGGCCGTACCCATCAGTGTCTCGGGTACCTGCATCTGCCAGACAAAGGGTAATGTCGCATCGCTGCGGCTTACTTTCATGAGCAAACGCAAACAATTTGTGTGCTCTTCCTTTTTTGATGCTGTGTGAACTACCTTTTTGTATGGTCTTCGTGTCCAGCCACGGTTGATAGCTCCTAATGTCGACCTCAACGCCTACTACCACCGCGGAGAGAAGACGCAACGTCTTCTTGGCAGCACGTACGATCTTCAGTGGACAAAAAGCCTTCATCCGCGATAGGAATGCCGTGGAAAAACTCATCTCACGGCACGAATGGTCTTTTCGCAACGAAGTGCTCCACCTTGGGAAACAGTCAGTCATTGACATCACTTTGAGTCTGCTCAGGAAGCAGGTCTTCGAGTCGGAAGCGAAGGCGAAAATCGTATTTCCAGAGTTGTTCCAAGTTTCTGCTGCCAGGAGCTTACAGCATGATATCTCGGAAATAAATGCGGCTCGATCAGAAGCCAAAGCGCAAGAAGAAGTTTCACGATCTGAGGATGCCCTGTATGAACTTGATGGCGTAGACGAAGAAGAGGAGTATCTTGAAGGTATCTTCTCTCTGCTTTCAATGCTGCGAGCCGTTGCTGATATGCGTACATATAGAAACTCCTCGTATAGAACGTACTCTAACGACTACAGAGTCCTCGCCATCAACTCTCTTCCCAGCCTACTTATCGTATGCAGTTCAACACAAGCTGCTCAATGCTGTGCAAAAGCTCTTGGAAGAATGCTGCTATGACTTCACCAGAAGATGGATCCCGGGCCTCTTAACGAAGCGTGAGTGGGACTGTGCAGAAGCCGTAGAAATAACTCGGTGGTCTGAAGTCCTACCATCAAAATTCTTTGATCTAGACACCGATGCAACAAGTCTCGAATCACGAAGCAAACTTTTCGAGGCCTTAAAAGCAATAAGCCCGTTACGAAATGCAGCTGTTCATCGTCAACGCACCAGCGGCAGGGGTATCGAGCAGATGTTGGACAATGCACTTTACCTTGTACAAGTCTTGCAGGACGGCTCTCGAACGTCTAAGATGGAGGCTATATCTGAGAACTTCCGAGCGAGAAGAAAGGATATGGAGATTCATAAGATCAATCTTGAGAATCAGTTGGATCAACAACTTCAAGATATCCAGGAGCAGAGAGCAGCTCTGGACAGAAAGGCACAGGAAGCAAAGGAGAATATGGTTATGCAGGACATTGAGAACACCAAGTCCATAAGCTCACATTTTGAGAGATCTATTGCCAATTTGACAATTGACCATGGCGAAGTCGAGCCCATCGATGGAGAATGCCACGAAATCGAGCAAGATGCTTGCGACAATGACATGGATCCTAGCAACGATGTCGAGCCATTACAGGCGAACCGCCTCGAAGCTGAGCTTGGTGTTGTCGACCACGAAGAGACTGCTGACGGCTATATTGAGTACACAAACGGGAGATCTGATGAAATTGAACCTGACGCTACCGAGCAAGTTGAGGAGTTTGGCGACGACTTTCATCCAATGCAACATGAAGCCGAACCGGATCTCTCTGAGCCTTCAAGAGATGCTGACGGCGGTAGCGAGCCCATGATCAATGAGACTGAGCGTGGTGCTCTCAACAACGATGATAGTGGTGGTAATGGAGGACATGAAGAAATAGACCAAGATGCTCTCAGACATGGCAACCACACGGGCAGTGATATCGAAGACATGAATCTAGAAGACCATGAAACTGAAAATCGTGTCTCTTGGTAGCGACGTTGACTCCATGAGTTCGGACTACAACCATGTTGAGCATAGTGCAATAAGACTTCAATTAAAAAAGTAGAGCAGAGTTGGAATCTGTAACGGCGTGCCAGATCTGGAAGATAATGAGGCGAATGCTGAAGACATTGCCAATCAAAGCAATGAGTCTAAAGATAGTGGTGAGTAGCAAGACCTAATCAAAGCCTTTGCCAAGAACAAACCTTCGTTCCATTGAGTGTACTATTGCGTCCACGAAGGAATCATAGTGCCTGGATATATAGCTGTCAGGTGGAAGCTGCAATTATGTGCAAGAGAATTCCAAATTCCCTCGTAGAATTCTATAGACGTCACGACTAGACTTGTACACACATTAGCCAGGTGACTCTCTTTTCAGAACATGATCAAGTCAACCATCGTAACCAGTCAAGAACGAAGAGCGATACGTACCTTCCACAACCAATTCGCCGTAAAAGGTCTACAAGGTAATACAAGCCCCCGGCGTAGTAGTAGGTAGAATGTCTTTGCATGAGAACCCGGGTAGACGTCAGTCAGCCAAACCATTCGTGCGAACGAATGATGTTGGAATGCCATAGTGTAACGAGTTTAGAAGGCGGTCATAATAGCACTGGCGTAGCCTGCGGGTCTGTAGCGGGCAAGACTAAATGGACAAGGCTCACGTGACCTCCCCATGCATCCAAACATTGTAGGACTGTTACTGTTATAGGCAAGACGCGTTGCGTCAAAAACGCAAAAAGAAGATGATCGCTGCAAGGCTCGAACTTGCGACCTTCTGCGTGTAAAGCAGACATAATAACCACTATACTAAACGCTAGTCCCGAAAATTAGCATTGCAGATATTCCACCCTGCTAGGGAGATTGTTGAAGAACGCACACCAAGCAAGGCATCTGATTCGCCAAGGTTTGATCTTTGACATTATTCCATAATATTAATCTGTTATCAACGAAACACTACCAGCCCAGCTTGGTTCGTTTTTGTACCTAGTCTTCAGTACAACTTATTATTCTATGATATACTAATTCATTGCTCAATACTAACTGCCGCTACATAGTCAAAGCTCAACGCCACGAGCCGGGTATCTTGATGCTAGAATAATGACGCCAACCGCAAGGTCCAAGCTACATGCTCAGTGTGAGTATCGTCATTGAGCTCGTTGAGCAACTCCTGAAAGCCACAACCATATACAACACCACGCTCGACCAAATCCTCATAGATACCACTTTTTACAACCCCACTCACAGCACCCAACTCAACGGGTCAATCGTCTTCTTAGCAGCTCTCTTGTCCCTTCGCCCAGGTCTCAGAGCGTCGCCCTTCGTCTTCACCGGCGCGTCATCGGCAAAGCTATTGCCATTGCCGGGTTTGATCGATTTGTAGGCCCTGGCGAAGGTCTTGAAGGGGGTATTGTCATCCCTCCACCATTCACCAGGACGCTCCCCTTCTCCATTCCTGTGGACAGCTGAACTCTGATATGCATCACGAGAAGGCAACGCCGTCATTCTGGAAACATGATCTTCTACTTTGTCTTTCTTGAATTTTCTGGTCTTTGGGGCCGAGAGGGCATGGAAGACTGACTCGAGATCAGCCACCGTGACTGCCATCGACGCACCACGATGAAGCCCTGCCCGCGAATGAATCTGATTGTAGATCAGACGCCTCGCTTCCTCAAGCTCAACCATGTTCGCAATATCCTTCATCAGCTGCAAGTGCCTTGGCCTGATCTTGTCGTAATAACGGGACTCCAAGACATTGTGGGCGCCAATGCCCCAAGTCTCCCGAATACTTCTACCATTCTTCATTGCATCGGGGTCCCTGCTTGCTTCACTGTCAAACGCTGTATGAGTCTCGGAAGGCTCCATTGAGGCATGCCAGCGTGCTCCTGCGTCAATAGGTTCACCTAAACTCTGTCTAAGTTTCTGGGTGCTAGCAATAGGACTATGCGTGTTGGTCTCCATCCACGGCAGAGATCTCGATGCCTTTCGAATACTACTCATGGGTGGAGTCGTTGGAATTTCTTCAGAAATCTTGATCTTGTGGTCCTCTCCATCATCAAGCGTAAGGTCAATAGTTTCACGTCTTTCGGACGACTTTCGAGCGCGCATGCCAGATTTTTCGGACACTAACGAATGCTCCTGAAAGACACCCTGAGGATTTCTCCATGGTTGAGATCCAAAGTCTACGTCATTGATGCGTCTCTTGCTTGGTATACTAGATCTGGTGTCCGACAGTAAGAGGACATCGTCAAGGTTCTGAGGGGTTACTAGACCAGTACAATACAGAGGCCTTTTGATCTCCGTCTTATAAAAGTCTTCGTATGACACAGCATCATCGGCGTCTTCGGCGCATTGGCGTAGATGTTCCGCATACTCAACCTTGTGCCTGATGATGAAATCATCCCATAGAAACTGATGTAACATTCGATCGAGTCCCACGAGGGTTTTAATTTTCCTGCAGACGGCACCAAAATGTTTGACATCTCCCGTGTAAACCGGGTAAGCTGCTTTGAAGCGATCAAAAATATGCGGAGGTGTCGAAGGCGATTTAGGCCCTTTGTGCTTTGCTGTGGATCCAAATTCCACCGCACTCGCCTTGGTATACGCGTCTAGCTGTGGTTCTTCTGACAAAATACTCTGCTCCGCTGGAGACGTAAACGACTGCATTTCCACAGCAAGATTCGGAGCAGAGACCGATATAGCTGTCCAAGGACTAGGCTGATCCTTGAGTCCAGCTTGACTCGATGGGATAGACATAGCAATAGCTAGGCTCTCGGATTTCTGACCCTCTTGCAAAGTAGCTCTCAAAGAATCTGAAACCACTTGAGTTGGGTTGACGGTTTGAGGTCTGGGCTGGGTCACTGTTGTAGCCTGATGCGCGACAGGTGTTGATGTATTCCGAGACTCTGGAATACTTTTCGAATGGTCTGCAAGGGGAAGCTCTTGAAGTACAAAACTCGACTGAACCTCAGGATCATCTAAGCCAGACCTGTGCCCGGGAATGTCAACGAATTTGCCTTTTACACGTGACTCCGCCTTAGCTTTCACCAACTTGGGGGTACCGAGGCTTCCTGTGCCATTCATGAGGTCATCAAGCTGTTTGTTCACGGCTTCACCATGTTGTGCGCCAGGTGTACCATCATGAGTTTCTGTTTTCGTGACATGATCAGAAGTCAGGTATAGTCTAGTAGAGCTGCTGTCAGAATTCATCAACTCTTCGTTATCTGGGCGTTGTGAAGCTTCTTTGGCCATGATTTCTTTGCTCTGTGCGCTTGGCCTCGCCTCGTGGGCTCCAAATATCATAACCTGATCAGTCATTTCGTCAGTTCTAGCAAGGAGGCTGGCTTTGACATCAGTGGCGTTCACAGCTTGAGTGGTATCATCAAACTCGAGACTCCTTAGATGATTGTATCCCGAATCGAGCCCAGCAATGTTGTCTGCAACGTTCAGAGACCGATTGAAAGGGGTAGTATTCTGGGTATCGTTGTTGTTAGATTTATGATCCAGAGTGGCATATGATGGTGCCTTAACCATATCTGTGAATCTATCTTCCTCATCCGATTTGCTCACAGGCTCGCCCGACTTCTTACAATTTAAGGCTGGATGAGCGTCTTCCACCTTCAAGCCGGACGTGAGTTTATTGAGATCATTCAATATCTGGCTGTTACTTTGCGTTAGTGTCTCGCCGACTAGGGTACCCTGAATGGAGTTGTTTGACTTCGATCGAGTCGCCAGCTCGGCATCACTAGGAACAGGTGGTTCCGTTTGATTGCGCTGGTGGGGTGCGGAATCCTTCGGATTAATTATATCCTTCTTTGTTGTCCCATCAACCGGAAAGCTGGGAGCTCGAGCTTTATTGTCTACCAAGGTCTGTCTTCCAGCTGCAACTTGTTCTTCTGGATTTATGAGCACGTCTCCACACTCAGGGGGCTCAACTCTAGAAACTGCACTGGATGTTAAGTTATTTTTCTGAGGCTTGTCAGCCTCACTACACTGGCGAGAGGTTATGAAGTCATGCCGATAACGGCGAGCTGCATCAAGGGGATCTGGCAAGTCCTCAATTTTCTCTGGGATGGGAAAGGTCCGCGATTTTTTGAAATGCTTCCTTCGTTTGGCAACATTGTTTGATAGGAGGTCGAGACCGGAGGCTTTGCGCTTTATGTCAGGATCGATATGGGCTGTATCGTTGTCGTGGATGCCTTGCGTATGACCCTCGGATCGGGATCCTTCCTCGCCCGATGTCGCTGCTGGCGGCTTCCTTGTGGTGTCTGACTCGTTGCTAGTGTTCAACCCACCATTCAATACTTCAGTCTGGTGACTTTCGCTATTGTTACTGGGCTCCACAATATGGCTCCGGCTGTCATCGATTGCATTCATTGTCTCCGAAGCTTCATTGACACCTTCGATATTCGTATTCTCCTTTGTACTGTTGATGACGGTCTCAGAGCTTGAGACTTCCACAATGGAAGGGGTTGACTGGGTGACATGATCGACGTCTTCTGAAAAGTTACCGTTGCCTAGAAATCGTGGACTATTGGATTTCGGAAACGAAAGCTGCCGCTGGAGTCTTGGTGGGGAAGTGTTCTGTATTTGGCACTTGACGTAAGGTGTCTGCTTGACTTGTGTAAATGGCTCCATGTCTTGGGATGCTGTCGAAGGAATTGGGTGATGCGTAAATTTTCTCGCAAGCGTGGCCTTATCAATCAACGAAAACGGCGCTGCTACCTCTAGATCAGACTCTGGCGAAGGAGGAATGGAATATAGATTAGAGGAAGATCCATAACGGTGTCTGCCATTGGGCATTTCGATGCTCGGATGAGCCCGTGGCAGCTGCAGTGGAGATGGTTCCAGAGGAATTGACGCTTGGTGGGAGCTCAATACCCGGTCCTGGAGTAGATCGCCATTTATCGGAGGTCTCTCGACAGTTCCTTTAGGAGACCCTCGAAGATAATTGCTGTGCCGTGGCTTGAGTTCACTATCAGCTCGAACCTCTCCTTCAGATTCATCTCTATCGACACATTGAGGATAGCCAGTAATTGGAATCCCGATAGAGACAGGTGCCGAGGCGAGGAATGGTGATGATTTAGTTGTTCCGCTTCCTGGCAGGTGTTGACTTTCCTGTCTAGCTTGATTTGAGACAATACTAGGAGATATGGCACGTGGAGATATTTCCGCTGAGTTCCGCAACGATTTCAGCACTGGTAGAAGGGTTGGCCGTGTTGACTGGGTCGGACAGGAAGATGAGGCATTTGAAGACCTGCGGATATGCGCATTAGGCTTTGATTGCGTATCTGTATTCTCCGCGCTGCTATCCGGTGGAAGTTGATCTCGAGGAGGTGACGGTGGCCATTCACTATCAGAGACTGGACCGTCGGAGTCTGATTCTGGGGAACTGGACTTCTCACTCCTGGACTTCTCACTCTGGAGCGAGGACACTCTGCGATGTCCTTGCAATTCCTTAGGAGTAGGGATAGGCTTCTGTTCTTTAAGGACTGCAACCCGCCTTCGCGCTTGGAGGTCGGCTCTCTTGTTCAAGCTGTCCAGTATAGATATTGGCAAATTTGCGACAGGTCCTCGTTTACCAGGGTCCGCTGGTAGCCAAGCTATAGACATCAGTGATAGAATAACGAGGTAGATATGTACGCCTACTCACAATCTACACTACTCAGTAGCTTTTCCTGATCCTTCGTGATCTTCACCTCTCTGCTGCTGATTCTTTTTCGAATGCCTCTTATCGCATCGCGCTTGTCTTGCACTGGCTGATTAATTGAAATTGCAATTTCGAACGCAGGGCCCCCAACCGTGTTCTCCATTGACGCTGGTATTGTAGCCGAACCAGGTGACCGTACGGAATCATCAACGATCTTGATGGCAGCGGTTTGGGGAGGACGCATAGAATCTACGTGAGCAAGATGGGTGCCAGTCTCGGAATTTGGGGTCAAACCACTTGCTAACCAGGACCTCGGATGTTCTTTGGAGGGAACACGGGCAGTTGGTAGTAGCTTTTTTGATCGTTCCAGCAGGCCAAGGAGGGCTTCGCCTTCAGTGATCGTTCGTCCCGTCTCATTCAGAGAAGCTTTAGCATGCGTCTGCGGTATGTACAAGGGGCGTTTTGATGGAATCGCAGCGGAGCCACCACCTGGGCCTTTGACCTCTGGGCTACTGTCGGCAGGCCTTTTCGCCATAGGTGCTTGAGTCGCAAACAAGTGTTCAGTGTGCTGGGGCGAGTTCTCCTGTGATCCACTGGTCTCTTGTTGAGAGATCACGATGTTGTTGGAGTACGGTTGCTTTGACGGATTTTGCCTTCTTGCAGATTCATGTGCACGGAAATGTATTAGCTTCTGTATGAGCTCCTTGATCCTTAGGCCCTCTTCAATACCCCGTGGTATTCCATATGCACCGGCACCATTAGCACCCAAAAATTTCAACTCTGTCACAAAAAGCGTTATCCTCTTTTGCCTTGAGCCAAGGTGTGTGGCGACGATCTCAAAATCGAGCAATTGAATGAAACCTCCAACGGTACCGTCAGTGAGCCTCTTCCCAGTCTTCTCCCTATACCGTTCCATGGCGTCCTTGGATATGGTGGCATCAATACGGCTCACGCTGTCCGACAGGCATGCTTGCAAAGGTTCCTGATTTGGCACGAGCTGGATCATCGTTTCGTCAGCATAAGGCGAGATACAGAGATTCCGAGACCCCTTCCTACCTTGATGATCTGAACGACTGGCTTCTTGGCAGATCTGATCCTCAGGTTGCTGCCATCATCATCAAAAGTAGTATGCCCAACCTTCCCAGCCAACTGGGATCTATTCCTATCGCTCTTGGCCCGCCATGCCAGCACCTCGCCGAGCTCCTGCTCCACGGTCGGCCCAAGCCACTCACACAAAAGATCCATCTCTTCGCTGGTCTAAGGGCATTCGTTCAAGTCGCATGGTCCAGGGTCAGAGGAGTCAGGCAGACTCCGCATTGGATGTAAGCTCCGCTTGCTTCGAATACAGGGCGTGTTCGAGGATGGGATAATTAAGATAGCTTCACGATAAGCCAGTGTGCAGTGATCTTTCTATCTGTTGAAGCTCCCCCTGTGCATAAATGAAGGTAGTGAGCAGTGTGAATGATGCGTATTCTGGAGAGCAAACTCCATGTATGTGAGTGAATGCTCCATTTGTGAGCTAGAGTACGGACTTTGAGCTAGGCCGGATTAGAACTAGTTCGAGGACGAGGGTAAATGCCAAGTCTTTTGCAACCAAAGTATTCTATATTCTATTCTATACTACAACACAGGACTTCTAACTACCAAGATGGTCACTCTGCCTCATTGCTGAGGAGCTGACAATCAACCAACCTCTGCAACAGATATGAAGGGCAAAGACCCGCCCCCCTCAATCACGACTCGCGAAAGGTCTGCGGAACCACCTCCTGGGACCCCCGCAGGTTCCCTTGCTTCGCTGGGACGACAGCCTGAAGGACACAATAGCTTATGAATTCCCCCCTGATGATGCAGAAGTGCTCTTGACAATGAGACGCTCGGGGGACTGTACGAAGCATGAATTCAAAGTCGTTCAAGGACACCTACAGTCCATCTACCTCCACTTCCTTTCTCCCCCAACTTCGCAATTCGCGTCGTGGCTCGATCGTCTCTCTTGCCAGCACCACACAAGTCGACAAGGAGACGCTTTCACAGGCACTGGACCAGATCCACAGCACCGCTAGCCAAAGTGATACCCTCACCACCTTCAATGAGTTTACATCTCCACCATCCTCCTCGTTGGGGCCGGATGCAAAAGGTATAGCGAGCGATCTCCACGGGGGACTCAGTGGCTTATACACAAGAATCCGAGCATCGGTGGGAAATGTGAAGGACTTGGTCAGCCTGGGAGTCGACGATGCTGTGGGGGAGCCTGCATCTGTAGCAAGCCCAATGGTCTCTACTCACAGCCCTGCACCATCAACCAACAGCGGCTCTGGACCTACTCGAGTGGCTAATTTTTCCACCGCTCACATATCGCGTGGGTCCCTTCCTGGGTCAGAGCAACATTCTCCTGTTGCGCCCAAGTTCAACGATCCATTCCCAAGCTCGCATGGTGGAACGTCGAAACCCTTGAAGACTTTCCTGGGTAGCAGCCATGCATCATCTAAGTCTGGATCTGGGTCTAATGAAGCAATCCAGAAGGCCCCTGCGACTTTGACGCAAGCTGGAAAACCTACAGTCGTTAGCCCGGCACTAGCCGAGGTCAACATCAGAGCAGTAAAACAGCTTAGCCCATCAGACCAGTACTCATCGGACACAAGGAGCATTACTTCAGCTACCTTTGAGAGCGACAAGCGATATGCACCAGCGCAGAAGTCTCAAAGCGAGTCCCATATAGCAGGAGAGACCAAGAGCTCCGTGGCCGAGCCACGTACATACAGAAAGCCTGGCGCCATAATTCTGAGCCACCAAGTCATTGAACCACTCAGAGCAGGAGCCGAAGCTGACCCAGTATTACGTAATTATGTGCCTGATGGCAGGGAACCGGAGATGCTGTATAGTAAGAATGTCGAAGCTATCGTACAACCGTTCCTCGACATCGATAATGGAGAGAAGGATGAAAATGCGATTACCTCCTCCTCCGACGGTGATGAAGACAACGGACGACCACCTAAGATAATTGCAACCAGCGGCAACAATGAGGACGATGTCTTCCAGACTACGACCAAACACGAGGGCAATGATGCCGCCAGTGAGATTGTTGGGAGCGGAAGCTATCAGCATCTTGAGTTGCCCTTGCGAAAAGTTACAGCACCACCACTGACAACGACCTCCCTTTCATTCAACTCGAACTTATCCACAGCATCATCATCAGAGACCAATTTTGGCAGGAGCATCAGCCCTCCACCTCATAGATCATCGCTACTGGCGCCTACTGAAGAGAACGGCATGCCTCGCAGAGAGAGCGGTCCTGCTAGATCCATAGGCTCCGACGGTGGGCTGCATCGTCATCCGAATACCGTCAATGTGAACTCTCGGGTTAAGAACAAAATATTGGACAAGGAGTATTGGATGAAAGACGAGAACGCGAGAGATTGCTTTTATTGTGGCGATGCTTTTTCAACCTTTAGGCGAAAGCATCATTGTAGTAAGCCGACTTTCGTCCTGTATCACTGGATACTTCCGTGCCACTTTATTGACACATGATCCAGGGACATGCGGCCAGATCTTCGACTCTAAATGTACGTCGTTGATAGCTGGTGAACACTTTGGCGTTTCGGGATCTTTACGTGTATGCAAGCCTTGCGAGGGAATTATCAATGGAGAAGATGATTCCTCAGAATTCTCAGATGATGGCACCCTCTCGGTACGCGGTGTAAGGCCAAGACATGGTTCAACAGGAGCCAGCGATATCTTTGCAAGTCCATTCTCTACTTCAAGCCCCACGAATCCTAAAGGTCTCCCTCAGAATTTGAAGTATCCCAACCTCAAAGTTCCTACAATGTCGATACCAGCAACCCGAAAAGCAGGCGGTGAGTCAAAGAGGAAGCCCACAGTCCTGGAGATTGGTGCGGAGCGAAATCTTGCGCGACCTTCTTCTTCTCGATCCCTGAAATCAACGCTCGCAAATAAGTCGTATCATCCTGCCCATAGACGCCAATACTCTCACCATCTATTTCAGCGCGGGTTTAAACCGGTCACTGAAGACAACGCCCCGTTTCATCAGCTTCCTCCAGAAGATAAGAAACTGTCTCGGCAGCTTCCTGTCTTTCATGATGACAATATCATCGATCCAGATCTTGCTCCATACCTATCGGACGAAGGGTCAAGTGAAGATGAGCCGATGAGCATCATGGCTGCTCTCAATGGAGCTGAACTATCCCGAAGCCACGACAATGACAACCATGCTTTGGGTGGACTTCTCGCATCATCTAGGAAAGCGAGGTCCAGAGCTGGTGATAAGGGTATCAGCGGAGTAGCCTTTGCGAATCGGGATGGAGACACAGACAGTCTGAGTAGTTTGAAGACAATTAACGCTTCTCGACCTACGAAGCGGCGGAACCTCAGCGTAACGGGCAATATGCACTTACGACCGTCACCCAGAAGTTACCGGGCGAGCCCAGGAATTCCGAATTCTAGTACAAATCTATATGAAAGCATAAGTAGCTCTGCGCTCGCACAGGATATCTCATCGGCAAGTCCAGCCATTGGAACTCGAATGATTCGGAGTTCGTCGATGAGAGGGGCAGCTGCACCTGCGGTGGAATTGAATAATGCAAGCTTGCACCATGTTCGGAAATTACTCCATCAGCTGTTGGGGGACTACAAGGTGCCAAACATCAAGAGCTGGGAGAAAGCCCTTATTCCCATTTTGCTCAGAGCCACCGATGATGTCAACCCTAATGTGTATAACGGTGATGACATTGACATTCGGCATTATGTAAAGATCAAGAGGATACCCGGAGGCCGCCCTGGGGACACTTCGTATGTTTCGGGCCTGGTATTCACAAAGAATCTTGCTTTAAAATGCATGCCTAGGAGTATATCTAACCCTAATATCTTGATCCTGACATTCCCACTCGAATATTCTCGCCATCAATTGCATTTCATGAGCCTTGAGCCCGTAATAAGACAAGAACGCGAATTTTTGCAGAATTTAGTCAACAGGATTGCTGCTATACAGCCTCAGCTGCTACTTGTGGAGCGGAATGTCTCTGGATTGGCTCTCGAGTTCCTGGTACAGGCCAATATTGCCACAGCATACAACGTGAAGGCTTCTGTCCTTGAGGCAGTCGCGCGTTGTTGCCAGACTCGGATCATATCATCAATCGACAAATTGGCAGTCAGACCTGTCCAAGCGGGGAACTGTGACATCTTTTATCTCAAGACGTACGTTGATGGGGGCAGAAAAAAGACCTATACGTTTCTGGACGGTTGCGCGAAGGAGCTTGGCTGCACCATAGTACTCCGAGGGGACAATGGTGCAACATTATCCAAGATGAAGCTTATAACCGAGTTTATGGTCTATGTTGTCTACAATCTCAAATTGGAGACCAGCCTTATGAGAGATGAATTTGCGTTGATACCAGCAACCACGGAACCTGGAACGCTCGCCCCAGGGCAACACAACCCACCAAGGTTTCCAAATAACATCTCCGACCTGTCAAGATATAATAGAAAGAATTCTACCCTCGCTCTTCAAGGTTCAGATGACGCTGTGAACCAACTCAGTACGAAGCCAACAAACACCGATTCGCAACAACGCCGAAAGGGGAAGACTCAAGGTGGTGAAATGATAGAGCCTAGCTTGTCGAACGAAGACTCCGTACCGGATGACATCCCCATGCCGACCTTTTACGGTGATTTGGTCGAGGAGCACCAAACGAAAATCCTCTCAGCTTCGCCTTTCGTCAGATTCGTGCAGCCCTACCTCCTAATGCGTGCGAGAGAACAGGAACGGCGTCTGGCATATTTGAGGCGCTTGCGAGACCAGGACAAGGATGTAGAGCCAAAGTCGGATGACTCATCCAAGAACGAAAAGTTCGATCTCATCACGCCCGCAATGGTTCATGAAGGAGTGAATACGGCGTCGAGAAAAATTCGGGAGGTAATTCATGCTGTTCATGACGCCGAGTACGATAGGGCACTTCACCATTATCAAACCCAAACGAAGCAGTGGGAGACTTATATTTCTGGTAGTATCGACCTATTGGATCCACATGCACATCAAAATATCGCCGTCTTATACAGTCTGGTCTGTACAGTGACTACAGTGCCATGCTCCGGCCCGGATATCCTAGCGTTTGAATTCTACAATGAGGTTGAGACAAACACAGATTTTGAGGCCGACTGTACCCTAGGGCAGTACGTTGAAGACCTCTGTCTTGGTGCACCCACGGTATGTACGGCGAATGGCTGCGAACGGAAAATGTTTGAACATCATCGTCAGTATGTGCATGGAGAAGCCCAATTAAGTGTATTTGTTGAACGTTATCCCTGCAAGCTTCGAGGACTGCAAGATACAATATTGATGTGGAGTACTTGCCGTATATGTGGCAAGGAGACCCAGGTGTTGCCGATGTCCGAAAATACTTGGAGATATTCCTTTGGGAAATATTTGGAGCTTTCTTTTTGGAGTAGTGAGCTACACGCGCGAGCCGATGTATGTCCTCACGATCTCCATCGCGATCATCTTCGGTACTTTGGATTGAAGGACGTTGCGCTTCGAGTACATTACGATCCGATCACCCTCCTCGAAATCATCGTACCAAGACCTAGAATCACATGGAAAGTAGACAATGATCTGCGTTTCAAGAATGATCTCTTCGCCAAGATCGAGAAACGCCTCAATAATTACATGTTGTCTGTAAAGGCTCGGATCAAGAGCATCAACACAGAAAGCGTGCTACCAGAGAAGGTAGAGAGCTGTGAACAGGAGGTCGAAAAGCTCTTAACACGCGCCTCTGAAGAGCATGTCGCTCTGATCCAGAAGCTTCAGGACAAGTACATGGACTCGAAGCATTATGAGATCATCCCTCTGAATCGTGCGATCCGAGCTGTACAAGAAAAGGTGGCCGAGTGGGACAGTGCATTCGCGGACTTCGATCACAGTTTCTTTCCCTCTGAGAAAGATATACGGAGGCTAGCGACCCTTCAACTTAAGAAAATATTCCTGGATCGTGATGAATCTGTCACTTCGTCAACAATCATAGAGGATGGATCAGCCACAGTAATACCCGGAGCGGCGCTAAATGAAAAGCTGTTGATCGATGACACTCCTGCCCTGAGCCCACAGACTCGACGAATGTCTCCTGAAAAAGCAAAGGACATGTTGGCCGCTGTAGTCGAGAAACATGTGTCTACGGACGGCCAGCCTGACCAGTATGTAGGCCCTCCAGATACTGCTGTACCCATGCTTGAGCTTGCGCCTGCCAAAACTTCCTATGAAAAGCTTGACACAGACGAATTGCGTCACTTAGATCTCGCATTACGGTCACACACTACAGGGAGACATGAAGATACCGGTAATCTGGAAAAGGTCACCGTCGAACAGCTCATCAAACCTGTAAGAGACGAGGACCAAGACCCTCAAGAAAAACTCGGAAATTCGGAAAATGCAGTTGGTGAAAGTGACGCAGTCGTTCCTGAGGTAGATCAACAGCCTATAAGGGCAGCTGTCATGGCTCAGACATCTGGGATCCCGCGACCGGTGGATGCCACCCAGAGGATGATCAGAACCAATGTGGCGCCAAAGTTGTCCCGTACCCAGTCACAGCCTGCTCATCTTCGCAATGATCATTCCACAAGCAGTGGCAGCCAGTCTTCGTCGTCCATCCTTCAACCGATCTATACGGATAATCCGTCAACTGAGTCCGAGGAGACTTCAGGGCCAGGAGATGCCATCGCGAACAAACCAGGGGATAGGAAGATCCCTGATCGACTTGGGCTTACCACACTCAAGCCCACTGGGGTTTCGATGATTCCACGGTCCGTTGCGGGTCGAAGGCAAGATTCGAAAGTCTCGAATCTTGCCAAACACTTTGAGCAACTGAGTCGTGAATTCGAGAAAGAGCGCATCCGCGAGCGACGACAGCGTGCAGCCAAGAGCCGACAAGCAAGAGCATACCCAATAACGACGTCGAAACCTATAGTCCAGATATACCGTAGTGTTCACGAGGCTGTTGAGGAAAAGGAACCGTCAGATGAAGATTTTCGCGTCTCTGAACCCTTGGACGAGCACGTAGATTCGTTGGACACGACCGACCATATGACAGACAGTACAGCCAGCAAGATTCCTGACGAAGACATTTCTCAAGCACATGCGGAAGACGACACAGCGGAAAACACAGGGACTGACGAGAACAATCCACATGAAAGCACCAATGAATCGGATTTCGAAGGCGAAGGTCACCGCAGTGACGTAGAGCGCTCCATTCTAGAGGATTTCCAATGCCCGGGAGAAGCCAACGAACATCATGCGCTCTCACCTGAAGAGGCGCAACTAGATATCAAGTTGGACCTGCCAAAACATGAGAAGACCTCTCTCATGAAGATGCTGACAAACTTTTGGGCCGAGAGGTCTGCGAGTGGCTGGCAGCCGTTGGAGTACCCCTTGAATGCAACAGATCACATCTTCGCGGATTCCGACATCATTGTCCGGGAGGATGAGCCCAGCTCACTCATTGCGTTTGCCTTGGGCTCCGAAGATTATCGAGCGAAACTACGCAGCATCATAAGCTCTGACAATACCCCTAACGGCGCCAAATGCCAACCGTTCCCCCAGAATCTTGGATCAGATCCTGACAATGCCGAAGCTGAACAGTCTCTACTGAGGCCAACGGGCAAGCATCTTAAATACCAATTCGCTGAAGGTTCTGCGAAGATGCTCTGCAAAGTCTTCTATGCTGAACAATTCGATGCACTGCGCATCAAATGTGGCGTGTCCGACCGGATCGTCGAATCTCTTTCACGCTGCATGAAATGGGATAGCAAGGGCGGGAAGACCAAATCTGTCTTCCTCAAAACACTCGATGACCGCTTCGTGCTCAAGTCTCTCTCGCAAATCGAGGCCCAAGCCTTCTTGCGTTTTGCGCCCGACTATTTCCACGTGATGTATAAATATTTCTACAAGGATCTACCGTCCGTCATCGCGAAGATGCTAGGCTTCTTCCAGATCACCATCAAAAACCCCGTCACAGGCGTCGACTTCAACTGGTCCCTGCTCGTGATGGAGAACCTCTTCTACGACCGCTCGCCCACCCGCACCTTCGACCTCAAAGGCTCCATGCGCAACCGACGCATCCAATCCACCGGCGAACAGAATGAGGTCCTCCTCGACGAAAACATGGTCGACTTCATCTACGAAACCCCGCTCTTCTCGCGTGAACACAGCAAGCGCCTCCTCAGCCTCTGCGTCTTCAACGACACCTTCTTCCTCGCCAAGCAGAACGTCATGGACTACTCCCTCATGATCGCCATTGACGAGAACCGCAAGGAGCTGGTCGTGGGTATCATCGATTGCATCCGGACGTATACGTGGGACAAGAAGCTGGAGACGTGGATCAAGGACCGGGGAAAGAATAGGCCGACGGTCACGAGCCCGAAGGAATATAAGTCGCGATTCAGGGAGGCGATGAGTCGGTACGTGCTGCAGGCGCCTAACTGTTGGCATCAGTTCAAGGGACGTGGGGGCGAGGATAGGAGGTTGAGGATGGACGAACAGGGTGACGAGTAGGGGGTCCCGAATGGTCTCTGCTTTTTTTTTCTCTTGACTTTAAGCGGTGCATTGCGTGGAGCGTTTAAGCGTCATGACGATACGGAGGCATTCGGGACTATAGGTTGCATTAGCGATGGCATCGTTTGGGGCGGGTATCATAGGTTGCTGGAATGGCTCATCATGGAATCGGGAACTCCTTACGGATGAGATTTGAAGACTGTTCGGGACCTATGCGGACATCTGTTGTATTTTGTAAATTGGCCTTCTTAGCGGGGCAGCGGATATGAGTCTGGATGTCAGACAATCTTCGCTGTCATCATGAAGATTGGTGAAAGATCAATGGTGTTGAGGTATGAGATCCATAGAACTGGTAGAGCGACCCATTAAAACGTTTCAAGACCCGTATGTTTACAACACAAACGATCGCTCTTCCAGAAAGGAAGCTATCGTGACTTGTCTTCATTCGCCGAATAGAATATCTCATATCCGTACCAGACTGCATGCTTACACAACACCCTCCAGAGCCCATCAACATAAATCCCATCAGCTCCCTACATCTCCTCCCAGCATCAACAAACATCCCTCTCGGAACTATCGGCTCAGAATAGAAAGCCCCTTATCCTTCCTCCACCATAGCCGCAGCCTCCAATTCCCGCCCCTTCCTCACAGCGTGCTCGATCCCTTCCAACATCTTCTCCAACTCCTTTGCTTTCTTCGCCTTCACCACCTCTTCACGCCTCTGCTTCATGATTTTACGCTCGGCTTCCAAAGATCTGACCACTTTCTTCAGCGCTCGCTCTTCCGCAACCGCCTTGCGCAACTGTGCAGTCAGCGAAGTGTTCGTATTCAGCGTTGTGGTTAGGTGGAAGAGTCGGTCTTGAAGTTCGTCGCTGTAGAGATCTACGGTCTTTTTGCGGCGGTTGAATACTGCCTTTTGATCCGGTAAGACGTCGGCTTTTTCGGCGAGGGAGGTGCTGGTTTGGGCGAGGATTTCGAGACAGGTTTGGGAGAGGACGTCGACTGCGTTTATGGTTTTTGGTATGGGTGCTTTGGGGGCGGGGTTGGAAAGGGGGTCGTGCAGGGTGTCTGGCTCGGCTGTGGAAGGGGAGGGTGGGGCGTAGAAGGTTATGGGGATGGTGTTTTTGGGGGGGTTGCGGGCGGTGGTGGCTTTTGTTGGTTTGGGCTTTTGGATGCGAAGGTGAGTGGGTTTTGTGGTGCGTGGTGGGGGTTTTGAAGCGTCGGCTTTGCGTGGCCTCCCACGTTTCTTTTGGGCTGGAACTGCTTCTGGTGGCTCATTGGGTGTGTTGTTGGTGGCTATGGGGACAACCTCCTCGGCGGGCATGGGCAATCTCTTACTCTTAGCCTTTGGCCTGGTAGATGACGGAGCGGTGACCAGCGTTCTTGACTTGGGGATTTTGGCTGTCTTAGTGACGGGAGCTTCCCTTTCCATCGGGCCACTAGGAATAGCAATATCTGTGGCTTTCTTTTTCGGTCTTCCGATTTGTTGCCCGATTGACCTGCGCTTCTTCCTCCTTGGTTTGGGCTTGTTCCACGACCCAGTAACCTTCGTAACGGACGTTACTCCCTGACTTGTTTCGCCGGCTGCTTCTTCTGAATCTCCAGTAACCTTCTCGCCTGACTGAGAGTCCTCGGCTTGATACTCTTCTGTAGGGTTTTGCAACTGCTCAGCTTTCTCAAGTGTCTTCGCGATTTTTCCAGGCTTGGGACCTCTTTTCGCTTTTGTCTTTGGTTGTACTCGTTCGGCCGAGGTAGCTTCCCCATTCGATAAATCGGTAACATGCTCTTTGGCGTTCTCAGAATTCACTCGTCTTCTCGTTCTCTTCCGGATAGACTCCCGTCTCTTTGTGTCGGACTTCAGCTGAGCGGTTCCCACTTCATCCCTTCGGTCCTTGAGCCTTTCACCATCCCCAGTCCCTCCTTCAACAGCCTTAGCCAATTCCGTAGCCTGAGATTGTTCCCGATCCTGAATGCCTGATGTAACAATTGTTGAATACCCTGGAGGCTCTGGTGTCGGAGTCATCACGACTTGCAATGGCTGAGAAGACTTCGGTCTGGGACCTCTCTTCTGCGGCAGTTGTGGAGTTGTTAGCGTCTCCTTGCTTTGCGACTTTGCCTTTCTGATGGACTGCTGCCCAATTGATTTACGTTTCCTCCGCTTTTTTATCCCTATTGTAGGCAGTGAACTTGCGTGGTGATCAAGCAGCAGAGAGTCCTTGGCCTGCATTTCAGGAGGGGTGAGCTCGTCGTCCGCAGCTGTCGGCTCTTTTGGTGATATTTTGCGTCTGGACGTGGTGTTGAGCTTTCGCTTCTTAGGTGCAACATCCAGCCCACCCTCCTCAGCACCCCGAACGATCTTAGGTCTGCCTCTTTTCTTAATATTTGGTATGGATGACGTTACTTTGGATGAAGGCTGCTCTGTTGATACTTCTGGCGCAGGTGTTCGTCGAGTAGATCGTTGAGGAGGAAGTGCCGGCCTAGGAGTTGCACGAGACCTTCTCGAGGGCTGAGGGAGAAGCTCTGGCAGGGGAGTCCTATCCGACCTTCCCGATGCATGTGGCTGTAATGGAGCATATGCAATCTTTTCCTGACCAGGGAACAGGAGATCAAATCCTGCGCTCTTAATTTGACGGGTGCTAATGAACGGTCAGTGTAATGTTGATTCATTGGGGGCTTATCGTGGGCTTACCCTGCACCGCGTTGGCGCTCTAACTGGCGCTCTTGTCTCTCTGTAGAAAGTCAGTTGAGACACCTGGGGCACTATGAGAATGGTAGCCTTACTCGTAGCCATATCCAGGGATCAAGTGTCTGGGGCTGAATGGTTTGGAGTCCGAAGCACTGAAGGTCAAGCTACAAAATTAGGGCTAGGGCCCGAACCGCGCGCTAAGATAAGATAAACCACACGTACAAAAAAGCCAGCAGGCTTTGACTTGCCCCTGGAGGGATTTCGAGAGCGACAGTGGCTCCCGTAGCCTGACTGGCGGCATCAAGGGGACGGATTGCCGTTCAGGTTCTGTTTTGTGCAGACATCAGCCAACAGGAACGGACTTGGAGGCTCCATACCTCCTATATCCAGTTATTATGCCTCAACTAACAGCAGACTAGATGCTCTCCCTTGATCTTACCAAGAAGACGCAGTCAGCGATTCCATTGAGTTACTGCAGTAGGCTTGCCGTATAGTTCTATTGCTACGCCTCAAATATTCTCGGTCTAGTACGTCAACTTCAGATCGGACCTCAATCGCATGGATCCACAGATCAGGGTTCGACGTATCAGAACTAATTCTGACCTCTTTCACCCTACTTTGCGCAAGAGTTAGTCAAGGTCTGGCCTTGATGGAACAAAGCTATCAGGAGAATGACAGATCTAAGTCCGCACTACTAATATCCTGACTTCGTGCCAGACGCCTTGGGGTTTCTCATTCACCTCGCTCTCGCCTCAGTCACCTCTCATAGTCTTCGGGGCTTGATATCAAGAGATGAAACTTATCGATCGGGGTTTTTTCGTTGATTTATGTGCTGTTATGTCTGGCACTTGGGGTTTGTTTTGCAGTAACGTCGTTTTTTTCGAAAGAAATTCCCGTGAGGTGTTTTGTATCTATTCCAATTCGGTCCCTCAACGTTCTCAGTACCATGATTCATCATCATACATGTCTCGCTTCTGTACTCACGCTGCGCCGATATCTTACAGCACACGTTATAAGGACTAGTAGGACAAGGTTGTACGCAATCGCCTCACTATCATCCCATAACCTGGCAACTTTGGCACTCGTCTCGGCTCTACCACGGTAGAGACGCCTGAAACAAAAGCCTTGCCAGCACACGCCCTTCCGACTACACTAAATACCTTTGAGCTAAACGCTTCTCAGACTCTGGGTGGTGAGATGTATGACCCACGTTTCAGCTTCGATGCAAAGTTCCACGATACTCGCCTTCCGCAACTGTCATGTTTGATGCTTGCTGTTTTCACGATGAGGAGGTTGGCTTTGGAAGAATATGACGAAGCTATCGGAAGAATTTACTAGTCGCATTGTATAGCTACCCAGAGATTCAAATATCACCCATGCAAGACCGAGGCGTACTGGAACGCGGTATCGCTGTCCGAGGCCACTTTTGGACCGTGTATAACATGATGACGGCAGACAAGTACCAGACCGTTGTCTCCACTCTCATTTGGGATGGGAAAGATGTCGGATACGTCCATATCCCACATCACACGCTTTCTAGTGTCGATAGCGAAAGATACCACAACTGATAACGTCTTGTCCGATGGACCCTGGACAGTGGATCTCAGATTCTGCGGCTCCATCATACCCATGGACGACATCTTCACCACTATCCTAGGCATCATGAGTATGCCAGCCGTGCCACCAAGCGATCAGGTAGCGACACTATGGTCCTACCATTTCCGAATGCTCAACACGGCCTACCCATGCGAGCCGAAACGGCCGAATATATTGCTGAAATGGGATAATATGATCAAGGCTCTTGCAAATGTCCCTCGGGCTATGGTACGGAAGCAGCTGTTCTCGGAGATGCACATCCATTCTGTGTATGAGAGTCGAGATGTGGATAGCACGACATTAAGGAGCATTGTCCTTGGTGCTGGGTCGCTGCAGCTTCCGGCCAATGTTTCTGTTCCGTGATGCTTGGAAAGGGGATAGGATCATCTCTCGTCTGGAACGAGGTTGACATACATGAAGACTGAGTCCAGGTGGTATATTCTGGTTTCCGATGCTGGAAGAAGCGCCTTTCGGATGCGATTCACTCCCAGAAGCGCCTTTCCCGTTTTTCATCGGGGACTTCTTGCGCCAAATGATCCACGGGAGGAAGTCGCTTCAGTCTGAAGATTTGCGCGAGTGGCATGGACTACGTGAGTGGCGCAAAGTGGACACATTACATTCGTGCTTCGAGTGATTAGCGCAGACTGGACACTTGTTGCATTCATGCTTTGAGCAAGATTCCAACTTCACAGCTAGTCAGACCGGCCTCATTCTTTATATTTGCATCATGGTCTCATTCACCACGCTCGTTCTATCAGCAGTTGCTGCAGTCGCTCTTTCAGCTCAAGCGGCTCTCCTCAAAGATACCTCAAAATCATCAGCCGACCTAGAACAACGAGACAACAGATACAAATTGAAATGCGGCAACGCGCCCTCGGTCGTTGCAGGAGAGTACGTCCATCACTTCGTCTTCCCACGTCAACCCCCATTAACACCCTTCACGGAAGCATGGAACACCCAGTTGACATAAACGAACCTCAGCTTCCTCCACCCCTCCGACGTCCCAGGCCCAGCCTACGACCACCGCCTCGTCACCCCGCCGCCCCTTTCCGGCTCCAACGAGCCCTTCATGGACTACGTCTGGTGCACGCCCAACACCTCAACCTACACCTTCTTCGGCGTTGGCACCGTGTCCAAACCACCCTGGCAATGGTATGACACCAGAGGCGCCCTCGCCCAAGCCGTCACGAACTTGACCAACTACCTCGCGCGCAACAGCGACGGCCCGCTCGCGGGCGGCCAGTGGTCGTTTGCGCCGCAGACGACGCGGATGGAGGTGTACGTGCAGGACTCGAAGGGGAAGATGACGTACGGAGTGCTGCTGTCGGCGCTGACGGGGCTGAGTCAGGTTGCGGAGGCGTATATAAGGGAGAAGAAGACGATGGTTTTTCAGGTCAATGATGGGGGGTGGGGAGAAATGGGGATTGGGTATGCGGGGTTTGTGTGGGAGGGGGATCGTGGGGGGCGCGTGTATGATTTGGTGGAGGGTGCGGATATGTCGTGTGAGGATGTGAAACGGGGGTTAGTTATAAAGTGAGGATGCGATATTTTAGTGTCGTGTGTGGATGAATGCAATGTTAGATACGGTATGCAGTGGTCGTTTTGATATATTCCGCCCAATCAACGACTTAACTTCCGATGTTCAAGTCCTTTGCTGAGAACGTTGGTATTGAAGCGCACGGAGAAAGAGCGTATAGTCCGACATTTTGTGTGTTACATGAGCCAGGAATTAGCTGCAACAGAGCTTCTAGGGCGCTAACGTCTGCCAGTGACATAGGGAGATTCACTGAAACAATGGCTAGTCTTGCATCTGTTCAATCAAGATGATCAGCATAAATTTAATACATACTTAAACTGATCATCGGGAGACGGTAGGCTTCACATGGTCGTCGAAGTACAAGCGGTGTCTGTGATTTGAAAGCCCACTGCTCCCATACAGCCGAACACCACTACCGTCATCATAGTAGAAGATGTTAAAATATACTACAAATACCATAATAAGATGATTTAAGCGTCTTGGCAACTTTTGCCATTTCACCAAAGGAGTCCTAGTCGATTACTTCAAAAAGTTGCAACTCAAGACTTACATGATGAATAGCTGAAAAGGACCGGGCTGCATCACGTCGCTTCTCGTAAGGTAGATATCTCAGTGAGGTTGGAGCTACTTTATGCAAAGGACTTCGGAGTGCCCTCCCTCATCCGAGGCTCGGGAATGTTCCGCCTCGGAAGACAGCTAAAAATACAAAAATAAAGTAGTGCAAGGAATTATCTGACGTCTCATATCCTTTCAAGAAACAGCAATGACATGGTGACTCTATGAGCTATGAGGAGCATAGGTCATCTCGACCCCAATGAACATTATGAATGAACATTATGAAGCAGGAGCCAGTATCATCATCCAGTCGACGACGGTCTCTTTCGCCTCGTACAAGACCAATCTACTCTACAACTATCGCTCGAGACGCGCCTAGGATTGCCACGAGAGAACTTACTTATGTCTATATACACTCTCTGGACAATCAAGCTGCCGCACCACCAGCTATAGCAGCAGTGTTCAGCCTGTTCCACCTCTGAAACAACGTGATGATGACGAAAGCCACTCCGGTCGAGGCTAACCCAATGGCGAACGCGATCTTGAGCCCGCTCATATAAGCTATCAAGATCCCACTCACCTGGTCCACCGAAAAGACTTTCCGCAGGTCCGTTGCGCCAGTGTGCACGACAGTCAGAGGGTCGACGCCCGGGGCTGAGTGACGGAGAACCTTGACGAGCACATTGACCAGGGCGGCTTGCGCGGCGGAGACCATGAAGGCGCCACCAACAGTTTGGAAGAAGAGAAGGATGGCCGTCACCTCGGCCAGCTCCGCAGCAGGGGCGGTAGCCTGCACCGTGATGATGGGGATCTGGGATGCAATACCCCAGCCGACACCTCCGATGACCTGATACCCGATCCACTTCCCCATTCCGCTACCGATATCCAATGTATAGAGCAACCCCACACATACCGTCCCTAAGGCAGTACCAAAGACGATGATCGGTGCCGCGATGCCGGTGATGGAGATGTAAGCGCCGCTGGCGAGCATGGAGATGGTGACAGCCAGAATTAGAGGCAAATTTCGCACGCCACTCATCTCCGGGCTGACGTTATCGATGACCTGGAAGTAGATGGGTAGGTAATAGATGATTAGGAAGTACGCTCCGGAGAAGAAGAATGCAAATATCGACGACACGAGGTACACTCTGTTCCCGGCTAAGCGGAACGGCACCATCGCCCTATCTTTCTGGCACCACTCCCACACCACGAAGGCAGACGAGAGTACGACGAAGCCGACCAGCAGGCCCACTACCTGGGTCGAGTCCCAGGCGTGCATCAAACCGCCGTAGTGTAGGGCGAGGATGTAACTGATCACTGCGCCCATAACAAGAACCACGCCCACAGGGTCCATCTGCAACAGCTTCTCGCGGACGCTTGCAGCCTTGGGCTTAGCGGCGCTAGGCGCCTTGAAGAATAGCAGGATAAAGAGCGCCGAAACTGCCCCGATGGGCAGGTTGATGTAGAAACACCATCGCCAGCTAACCCGGTTTGCCAGCGCCCCACCCATCAGCGGTCCAACGACAGCCGCAATCCCATAGCTCGTGCCTATGATCCCCGTAAACATAGGACGTCTGTTTGGTCCGGCCGAGAAAGCAATGATGGTGTATGCGCCGGAGCCGATTCCAGCTGCGCCGAGACCGGCGATGGCCCGACCCACGATGAGAGTCGTACTGTAAGGAGCGACGCCACAGATGAGGGAACCGAGTTCGAAGATGAAAATCGAAATTAGAAAACTGGTCTTAAGTGGGAAGTACTTGTAGGCTTTGCCCCATGCTGACTGGAACCCGCCGATGGTCATGAAGAAGGCGGCGCTGTACCAAGAGACGTCGTCGAGACCGTGGAAATCGCTTGTGATTTTGGGGATGGCTGTAGCGACAATTGTCAGGTCGAGAGACACAAGGAAGATACTTAGTACCAGGGCGAGGACGACGAAGATGAGTCGTGCTCCAGTCGGGTACTCATCTGGCTTTGCTTCCTCCAGGTCTGGCTTTTCCTGCCTTTCATCCTTACCATTGATCGTGTTCTTGCCGACTTCCTTCTCGTAGGCCACATCTGGGAGTGTTGATGGAGTATGCGTTGAGCTTGGTTCACTCTTCGGATCAAGGAGACCAGAGGCGTATTCGTGTACCTGTTGTTCACCATTGGCGTGGGCATATTCTGGGATCATGATGTCGGCTTGATCTGTTACTTGGCTCTGACTGATGATTGGAGCAAGGCTGTTGCTTTCATTAGTCGATGTCGAGGATACAGCTCAAGGCCTCTCACGACTCATATAAGAAGAGCAACGGAGAAGTTGTTACGAATTTGTTGTATCGACGACAGCAATGTCAAATGGTGGGACGTGGCGTGAAGTGGCACCAACATATACCCAAAAGATTCATTATTTGTGGCTTTATCAGCCAAATCTAACACCCCTCAAATCATCCACAATCTGTCAATATCCTTGAGATTTCAGGGTTGAGCTGAGATGATGACTTGACCCTAGGACTGTCAGTGGTGCGAGTGCCCATGTCTGCTTTGTCTCAATTTCCAATGGCTGATAAAGTCATAGATGGCTGACAAAGCCACAGATGATGTGTCGAGACATCCGCCTTATGCTCGCGGATCACATGTGAATAACAATCGTTCCCCATATTCTGCCACGGCACTCTTCATATCCATACTTCATCCAGCAGCTATCATACACTTTCACTACTCTCTAATAATCAAGCTTATTGAGAAATTGAAATTACCCAACTTCGCTTCTACGCTTTGGACGTCTTTTACCGACTCATCCCTGAACGCCAACTGTGGAAACCGAACTTCTCTTCTTTCTCATACTTGCCTGTACCTCTCGCTTGACCTCATGGCCGACCTTTTCTCTAGACCTCCTCTTCATGAGGACCGCCCGCAACTGCATCGCAATTTCCCTGTTACCTTTTTTGCTCCAGATCCAACCTGCCTGACGGCAAGCTGTTATCCAGCGATTATGGACGCTAGCAAGTGTCGCATCGTATAAATGCGTGCAGACATAGCACTTAGCTATGAAGGGTTTACACCAATCGTACTTCTCAAAGTCACCGTGTTATCATGGTTGTTGTCGTTGTTGTATGTGTCGGGTTATGATCACCATGGCGGCCCTGAAACCACGGATGCTAACCTCATTGCCGGGATTGCATTGATTACTAGAAACGATCTTTCTCGTTGACACTGCGACAAGGGCGATCAGATCCCCTCATGAGTCTGCGCCAACAGCATACCAGTCAGGATAACACCAACCTTTCTACATGCATCTTTTTGCTCCGGTACATCTCGCTATCTACCTCCCTACTAACCTACTCATCCTGCAGACAGCGGTGCACATTTATGTGATTCACAGTGACCGTTCTGTCCCATGGCGCAAGAGTATGCATCAGCGGATGGGATTTGACTGACTTGGTGATCGTGGCATATATAATTTGAAAGACATTATCAGACTATCCAGTGGCACGAGAAGGTATTTTGGCACGGAAGATTGGTACAGTCTGGTGACGGGACTGATGGACTTGGCTTGCACGCGTTCCTGGTATTGGGCATTGGGTTAGACCTACAACAGGCGTCAGATGGGGAGGTGTAGGATGAAGGGACAGCTGGGGATGATAACGGCACCTTGAGGTTCGTTGTGTATCTAAATGGATAGATTGGTCTGACGGTCTGTTTGTATTAGGGAACAAAGTACAGCTTATCCCTGTAGCATCTGATTGTCGAAACGCCGGTAGAAAATTACGTGGCTGATGAAATGGCCGACAGTGTGGCTGAAACCGTGGCTCACGTCAGCCATTTGCCGCCGCATCTTTGCCAACTTTGCTGTTCAAATATTGACATTCGTTATCCAGTTCATCTACTAACACCATGCCATCACAGACTCGAGAGGTAATGCAACGGAGCAAAAGCGAAGGCAAGGAGCAGCGGAAGCCAGTTCGCCGTGACCCGGAGAAGAGACGGCAACAGAACGTTCAAGCCCAAAAGAAGTACCGTGAGTGTAGGTCTTCTCTGGCATCGGCATGTCACCAGTTCATGGATCTCGAGCACGGGCATCTCGAGGGAAATGAATACTGATTGTCTGTCTAGGAGAGAAGCTTCGTGAGCGCCTGGATCATCTCGAAGAACTTGCAGCATCTGCCGCGCCAAGCCGTACTATTGAGAATGCACCGACTGCGAGCATGGGCCTGTGTAAGGCCGTTACAACGCATGGCTCATCCGGCATTGCAACCCATGGCATTGCACAGAGCCTCTCGTCTTATGATGCTTTGGGCGGATCTGTTAGCATTTCTCCCTCGTCGAGTCCGGGAGAATGTCAGGATCTTGTCCTACAGTCCGATGACATCCCATCACCACAGAACATATGGGATTCTCCAACACATGTCGATCCCCACCTTCTCCTTAGTAGTAACCATAATGACGGCCTCGATCCATACTGGACGACTACTATTGGTTGCGGCTGCTCCAGTCCACACGTCCAGATACAAACACAAGGTCCAGATCCATTCAGCTATCGCGGGGTCAAGATACTCAGCCTTGGTCCGAGTGTGACTGCGGCAGATCCATATATCAACAACCTTCGCATCGAATCAGTCTGCATCGCAGCTGCATTGTATAATCTCGGACTGTATGTCGGCGTATCAGAGGAGATGATCTGTGCCGACCAATCTCTCTCACCATTCTTCCAGTCTAGCGCGGATTCGGCAGATGATATGATCAAGGCAAACATTGTTTACACAGCGCAGCAAATCTTCAAGACATTGAAGCCAGACTTGCGGCCGAGGAGCGAACAGATCACGATCCAGCATCATCCATACATAGATATTCTACCCTTCCCAACGCTGCGGAAAAATCTTATCACCCATCAGGAAGAGGTTGACGAAGATGAGTTCTTCCACGACATACTTACCGGTTTGGTGTGTTGGGGAGGTGCAGGTATCGGGAGGAGGGATCGAGACGACTCCACCGGATATGCCTCGACGGGGACGCCGTGGGACGTCCGCAGTTGGGAGGCAAAGGTGTGGTTCGAGAAGAAGTATTGGGCTTTGCTCGGTGGTGAGGATGGGGAACTTGTACGGCAAAGTGAATGGTGGCGTAGTATCAGGGGGGAGGACACCGTGGACAAGGAAGTGTATAGCTAGACATGGGAATTCAGATCTCCTGCGAATACCACAAGATTATTCCAGTCCCTCTTCAGTCATTGAGATGATACAAGAATTGCTTCTGGGCATACGAATTGGCTGTAAGCTGCTGCTCCAATCGTATCATGCACATGACCCTGTAACCATTATCATCTTTCTGTCAAAACATAATCACTGGGACGTTGCAGTAAAGATCAAAAGGGTGGGCCTCCTCACCTGACTCTACCCAAACTGAACGATTCGATCAAAGCTCAATCGTAGTGAACCGCTGTGAGTAGTACAGTACGGCAATGAATAAACTCTTCACTACTCCCTCCTTCATATTTATCTGATTTGAGATTGAATTTCGAGAGACATTGAATATTCTAGCTGTGCATGTGCATTGCCGTAGAATCACATTTGACGAAACTTCCTAACCGAGGATAATCAGTACATGTCAAATACGCTACGCCATGGAGGACCCAGAGACGACGCCGCTGCTGAGCGTAAAACGATTGCCTCCAAGAGATCGAATCCATCACTACTTCACGCAGAATATTCGCGTCCAGAACGCCTACCTCCCGTTGCTTGCATGCTGCTTCATCACTGGCTTGGTAGATGCGGGCTCTTACAATGCATGGAGGGTCTTCATGGGAATGCAAACCGGTATACTCTCTCACTTGGTGGACACTGCGTGGATAGTGACGATACCCAGGTAACACCATCTTCCTGGCCTTGAGCACGGCCAATCTGCCCGCTGGCACCGATGGTCTCAAATGGGCTCGCTCAGCAATCTCCATCCTCTCCCTCATGTTGGGATCCATGGTTACGGGACGCATATATACGGCAATTGGCGCTACACGCCGCATCACTCTTCTCATGTCCTTCCTCCTCCAGACCCTCTCCATCACCGCCGCAGCCCTCATGGTCCACACCAACACTGTGCCTGTTTCAACTGTGGAAAGCAAGCGCATCTTCATCGCCATACCATTCCTAGCAGCCCAATCTGGCGCACAAATTGTCACCGCGAAGGCCCTGGGCTTCACTGAGATCCCAACAACAGTGCTGACAAGTGTTTACAACGATCTGGCGAGCGACACGGAATTATTCAGATGGCGAAATTCCAAAAGAAACAGAAGAGTAGGAGCAATCACAATGATACTTTTGGGAGGAATATCTGCTGGTTGGCTTTCACGTCTTGGGCAGAGCCTGGCGCTCGTGCTGTGGCTTGGATCTGGGATCAAGCTATTGGTGACACTATCATGGCTCTGCTTTGCTGCAGACGATGAAGATTGAGGTGCGTGTGGTATACAAAGAAGAGCATCAGGAACACACCCATACCGAGGCGCTTCGAGTCGTCGTTGACATTCAAGGGAGAGTGACCTCTCGGGCACGACAATGAGACTCCTCGCAGTAGTAGAGTGAATGTCGAGGGGCTATATTCGAAGATGCAAAGTATGTGAAAGCCGTTTGTGAATGATCTTCCCGTTGTCACGCTCGAGAAGATGTCAAAGTCCCCGTGGCACCACGTCCTCTGGCATATCTCAAGCTCACAATGATCCTCGAATTCTTGCCCAACCTTGCAGCACCCCCTCGACACCACCTACGTGGCGAAGTTGGCCGTACTTCATAAGCGCATTCATACGCCAATTCACTCGCCAGTCGAGCAACCGCGCCCCAACCTCCAGGGAGACTATCCGCAGAGCTGCCGTCCAATTCTATATCTATCGTACAGGTGTGAGTTGTCCTTTCCAATGGGAGCCTGAATGGGTCATAAGGAGCGCCATTGTGGAAAGAGCCGTCGAAGTATATTTGAGGAAGTTCATTAATGGCCAGGATACAGTCATCAATCAAAAGAGATTGTCGTTGAAATGACTTGTGCGGGAAACAATCTCGTTGGCTTATAGCTGCTAATGAGGTGACATTCAACTGAGGAAGATTCATCGCACATGTTTCGGAGAGTAAGACGGTGCTGAGGACGAGGAAGGCATGGAGTTGTTGCCACATGTTGAGCCTTCTAAACCCAATAGTTACTGCTATTATATCTGTTCAAGTGGGTTAATTTGACGGAGTTCCCTGTGCAGAGTTTTTCGAAGTCTTATTCAGAATTTGACTTTATTTCGTGGGTAGCCTGAGTCTCAATATCTATTATAGGAGTCTAGCCGGGCAAGTAAGAGCGGGCGACGACCAACCACTTCCACTGACAGAAGCGCACTACCGCGCAATGGCTTTGTCACTTCCAAATCATTTTCGGTGTTATACATAACCTTTCGAGCAGATTTACGAGCTCCACTGAATAGCTATTGAATTGGTCAGGAACAATTTTCTCGATTGTATGGCTCTCTTTCTTCTCTGCCTCACACTTGTGCAGGGCTTTCTGCTCAGTGACAAGCACATAAGAACTCATCACACGTCCGTCATCACGACGAGCCATCGAAGAGTATCTATTTCTATCTCAGGTACAAAGGAGGTTAGGGTGATTCTCGTTTTCACAGCACAGATACTTCGTTTGAATAAGTACTATCTATCCTAATTGACTTTGAATGTCTTGACGTTGACAATACTTTATATATATAATTCTCATGACTTTTACTTCCAGGAGTTTAGATTTCTAATATATAGATATATATGGATTCATGACCCAATTCTTTGCTTTTACTCCAGCTCGCATTCGTTGTATTTCCCACTCCAAATCTACCCTTAGCATTACATTACATTACCTCCTCAATTCGATCATTTCTGTCTTTGAAAACTCCAGCACCAGTCTTGGATCCATACAGTGACACAGTTCACGATCATCACGTCGAAGAAATCAGAAAGCGAGTGCGAGAACGAGATGGGTCCGACGACGAAGGACGACCGCAAAAGCGAGCAAGAGCGGATACCGGTGTCCTCCTACCTTCTGAAGACGAGGAACAGGAGGTTGAAGAACCTCCCAAACCCGAAGAAGATCGAGCCAGCTACGATCGAGAGCGCCTCCAGCAGGGGCTAAGATATATCAACGGGGCGCAAAAGCGAAAGATCATTCCCCGACCTCAAGACTTCCTACAGCTTCGCAAAGATGATTATAAGGTCGCTCTGGATGGAGAGGCTCCTGGAGAAGCGTATCGAGCAGTTGTCCAAGCGTTAGACAAGGTTTACATTTCAACTGCGCCTGTTCTGAGGCCACGTTTACCAGAAGAACATGGTCGTCTAATGAACTATATATATAGCTACGGCGTTTAGAATTGCTGGCGAAAGACGGTGACTATCTAGGCCAAAGTCTTCAAGAAATCCGGGCAGATCTCAAAGCAGCGGCCACCGGCGCAACCGGTGAGGTGCGAGAGGCAGCCCGTGGTTCTTGGACCACCGAATACATGGGTGTCTATAGCGGACCAGCTGGCTGGTACTGAAACAACCAACCGACCTCCACAAATATCTCTCTCTCTATATATATCGCTTGCGGTATCCTCGGCATTTGAACCCGAGCACACATTAGCTCATCCCTGCAATGGGCGGAGAAAGTGGAACAACATCTTCCACAACCAGATTCGCCTATGTTGTATACATCACTCAACGCCACTGACACTCCTCGTCTTGTGGAGATGATATGGGCTGCGATTTTGGGGAGGAGTGTGATGTGGCGGCTGGCTTTATGGAGAGGGTCTGTCTTACGCTGCGCTTTGGAGAGGGTATAGATACTTTGATGTTTGAAGTCGTGATGGGTTGGTGTTGGGTTGAATAGTGGGATGAGTAGGAGGTGGCAAGGTTAGTGGAAATGGCAGAAAAGGAGGGGTTGGGGGTTGGATGGCTTTTCAAGGGGAGTGAGTTCCTGGTGGATATTACGTGGAAATAGTCTTATGCTGCCAAACGGCAAGGCCAGAGCTGAGCCACGAAGCTATCTTCAAAAAGGTTTCGCAAGGATCTAGATGTCGACGCTCGGGATGATACCCAAGGTGAAGCTAAGCATTCAAAGGAGACCCTCCCTCTCCAAAGCGCTCCAGGCCGGCCGTTTACCCCTACGACTACTGTAAGCCTTCGATCCAGCACAGGCCGCTACCTAAGCCCGCTGCTAAGTCTTCCAAGGAGGTTTGCGTTTACCGTCTAACACTAGGATAGCCCTTCCCCTTGAATATCTCAGATGCCGTCTCATATCCAATCAAAGCGATTCTCGAGTATCTGACAGACCCCGACTGCAACACTTGGTATGATCAAAGACTGCCGCCTTCGTTGGCCGTGGAAGGGGACGAGCGAGGCTACCGATCCACCGTATGCTCAATGCACCAAATCATCATCGGCGCACCTGAATACTTTTTTTTTGCGCCGAACCCCAGCCTGAGGGGGCCGTCGAGGTCGACCAAGGCTTCCCCGATGAATCTATCGAACTCCTCAGCCTAGTAGACTGGCACCGGGCGTGTTGGATACTGAGGACGGCAACTCGGGTCGACAGTGGCCCAGCGGCCGGCACAACACGGCGCACAGAACACGAAGCATTGACACCAATACTGTACTTCATATTGAAGGGAGGGATTACAACCTTCAAGTTGAGGCTTATATGTTGTAAAGGCGGTGCTGATGATATGGTGGAATCGGACGTGGGATTTTGAGGTATGGCAGGGATTATGATATGGTGCGCTCAACTCAGTGGGGTGTTCTGGGTATTTTGGGCGAAGACCTATTGGTGGGTTTCGTACTTTGCGTGTTTATTGGGGTGATGAGGGTGAGTTGCTTGTGAGAAAAGGGGGCAGATCGTCTTTTTCGACGCTGGAGTTGGAATTTAGATGAGTTTTTGACAGGGGTATTGGGTAAATGGTGAGATTTGAATGAGGTGGTGGGAAAGGGGGGTATGTCATTTGAAAAGGGGGCAGATTGTGTTTTTCGAGGCTGGAGTTGGGATTTAGATGAGGAGTTTTTCACGGGAGGTCTAGTTAGATGGTACGAATAATATGAGATGGTGAGGATTCAAGATGGCTGGTCACTCATATTTGTAGGGTCTATGTCACGTAATAAGGGTAGATTGGTCGTGAGAAAAGGGGATAGATTGTGCTTTTCGACGCTGGAGTTGGGGTCTAAATGCGAAGGGTTTTGACGGGAGGGTTGGGTAAATGGTGTATTATATAAGATGGTGAGGACTCAAGATGGTTGCTTGCTTGTATTTGTAGGGTCTACGTCACGTAATAAAGGCAAGTCGCTCGTGAGAAAAGGGGGCAGACTGTGCTTTTCGACGCTCGAGTTGGGGTCTAAATGCGAAGTTCTCGTCGAAAGTCCTGGAAGAGCTATCACGCCCCAGGCTTCCCTTTCGATCGAATCGTCCGTTTCACTTGAGGTGGCTGGAAGTGATACAATCGATTACCTGTATTTGCAGGGTCTATTCTACGAAGACCCATACGCTGAGGTGTATCTATCCTGATCAACATGATTTTCTCGTGTCTCACAACGCTCTATACCCCTCAACAGCACCGAGTGTACCATGGATCATTCATCAAGACAGTCGCGGTTCACGAGAACCTGCTTCGAGCCGAACCTCCTGACCTGCAATTCTTCCGAGTCATCATCCAACGTCACCACACGAACATCATAATTCGGGAGCGGAAGGTCATTCATCGCGTCAACCACCTCGCCGTCTTCCCTTGAGAATTGATCGGTCAATCTCAAGCCAATCTCCCTGTTCACGGTATTCGCAAGCGGTCTAGCGCCTGTTTCGATACTGTAACCATGTTTCGCCAGGTACGTGGCGATCTGTCCGTCATCGATATAAGTCACGTGTATGTGCTGTACCAGCTCGTTCGATATGACGCTGATTGGCTTCTTCCGCTCATTCCACATTTCGCGCATGAATTTGTAAGCGGCGACAGCTTGTTCGCCTTTGTCAAATGGCAGGAATGGGACGATCATGGTCAAACGCCCCATCATGGGTGCTCCGAAACTGGCTGTGACAACATGTTGTAGTGTTGTCGCAAGCTTATGGTAAGGGGCTTTCTTTTGCTGGTCCTGGCTCCGATCCTTGAGATGTTCGGCCCAGAATTCGTTGATTGTCCAAGACCCAAGATTGGACGCGAGGACCCATATGAATTTGGAGCCGTCCAGAGCATTTTGGGTGCGGCGATCTCTGTAGAAGCCGTCTTCGAATGGTAACAGCAGCGTTTTGCGGACGTCAACAGTTGTCTTATCAAATTCGTCCAGGAAGATGAGAGCTCTTTGGCCGGTCCATTTCGCAATAAAATTGTTCAGCGGAGTCCCTGTAGAAGTACTATGATAGCCGCCCTTCCATCCGAACATATCTTCTTCTTGGCTCATCTCTGTGCAGTCGATTCGCAAGGTTTCCAGCGATAAGAGATCGCCCACGCGGTTTGCTAGCTCCGTTTTCCCATGACCGCTAGGACCCGTGAAGAGCAGTACCAAAGGTTTCGCAATATTGAGGTTAGCATGGTTCCGCATGCATTCTATGACCTGTTTGGTTGCTTGTTGCTGGCCGATCATATGGTATGGTATCTCGAATAAGGGAGTGATCTTATCCGCGCGTGCGAACTGTCTCATTCTTGCATTCGGCTGCTCGATTCGCACCGCATTCCAGAGAAAATATCTTTGTGCGAGGTTGAGGTTCCTACAAAGAGCTGCCCTTAGATCTGGAGTGCACCATAGATCCTGCGTGTCCTCATGTTCCACCGGACCAGCGTTGTCTTTGATGGGAGCTTTGAGATAATCTTCCCACATGTCCTTTGGTACATCGAGAGGATTGGTCCCCATCGCCAGTAACGTGATCACTGTTCCATTTGAGTCCGAGAGATCGTACTCGGCACTGAAGATTGCATACGCTAGAAGTGGCACCCGGATGATGCTTATGCCCGACGAGCGCATTCTCTGCTCCGGCTTTGCTCCAGCTTCGCAGAGAATTTGTACAATGTCTGGCGAATTACGTTCGACAGCAAAGTACAGTATTGGAAAGTATGGGCCCCCTGAATCGCCCTTCACTTCAGTGCCAAGTTCAGTTGCAATCGTTAACGCGGAAAACGGCTGGAGATATCGCTTGATACTCTTCGGATCCGCACCGTGTTGCACCGCCCAGGCAAGGCGTTGCAACGAGAAGCCATGGTAGATAGAGGCATGATCGAGATTTGTAGCAGGGTGGTTGTTGATGCAACAGCTGTCAGCCCAGTCTGGTATGATCCTCGGTAAGAAGAATGGTAGTATGCTGGAGCTTGTGTCCTTATCAGTATAGGAGTCGCTGGACAAGATTCTCTGGCTTACCTTGGAGCCATCGGTGCTCCAATCGCCATTGCTGCCAAACGATCTAGCTGGCTCTGTTTCCTCTCAGCCTTCCTAGACGCTGACGGTGACATGAGGTACAATGTTCGATCAAGATGCACAGAAGAAATGATAGGAAACTGTGAGCTATGTAGCTATCAGGGGACGTCTATGATATGGTTGTCAATATGGGTAGATGCATGAATGGATGATAAAGACAGTCTGATCAACGAAGCAATCATAACACCAAGCAAGGATGCACGTGACCGAATAAGACACACGCCGACACCATGAGGGTTTCGTGGCAGAGCTCTTATGCTTTATAAGAAACCTTGCATTTGAGTGGAATAAGATGGTGATTGGACTGAAGCAGGCACCCAGTCGAAGCAGTTGGATTGTGGCAAAAATCATATCACCCTTTCATCACCTGTGAATTACCGAATAGGATCCACTAAGAGAGGGCCATCAATTATCTAACATATGATCGGGTAGGGACCGCTGCTTTCTACGAATGGGCTTCACTGAAGACTCCCATCTTGGGGAAGCTGCTCACTAAGATCTGAAAAGGTATGGCTGGACACGACGGAGTATAGATGGGCGCGTCCATGTCCATCAAATTTGGCAAAGAGACATCGGGATCCGTGGGATATCGTATCGTTCTTGGCTCTGGTCCTAGACATCTGGAGAAAGCTTCTCTCTTATGCTGCCCTCATCACCACATACAGTCATGACTTGAAGCCAGAGAAGTGAGAGATTCTGACATGATGGGGGCTGCACGTGATCTCGGCAAACCTGCTGTATCTATCAAGGTGATTTCGGACATTATAAGTGTAAAGTCCGGCGGCATCCTTCGCTCAACGCAAACCAATTGCTGAACAAGCATGGAATCCTATACACTATGTCCTCAGCCGCAAGCCTGGTCTTCGCAGCTTTCACTATTGCAGTCTCCTAAAGGTAGCATCACCAGACCTCCGAGTGAAGCCAACCATGGACAACAGAGATGAAGCTACAGAAACGTCTCCATTGCTAGCAGAGTCTTCTGTGCCAGACCCTGTCAATGGTGCCAATGGCAGGCCGCCACTTGCAGTTGAAGCCAATGGAATTAGCAAGAAAAGCCAGAAGCCGGCAGGGGAGGAAGAAAGCCAGAACAGTGACGCAGACCGGGCAGCTCAGTATGAAGGAATGCCTGATGTGAAAGCGAAGCTGAAATACATTTTGCCTGCAATAGGTATCGGTGTATGCCTATTCAGCTCCGGCTGAGAGTAGTTTGCTGACTCAATCAGATCTTCCTCTCTGCAGCAGACCAAACCATTATCGTAGCATGTTACGGAAAGATTGGCAGTGATCTGAAGGCCCTCGAAAATATATCATGGATATCCACGGCGTGAGCAATCCCCTTCGAGTATAATCTCTTGTCTGACGTTTACTCTTGTAGGTATTTTATCACCCTGACATCGTTCCAACCATTATATGGAAAGATGAGTGACATTTTTGGGAGGAAACCGGCCCTCCTCTTTGGTTATGCCGTCTTTGGTATTGGTTGCCTGTTCTGCGGTCTGGCGAGGAATATCAACGAGCTTATTGCCGCGAGAGCATTTGCAGGAATTGGTGGCGGTGGAATGACAACCGTTGTTTCGATCATGATGAGTGACATCGTGCCACTTCGAGAAAGAGGGACATGGCAAGGCATCATCAACATCATATATGCTTCAGGAGCTGGCTGTGGTGCTCCACTCGGCGGTGTCCTGGCGGATCTTGTCAGCTGGCGGTGGGCTTTCCTGGGGCAATTCCCCTTGTGTGTTGCCGCCTTCATCATTGTTGCTCTTGTTCTAAACCTTCCTAAGCAAGAAGTCTCCGATTGGAAAACCAAGTTTGGTCGCGTTGATTTCCTAGGGGCCTTCGTACTCATAGGTGCCGTGTTCACTATGCTACTCGGACTGGATACCGGCTCGAACGTCTCCTGGTCCGCTACCATCACCATTGTCTCGCTTTGCCTTTCAGCACCGTTGTTCGCTCTCTTTGTCCTCGTTGAGTTCAAGATTGCGGCTGAGCCATTCGCGCCGAAACGTATTATCTTCGAGCGAAGCCTGGTTGCTTGTTATCTATGCAATTTCTTCAGCTTTGGAGGCTGGTTGGCCGCCATATTCTACCTTCCGCTTTACTTTCAAGCAGTTGACGATTGTTCTGCAAGTCAAGCTGGCGTAAGACTTTTGCCAGGAATTGTCGCTGGCGTCTCTGGTTCCCTCTTTGGTGGTCTACTGATGCAAAGAACCGGAAAGTACTACTGGCTCACTGTCTGCGCGTATATAAATTTGACTTTGGGCTTTATCCCGATCCTCCTCTGTACGGGTCTGGTCACCAATAACACCTACGGTATCTCGGTGGGCCTTGTCATATGTGGCTTCTCGAACGGGATTGGTGTGACTACATCCTTGATCGGTCTGATAGCGAATGCTTCCACTGAGGACCAAGCAGTCGCTACAGCCTGCTCGTACCTCTTTCGTTCGCTAGGCTCAGTGGTGGGCTTATCACTCTCCGCAACAGTTGTACAGCAAACGCTCCGGACTGAGCTACGCGATCATATGAATGACAGCAAGGACGCCGACCAGATAGTAAAGAGAGTCAGAGAAAGCTTGGACTATGTAAAGACGCTAGATCCAGAACTGCGTGAGATCGTACGACGGTGCTACGGTACGGCGACAAGGAATGGCTTTGCTTTTATGCTTGGGACAGTGTCCCTGGCTGCTCTGGCTAGCTGTAGGTCGATGCCTCCGGACCGAACAAATACTATTACTGATACCATAATATAGGGTTCATCAGAGAGAAGAAACTTAGTCGGTGATATGTGAGGCTTCAAGCATCAATACTACACCTCAGGATGCTTAAAGTGTCTAAGCATCTGCTTACAATACGTGTCATCAGAGAAGGGAGAAGGGAGAAGGGAGAGAGGTACTCTAAGCTTCTCTTCCCCTATCCTCTCCCTGCGTCTGCTGACACTAATATGTTAGCTGTCAACAATAAACCTCGGCTTACGCAATGCTCACCCTAAGTAGCGATGAGCCTGAGGCACTCAGTCAACAGCTACAATGGGTGAGACGGAGAGCTGACGTAGCGCACGTTTGAGACTGTCAAGACTGGGCAATGCCGTGTAAGCTTTCGAGAGTGGCCAACGTTGGCTGATAGATCATACAAATCTTTGGAAAGCCGTTAGCTCCGGTGATCCATTGTGAAATGGCTACCAACTACTCTATGCCTCTTCCGACATTGTTCCGCCAAACTTTGTCCCGAACATCAGCTTTTTCACAGACTTTAAGAACGAGGCCTATTCTCGAGCTATGCGTGACGGGTTGCCGGCGACTATAAAGGGCAGGCCGCATAGAGGAGGTGATACACAAAAACGCTATCTCAGGGGCTGAGTGTAGGGACCAGGTGAGAGCTAAAACGACATTAGAATAGTGGCTCGATATAGAAGCGGGCGACATAAGATGAAAAGATCTGAAGTGGTCAGAGGCATAACCCTTGGCAACGGTTTCGCCCAAACCATACGAAAAAGCCATTTCTTTCTCCCTGACTCATTTTCGTCTCCTGGGCACATATATTCCAATTCTTCATCCATATATCTCCACCTTACACATACATGAACCCACATTCACTCTCCCTCTCCCACTTGTCTTTCAATCCACAAATTCCAAAGTCCAACCCACACTCACCAACCAGGGCAACCACAACAACAACTATGTTCCCCCTCTCCCTCCTCACCACCACCATGCTCACCGCCCTCCTCCCCCTCACCACCCTCCCCCGCACAACCGCCCAAGCCGACTTCATGTTCGCCTACTACCTCCCCTCCACCGGCTGCCGCGCCCACGTCCCCCCCGGCAGCGGCAAATCCCAAGCCATCCCGACCCTCGCCGACGGCCAGTGCGTGCCCGTCGCCAACGCGCTCAGCGGCACCTTCGACGTCGAGATCAGCGGCAAGGTGTATTGGACGAACGGGGTGACGCCGGCGATCAAGGCGTGTCCGAGTGTGGAGTGTGATTTGGAGGATGGGGGGGGGTGTTGTGAGTTTTCCCTTTTTTTTTTTAATCTTTTTGAGGGGTTTGGTTTTGAAGTGCTGATTTGTGGGGGTGATAGTCGAGCTTTGGGGCGTTGGGGAGTGGCCGGGTAATGCGGTGTGTAAGCGAATGACGAATACGTGAGTTGAGTTGTTGGTGTTGGTGATGGGTGTGTATCTGGGAGGAGGCTGATCTTTTGGTAGGTACTATTGGGCTGTGGGGCCCGAGGGATTTAATCTTAAGGAACGGCAGATGAGGAATGGCGAGAGGTATAATGGGACGATTTCTAATGCGACGGATGTTGGGTTTTTCTGAGCCCGATACGGGGCGGGATGTAATTGGGAGGGGAGGATATGACAGTGTGATGTGGAATATATCTGGGATGAGCTAGATGTGGGAGAAGGGTGTTTGGGTATCTTTGTGGTTTGGTGATTGGAAAGTCTGCTGTTTCTGTTGATCATCGTAGACGAATCTTTCAGTCATGAGTATTTCAGCATAGCTGTTCTCATAAATCATAACATCATCTCCCTAGCCATGCAAGAATACACCCGTCCCTCCCCCCATCATCCCATCTTCGCATTACTAAAATCCATCTCCGGGTGCTCCCGCTTAAACTTCTCCAACATCCCCATCTTCTGCGCCTCCTCGCTCGTCGGCTTCCCCATCTCCTTCTGCCGCTGATCATACATCATCTTCTCCACCATCCCGCGCGTCTCGCCGTCCAGGTCGCCCAGCTTCGAGTTCTCGGGCGTGATCTTGGCGGTGTCGAGGTGGTAGGGGGCGTTGGTCGTGACGGCGGACCACCACTGTGCCTTGTTGGTCTTGTCGAGGTGGATGGAGATTTCCTTTTTGGAGTTGGGGGCGGGCTCGAGGGTCCAGGTTGATTCTGAGGGGTGGATTTCGTGGGGGAGGGGGCCCTGGGTGTTGTGGAGAGGTTTTAGCGGTGGGGGATTCGGGGGCGGAGGAGAGGAATGGGACTTACGTCGATGATGGGCTCTTGTCCTTTTACGCCGACTTTGAGAGATGTCTTTTTCATGTCGACCACGATGTCCTTCCCTCGAAGGTTTGAGGGCACGGATACTGTGATGTCGAGGTCTTGAATTGTTTGCGTCCATTTGTAGGGAAGTTTGGCTTGCTCTTCTGCTTCTCGGGCACGGTCTGCCTTGTCTTTCTTCTCGCGGTCTTCGGGAGAGGGTGAGGTTGACATCGTGACGGGGGTTTGAGGGAAGAATCAGGATTCCAATTCCACGCTCAAGTTGCAACTTTTTGAAGAGCCTTGCACTCGCACGATTGTCAGAAAGGTGAGTTACTGTTGAGTGATTGGCTAATCTTCAATCTCAAATGCAGCCCTATCTATGAAGCTAGGACATTCTGAGCTAAGCCGCTTCAGTCAATTCATCCCGACTTTCCGCCAAGCATTTCTCTCCCCTCTATATTTCAGGTGATGACTTATGAGCTCCTGAAGCGCGCTGGGATTACGTAGCAGGCACTGGAACTGCTCAAACCTGCCCTTATGCTAGACCCTTGACTTGTGATGCTGTGGGAACGACGAACGCAGCTCCCTCACGCGGTCCGGTAACAATCAACGACGTTTCCTTTGCTACGATCATAGACTTTGAAGTCACGTCTTACGCCTCGTGCTCCGGTCTCATGTTTGGCATCTTGTGTGTGATGATTAACAAGTGATTGAACTCGGTAATCTCAGGTTCTTTCAACATCTTGACCACATCATGATAGTCGTCCTCAAAGACCATAAGTAACGAGGTCATGCGGACGATATCCCAGTCACCCGAGGAAATATCAGCTCTCATTACGCTCGATGATCTTGAACTTGCTTAGGACGACGAGCCTCTATGTAGTTTGAAGACTCTCGATGGTAACATCTGCCGTACCCGCTTCGCTGGACTTACTAAAAGTGTGGCTTTGGAATGGCTGTGTATTCACTGCTTGTACTGAGGGAAATCTCAAGCGCCCCTGTTGGCCGACGATACTTAGGCGAATGCCTGGACTCTGATTGGGCCAAGGTAGGCAACAGAAGACTAAGCCTGCAAGAACCATATTGTCGGCTCGATCGTTCTCTACACTAATGTCACCTCCTCCCCATATTACGATATTCGTTTCACACACTTCCTTGATTCTTGGACGAATTCCAATAAGGATTCATCTCAGACAAGATGGCTGCTCTGTCGTGTCCGCTTTCTGCAACATGAGTAGTCTTAGATATCATACCATTTTTTTTTTGGGCGGTAAAGATCCTCGTTTTTCGGATTGCCAATAGAACTCGGTCAAGCTATCGTGTATTGACCCATGGCGTTGTGTCTGACCGAACTTGATTGGCTGCGATTTGATATACCGAGAAGGAGAATTACCGAGTTCAAGCTAAGGGTTGTTTCAATGTGAGAGTTTCCCTCCCATCTTTCATAGACAGCTCTTTACTATCTACCCACCATTATAAGGTACGACCCCCCGAATGCCATCAACAACTAGCTTGAGCAAGTCTATTACTCGAAAGTGCAAGATCAATGCCTGCTTTCAAAATATACGCCTGAAAAGTACGCCCATCTGGATCTTCCTAGTTCACCACCCAAGAAGGAAAGCGATTATTTGAGGACATGAACTTTGCGGCCAGCAAGAGGTCTCTCACTGCTTGTGCAGAGGATCATGAACATCAGCTCTCGCATTGGCGTTGGAATGAGGCGAATCTGTACGATCATCAGGGACCTGATCCCCGTCCTTCCTCTGCTTCTTGCTTGCCCGTGTCTGTTTGGCGATGCTTGTGACCTTGGCAATCTTCGTTCCCATCTCAATATAGTCGTCCTCCCCGTCGACATTGGTGGAGTCTCGATTACGCTTCAAAGATGTTACATCTACAACCCCATTGGCCTTCACAGGCTTCTCCTGCGTCGTCTGATTTTTCATCCTAACCCCATGTCTTCGGTTGCATATGTGCTGACCATCATCATCCCTTGATTGCAGCTGCCAGCAAGCGGTACAGTATTGTTCCATGCAAGTCTCTTGCTTACAGCGGTAAACGGTGGTCTCAAAACATGTCTTCCGACACTGATCGCAAATAGCACCAGTGGTCCTAATCCTCAGCAATGATTCGTTCCCGGATGGGTGATTCGAGACCCCTCTTGTATTCAAGGGAAGACTTTTGGCGCGAGTAGTTCTGCAAGGGCTCGTGGCATCGCTTTGACCACATACGTGCTGGCCGTCGTCTTCCCGTGGCTTCCGCTGCCAGCAACACATGCAATACTGCTTTCCGCATTTCGGACATCGATAGACTGTGGTCTCGACACTTTTCTCGCAACATTGGTCGCAATGGGATCTAGGAAGCGAAATCTTCAGCCATGTTTCGTGCATAGGTAACTGATCGGAGGCCTGGTCAGCAGCCATGGTAAGATTCATGGGGAAAGACGATTTATAGATCTCCTTGACTGTCAAAAGGGCGCGAGGGAGTTGGTCGTTATTATAGTGTCTCCTGGATTGGAAAAAGGAAAGTTCAAGACTATTTGGATCAGACCGGGAAGCCTATACAAAGATGGAACATATACGTACAGTGATCCGGGGCAAATTCAGGTTACGCTCGTTGTTGACGGAGATGATGAACCCGCACTCCAAACCGCGACTACAGAAGCCCACGGCTGGAATCAACTATTCTGTATATCGCTGCATATGGATGTTTAGTAAGGATGCTCGACTCATTAACGAGTATTCGATGCGGTAGGTCTGACTCCGCGACGTTCGATAAGCAGTGACTGTCGTTCGAGATTCTGATCTGGGATGCACCTTCCCAGCTCCAACGGTTTTCATGAAAGGAATCTGTTGCTCCACCTTCGCTCTTTCTTGAATGAAGCCGTTGTTGTCCCTATGTGTAATCAACCCCCCGATTGCCGACACTGAGTATATATCACAAGCAAACACGACCAATAATAAAAGCGACTTCACCTGGCGAAAACCTCAATACAAACTCAATGATATGTTAAATTTCACGAAGGTCACGCAGATGATTACCGAAAGCAGCACGGGGAACTTGACCGAATCAACCTACTATGGACGACCACGCTAATCGAGCCGCGAAGCAGAACGTTGCCGACTGAACTTATGGAGTAGCCAAGCTCCATCTCTCCGACCATCACCCTGTTGTCTTCGAGGATATACTCGTCCCGAAAACGAGATCTTAGAGACATATATTACATGCCAATATGTGGCAAGTCTGAGAAAACTCCAGGTCAAAATTGGATGCAACTTGGGCTGCTGATCGCGTGGACTGCAATCCTAGATGATTGGAGAGTCGAATCGTTTGTAAGGTAGAGTTTAGGGCATGAGGGAATTGCGAAGTGAGGGTGGGAATGTAACGTGGGCAGTTCGCTTACATGATCGAAGCGATTGCCTCTTCTTGCCCATACTTTGTATCGATCGATTTGATCGTCTTTGATTCTGACCAATGAGTTATATCATAAGATCATTCCCATTTTCGCCAATGATTCAGAAAAGTATCCGGGCTCTGAAATCTTTCGAAGCCATCCCCGAACACCCTTCGTCACATCTATTGTAAAGTTTGTGAGGCACGAACAACTATTGACATATAGCCCTAGGAGGCATCACTGAATACAATTGTTCTCGCTCGCTCGATGGATAGCTTCTACAACGTCCCGACGGGACCTAAAAAGCACTACGAGTTCCCAAACCCCGAAGCAAAGGAACCTCGTCAAGGACTTTATGCCCATCCTAAATTGGCAATCCCATTTCTGCGCTCGGAGTCTCTTCGGCTCTAAGATTCTCCAATTGAAGCAGCGTGGTTCTCCTCGCTGACCTTTCAGACCGCTGTCAAGTCTTGCAATACAGTGACGACGACCTCTACTAAACTTGACTCAAATTAAGGAACTCTTCACACTGGATGACCAGGGACATCATTTCCATCGAAATGTGCTCCTGTATACCTATAAACCACCCATCCAAGCCAGCTCATCAAAAATGACCTCTCTAAGGTAACGACTCATGAACCTGAAGACCATCACTTCAAACCCAAAACCCTCAATTCAATCCCATTTCCTCCTCGCAAAAACATTGAAACTTCGCCAGTATGACTACCGCATTTAAGCTCCGTCTCTTGTACACAATTGGAGGTAGGTCGAACTCATCGAGATGTTGTTAAGTAGCGTTGGTATTGGTATCTATGCGCATTGTTATTATTGGATGTGTTTTTGGAATGTGGTGAGGAGGTTGGTTTGGTGGGAATAAGAGGGTTTTGGATTTTGTGATTAGGTGACATGAAGGGTTTGGGGGGTAAGAGTATTGATGAGTGAGAGGGAGGATGGGTTTGCTGGAGTTCAAGGAAAGCATGGCATAACATTATATTGGCTATGTTGAAGGTGCGACTTAGACATGGACAAAGAACTGCACGCAAGTTATGAGACCCAATCCCAGACATCGGTTCCACATCTCTACAACCCCTTTCTCTATCCCATCATTTTCTCGTGCAAGCCTAATTATCTAAACCAAACATCGTCACAATCCCTGCATTTAATCCCATCGGAATTCCAGACTGAGTCTTGGTCTATCCCGGAGATTAGACAGCAGGAGGCAGTCCGCACGCTGCTCCATAGAATGGATATATATGGACGGATTCAAATGATACTGGGCACTTATCAGTAGTCGTCCAACCTCTTTGCCTCGAACTGTTCTAAGTATTGAATGATAAAGGACGTGGATACGAAGATATCTGGATCGGACGATCGAGATACTTTTCGTTATAACATAGGCCATGACAGCAAGTGCTGATCAACAAGACTTTGAAGCCTTGCCTATACGTGAGCGTGCTTTGAGTCTGGCTTAGAACCTTGAACATGAATGGAACTGTCTTATACTAATGCCTTGTTCTATGAGTAGCTATAGGTAAGATCAACTTATGTTCCGTTTATTCATGTCTCTTAATTCATGACTTTTGTCAATGGGGGAAGACAACGATCAGATTACCCAATGTCATGAATGTACTATAACAGAAAACAAGCGTACCAACGACCCCCAACAACATCTCCATCCCCACAACCAGTGTCAAACTCCCCCTACCCTTCCTCCACATCCACCGACTTCATCGCTCTAGGTAGACCGCATAGATACCTCAGCAACCGCCCAAACTTCGACAGGATTTTATCGAACGACCACCCTCTGAGAACGCTTGATACAGGTTCATCGAACATGGTTTCATAACCCGTCATGTCGCACTTCTGGAAGCCTTGAAAGCGGATTTCGGGCTTCTGTGTGTTGAACTCGCTAAAGGTGGACGTGTTCTCGATGTGAGGGGCGTTTTTAACGGTATCGAGGATGGGTAGATGGGATTCAGTCATCTTGGTGTCGATAGCATTGGATTTCTCTAATGCAGTCGTTGCTTCGGTCATTGTTGTGCTGTGACTAGTTTTCGACTCGCTAGGACCGGGGCTATTATCGATCAGAGTCGAAGAGCCACTGTTGCCCGGAACGCTGATGGAATAAAAGGGGCGGTTGTCTCGCGGATGAAGAGATGAAGGAGATCGGATGCAGTCTTGGTGACCGATTGGTATTTCGTGATAGTTTTCGTCGGCGAACAGTCGTTGCATGCAGCTACCGTCCTCTTCGCAGAAACAGTGGTGGTCAAACAGGGACCATGTTGTTACTTCAGCAGTCATGTCGAATCCCAGGCGTGGTGAGTGAAAGGAGGCAAGCTTGATGGTTTGTGTCTGAGTGATTTGTTGGCACAGGTCTTGGGTCCCGCTATTATTGGGAGGATAAGACAGATATATTGAGATTCTTCTGCGGAGTGAGGGCAAAGGACTTATCCTCTTAGACCTGAGCGATGTAGACAGCTTAAGTGCAAGCAGACGGCTGTGCGAAGTGAAACATGAGCAAAGAAAAGCTAATCAGAGACATCAGGTAGCATACGCTAGTAACGCTGAATGAATGGACAATGGCAGGTATGGAAGCAGATCATTAGGCCGTCGGTAGGTCTGAGACCTGTCTTGAAATCTAGATACAGGAATCTTGGTGGCATTGTTGAGTAAGTCAAACAGCCCTGGAACAAAGGCCTTGATTCACACAGCGTCTCTTGATTCCGGAGCATGGGTCTTTGGCACTTATTTCACCTCATGTGGCAAAGTAAGGGTACCCAAAGCATGAGAAATGGGCTGTGCTGAAGCAGGCCAAATGGAATATTGACATGTAGCTTTACGCCGCAAAGCAAGAACGCGAGAGACTTCAACGACTATGACTCGGAACAGGAAATTTTGCCTGTAATGAGCGACAATTTCACTAGATAGGATTATCGATCATGAGCCCAGGTAATATCTATGATCCCTGCTAGCTCTCCGGAACCTGTGCTTGTGAGGTTTAAGGTCGGGTTTACACCTTCAGTCATCCTGGAGTGCACCACTCATCATATAGCGGTCGTCCACCTCAATTGCTGGGATTGAAGGAAGCCGTCTAGCTGTTTTATCCGATGTGCTAACGAATTTCCTTGGCAGCTTGTCAGTCCGCTGTGGCCTGGAAGAACCTATCGACGGAATAATGGAGTCATCATAATCAAGCGTGGGCACTTGAGGAGCTCGCTCATTCGTAGTAGACTCCTCCTGGTCGTTTCGAAGGAATTGTGTCACGTCCTCTCTCTTGTCCTCACTCATACCGATCATAACAACTTCCTCTAGGCGTTCAATGCGCTGCAACATATGTCGTGAAGCAACACGGTGGATGGCCTGAATCTCCCTCAGCCGGGTCGTGATTGTCTGGATGTATCTGAACGAATTGTTGGTGGTTGTTTGCGGCTATATATTTTGTCAGATCACCTGAAATTGAGCCCGTGCAGTAGAAGTCTACATCAATGGTCTTGAGTCGGTCAGTCAAGGTAGAAAGATCTTTCAGTAATGCTCGATCCCAGACATCGAGCGTTCTGGCTTCGCGGTCAGCTGAGTGCTAAGGCATAATGTGGGGGTGCACTCACATGAAGGTTGCGTCGTTGATAATGGACAGGTCGATGCTTGGGGGAGGCATGCTGATTGAGGGGACGATTTTGGTGGATTGTCATTGTGAGAACGTGTCTTATAGATCGCTGGCACCATCATTTGTCGCATACGAGAAGAATGCATGTTCTGATCCCGATAATGTTGTCGTAGATAATTGGAAACAATGTTGAGAACCATTGATCTAGCCATCCAGAGATAGAGCGCCTTCCATATTACCGGGAATTAGCACTCTATAGTCCTCGTACATTCCGGGTGCAAGTGGACAAGTGAGCCACTAGCTGAGCACCAAATCGTCTGCGTAAAGCTGCCTCCGGTGAAAATCAAAGGAGGACCAGGAGATATCGTCAACCAGGACGTCATTCACATGCGCGGCCAACTTCCCTATTGTGGTTACAACTTGGGACCGGCTCTCTTACGACCCAATTCCGAACGTACGACAACTTCAATACCCATCGGTATCTCCACCCCTTGACAGTCATCCTGCTCCCGCCCATTGACCCATTGAGTAACCACAAAATCCAATCTCCCATCCCCAACCACAACCATGGGGGCATGCCACGTTCCAACCCCATATGTAATACCCATGCCCGGCTCTGCCACAAGAGCTTTGAGATTTCTTAGATCTGGCGGCCCGCCCTGCTTGGACTGCGGAAGATATGGCGTTAATGCTGATGGAGCTTGAGGCAAAGGTAGCGTCGGAGCGACGATTATTATCGCTTTGGTATTGTTCGAGGTAGCAGAGGAAAGAGGGACGAACGTTTGGGTCGTGTACGGATGGCGTTCTAATATCCGCAGGTCGAGGATTTGCTGATCACCACGAGAGCGCAGGCTGCGTGGGAAGCAAGAGAAAAGGCTCATGGTTACGTGGGCAGGATTGTCACTTGGCGAGCAATTGTAGGTTGATGTGAGGGGTGCAACATTGGCGTATTTGAGCGCTGTATTCTGGTTGGCGTGGGTAGCATTGAGAGGGCAAATGGAGGGAATAGTGGTGGTGGATGGGGGCAGAGGGGCAGCGATGATGGAACCGAAGGGAGCAAATGACTCAAGGGTGAGGGCGGTTGTTGATATTTCTATATCAGTGGAGGGTAAAGATGGCGGCATGTTGGTATGTATCGATCAATAGCCCCAGAATGAGAGATACAGCATGTAATCGTCGGTGTTGGTCAGGTATTTGAATTTTACTATTGCATAGAATACACACTACTCTAGTCGAATCTATAATACATAGTAAAATGTGATTGAATGTGACACAAAGTTACAAAATTGCACGTCTGCTAGTATACCGCTAGCGTATGCCAAGTATCAATGGACTTAGTTCTACGCAGGGACATCGTTCACACCCTCGGAATACCAGCATGGACTCGGATGAGCCTGACTTTGTCCCCATCATGAGCGACCTAGCCCCGCATAGGAGCAAGCAGACCTCCAAGGCAAGGTTCGTGGAAGATGTAGGCGATCAGACGCGCAACATCGGCAGCAAAGAAACCCCATATCATACACGGGCGAAATCTAGGAAACGCCGTTCAACACACACTCCGCATCGTCATCACTCCCGCGACATTCATGACAGTCACGAAGGGGGTCGGCCTCGTCGTCGGCGCCGTGACTCCTGGGGTACTGGTGATTATGACTCCGATGAAAAGTCGGATGAATCCTTGCCACCGCATTTCTCAAGATCACGAATTGCAGCAACGGATAGATTCTCTGAGGATACCGACTTCGATCCCAAGATATTTGACCACGAGTATCTACTGCCAAGTCTCACCTTTCATTTTGACACTGCGCAAGTCAATCCCGAGGAAGAAACCCAAATTTCAACCATGACGAGATCGATCAAACAAAGTACACGCCTGGATGCCAAAGAATATAGATATAAATCATATCATGAGAACATCGATAATATTGTACGCTCGCAATACGTTGGCGGCATCCATGGCCGCGAAGACTCTACGGCAGAGCTTATCACCAACAATGCACAAGAGAGTTCGAATAGGAGACAGCCGGCGTTGCTGAAATGGATGTATGTTGCATGCATCGCCAAGTCAGGACACGCCCACGGCTGACTGAATTCAACTAGCCAGATCGAAAGACAATATCCCACTTACGATTCCTTCATTGTAAGTCAGCTCTCTCAGATACTGCGACCATTGGTCTAAAGCATAAAGGATCATGTATCTCATCTTGAATGCATTGAGGAGGATGCGAAGCAGGATGCAATGTTTATCTTGCATCAAGTGCGTGACCGATACGAGAAACCCTTGCAGATGCCTCGTGGGAGAAGGGCAAAGTGTTTAGCGCCGAATGTGACAATTCATGCTACATCGAGTGATGAGAGTACAACCGAACGCGACTTTTCGAAAAAGAAACGCGATGCAGTTCTGCTTTGCATGCCATATTTTTGCCTCGCGCCTTACTCATCGTCTTCTTCTCCGCAAGCATCCGACTTCTACCCTTTGAGAACTCTGCTGCAGTATTGGCACATGTCTACACCTAAGAAAAGAGACCTTCAACAGGCCATCTGTGGTCTCGAGTATTCAACGGAAGGCCATATTTTCCACATACCCCAGATATGGTGCTTAATCCTCGGCAACAGTCAGTCTTCTATCAAGAACTGAATCTTGATCTGCTATAACCGTTCTTCCTGACACGCATAGAGCTACTGGTTACCTGCATGCACTCGCCAGCCACTGACGATAAACGAGGGTTCACTGGCATCAAGCTGAAACCAACGTCCACTGAGGATAGTCGTCCACTCTTACGGATTGTCGATGGAAGCGGCCGACTTTGGCTGTTGCCTGTCCAAAGTTGCAACACATGGCTTGTATGCAGTTCTCTGTGGTCCACGACCCTGTTATGGCTTGCTGATTATCTCTAGGAATTCACCGCTAATCTCAGAGAACTTAGCGTCGACCTTGAGAAGGAATATGACGTACTTTTCGCTGGGGTTCCTCAAGATGCGGGATGCTGGCCATCGCTGATTGAACGAGCAAAAAGAGTGACGGTTGAACTAAGGTTGAACTTCAAGGCGTAGGTTGCGGTATCTTTCTGCGAAAACAACTAATACTTTGCAGGGGTTTCATTCTGCTGGAACGATCGTCAAGTCCAAGTGACTCAACTATGAGCGATGAGTCCGGTGACTCTAGAAAGGCATATGGAAGCAGTCCCACGATGGAGACTCCTATAAAGAGCGCTAACCTAGCCGCCCCCGATTCTGGAGTGTCCAGTAGTCAAGAATCGGGTGCGAGACAAACGACAGAAGCACAACCGAACCTCAGTACATATCACTCGGACCTAGCTGGGGCCACGGTCGATGTGCTCTTTCCCAAACACACGAGCGTTGATCTAGCGTCAAACAACAGCGTCAATATTTTCTCATGGTTTGCAGCTGTCCCAAGTCCTTCAAGTATGTCTCAGCGCCAGCCTCGACACAAATCTGATATAAAGCGTACCAATGATGTCAGCGAGGACATTGAAGCAGGACGAAGCTTTCTCGTTGATAGGAATAAAGTTGAAGACACTCTCACAAACATGCATTCCTTTCTATGCACGAGTCGATTCAAAAAGCATCGTGAGTACAGGAAGTGCCCTGTAAGCACACCGGAGGAGGTAGAAGCCACATTAGCGACGTTGATTCGGGGAAAACCTAATCCTGAATCCGAGCCTACAGAGAACAGCCACCGCAACCGCCAGGCCAAGAGGAGCAAGCGCGATGATAGCGATAGCGAGAAAGAGCGCATAAGAGCCTCAGATGGCAAAGGGAGAAGCCCGCCAATTATGGCTAGTGACTCAGAAGTCATGGCCGGGCGTTTCATGCGCCAACATCACGCGCAGATGAGCAAGAGAGTCATGAAGACCTCAAAGGCGCTATTCCAATTCTTTCTCCCTTTGCACTACAAGTCAGAGATGGTCTTGAAATATTGGGGTGCGATTAATCTGTTGATTCAGGTATGATGTCCCTCCATCAGTGGTACTCATGGGATGCTCAACCCCACTATGGTATAGGATCATGGCCTAGTCTTGAAATGTTTGCAATCACTCGATTCGAGAAGGGGATTCCCGCCAGACACTCCCACTAGGGCTAAAGATGTATGGCATTGTAAGAATATCGTTAACGGATTATCTCCAGCCCGAGCGCCTCCACCCTATGAAATCAAATTTCCCGAAGGGCTTATAATGGCGTGGCCACATCTATTGATGTTCTTCATTCTGACCGTATCAAACCAGCATCGTAGAGCGTTCGGTGAGCTCGTTCGGTTCAGGGAAATCGCATACAGAAGCCGAATTGATATATTGGAGAGCATAGCCCGAGAATCTTTACATTGCCGGGAGGCTGTCCTTCCCCTGGGCATTACTTCGCTGGTTGTCAAGAATTTGCTGAAAGATATAACGCTCGGCGCACCGGACATCGAATCCACATACTCCGAGAGTTTGGAAATACTGGTGAGGTCAATGCACTCTATCGGCGCTTCTTAAAATGGCTCACATGTCCTTTACAGAGGCAGGAACTGTCATCGAATCCCTATAGTCGCGTGCATCAGGAGAAGATCTTACGGTTTCGGCAAGAGGTCGCTTGTGCATCAGATGTCCTCAATGACCAACTGAATTGTGTCCGCGAACTTCTGGTGTATATTGACAAAAGCGTCAGTGAAATTCCTCACATGTTCCAGCGAAGGCGTGAACATTACATCTTACTCGACTGCATATCCACAATCCGGGCAAGGACTCAGAGCTTCCGAGAAATGAGCGAAGATGCCGCCCAATTAGCTTCTTGGGTCAGTAAAATCTCTGTTACGTCAGCGATACGTTACTCCAGAAGGAAGCTCACAGTCACATCCTACTTAGAACATCGGCCGTATCGAATCTAATAAGGATCGCCATGAAGCTGCTATACTCGTCTTCACTACTGTGACAGTCATCTTCCTCCCGCTGTCATTCGTCGCGTCAGTCTTTGGAATGAACACTGCCGATATACGAAATATGGGCCATCACCAGTGGACTTTTTGGGTCAGCGCCATTCCGGTCACCATCATCGTCATCGGCGTATCATTATCTGTTATCCGATACTTCGACCCTGCTCGCCAGGCTCTAGGTCAGATATTCTATCGGAGAGGTGCCGAGGAGCTGGAGCTACTTGAGCACTCGCGACAGCGACCTGTGGCTCAGTCGTATGAGTCACAACTTCCACCTCCTCCACCACCAAATCCTCATATGTCACGACCAAACGTGATTATTCGGAATGATCGACCTGATGTTGGGCAACACTACCAGGATTATGGACGAGAAATTCGAATGAATTCACCAAGACATAGGAGTCATTACACCGCTCCACGTGAAAGGTCACGTTCACATGCACGCTACCTTTGAACACTCGAGCGATTGAACTCATGTTCACAATGTAGGATTTTCGCCTTGGGTATCGAAGAAGTCTATTGCGAGCAGATGAATATGTATGAGTATTGTGGCTTCTAGATCTTTTCGATTTAGAGTGAAATCAGTGATTGCATGTGATGAACCGATAGGCGTCCACCTGTTCGGGACTCGAAATCAAGGTTTACGCGGAGAAGCCCTTTGATATATTGAAGGGCTAATAAGAATATATATTAGAGATGGAAGGTGTGTATACTGCTATAATCGCTGTGTTTCATATTACGATGTTGGATAACGGCCTTAGTGCGTACTACTGCCCATGGCTACCTTATAGCTACTGCTTAGAAATAAACATGTCGATATCATTCATAGGTTATACTTCCGGAGTCCCTGAATTTGGTAACAGTATTAGCACGACGGCTTGGTGTCTCTCTGTACACTACTAGGAATCTTTGGGTATTGAATATTCGTGCGCTCTAGTCGATGTCTTCCACGACGAGGAGAAGAAAGTATCTACAGCAGCTTCTTCTATACCCTTCTTCATACGGTAATTAATGACAACCCTACGCACTCAGGAGAAAGGTTTCAGAATACTATAATCGGGTATGTGCCGTGGCACGTGGATGAGCACTTGAGTAGCTCCGCCTGTTGATCAGAATGCATAGCTGCGGCACGGGGGGCTGATATAGGGGTAAATGCGCGCAGCTTCAGGGGCTACCCAGGTGCGTATGTAATCGTACCTAGGTGGGGTAATTCCGAATCCTTCCGGGGAAACTTTGGTATGTCAACCAGAACCTTCAGCCGCGTTATAGAAGCACTTTCATCGCTTGAAGGGTTCTCGTTGATCAGGACCTGAAGACGTGTTCAGCGCGGGCGAGCGTTGCAAGCGAGGTCACATATGGCCCAAGCCTTTCCAGGGATGAGCAGGAGACTCGAGTGGCAGGAAGCGGTAAGGACGGTAGGATCGCTAAATATCGCAATATAACCTAGCCAGGACCCGTTTGCAATTTGCTTACCTTGTGTGGATGTAAGTACTTCCACCATTCTTCCATCTTCATTCTGCGTCCTGCAACCTCTTTCCTGCCTTCAAGATTTGGGCTCTGGCACCTAGAAGCGTAGGGGAGTCGTCGTATGCCTGGCAAGCACACAAGCAGCCTGCATGCTGCAGCTTGATATCTTACTGCATCAACGATCGACCAGATAAGTACCGGCATACGGAAGATTCCTCAAAATGCTCTTCCAACGTTGCGTTTTCGCGTCCATACCTGTATTGTCTGCTGCCGTCAATGTGTGTACAGGTCTCTGTGCAACTGTCAGTGGGAAGTCGAAATGTCTGTCGCAGAATTTGAAGGTCAAAATTGTCTCAGAGAATGTGAAGTTACTCTTGAATGACCCCGTCAACCAAACAATTGTCACCGAGACGTTCGTGGAGCTGCTCGAGGCAAATTCCAGTCTCTTTGCAAAGGCCAACGGCGGTAAAAATACCATTGAGGATACCTTTACTGTCTACGGAATATTATGTGTGCCATCCGGCCCCGTCGCAGCCAAGAAGATCGAAACCATACAGTTCTTGACCCATGGAGACACACTCGATAGCACCTACTGGGACATCGCGCCCGGTTATAGTTACATCGACGCCGCCGTCGCCGCAGGCTATGCCACCTTTTCCTACGACCGCATCGGCGTCGGCAAGTCGCAGCATCCCGACCCATTGCAAGTGGTCCAAGGTCCCCTCCACGTCGAAGTCGCGCACGCCTTGGTCACCCTCATCCGTACCGCTCAGATAGGCTCTTACGCCTTCAAGAATGTCGTCGGCGTAGGCCATTCCGCCGGCTCAACGGTGACGCAGGGCGTCACCACAAAGTATCCGCAAGACTTCGACGCTGTTATCCTGACCGGTACCTCCACGTCTGTGTCATACGTCACTACGGCTCTCGCATCTTTCGACCTGAGCATCGCCAACGCCGATCCCTCTTGCCGATTCTCCGACCTGCTTAATGGATATCTGGTCCAACCCCTCCCTGTCTCAATTCAATTTCCATACTATCGCTTCCCCAATTTCGATCCGAAAAGTAAGCTTCATCAAGCATATTCCCCTTCTCAACAGCTCGACGACTAATCTCGTCCAGTCTTTGCCATCCAGGTCGCAAACAAACAAACACAGACCTTCGGCGAGCTCCTCACCCTCGGCACCATCGTTGCCCCATCGCTTAACTTCAAAGGACCCGTGGACATCGTGCTCGGTGAGAAGGACCTCGTTTTCTGCGGCGGCGACTGTACGAAGCCTCAAGACCAGTCCGCGCTCGTGGCACCGGCTTTCTATCCCGCGGCGTCCTCTTCGCAGCACTACATCGTTCCAGGCGCAGGTCACGTCATTTTTGCACACTACGCTGCTCAGCAAGCTTTTGCTCAAATGTTGAAGTTCCTACAGACGAATGGGTTGTGAGGGACGGAGCGTGTGAGAGCCACTTGGTCGGGTTGTGTGTGGCAACTTGTGCTTCGCTTGATTTGAGCCTGTCGAATTGCTCGACGAAGCAGAGATCGTAAATAATGAACTTAATTTGCTCCAGGTTGGTCTCTGAGCACCTCGCTACCACTGTCTCCATGTATTCATCTTTGCCAAAATTGCATACTGTCAGTACCATCATGTCCCATAAAAGTTTGGCACTCAGGTCCAGGCCATACACATTGTTGACTAATATCCAGGTGAGTGGAACATATGCCAGGTATTCGCTCTTTGCCTCCCGCTGACGCGGCAGAATATCCATACGAGCGGAACTTAGCTGTCCGAGGAATGCGTAACCCTCCATGGCCGAAGCTTTCAGTTTCCAAAGGCACTGATTCCGGAATCCGTCAAGAGTCGAGAAGAAATCCACGGAGTTCAAGATAGCACTGCTTAATACCTTCATAAGATTCTTCGTCCGAGAGGCCCATTCGTGAGCAATTGGTCATGGGTGCATAGCAGCCAAGCAGTAGGCTTCAGACAACGTTGTGTAACCATACGTCGCTTTCTCAACTCAATCCAAAGAAGGGAGGAAAATCACGGCTCGGTCACGTGATCACTTAGCACACTTGATCCTGCCCGCTTTGCGAAGGATCATAATGCCTACCAGTACTAACTTCCCATTGAAGCTACGATAGACTTGGGACCCTGCCTAAGGAATCCTACGGAAATCCTACCAATGTATGCTGTTTCCTGCAGTATAATTTGGGCGGCGATACGCGTAGACTCTGTCCTGGTCCGCGTGCACTCAGTCCTTGTGCGCGTACATCTCCCCCCATTCAGCTTAGCGGCATACTGGCGGATCCTATCATGCTTCTGCCCAAGCCAAATGGAGGGAGGTGTACGGGCACCAGGACTGGGTGCACGCGTACCGCCGCCCTCTTTACACCTGCACAGGCTGACCAGCTTGGTCAGCCTGACTTGGCAAGAATCGACACTCCTTCTTACTCTTTCGCTACAACATACATTCACACTTCACCACAGATGATTGTTAACCTGATCATCAGCTATTTGAAGTTGCACCAATCGCTGTTGAGACAAATCTGGAACGGTAAACTGCAAGGATGTGGTATTTCCAGCTTGCCTCTACCATCGCCGCTTCCTGGCTTATTGTGAGTATCTCAACACTAGAGTAGATGTCGGTAGCTGAGCCTCAACACGGCGGCTGACTGTTTTTTAAGTACCTCATCAACAGAATTCTTTATAATCTATGGTTGCATCCCCTTGCCAAATACAAAGGTCCTAGGCTATGGAGCGCTTTCAGGTTTCCTTTCGTACATTCATTGATAACCGGAGATTTGCCACATCGAGTGAAAAGCATGCATGACTGTCACGGTGACATTGTACGCGTGGCTCCCGACGAGCTGTCTTTCACGAACGCGGCAGCCTGGAAGGACATACATAAGCCTGGATTCTTAAGGCCGTACGAATATAGGGACAAACCGCCAGGGAAGGATGCCGAGAATCTCATCTCCGCCAACGAGGAGGATCACCAACGGTTCCGCAAAGTGCTTGCTCCGGCATTTGTGGTGCGATTTGAGCAAGAAGCTATCGTCCAACGTTACGTCAACTTACTCATTCGCAAGCTCGCTTCAACGATCGAGAGTGAGGAAGCTAAGGGCTCTGCCATTGTGGACGTTCTCGAATGGTTCAATTATACTACATTTGACATAATTGGAGATGTTTTGTGGGGAAGTTCATTTGATTGCCTTGAGAAAGTACGATATCACCCATGGATTGAAGTCATTGCGCAATTCAAAAAGGTCTTGATAGTAGCGGCTACCAAGTTTTACTATCCCCTTGACAAGATCCTTATGGCGATAACGCCTATGTCTGCGATGGCTGATCTGATGCAAATCTGGAATACAACCGAAGAGAAGATCCGCCAACGCATCGAAGTAGGTAGCGAGCAGAGGGATATGATCTCCTATATGAGTTATACGCATGGATCATCATCACCACCATCAAAGTCAACACATCAGATGTCAAAGTCAGAAATGGAGACCATCGCGATGTCGATTGTTGTTGCAGGGAGTGAATCTGTAACCACAGTATTGACAGGAATCGTACATTATCTCCTACGGGATCCTACCAGACTGGGGGTTCTCGTTCAAGAAATCAGATCAGCGTTCGACCAAGAAAAGGAGATCGATAGTGCATCATTGAGCCAGCTTCCGTACTTGGGCGCTGTGCTTCATGAGGGTCTACGCTTGTGCCCCACGATCCCCGATGGCATGAGACGGGTAGTGCCAAAGGGCGGTGCGATGATCGCAGGCGAGTTCCTACCGGAGAATACCGTGGTATCAATTCCTCAATGGTCGGCGTATCTCTCGAAGGACAATTTCGCTTCGCCTACGGCATTCCTACCCGAACGTTGGCTTGACAGCTCAAGAGATTCGATGTATGGTACCGACAGGAGGGATGCGTTCCAGCCATTCTCTCTCGGGCCCCACAATTGTCCTGGACGGAGCATTGCCTACTTGGAGATGCGACTGATAATGGCAAAGTTATTGTGGAATTTTGACCTTGAACAGCGCCCAGGAGTACATCAATCACAATGGAGGGAACAAAAGATCTACTGGTTCTGGGAGAAAAAGGCAACTTACGCCAGGATTAGCCGGGCTGAGCGTTGAGGGTATGAGAAGTATACCTCCGATTCACGAATATCTATGTCGTCTTCGTTTGGATCGGGGACTCGGAGGCAGGATTCCTGAGTGAACCTTGGAACTCTGGCGGCAAAGTGCGGGGGTTCCATACTGCCAAGTCGACTATCATACTGCTCCTTTCTCCATCCTGCAAAGATAATCTTGCGGGCTGAACTCTGCTCGTGAACGCTACAATAACGAGATCAAGCGCGTTATTCTCTGTGTACGACTCTCACCTCAAAGATCGCTCATGGCTCGTTGGGGACTTGTCCTTTTTGTAATGTGGAACTTGCAAGTTCCCTAGGTCACGAAGGACGCTAAAGATCCTTTCGACGCCAGCGACTATCTATCCACAGTACAAGCGTTGGATGGACGCAATGCTTGCAAGACCTAGTGTGAAGCGTGTCCTGGGTGTGATGGTGGACAAAGACGTCGAAAGCGAAGGACGTGTGGTTTGAGGCAGGATTATGTGCAAATCTCAGATAGGTCGCATGCTCAATGGCTTGCTTTAATTCTAAAAGTTGGTGTATTGACATCGCCGCGAGGCTTTCAGACTACTGAATGCAATGGTCACTTCTACTGATGTACCAATACTGAAGTCTAAGTCCGTAAGAGAGTGTAACATTTCAACAGCATTGCTTATCGTCTGGACCAAGAAGGCCGAGTTCTGACACTTCACATGCTGCCCAATACGAGTATTTTTTGCCTTGTCGTTGGTGAAAGCCTATCTTTCCCTTGCACATATATCGCTTGAAAAGTACGAGTCACCGGCAACAGCCTGTCTTTCCGGTTCCAAACATCATGCTCACAATACTCCATTGTTGCATAACCAAACTAAATCCTCTGACGTAAATTGCGTAGAAGCTGTTTTACACCAAAGATGACGATACAGGAGTGACGAATTGAATTATTTATTTGAGGATCTCCGTTCTATACCTCATCAAGTTTGGCCTTCATGACATGATGAAACTTCGCTCAACTGCATGATAGTTGGTTACAGTTCAGAAGAGGTCTCAAAATGGTGTGCTAGAATTACTTTACATGCAGTGCCAAGCATCAGCTCTTACGCCAAAGGAGAAGAGAGATGGGAGGATCGTCCGTTTGCTTCACTGAAAAGCATCCCATCTATGCCATATCTTGCGCCAAATCATCCTTCAACTCATTAACCACCCTCGGCCCACTACTGCTCCGTCCCAAAGGCTTTCTTGACCGAGATTTTCAATGATGCCGTTCCTTCTCGCTGTGCCTTGAGGTCTTCCTCTTCAGCTTTCATAGCTCCTTCAACATCGACTACGTTGGGGTTCCGAAAGCCTGTTGAATCCAGCTTGCTGAGTTTAAGCCAAGGTCCGTAGCTTTTGTCATCCACCGCAAGGCCGTCGTGTCTGTCACCTCCTTCATGAGACAAGGAAGGAGCCCCACGTCGGTAAGAGCGACTGGAGTCGCTACGACGCGACAGGAACGATTGAATGCTCTTTATCAAGCCATCAAGGGATTTGCTGGACACAAAGGGCCCATAGGTTGGAAGACAAGCTGCCACGATCGAGCAATTGGGCTCGATATGCGCCCAGATGAACTCTGGAGTCGCGTACGTGTATTGATTATGGCCGGCCTGAATAAAGATTTTCTGTGTGCCTTCATATAGGTAATAGAAGCGGATCGCGGCAGCAATACAACAACTTTATGTTTGTCAGTATTCAGGAATCATGACACTGAGAAGAAAGGGTCTCTTACAAACCGCCAAGCCAGAAAACACCTGATACCTGTATCTTACGCCGAAGAGGCATTTTCAGAGATTTGATCACCAGAAGAGGGAAGGTAAGCACCATGATATCGAAGATAATGCTCATGCCTGAAACAGCGAGGGTGAAAGCGGTCAAGTTGTATCTGATATGCCCACCCTTCCAAGAATCTGAGATGGGGGAGGTGATCAAAAGAGTAACCTAATTTCGGAACATTGTCAGCTCGTGAGCAGCTCTGTTCGAACGAAGGCTCAGGAGGACAGTCGTTGTTTACTAACAATGACAATCGAGATAGCCCATCCGGCGAGAACAACAATGAAGATATCGACACAGGTCTTAAACGCTCTCGTTATAAAGATGCGGCGATAGAAGAGTAAGATGGAAATCTTGACAGTCGCAAGTACGATTCCCAGCGCGATGCCTTGGATCCAAAGGCACTGGAGGGTATGTCAGCTAATCTTGACCTGATCAGGAAATGGATTTACTGACGCGCTCAAAGACCACCACAGCTTCCAAAGGGCCCAGCGTAGTCCTGTCGACACCACCTAGACCAGCTGTAACCCACGTATTGATAGAATACGTCCAGCTCAGCACCTTGACAGTTTAGCATCTTGGCCCACCTCCACCAAGCGAAAGACGGGAGAGATCGCACCAGACTGATCACTATCGTCCAATCGTCCCATTTGAATTCTAGACGCTTGATCTTGCGAGCATAAAAGCGTAGTGCGACGGCAGCGTTTGCTAGAACAAGAAAGACGACCGAGTCCACCACCAAGGAAGTCGAGATGAGAGAGAACGATGGGATGGCTAGTTGAGGCTGCGACATGAGGCATACAGTTGTGGGGATCAGATTTGGAAGAAATAATGTCAGTGCTTTCCTCAGACTTTGGTACGAATACCTCCAGAATATGAAATGAGACCCTCTTAAGCCATCTTCAGAAGGCAAGCGCCTCGTGGACACCCCTTTCCCAAACCCTTTACTTCAAACATCCCACATTGCATGCATTGTCCACGCAGCGGGGAAAACGGGAAGAGACCCTCACCATTCAGTTGACGGGAAGGCTGAGCTGTATAATAGCACGGGTGGTATGCCTTTCAGCAACTGTGCCACATATGCAGCACAGCAAGGCAATTACCGAAGCGTGCCAATAGAAACACTCACTGCAAGACCAGGGCACAGTAACGCTCATGCATGAGTGCATAGTCTTGGGGAGGAAGCCAGTCTTCATGGAATAAGTATTCAGTATGCCGGCATCAGAATGCAGATCAATGTAGGAATTTGGAGTAACGCTGATACTGTGGGATCCGTCGTTCCCATATCACCACCAGTGGCTACCCAGGGAACGATTTCATATCGCGGTCTTTTGTGTTCTGCTGGTTTACCCCACTATCTACAGATAAGGACTGGCCCAGAGCTGTCTATAGGATATTAGGAATAACGTAGATGACGGGTTTTCGAGTATACTAAGTAAACTGCTTGCTAAAGGTCGACAGAAAGGCCTGACATACTGCCGCACTACCGCAGTTCCTTTAGCATTCTCGATGTTGAAAGATCTGAGACATCTGCCTTCTCCTGGATTGAGTATTACCATTGATGTATCTATTACATATAAGAAGTAAGGGATATCTAAAAATCTCTTTAACTATATGCCAAGACCCTGACACCCTGATTTGTAATGGCTCCCTTGAGTTGCAGGCTCCTATACAACATAACGCCGCAGGAAGTAAATGTCTTATTGTCTATGTTCCATGGGTAGCTTCACGAAGTATGCTCACAGGATACGCTGACAGAGACCCTAGTATGTAGCGTATTATGATGTGGATGGTTTGATGTTTTGGGATTGATAGGCACATAGGGTTTATCTTTTGCTTGTGCATTAGGGGGCTTCAGACTGTCTGAAACAGAAGATATTTATTCAACAAAGTGGTCTATTATTCACGATTGAGTCATGTCTGGATCACAAGACATGGCGTATGGCATCCGAGTCTGCTATAATCCACCTCATGGGATCGACACAATTGCCGATGTCGTCTTCGTTCATGGTTTGACAGGCACTGCAAACAATACTTGGGCAACTAAGAAGGTGGCTTACACTGGCCTACGCCACTTCTTTGCAAGGACATCACCGACGTCCGGATCTCTACCTTCGGGTACGATGCCGATGTCGTTACTTTTTGGTACCCGGTATCCCAAAACAGGATTAGTAACCATGCGAAGAACATGCTTGGAGGTTTGGTACGTCTCAGAGAACGTACGAATACGGAGTCTGTGAAGATAATATTCGTTGCCCATAGCCTTGGTGGTCTGCTTGTGGAGAACGCCTTGGGCATATCTAGAGGAAGTACGGAGTCTCATATGCAACGAGTGAAGTTGTGTACGATAGGCATTTGCTTCCTCGGAACTCCACACGTTGGGTCTGATCTTGCTCAGTGGGGATCGTTTGGGGCAAGCATCACCAAGCTTGTCAAGCGAGCGAACACAGACATAGTCAATGTGCTGAAGCCAGGGTCTGAAATGCTCGCCGGCATACAGAGGAGATTCTACAATGTACTAAATCACCGCATAAATGAAGGATCGAGAATTTCAATTACCTGTTTCTACGAGGAACTTCCCATGCCGGTCGGTGGCCTTGTTGTGCCAGAACGCTTTAAAACATTGCCAGGATATGGCAGCCTTTGCAACACGTGATGCTAACCTTATAAAGGAGATGACAAAATTCGATACAAGGGTTGAAAATGGCTACATTGACGTTGTCGGCGAGATTCAGAGAGGGCTCAAGGCTTGTCGCAATGCCAGAATTGAACCAGAAATGACCTCAGATCAAGAAGGTCAGCTTAACTTCGCCTCTAAATGGGTCTAGAGCAGATACGTGTCCTCACAAAGGCAGTAGACTGCTTGAAAAGTCTGCATTTCCCAAGTCTTACCATGCGGCAAGACACGGCACGTACTGCTGATCCTGAAACGTTCGGATGGATCTGGTCGCTCGAGGACTCTCAATTCATGAGGTGGCTCCGTTCAGGTCATCAAATTTTCTAGATAACAGGCAAGCCTGGATCAGGCAAAACGACGATGATGAAGTACATCGTAGCCAATGAAGACCTAATTAAACAGTCCAGCTTGTTTGTCGATAGTGAACGAAGAGTTACACAGGAGTACCGCGGGTCTTCGACTGGTCGAGACCTGATCATTGCTGTTCACTATTTTGATCACGAAGGTGACGACCTTGCAAATTCTGTGGCGGGCCTTTTGCGATCACTGTTATTTCAATTACTTCGGAAGGCCACGGCTTTTTGACGCCATTCTGTCTCGCTACCAAGAGATGAAACGAATCCATGCCGAGCTGTCATGGACCTGCAAGGATCTTGAAGCAGCATTCAAGGCGATGCTGCGTCACCCCGATTGTGGCCCAGTCTTGGTCTTCATCGATGCCCTCGACGAGGCCTCTATCGAGGATAGTGAGATCATCGAGCTTGTCAATGACTATTCCAAGGTGGCACCGCAGACTACCCGATTCTGTATGTCCAGTCGACCAACAGCGGACTTCAATTTTCACTTTGCTGATTTCGAAGCAACGATTCACATCGTTCAACATACATCGCATGACGTGCATAAGTTCATTCACAACAGTTTTAATAAACTTATATCGCGATCTAGTACGGACTACGGAAGTCTCATTGAACAGATGCTTCTGAAAGCTGACGTCAACTTTCTATGGGTGAGATTGGTGGTCGAAATTCTTCTTCGATGCGCGAGGCGAAAGGAAACTATAGAGAGGCTGCACCAACGTCTCCTACGGATGCCAGCCCAATTACATGCATTCTACCAACGCATGATTGATGAGGTATCCGACTTTGAGCGCCCCGAGGTTCTCCAGGTACTGGGCGTGATATTGTGCGCCACAAAACCGCTGACACTAGAGGAGTTCCATGATGCTTTGGATCATTGTGCCAGACAAGATAAGACCCACCTAATTCACCCAGAGGCACTGCAAGGCTTCCACTGCACACTCAGCAAAACCGAGGATTTCGCAGAAAGGATTCAGTATATCTGTTATGGCCTTATCGATGTGCGTACCACACATTTCCGAAAGGAAACGCGGACCGCAGTTGTTTTTTCGCATCACACCGTCAAAGAGTTCCTGGAAATCTTGACACTGAAGGTAAATCGCGGGACAATCACTCTACAAGAGCCAACGGGAATCTTAATATTCTCGGAGCATGTATTCATTGCATGGCCGCTGTTAACGTTTCCGGTATATTTCAGTCATCTAGCTCGGATGAGCAGCTTGAAAGGCCGAGTCTAGCTCAAGGAAATACCCCACCATATTCAAAGATCGATTGGCCTACCTTTGACGGCCAATCTTCCTGGAAGGAGGCCGAACTGAACGTCCAAGCGTTTATTATCTGTCCGTTCCTTCGCTATGCCGTTTCTCATTGGGCACAACACGCTAAAAATGTCGAGATCGAGACCAATACATCCTCTCGTCTAATGCTCAACCAGCTCGCTCCTGTAGACTTCAAGCTCTGGTCTGCGATTATGCAAGAGTCCGATGAGTCTAAGAGTGCCATTGAGGGTAGATCTATCGTCACACCATCTACAATGCTTGAACTTGCGATCATGTTTGGTTTAACTAGATATGTCGAGGAAGAGATCCTATCTTGCGCACCGGATTCATGCGAGCTGACAAATTCGATGGATCATCTACTCTTGGATCTGAACATGATCTGGTCGCCTTTTATACGCTGCAGCTACGGGAGGAAGTGTCGAAATTGCCGAAGCTCTTCTGCTCTATGGAGCAAAGATCGACCCTGGAATGCGCCACGCTTCTAGTGCTCTGGCCCGAGCTATCTATCGCGGCAATTTTGACGTCGCAGCGGTTTTCTGTGACCAGGGAGCGCTCTCGGATGCTCCAGGTATCTATCTCGATAGTTATCAAACTTCATGTCAATACACAACACCAGACACTCTTGTGATGCGAATCAAGGATCAACCATTATATTTCGAGGCCACTCCAGTAGATCTTGTGGCTTCCCATCTGATCATGAATCGATTCGGTGTGTTCTTCTGCAAATGCCCCTACTTCAACAGTGCGAAGACTGCCACTTCCGTTGACGTCGTGGCTCGCATTGAAACATGGGGTCCTGAAGTCGCCATTGACGACATTGCGGTGTCCGTTGGCAGCTCTCCCAGGTATTTCAAACCACTAACCAATCTGCCTTAAGAAAAGCTAAATATTAGTACAGTACCTATCGCGAAAATGTGACATATGTATTAGATGAAGCATAACTCGATCTACAAACGGGTGTCTCAATGTTACCTCATATCGCAACTATGGATCTGTTGTCCAATCGAGACATGGAGACTCAACTGAGCTTGCTGAGGAAGTACAGGGCCGCATACAATCGCCTGCCACGACTAAACGTCACCGCTTTTAATCTCAAGTCCGCCGTCCCACTGGAGCTGACCGAACAGCTGTTAGATTTAGGTTGTATCCATTACGAGCATTGGGGTGAGGACAACTATGGCAGTTCTTTCTCAATGGAAGAATCTATCCCCACTCTTCGTACAAACTATCGGTGAACGAGATTAGCTTCTTGAAGCCCGTTTCAAATATGCAAACGACGAGATCCATGCAGGTCAGTCTTATACGCCAAATAACGTACAACATGTGCAGTACCCCAAGTAGGAACATAGCCAGCTTCAGTATTCCTTTTGCGTAATGGCTTTCTTGTGAGCTAACATCGTAGCTACGGACAAACTCCTACGAGATCACCTTTCATACGACCCATATCAATTACCAACCGCCATAAAGGCACTATCACCGATCATTCTGTGCTGAGATGTAAAAATAACTGCTAAGCAGCCTGCTGAGGATACACATGAATCAGAGGTATATATCCATGATATCATAGCCATATCAACTGATCACTAACACCATCTTGACAAACTCTCCTACATCACGATTCTTTTCCTGGATTCAGTATCCAAAGCTCTTTCATAGTAAGAAGAACAAAGCTTTTCGAGCGCCTAATTTCACACATAAAGTGCCGCGCTGATATAGAGCAGAGGAAACAAAATACCGTTCGTCGCACGATTCTCATTATAATCCTGTTGTTAAACGCCCGCACGATACAGTAATGCACCACTACCTGTAACGAGGGGATATAATCCCATTGAGCTGTTCTTATTGCAGATTCTTTCATTGAATTATCGATCTCCTACTTGTATTAGTGTTCCACAACAGCCGCAAAGACCTTACCTCATTATGATGGCTACATGTACACGCCCATCATCCATTCTCAAACCTTTTCCACGCATACAGAGCCACCTCCACGTCTATTTCCAGATCGGTGACCACGGATCCCACTTACTTTCAGCCAGACACGTCAATGTATTTCTAGGCATTTACGAATTATGAAGATGAACCCTTACGGAAACAGTCAGACTTTGTACGATACCAGGCCATAAATCTATACATATCTGTCCTCTCTTACGCACATACAGCCAAAAGCCGTGAGGATTCCCGAAGTCTATGCCATGCTAACAACACAAGCGTGGTGAAAGATTGCTTAGAGGATATATCATCAAACCTGTGTAAAACATGATAACCATCCTTCATTTCACCCCACAGAGGCAACAGGCTTCAGCAATGTAAATTGAGAATGGCAGATATCATATCTCTTGCTATGGGAAAGCATTGCTTTCCACACGCAGTACTTCCACAATCACCGCCGATCCGTACATAGAAAGGGTGATACGATGCCATCCATCAACCAGCGAGCCCATACTCATGCTACCCTCCACAGTCACAACACAAACCCCAAAATCAACACCAGCGAACCTACTCCCAATCCTCCTCCTCGCATTCTCCGTTAGCTCTACAACATAACACAACCCCAATCCACCAACGCGATCATATCACAAAGCTACAAGGTGGTCCTGCCAAGCTACAATTCGAGATACTGTTGTATGAAGGTTCGCATAGGTCGTTAGCCAGTTCTGCGTAGCTGTCAATCCAATTTGGCCATAGTTGTAGGATGTAGGGTCTTGATGGCATGGCGTATGGATGGTTGGAAATAGGAGAGTTGGAATACAGATAAGACTTCGAGATTTACTGTTAAGATGTTTTTAGAAAGAAAGTGTGGGGACGATTAGAGATCATCAAAGCTGAACAGTGAGTGGCCTGGATACTATTTCAGCTCCGCTATGTCGTAATCACGAAGTAGAGACAGCGATCATAAACTTTATCTGTCATACTGTATAAACGTCGAAGTAACTTTTGGTAGATAAGCCAGCATTTCGCGAATTCGCAAGACCCAGCCGACGACGTCCACGATTGTATGTTTAAAGGACTGCAGGAAATATGCTCAAGCATGCTCTGGTCGAGTAGATCAACGAGTGTCATTAAATTTATATTCGGTCCAGTACCCCTGAATGGTTCAATTGCAAAGCGGGATAGATATAAATGTATAACATCACATCCCGCCCCCGCTGATACTTCCGACGTGAGTAGAACATACGTGGGCTTTCAAGGACAACAACTTATCCCGTGCCGAATTCATCGCGAATCTCACAACAAAATCGACTCGAATCAACTCCCGAAGATGGAGGCAGGTTACAGCGCTATGAGGAAAAAGGTCTGTGGGCAGCAAACGCTCAACGGCAAAACGGCACCCCCAGTTTCAGATCGTAATAGTATTAGTGGCGAAGGCATGGTGATCATGATACTGGAACAATGGACGGGCCGCCTGATTGATGAATTATAGAATCGTACAAGGAAAGTTTATCGGGGATGGACGAGAAGCTCTGGTTGTTTTTACAGTTTCTTTTCAGGTTTCGCAGTCTCAAGTGGAACATTTTTAGTAGCGCCTTTCAATATATTGCAGTAACATTCAAATGAACGATTCATAGACGAAATGCTGAAAGGTAATATATTATCTGCTGACCAATAGAGCCGAAGAAGCAGCTGAGAAGGTATTTCTTTGGCATATAAAGGATAAGGATATGTACACGCATTATGATACTATACATCTGCCCAGGCGGTATGTCATGTCAAGGATTATATAGACGCTGAAGATCGGATCTTACCTTGATGAAGATGTCTCTGTTGCGCCCACATATTGGCACAATCTGATTGTAATCTTAATCGCGGAGTCTCAGATGATACGTTTCTAGTGTCTCCTCAGACATATGTCCCGGAGCCTTGACCATCAGATCGTCGCCTTTGCCGCTTTTGGGAAAGGCTATGACATCTCTGAGCGAGGTCTTCCTCTGACTGCGACTGCTGTGAACCATAGCCACGAGCCTGTCGAACCCAAGCGCGATTCCAGCATGAGGTGGACAACCTGTTCGAAGAGCCTCCAGTAAGTGCGAAAACTCAGCGATACTTGCGTCTTCCATCTTGAGAATGTCGCGGAAAATGAATTCTTGCATCTTGGCGTGGTGGATACGCCGACTGCCTCCGCCAATCTCTTCGCCGTTGATGACCAGATCATAGTGGTCGCCAATGGCTCTTATGGGGTCGGTGAGAAGGAGGTCGACGTCGGCAGCGGTTTTGGGGGAGGTAAAGGGGTGATGGGTTGATGCAAAGCCGGCGTTGCCTCCTTGACCGGGCTCTGAGGCTTCGGATGGTGAAAAGAGTGGAAAGTCTGTAACCCAAAGGGTATGGAATTCTGTCCAGCTGGGAGGCTCAAGCATTTCCCGGCTGACCGCAGCCTTGTATATCGCCGTCCGTAGGTCACCGAGCGGTGTGGATCCACCACTCGAAGGAGCATCTGGTCGTGCTTGCAATATGATTAGGTGACCGTCTTCAAGATCAATGTCCTTCTCGATGTGCTCCACAGCCTCGAATCCGAATGCTGATAGACCATGGAGGGGTTTGCTCGAGTCGTATATGAAAATACCTGGGCCCCCATGTGGATTTTCGAGAAACCTTCTGCCATCTACAGAATCCAGAAAACTTCCGATGAGGTTTCGAGCTTCACTGGGCGGATGATCTAAAGGTACCACCATCACCTCTACGATCGGGTCCTTAAGAGGGGTTATCATGCTGATAAGATCTGCGGGTAATAAGTAATCGATCCTGGCGAAAGGTGCTATCGGTATGCGTAGGTCAGGTTTGTCCGAGCCGTACTGTGACATGACTTGTTTATATGTTGAGCGTGGAAAGGTCTTTGGTAATTCAATCCCGAGCTGAACATTCCAGACGTTCCTGACAAGTCTTTCCACACTGGTGATCACTTTTTCTGCATCGGCAAAGGCCATTTCTAAGTCCAGCTACCACGGTATGTAAGCCAACGACCACAACCTAGTCTGGGGAGAGAAGCCAGACCTGGGTAAATTCAGGCTGTCTGTCAGCTCGCAAGTCTTCGTCACGAAAACATTTCGCGAACTGATAGTACCTTGGAATTCCGCTTGCCATAAGAATTTGTTTGAATTGTTGCGGGCTTTGAGGTAAGGCGTAAGCAAGACCTTTCCTCCTTGAAGGTACGATGAACTCCCGCGCGCCTTCAGACGTGGACTTGAAGAGTAGTGGCGTCTCCACTTCGGTGAAGCCCATCTGATCGAGGATTGTGACCCATTTGGTCTTAATCTGACTACGCAATGCAAGCGCATCGGAGATATGTCTATCCGTGCGTAATTGTAGATGGCGTTGTTCGGGGGGAAATACCGTGTCTGGAGTGATTATGAGGTCGGTGGGGAAGTCGTTTAGAACATGCACATCGTGAAGAACCACCTCGAAATCCTCCACAATTGGCGTCGGGTTTCGCCGGCCTTTGATTGTGCGATACGCGGTAGATATAGGTTTTATGACGCCTTCAAGAGCGATTGGCGTATGTAATCGTACCGACTTCAACTTCTCATGTGCGGACCTCACCGAGTTGTTTTCTTGAAAGCCATCCTCGGCGTTACCGAGGGACGAGACGATTTGCACTTGCGTCTTATACGAAGGGCCAACGAGAGTCGCGAAGACAAGATTCTTTGACAGTTCACGACGGGACCCCAAGTAGCCGTGCAGAGTCACCCTGTTGCTTGCGGAGCCGAGACTGTAGGTGTGTGGGATATTTGATATTCTGATTGTAGCCTTATGTATGTCAACTATGAAACCGTTAAAACCGCGGTGCCATTGGCCAGTCCGTTGATGAGCCATGTAAACATACATGAGCTTTTGTACCTTTCTAGAACAGAATGACTCGGCGAAATTTGCCGACTATCCCCTCTCTGGCATCTGGAATGATGGAACGACCGGCGCCCTTCGTTCTTGAGGCCTTCGTATTGCCGTTCGAAACGGTATTGGGGACGGTGGACGCACTCTCCAATGTTCCTCCTTTTTGACGGACGACAAAGCTTCGAAATCTCAATGTAGCTAACGCGGAGTCGTTCGCGCGCGAATACGGACATGCGGGTTTCTTGATTCGTATCTCCTGGGCATCAAGATCGCCTTGTAAGTCTCAACAGCGGTCCGTGTTATAGGGTTGGTCCAATGTGTAAGAGCTATAGTAGTACAAATGAAGGTTGCTGAGCCTAATTCCCTCATTCGGCTAGCGCACAATATCGGGCTTCATATACTCCGCAAAGAACGTTCCTTCATCCTCATCCTTCCAAGTTTTGAACAAGTGAGTCAAAGCACCAGTCTTCTTTTGCACAAATAGCAGCCATACTAACGTTGGGACCAGATGATGAAAGCCTAGAGTGTACCATATGAGCCACCTCTCTGATTTGGCAGCGGCTCTCCCTTCACCGGGCTTAAGTGGCTTGCTTGCTGGTGACGAGAAGTAGGATGAAATAGGCGTTCGACACACACACCTTGTTACCTTAACGGACGCGATGAAGGCATCTCTGATCCTCATGCTTGGAAGGTGTCTCCCATACAAACAATTTCCAGCCCATTTTAAGCGACTGCGGAGGACGGGGTTCTAGCGCAAGGGAGAACACTACCGTGTACATAAACATAAAGAATATGTCAGCACATGCTGGATATAATGCCAATCTCGGAGTTTGTGCATCCCGTGCTTGATGACACAGAAGCCCCTTTCTACACCTCAATGCCAGCTGAAGGTGCATTCGATGCTCAGCTCAAAGCAATACCTAAAGATCATGGCTGGCGGAAAATTGAGTGGGAGTTGTCAACAGTATGTCATTACCTGGCTACAAAGGCTTGTCTCTTTTCCAAGAGAGGACGTAACGACGGCGCCGGATTCTATTGCAAAGCTCGTATCAATATCCCATTCCTATGTTCCGTCAGTGTCTAGCTCAGGATATGCTACGTAGAGAGAGCATATATCAGAGTCTCGCTCATGAGAGCTCAGCGCTATAACAGTGCGCACGCATATAGGCAAATAATCTTAGTAGATCTGTGTAACGTCTGGTGCCAAGCACTGTTATTATGTGCAAGCTAGAGTTCAGGCGTCAATTTTGTTGTACAGCCGCGAATCGTTGTCGCGACCTACAGAACAAGAGCACAGACGCACGATAGAAGACTCTAGAGGAGCGAGGGGGATACTATTGGTGCGATCCTTACGTACTTCGACAACGTTCACGTCTTCCGCTCACCCAACGGCACCTGCGCCGTCTGCGAATGTCACTGGAGGTACAAGGGCAGATGTCTCCGCAGAACACGATGACCGCATCGTCGGGCCTTTCATGATACCCCGAGTACGACTTCGCCAGTCTGAAACCACGTCTCGAGCTACTCTCGAGTATCAATTCAACAAAATCCTACAAGACTACCAACAATGTCGCGCCGCTCCCCCGCAATGTCTGGATCCTTCGAGAAATCGGTGAAAGGTGGAACTAAAATCAAGGCATGCTGTCAGCCTGGAATGCACGTTATATCGCTGATCAATTATGAATAGCTCGCTCCACCCAAGGCCAAATATGTCGAACACATCCTCATCGCGACCCACGCAGGCGAAGCAGGAGTGGCAGAAATCTTCCGAGCGCTGCAGAATCGACTGCGCGATTCAACATGGACAATCGTTTTCAAGGCGCTCATCATAGTGCATCTGATGATAAGGGAAGGAGAACCGAATGTCACCTTGAAATATGTTGCCGATTCGCCGTCGAAGCTTGCAATAAGCAATTTCTCAGATGGTACGTCCAAAGAATATAATATGGCGTCGGCGAGGGGGCCGACTGAGGGTGCGTCTACATGCATGTATAGACTGGGCGGTTCTCTGCCCCGCAAAGTCAACGCTGAGTGGCTATACTGATCGAACCTTGGATCACAGTACAAGTCCAAGGAACCAATATCAGACATTATTACACCTACATGCTGGCTCGAGCGAAGGCATATAAAGACACTAGGATTGACTGGGTTCGAGAAGGCGTAGGGCGCCTAAAGAGACAAACAATCGACAAGGGCTTGCTTAGGGAGACGGAGGCTGTTCAGAGCCAAATATCAAAGCTGCTACAGTGTGATGTGAGGGTCCTCCGATAGCAAGATGACAGGCGTATCATATACTCACTGACTATCTGGGCTAGCTCCTGAGTACGGAGGCCGAAAATGAGATCACTGTCTGCTCGTTTCGTCTCCTCACCATGGATCTTTTGGTGCTTTATGGTGTTATGAATGAAGGAACCATCAACGTCTTGGGTGAGCTGATCTACCACTGCAGGCTTATACGAATCGGCTGATTTGAGCACCAGAGCATTACTTTGAAATGTCGAGATATGATGCAGAGAGAGCGCTCGGCATCTATAAGACCTTCACCAAACAAACGAATATGGTCGTTGAATTCTTGAGCACCGCCAGGCAATACGAAAACGCGACCCGTCTTGAAATCCCAAAGCTCAAACATGCACCCACCAGCTTGACATCATCGTTGGAAGAGTACCTAAACGACCAAGACTTTGAGGTCAACAGGCGGCAATATCTGGCGCAACAAGAAGCCAAGAAGAGTGGCAAGAAAATGGTCAATGGAGCCACTAGCTCGTCGGACAGACCTACAAAAGCACCTTTAAACAAAGGAGGGTCGGGTAGCAATTTTCCAGAGCCGAAAACTGTACAAGCAGCACCACCACCGGAACGGAGGCCTTCAGGCCCTGCTCCAGACTTGATAGATTTCTTTGCGTCCATCGAAACAAATCAGCAGCCAATGGCATCTGCGCCACAGCAGCAGCAGCAAGTGCCCAACTTTGGGGTTGGCCCTCAATATCAGCAACAACAGCAGCTTCAACAATCTGGAGTCCTCCCACAGCAAAACAGTGTATTGGCGCAAAATGGGCAAATGCCGCAAGTACAGAACGGTGGGGCCTTTAGTGGTGAGAACCCTTTTGGCCAGGCCCACCTGCAGCAGCCAGTCCAACAAAACTTTACTGGAGCTGGCTTTGGCGGATATAGCCAGCAGCCAAGCATACAACAGCAGGCTATTTTCCCAACCATTCCAGAAAATGGGATTTCCCAGTTCCAGCAACAGCAAGATGCGTTCTCCAGTATGCCTCAGAATGCTGGTACCCAATTTCCGCAACCACAGCAGGTCTTCAGCACAGGCCCTCAACCATTCAACCCTACTCAACGGTCCTTTAGTCCTCCACAGCGATCCATGACCACTGGCTCCAGTAATCCATTTCGACAATCCACCATGTCCACAGGAGCCTCAATGCCGTCCTACTCAAACACACCACCCGTTACTTCTCCTCTAAGCCCGCAGTCCACAAACCCTTTCGCTCGGAATATCACCGGTCAATCTATGGGCCAAATACAAAATTCGCCTTTCGCACCGCAACCCACTGGTGCATCCCCCTTCACCTCGCCACCGCCTCAACAGCAACAGCAACAGCCGCAAAGCCTACCCTTTACCTCACCCCTACCGCAGACACAATTCACGCAGCAGCAGCAGCAGCCAGCGTCCGCTCCGATAACCCCCCACAAAACCGGCACCAACCCTTTCGCCCGCAGTAACACCCTAACTCCCAACTCTCCATCCCCTTTCGCTCCAGCCCAACCTCTAACGTCAACACCTACCGGCACTAATCCATTCCGCCAGAGTGCATTCGTCAACCAGCAGACAGGCCAAGGGTGGCAGGCAGGGCAAGGCACGATGGGGGGATTCGAGCAATTGCCTACCATGCCCGTATTCCCTCGGCCAGGACAGCCTCAGCCGCAGCAAGGAGCATGGCCGGGATGAGCGCAGTTGGTTTATTTGTCTTTAATGTTGATGAGTGCATCGAGCGGGCGTTGTGTGTGGTGGCAGGGCATCTATATTATGTCGAACATAGGCTTGCAAAAAGAGCGAGGGCTTAAGAGCTCGACACATAATGAGAATCTTATCTAATAGATACAAACCGTTACCCGCTTCCATGATGCCGCAAAGTCCGCTAATCCTTACGTTTTACATATCCCAACACCACACGCTATCATGGCTAACTTCTCTCAAACATATCTCACCAACCAAACCAGCCAGCAACGGTATCGGCCGCCGTCCCGTTCCCCTCCTCCCGCCTCTTCTTCCTGCCCGCCTCCACCTCCTTCATCGCAGTAGCCAGATCCCGCGCCGTCTGCGCTTCCATCTGTACGCTTCGCTCCTCGAGTTCGCGCTCGGTGGGTGGCATGTCTTTTAGGCGCTCGCGCAGTCTCTGCTGCGAGGCGGCGTTGAGGAGGGATTGGGTTGTTGGTGAGAGGGTGGGGGGGGGGGGGGTGGTTTGGGGTTGGTGTGGTGGTTGATGGGAAAGGGAGGCGTTGGAGGGTGCAGGGGATTCGGACAGGGGGTGTGATAGTGGTGATACGGGTGCGGATTCCGGACCTAGGATGGGCGCGAAGGTGGGTTCGGGCTGCCCGGCGGCTTTTGCGGCTTCGGTGGCGGCTTCTTGGGCGATCATGCGGTGGTAGAGGGTGTCGGCGTGCATTTGGATTTGCTCGTCGATGTCGGGGGGCCGGTCGTAGGTGGAGAGGTAGCCGAGGGCTTTGAGGAATCTCTGTTGGGGGCGGGAGTGTGGTTTAGTGGGGGGTTTCAGGGGATGATTCTGGGGTTGAGAGGGGAGAGGGAAGGTAGCGTACGGCTTGCATGAGGTAACATCTCTCGAACTTCCGCGACTCGGTCCTACACATCATCATCCGTGACGCCGTACTGCCGTTCCTGAAGCATTCGTCCATTTCCATCTGCTCGAAGACGCAGTTTTCGATGGCGGCACGTCCGATCTGGGCTTTGCGCGCTTTGTAGCTGTCGAGGACGTCGGCAAGCTTTTCCTGGTCGGATTTGGTTTCGTTTTCGATGTCGACGAGGGGCCGGTAGTTGCGCCATATGTGGGCGTAGCGGCCGTCTGGGTAGAGGGATTCGGAGGGGACGAGGGGTTTTTCTGTTACATGGGTGGATGTTGCGGATGTCGTTTGGGGGACGGATTCTGGTGGTGAGGGTGTTGGGCTGGGAGCGGGACTGTATTTTATGGGTGATTCTTTGGCGAGGAAGTCACGGAGGGAGGGGTCGAGGTCGCGGAGAGGATCGGTGGACGAAGATGCGTTGGAGGTTTTGTTCCAGAACCAGCCCATGGTGTTGATATATTGACCTTGGAGGACGAGACTTTTATGTACTTTACGGAGCTTGAGGTTGAAGATTGAACTCTGCTTTGATTGGTCAATGTCTTCCCCACAGATGCCAAGGTTTATACCCGATACCGGACAGGCGATCCCGCCATTTACGCTTTTAGCCACTCGAGATCCCAAATTTGCTCCACATTTCGCTTGCTTGACTCACACATGCTGCCTCCACGCTTCTTTTCGTCCAGATACCATGCTACGCTCACGCCCAGCTCAGAATGCTGTAGGTGCTCTTCATAAGCCTCGAGCATGTCGACCATTCTCTTCTACAGCCCCTACGGCAGCCATCTCGCCGTATCGGCGGACAGGGCAGTCCTCGCCTTCGAAAGCGGACGGTGTAAGGAGGGGACAGAGTACCGCTGCTGCTACTTCTCCGTAAGTAGGCAACGATCACATAAACTGGAGGGTATCCAATTGATTGTGTATCAATCATAGACAACCGAGGCCTGTCCCGAGTCCTGCCTTCAACCAAGAAACAAGGCGGAACAATGTTCAGCCGCTACAAAACAGGCAGATGCCAGAGATGGATGAGTCGTGAGTGTGATTATTCTCTCACTACTAGGATGCCAGAGGCGTTATACTGATCCAGTTCGTCCATAGCTTCATCGGAATGACTGGCGGTGCAATATTTCATGAGATGATGCTACGGCAAGGGGTAAAGCATATATGTACATCATACGCTGTGGACTAAAGGCGCTCCTTGGCTGATAGCATTGGATAGTCGGTTATCCTGGTGGTGCTATACTACCTACATTTGACGCAATCTACAACTCGAAACATTTCGACTTTATCCTACCTCGTCACGAACAGGGAGCTGGCCATATGGCTGAAGGTTATGCACGAGCCAGTGGAAAACCTGGTGTGGTCCTGGTTACGTCGGGACCGGGGGCGACCAATGTGATCACCCCTCTACAGGACGCTCTCCTTGACGGGACACCTTTGGTCGTCTTCACCGGTCAGGTTGTCACAACTGCTATTGGGTCAGATGCCTTCCAAGAGGCGGACGTTGTGGGAATATCGAGGGCATGCACGAAGTGGAATGTCATGGTGAAGACTGTAGCGGAGCTCCCGAAAAGAATCAAGGAGGCGTTCGAGATTGCGACTAGCGGAAGACCAGGACCTGTGTTGGTAGACCTACCGAAGGATGTTCAGGCGGCGATCTTACGGAAAGCAATTCCCATGGCTAGTACACTCCCGTCGCATCCTAGTGCAGCCAGCTTGGCTGCACGAGATCTGAGTCAAAAACAGCTCGAAGGCGCCATTCAACGTGTTGCAAAATTAATCAACATTGCCAAGAAGCCAGTCATCTATGCCGGTCAAGGCATTCTTGCGTTACCTGAAGGCCCGAAACTTCTCAAAGAGTTGGCGGACAAGGCTTGTATACCCGTCACGACTACCGTTCAAGGTCTTGGAGGTTTCGACGAGCTTGATGAAAAGTCGCTACACATGCTTGGCATGCATGGATCACCGTATGCGAACATGGCCATCCAAGATGCAGACCTCGTGATTGCTCTGGGTGCCCGATTCGATGACCGTGTGACTGGTAGCATTGCTAAATTCGCACCACAAGCCAAAGCCGCAGCAGCAGAAAATCGTGGTGGCATCGTGCACTTTGAAATCATGCCCAAGAATATCAACAAGGTTGTTCAAGCGACCGAAGCTGTCGAAGGCGACGTAGCCGCAAATCTCGCCCTTCTACTTCCATCTATCAACGAGGTACCGTCCCGGCCTGAATGGTTTAGCCAGATCAACGATTGGAAGAAACGTTTACCCTTCGCCTATGAAAAAGAGACTCCAGACGGCCTCATCAAGCCGCAAAGCGTAATTGAGAAGCTGAGCATCATGACCCAGGATATGAAAGAACAGACCGTAATCACAACTGGTGTGGGTCAGCATCAAATGTGGACGGCGCAGCACTTCCGATGGCGACATCCCAGAACCATGATCACATCTGGTGGCCTGGGAACTATGGGCTTCGGCCTGCCAGCCGCCATCGGTGCCAAAGTAGCTCGTCCCGACGCTCTGGTCATAGACATCGATGGCGATGCATCCTTCTGCATGACGCAGACCGAACTCAGCACGGCCGCTCAGTTCAACATCGGCGTTAAGATCATCATTCTCAATAACGAGGAGCAGGGTATGGTCACGCAATGGCAGTCGATATTCTACGAGGATCGATTCGCGCACACTCATCAAAAGAACCCCGACTTTGTCAAGCTGAGCGAGGCGATGGGTGTGCAAGCTCAACGCTGTGTAGCGCCGAACGATGTGGAGGCGAAGCTTCGATGGTTGATCGAGAGTGATGGCCCGGCGCTGTTGGAGATTGTGACCGATAAGAAGGTACCCGTTCTGCCGATGGTAGAGGCTGGATCGGGTCTTCATGAGATGCGTGTATATGATGAAGGTAGATCTTCCCACTCTGGTTTTCAATCCCTGTCATTGTGTCCGAAGATCAGATGCTGACTTTTGCCGCAGCCAAGGAAAAGACCAGGAGAGCGAAGCTGAAGATCAAGATGGAAGAAATGGGTCGTGGGGACCGATAAGTCATCGGCGTTCTTTCCTTTTATTCTTTTACGTTTGTTATATATACCCGGGTCAGGCGTCAAGAGATACTCGGCGTTGGCATGCCATTCTTGAAGGTTTGTACAAAGAGACAAGGTCCGAAAAGCGCGTTGGGGTATATAAGGTCTGGGGGCGTTTGGTGGATACACGCACCCAAAAGCAACCACGTGTCCCAGGTGTATGGGTCTAACGAATCTCTTTTTGACGCCATCTACGTTTTACCGAAAGAGAGATTCGAATGCCTCATGCTAGAATGATATGACGGGTACGCTGCACTGACATTTGATCAGCTCTTGAGGATTCATTATGCCAGGCCGTTCAACGCCACACAAAAATGTACTAAAGTTTGTTCTCATTGACCGTACTTTGGTTATCACCACAGGCATATCTTAAGCTCGAGGAATTAAATATCAGCCTACAGTGATGAAATCGGAATAGCAAGATGAACCAGATGTCAGTGCAGCCTTCGCCACCAGCCCTTGTCGAATCAAAAGGGCTGCAAAACCAACTTAGCAGATGTATCTCCGTGTCTTTGACCAAGTATCGGCGGGTAGACGTGGACTCATTGCCGACATGGCGCCTATGAAGATGGGACCAATGCTTTGTACGAGCGCGGTGTTCGTCGCTTCTCAGCTCTCTTGCGATGACTTGGCGGATATTTTTACTCTTGTCACTTGTACTTTGCTAAAATCTGCCAAAGACGTACCAACTCAGGATCATCCAAAACGATGCACTTTTCAACTCTCGGGCTGATACTAACCTTTAGCTTGCGATACTATACGGCGCACTGCTGGCCATTATCGTCCGAGACTGCCCTTCAATCCACGAATCTGACACTTCCCATACTAAAATCCGGTGGACTGCTAAACAACTCAATCCTCACAGGCTGTAAGCATTCACCAGTTCTCCTAGGGGGTATCAAAGATAACACACGCCTCCCGAAGAAATTTTACAACTAACCGAAACCCATCACCATCGTCTAGACCCCATCGAATGGCATATCCGCGACACAACCCTAACCCTCTTCATGGACCCAAAACCCAAAGCCTACCTCGACCCCCTCGAAACCACAACCCTCCTCAACCAGGTAACAGAACACAGTAACCACAACCCCAAAACCACGCCAGTAGGCACTACGTTCCGATACCAAAACCCTTCTGATCCAGGCGGCCCTCGCTTCCAAATCAGGCCTGCGGTCTATCTGAATGAGCTCACGTGGGGGGATGTGGCTGTGATTGCGGAAGCGCTGTTGGGGTTTTATGAGCGGTATGAGATGTGGCTTGAGATGGCATTTTTGATCGAAGATACGGAGAGGGCGGCGATTGGGTCGGGGATTGTGGAAGAAGGGGAACGGAAAGTACGGGGGTGGACTGCTGGAGTGGCGACGTCGTGAGGGGGTTTAGAACGAGGTTGTTGGGTGGGAGGGGAGGTTTGTACTTTTCGGACATGGCGAGTGCATTGGAGCGGTGAGTTGTTGAGGTAGGTAAACTTGGTTATCCCTTTTTCAGGATCAGGGTCACTTTTGGTCTTTCTGCAATCTGAACTTATCGAGGTGAGGTGGACCGCTTGGTTGCATACCTATAGGTATGAAAGATTGATATGGGATACCATGATCATTGCAAAAGGAACCATAGTAAGATGCTATTAAATGCGTACTATGTATCTATCATCTGGACTCCGCGAGCGATACGGGCCGTATATTATACCAGTGGGGCATGACGATGTTGCGGCTGGTGAGTAGATATGAATGAATTAGAACAATTTAGCTGAATTGTATGCGGGGATTGATTGATCGTGGCTTATTCCTCGCTCTCCACGATGTTAGCTTGCTCATATACCATACCACCTAATGAGGAGCCGTTGTCGGCCGGGATCGCGAAATGCGAGTTAATATGCCTACAATCTCTTATTGGTGAGGTAGATATGGATGAGGATCTTCCTTGGGATGAATATCCGCTAGTAGCAAGAAAGTCCAGCTTTTGTCTCGTAGGGGAGTCGTTCGAGGGCTTTCATGCCTGATTTAGTTTATATTGCAGCATGGTTCTCGCCATTTCCAACAAACAGAAATCTATGTTGTATGATCTGGACATACCCCGATCGGACTGATTGTGGCAAAGTGCTAGAATAGAAATGACAGACATGGTAGAATAAGTACGATCCACTTCGTAGACTCTAAAAGGTGCCACTGAAATCCAGCCATGCTATCATAGGAACTGTCGGTGCCATCCCCCCGTGATAGAGTCACCAACCTAGTGTGGGTGATACTATCGTCGCGGCAGACTCAATTACCATCTAAGGTCAAATCCTCTAGAGGCATGCTCCTTGACTAGATGCCAGGGTACGTTAGCTTGGCCAAAATTTCAGGACAGTAGAGATATGAGGGGAACGGACGGGTCTCTGTTTTCATCACTATCCCGGCCATTCCCTATGTTTTCAGCTACCGCATGCAGAAGTGTCCTTCCGTCATAATCTCTTATGGACACAGCTGGGCTTGGGAATATATCACATGTCAGTACCGCTCTGAAGACATCACCTTTTTTCGCCCAGGGCGTGATAATCTTGAGCGCTAATCCTACGCGCTCATGCAAAGGAAGCTCGTAATGATGGGGTTGATTTATAGGCTGCCAGAGGGTGAACATTTCTATGCAAGCCGAATAGTGGGAATTTGAGGGCTCGAGGTCACTCTCGTATAGGAATAAGCGCGCTATATCATGTATTGCTTTTCTGTCCACGCAATCAGGACCGTCTTCGTCAAATCATACACACTGCATTTCCGCCGGCGTCCTATTTTTACCGTCGATCAGCTTATTCAGTCCATGGATGTTGATCATATGGCGGCATAGCGAACATCTTGTCAACAATCATACCCACATCTATAGGCTAATATCATATTGGGTTCGAGACCAAGAGTCACGGACCCATTGTCGTCATCCAAGGCGATCTTTAATGCCGCTATGCAATTGCTTCCTGCGACTGCCACTGTATACCGCCTGCATACTGTGGGAATAGGTAGTCGGAAGGTAAGGGAAGTCACAGCGCTTACAGCTTCATCCATTCATGGTCTTGACATCCAACGTCCACGCCTTCACTGACTAACAATTCGCACGTAGCGTAATGATTTCTAGATGCAGCAAGCTATAAAATCAGCACGAAGTGAACAGCTATAAGAAATGAGATTATAGCTCACGTGAAGAGCAGTAATGCCAAGTTCATTGCAGTCATAAGGTGAAGCTTTTTTCTCCTGAAACAGCTCCCGGATACCTTCGACATTGTTGACTTCTACAAGAATGAAAAGGGGCGAAGAGCGAGGAATGACGTTGAATGTCCGAGGCTGCAAAGTCCAACCAGAGATGACTCTGGAGACTTGGACTTCCCAAGCACGATTCATAAGCCATGCAGGGGCGCGGTACCGTGCTACAATCTCTTCGCCTGCTTCCTGAGACCTAGCAATTCGTCCCACGCGCGATGTTTTACTGTATGAGCGATACCTCTTTGAGTATCTTATGCTTCCGAAGAGAGTGGACATTGCCCAAGTCTGACTAGAAGTAGATCCTTTTTCCGAAATTATCACCAAAGGATTCGAGTCCGCTCGAGTCGTTTAGTAGTTGAGTCCAACGAGATTTGATCATTGGAGCTGTGGGTTTCTCTTATATGAACAATGGAGGAATCTGTAATACGCGATCATTTTGCATCGACAACGTCAAGTTTCAGCTGCGTCAAGGCCCTGCTGAGCATCAATATACACAGAAGCATTGTACAAGAGAATTCGTTCACATGAGGTGGATGACCACAATGACTGCCAGACCTGGCTATCTTGTAGAATTGATAAGACAAGCATAGCAGCGAAACAGAATGTTCCAGCTTCTTTCTATACTCCTCAATCTTCTCCTTCTTCAGCACTACTTTCAATGATCCTTGTTTCCGCCTTAGCTTGTTACCAGCCTCCCGATCTGCACGTAGATGTTCAATCAAATGATTGAGGCGGCCCGCCGCTTTCTAGACAATTGGACAGAGACATCCTATCCATTATTACAACTAAAGCCAGATGTTGCTGTTGGTCCGTCTCGATATTGGTCAGGACCTGACGGAAAAATTCAAGCTGCTCTATCAAGTCGTTGATGTCTTCCGGAGCATCCTTTACCTGATCCCAGTACGATTTCAGCTTGGCTACGCTGCTGGTCATTTGAGCGGCTAGTGTCCCAATTGCGACGCTGCTGGCAACGACGCCAACTACTTCGGCCATGCTGAGCTTGCCAATTATATCGATTTGAATCTCGATGACCGTTATCTCCTTCGTCTTGGAAGTGGCGAGGCTGATGCAAGATAATCCTGATTATTCGCTTCGACAATACAATTTTCCGCAAGTTGCTGGAGCGGCTCTAACCCACAGTGACGAGGATCGTGGACTTTGATGGCCTTGCGTACGATGAAGATATATTCGAAGATGTGGAGAACATGAAAAGAAAAGCGTGCAAGGTTGACATCGATCATTCGTACCTTCGGAAAGAAAATTGCACGCACCCGGTAAAGCGAATGAGAACGGCCAACCCGATCCAGACAGTATGCACCACCATAGGATCTGCGCCAATTATTCAGTGACACGCGCCACAGGATTCCAGCCACCTCTCCACATGAATGCTACGGAGAAGATTCCAGTCGAACTGTTCTTACACGTAGCCTTCTAGGCTCTTTCAATCCGCCGTACAACATCTCAATGCAAGGCTACGTGCTCGTTGGACCTAATATTCATTCTCTTGCTGGGCCCCTGCCATGTCGTTCGACGAAAGTCATCAGAAAAGCTCCCCACGAGTCTCATAAAGCTTGTTATAAGAGTGACCGGCAATTGGAAGAACTCAACAGACAGACTGAGACAGGAAGAGACGTCGTATTTGCAAACGGGACTGCCATATGACTGCCAAGGCGCTAACATCACTGTGACGTCCGTCTGTATCTAACAAAGGTTAGCAAGAACAAACACCCATAAATCCATAATCGCATTTCTTTTTTCTTCCGGTGTTTCCATAGTTTTGCTGCATCTACAATTTTTGTAACAGAAGTCGTTGTCGTGACACAAGACATTGAGATTCTTGCGGGAGAATGGTACGATAGGTAGCAAGGGCAAGTGGGCGAAGCAAACATCGACATATAGTGGACCAAAGCAGTGATCTCCAGTGACTTCTTGGTCGCAGAGGAGATGTGCACCCAGCAATTGAATACCCCCAGCGTTGCACCGAAAAGGAAAACACCAGCGTGAATACTTACCCACTGCATCAAACATACATATCATGTCGCGGAGGAATATGATCTCTCCCCACAATCCGAGCGAGAAACCGATCGCGATATCCGCTTACGCGATCACCCAGCTTGCATCCAGATCCTCCTACCCTTAAGCGGTCGACTCTGTGCATACAGGCGCCTCCCAAACTCCCAAACTCGAAAGCCCTCAAAACACCACTCTTCTCCGTTGCCAAACGAAGAAACCCTCACTCTCTGTACCAACGTACCTCGATCGCCTGACATGCAGTTCCAACTTTCACCCACCCTACACGCCCTCCTTGCACTCCTTTTCCTCCTTCCCACATCCCTCAGCGTGATAGTCCCTCACTGCTTTTTCCCAGGGGAATCCCCCGACATCCAGCTCACCAACCTCCGCGACTGCGAAGGCGCGCTGCGTAAACTCGTCGCTGAGCCTGGTAAGTATCATTTTTATCCATAGAATAAGTCTTCAATGGAAGCTCTATGTACTGCTTAGAAAATTAGCACCTCTCAAACCGCTCCCCAACGATAGTCTTGTTATTCATCGTGCGAAATCACAGGTATGAGGAATCACTATCGCTTCAGCCGCAATCAGCGCATCGGCAGAAAAGTGCCACAGTTTTGGCGCTCAGGCGAGTGTATTATACTCATGAGCTGTGCAAATGATTACGATGCGGACATCTTCAGCTATTTGGATGTTTTGAGGGGGGCCAAGAAGATTTTTGATCAGGTCAGTGGATTCACAATCGCATTGGATCTACAATCATTTTGTAGATCTTGCAATGGTCGCATATAATTTCGTCGGGAAAGATCTGGGTCCCGAAAGGCAGAACGAATAGAGAAATGTTCCTTTGTGGTGGATTTGCGTCTGTGATCGAGAAGCACAACGCTGATGCAGGAGAACTTAGTGTGTTAATGTGACGGCACCAGAGATGCCGTGGGGTGGTATTGATTCAATCGGCGCTCAAGGGTCATTCTTTGTCTCCGTGAACGGACTGTTAGGTGGACGCAGATTGGGGCTGACCAACCTGTCATTGGAGATGGGCTTCGAGTAGGTGAGTCAGTGTTGGGGAATGGATCGAAAGAGCCTTCAATCCACGTTTGATATTGATGATTTACCCCGGGGCGTCGAGCGTAAAGCCACCATTATCAACGCTAGTCAGACTCTTACCGTCTGAGTCTGCATCTTCCGACGATCTCATTGACTCATCTTCTTTCTCATCAAAGCCTTCAAAGTCGACCTCTTCGTCAGTCCCAAGTCCCGTTCCAGCGTTCGCATCGCCAATCGCATCCACCTTGATATCCGGATCTGGCATTGTGGAGGGCGAATTTTGAGGCATGGCCACTTTGCCCATCTCTCCCAAAGCTCCTTTCCTTCCTTCAACGCCATCTTCAAGCTTGGCACCGTTCAAAAGAGGCGGTGGGGTAAACCACGGTAACTTCCCCCTTAAGAAATCGTTGAGCACCATCTTCGCGGCACCATCAACATCCGCCTCTCCCCCCTTCAGAAGTCTCCCGCCTTTTCGTGCAAGTAGCTCGAGGAATTCTAATGGTGTCGTGAAACCCTTGACATCGTATGTCCGTTCGATATGTTGAGGCTTTACTTTTTGGAGTACAGCTGCAATGTACTGTTCTGGATTCTCAACATTCTCCACTCGTACCACTCCTCTCAAGAGAATATCCTCTGGTGAATCGTTATTCGAAGGTGGCACCACCCCAGGGCAATCAATGAGGTAGATTCGCTTCATTAGGGTGATATACTGCCAGACCTTGGTTTCTCCGGGTATGGGAGCGACTGTGCAAACCTTCTTCTTCCGAAGGGTATTGATGATGCTCGATTTACCGGTGTTTGGGTAGCCGATGAAGCCAACTAGAGGGTTCAAGATTAGCAATAGTTTTCCCCGATCGAAGTGGCCATGAATACTAGCTCCATATTTCTAGGAGGGTGTTGATTATCTATACTGGATCGTGACTTGAGACCCAGAGAAGCAGCCAACTGTGGGGTGGTTTGGGGACATGCTTGCCTGATATTTGTTTCCGATTAGAGTGAAGCGAAGAGAATTGGCGCAGGAGAGCGATAAGAGAGCCTTTGCCAAAGGAGTTGGTGATGGATGCGTGGAATGCAAGGGTAGGATAATCTTTTGAGAGATAGCGGACCCAGGAAGCCTAGGTGTACAGTTAACATGGCATCCGAAACTGCGCAAAAGTCAAAATCTATGTGACGGACACCTGTCATGTATGAAGCATCACTAAGAAAACCTCCACCTATCCGCTACCAGTGCAGCAGAGAAGGATTTCACTCTTAAGGCAACATTCCCTGATCCTATTGACTAGCTGTCCAAGACGGCAAGCTGTCTGCAGATAAATCCAAGGATCAAGTGCGGCAGAAAAGGGTTCAATATACCAAGGTTGTAACAGAACACGCATCCATTGTATGAACAAATATGTGCAGGATGGCGCCTTGACTTAACGATGGAATGGCATGACACAACATAAAGGGGATCGGAATTTCAGTACTTACTGCAACCCCGGTGGGTACCAGATCAGTTTTATTGAGAACGAATATCAGATGTTTGTGTTGGGCCTCTTCACGAATGTCTATATGATCTGAGTCAGCACTTCGTTGGGGGACAACATGATGTTCGGGTCTAACGAAGTCCAGGAGTTATCGCGAACTTGGGTTCCTCTGAGAATGCCGAAAGAATCGAACAAGAATTTGAACATACACTTCTCCACTGATCTACAACGAGTCCCTAAAGGATCTCGAGCGTCAAGGACATGAATGACCTTTGCTGTGTTAAACCTTCTCGCTACTGATCGTTCGTGGGGAAACTCACAACATCTGAAGAGTCAATGACCTTATATAGCTGCGAGGGAGTCAAAGATCAGCATGACTGTCTAGGCCTGATGATCTTGCACTTATACCTCATTCCATATTCTCTTGCTTTGGCCTTTCGAAAAGATTGGCTCTTTCGCTGTGGATAGCACAGCTGCCTCGGGCGCCGCTTCACCTGCTTGTTCTTCTTCACCAGTGCTTCCACTGAGCATATGGGCTTGCTCAAGTCGCTCCAAGTACGTATCATGCATCTTTACCGATTGTCCAGCAAGATCCTCCAAGCAGCCAAAATCCAGTTTAGGTCTTTTGCGCTGGGCTTTTGGGCCAAATGTATCGCCAAAAGGCGCCTGCTCAATCTGTCCCTTCGCATGGTGCTGCTTGATCCCATTCTTCCCTTCGTTCTGGACCAGGGAAAGCGGCAATTTGTTGGACTACCGGCCACACGGAGTCAGCCTTTAAGTTGAACATAATGTAGTCTGAGAAAGAGGCGCGGCTTCTGAGCGGATGATATCACAAAGAGCAATAGAGACGGTACGGTCCGCGAAACACGAACCTTCAAAAGGACTTGATATGGATCCGAAGCCCGTTCAGCCATCGCTTCTCGGAAACCGCTCAGGGCCTGTTGTGATATCACACGTGAATTGGCAAACCATTTTCTACCGCATACATAGAGTCAGCGCCATCTGTTCGAAAGGATTTAATGTGATGTCATATTTCTCATGAGTTCGGGAGAACACGTCGCCTTGAGTCCAGACCGCAAAGATGTAGCTCAGGATAGCACGAACCGGTTGGGCTCGACGCGTGCCTTTGGCTTTTCTCTTGATTGAAATGCCGCGGCTTTGGTCACCTTCCCGCTAGCATTGCGCTGTGCTTTTCCGGTGTTGAAGACGTTTAGCGTGCGTGCTTGCTTGGCCGTTCTGTAAAAGTTCTCCCCCTTCGTCTTCACATTTGACATGCCATCGCCTGTTTTGCCCTGTTTCTCCTTCCTCGTGGCTTCCTTCTTGCCTGTACCCATATTGAGTGGCTTTGAGCTGCTCCGCTGCCCCCAATCCTGGTATACGTTCCTGTGGGCGTCGACAGTCGCTCATCAAATGGAAATGGAAAAAATAAAGTAACTATGTGCGGTTGAGCCTCGCCAAGCCCGCATGGCTCTGATGCCAAGACTTTTGCCCGCAATTGAGATATTACCTCGTCTGCGAAGATCCAGCCATCACCACTTCATCTTCAAAATCCACGGATACGTGAGTATCATCAGCCACTGGGCATCCGAGCCGCCGCAATGCCACCAAGACTCGTCGAAATTCCCTGTCTCCGAGCTCAGACATGTACCCTACGCACTCGCTCCCAATGCATCACTACATCCCGTCCCTCCCTCGCCAGCATCCCTCCCGAGTCACCCAAGTTCATTGAGATCCCCCGCGCCGTACAGCCTCACCAGCCCTTCCCAGTCCATATGAAAGGCGTCCTCCCCGTCCCTCGTCCCATATTTCGCCGCAGACCCAGACCCCAAGATCTCGACAAAGCCTCCCCCGTCTATCTCGCCAATGTCACCCCCGAGCCCATCGTCGACAAGACAACCATAGCCGCCGACTTCACTACCGCCGGTTTCGTAAGCTGGAAAGCGCGACAAGCGGAAGCCCGACGGCGAAATCTGCGGGAGGGTCTGGTGGAACTTGACCACAGGAAGCAAAAAACAGATCGATTCCTACAGGCGCGCAGTAGCCGCAACATGGCTATACGCACGCAAGCTCTCGAAGCGCCTGAGCCGGAGGATGACAGACTTACCAATCCATCCGTATTACAAAGTGCGAGGCCAACTAAACATAAGGTCCTACCCGACCCTAATCGGGAAACGCGTCTTGCACAAAAACGGGCGAATGTGGCTGCAATGGAAGTGATGAGGCAGGAAGAAAGGAGGAGTAAGCTACATACGCTATACGTCAACGCGGGAGACTTCATCACTACGGGAAAGCAATTGGACAGTGTCATCGATAGGGTCTTTGATAATCAAGATCAATTCACTACGGATCAGAAACTCGGGTTGAATGTGTGGAATTTAGGCTTCCCTGAGACGGTGCAGCAGCTGTTGGGTGTGGCGAATAAAGATCCAAGGCGTCAGAAGGCGGTGAGTTCGGCGGAGGGTAACTCCTTGATAACGGAGAAGAGGATGAAGAGGATTGCGGAGGAGCTCACAGGGGGAAAGATGGAGGATGCGAGATAGAAGCTTTCATGCGATTAATTCGTTGGCACGGAGGCGAGAAGTCACTAGTTTGTATATAAAGCTAGGTTTTGCGAGCATAGCGACATCGGATACACCGCAACCTGTCCATATTGCCACCTCTCAGTCATTCGGTCAATGCAATCCAACGCAAAAGCAAGTCGCTGACATCAGCCGCTTTTGGGGGTGCCCATGATCTTCGCATATCCTACGCTCGTCATTGCTCTGTCTTGGCTGCGGGTGACAACTTTATATCGATAATCGCTCTAGGATTGAACGCGTTGATGAATGCCCAGATCATACACTCGAGGTACGCAACGTACTAACTCAAGTCGGAAAATGGGCTCGAGACTTAGGAGTGACCGGATAGGTGATCGAGCTTTACTAAGCCACGAAATCATCTCCGTCCGAAGTCTACAGCCGGCAAAGCAGAAGCATTCAGCGACACGTCAGCAGCCTCTGCAGATTCCTCCATACATGGGGCTCTTTCGACGCCCATGCCGAAATATGAGAACTTCAAAATGCTGAAACCATTACGGGCATCGGTTCGTCCTCATTTTCTTACCATCCCAAAGACTGAAGTACACTAATCGAGCTTGATCTGACATGCTGACCATAAACCCTACGAACGTAGTCTTCCACTACCTTGCCCATATATCAACGAGAATACGTTTAACCACTTGCTGAACTGGGTCTGGGATTTTGGTACAAGAGGGTTTTGCTGGTACGGTTCATCAATATCTGATTACAGGCCGAGCCTTCTTTTGATACGGATCAGTCTGCTTATCCTTTGGAAACACTCGTACCCTAGTTGGAGGGCAATATGGTCAGCGCTAGTGTAATAAACCGTGATCTTGTGGTGGTCATTCACGGTATCCTATACGTTGAAGTAGCGATGACGGCGAGATAGACTAGGTATTATACAAGTAATCCGCTCATAAAATACAGCAAGTCATACAGTACATTCGTTTCCTATTCTAAAGTCCCATGTTGTAAATCTCATGTTGGGATCTCGATTTCGCACATCCAATTGCTCACTGCCTGGTCTCCCATAGAATACTTGACAGCGACCGATATTTAAGGAAATTAGGTTTTCAGCGGTCTTTGCCACACGAGTGCCTAAATGACACGAATAAATCTAGGCCTCACCAGCATAGCAAAGATGTAAATTTATAAACGGAAGATTACACCAATGATGATTGGTCAGGGAAGATTACCTAAGGTACCGGAGACTTTTGACGCTAAAGGATTGCCTAGCCCCCGTGCCCCCTCGGCCCGGCATATGATAAGATACGCCTATTTTATTGAAGTCAATGAAACGAGTCTATATCACCGCTTTGCTCGATGAGGCTCTCATGTTGATCGAACCCGCACGGTAGCAAGCCATAATCGACACTCTTTGCAAAATGCGAGATCCCCTCCTTGCCCCCCTACCGTTCGTTCAAACCACCCGACCGCTCGCACGTACCCTCTCTCTTCGCACCCTACCATTCCATGCCCATGAGATCCTCCCATCGTTTGCAGTATATACCTTCATCAATACTATCATTGCCCCGCGAGTCTCCACCCAAATCTTTCCGGGGATCTACCCCAAACTTTCGAAAAAGACAAAGATCAAATGGAATATGCATCTCGTCTCTCTCCTCCAATCATGCTTCATCAATACGCTAGCACTGAGTGTAATATATTTGGATAGAGAGCGATGGTCAATGGGACCGGAAGAGCGTGTATGGGGCTATACAGGCGCGACGGGTATGGTGCAGGGTTTCTCTGCAGGGTATTTCCTATGGGATCTCATGATAAGTGCAAAAGATATGGATGTGCACGGACCTGGGTCACTGATGCATGCCGCGAGTGCTCTAGCTGTGTCTCTGCTGGGCTTTGTACATGCCCACAGCCCTGTCTTAATGGGGGTCATCCACTGACTTTTTCGACAGCGCCCGTTCTGCAATTACTACGGACTGAATTTCATACTTTACGAGCTCTCAACTCCCTTCCTGAATTTCCACTGGTTCATGGATAAAGCTGGCATGACAGGGTCGACGGCACAGCTGGTCAATGGCATTGCGCTCATAATTTCGTTTGGTGGCAGCAGGTTACTCTGGGGTACATATCAATCGGTCAGGATGTATCGGGACATCTGGCTTGCTTCAAAGACACCTGGCGGCTTGCCCGTACCGCCGTGGCTCGCTATTGCATACGTTGTTAGTAATACGACGCTGAGCGTCTTGAATTTCTACTGGTTTGGGAAGATGGTCCAGGCTCTGATGAAGAGGTTTCAGAATCCGGGAGACAACGACGATAAGAAGAAATCGTGAGGAAGGTAAATATCAGGTGTGTAACCGGTACGACAGTATGAAGTCAGTTCCCGAGTATGAAAAAAGTTTAGTCCGAGCTTAACGTGGTAAACCTCAATTGATCAGGTCCAACGAGTCTGACCATCTCACGAATCCTAGCAAAGCGGCCATTCATCTGTTATTTACTAAAAACAATTCTAGACTTTCGTCCTAAAACACAATATTTGCTCCCATCCTGCCCGGTGATACATACTCAGAGTGCCACCCCACAATCCTGTGATAATTTTCTGTAATATGGTCATAAGCGTTCGAAGAACCAGCGACTCCTTCATGGGTTGCATTCGGAAATACCTGTCTGGGATGGTTGTAACCGGATGTGTCATACGTGTTCAGCGTGTCTGCTTGACATTATTGGTGTGCTGATGTATGGCAAGGCTGTACATGCTACGGCCTGCGATTCCTCGTCCAGATACTTCATGCAAACTACCCGGGAACCTCATCAGCCTGCAGATTTTCGCCACCAGCACCACCTAGCCTTGCAGTAATCGGCATCCTCGTCTTCAACCTCGCTCAGATTGCCAATCTATTAGATAAACCCTAGCGTACACCGCCAACCCCAAAACCCTAAGGTATCATTTGAATGCTCCTCTATATCTCAGCATTACGTAGTACCAAAAGATTGGTCCAGGGGTAACCGCCCAGACTTTAGCTGTACTGGGACTAGCGCATCTTGGCGAAATCTTCTACTATTACAAAACTCTTTGGTACTTTATGAACGTGTCTTATGCATCCTCAATCCTTGCGTATGATCAGTAGGAAACTTTTGTCCATAAGTCGAGATAGTATCTCTTTGTCGGAGAGGTCGCATGGGCCGCGTTCATGGCGCGATACAGCTTGCATCTCTTCAGGATGCTTACAGACAGGCTTGTTCCAAGCTCGCAAGGGCTCTGGTGGATGTACCTGTCCAGCGAATGACACCCTACGGTCATAGATACGCGATTACATGTGCATCGAGCTCGTGGTATGCCTTTAAACGGGCAGTAATATCGCTCAATATTCTGGGACCGTGTATTGCAATTTAGTAAAAATGAGAACATACTACCCAGACGTCAGACGTAATGAACGAAGCAATAATGAACGATATCCGGAACGAAAGCGAATGAGCGACAAGACTACATCTTGAACATGAAGCTTGAAATATACGAGATATAATCATCATTATCATAACAGCAGTACAGTCATGAATACCTCCAAGCTATACGCTCGGGAATTTTTCCAATAGATATCATCCTTCATGGCGTCAAAGCTGACTTCACAACCTGCAGATAATCGCTCCCATTGCCCACATTCATCTTAGCCTCGGCCGCATCCCATAGCATGACACCGCCAAAGTTACTCACACCAGCGGCCTGAGCACTTTTGATTGCTGTATCCATAGTCGCCCCATCAACGTACCCTTTACCAGCACAATTGATCCCAGGACAGGCGGGCGCGCCAACATACAGCTTCGGTCCCCTACCTAATATGGTGCTATTGCCACTCAGATCTTTCGACCAAGCTGTAAACGAGTCGATGAACCCTGGCTGTCCAATATTGCACCCCGCAACTTCGTTGTTGTAGAATTGGACGAAAACGAAGTCCATCGTTCGCATCGCGGGCAATGGGATTGACGCGTCCGGTCGTGGGCACTGTGGTGCGGCAGAGATGTAGTACTGCTTGCTCTTGTCATCGCCGTAGGTTTTCCGGATGGCAGAAACAAGAGTGTTGTAGTGTTCTGTACGGTTGTTCTCATTGTCGATATCGAAGCCATCAACCTTAATGGCTCCAAAGGGTCGAAGGTCGGACATCTTCTCACCACCGCCAAAGAGATTCCAGATTGTCCAGGCAAAAGCTGTTGCTTGGGCGTTGCTGGTGAGTTTTGTGGTACCATTTGCGCCTCCGAGACTCAGCAGAACCTTTTTGCCAAGGCTTTGACAGGTTGTGATGTTATTGGCCAATTCTGGACAGGATAGGAGGCCTGTAGCGTTGCTAGCATTTGCTGCCGCTGACGCAATATTACCACAAGCACCACCAAAATTGACGGTCGGGTAGCCGCCTGGGCCAATGTACTTTTTGAGGAAAGCCAAGATAACGATGTCGACGTTCTTGTCTTGGCAGACTTCGTCGAGAGTGACGTTCTCTGTGGCCGGCGATTGACCATAGTAGACTGCAATATTCTTCGAAGATGAAGCATCGAAAGAACTACTGGAGCTACTGTTTGATGGGAGTGCATACGGAGCTGAGTTAGGGGCGCCTATCGTCGATGGTATCCCTGTGGTGTTGGTGTCGGCATATTTGCTGAGAAATGCATCAATCCAATCCTTATAGGCCGAGAGACCATGATTCAGCTGGGCGACCTGGGAATCGGCCGAGGAATTTGACGTTGCGAGGTAGGTGGACATCGATGAGCTCAAAAGATTGTGCTTGGATCGTAGCATCTGCAGCTCAGCAAGCGGTACATTGACGAAACCAGGAGCCGTTTGCCTGCGAGCGGGGCGGCTTTCAGGAGTTTGGCGGTAAGGGGTAGCTTGAGCAGTCGATGCAAGAAGGCCCAGAGCGCTTAGCGTGGAGAACACTATCTTAGGGATGAACATGATGAAGAGTAGCTATCCTGTAAGAGCACTGCTGACAGACGAGTCTAGGATGGTAAGATGAAATCAATTAAGGAGATTCGAATTAACGTGTGCAGCGGTCGAACAAAGCCAAACCGAGCAGCGACGCATGTCACAGAAAGACGTTTGCAGCCAGAGGAAGTAATGCCATCGCAAACAATAGCGTTGTGGGCTGCAACGGAATCCGGTATTCTCGATGACAAAGAACAGACTTGCCCAAGAAGACTACTGGTAAATCATGCAAACCTAATAAACGATTGCTCGCGCGCGGCTTTCGTCCCCAGTAACGAGCAATGGAACAGGTATACAGCGAGCTAGTACGAGTGGGTTTCCTCTATTCCTACCAGTCGCAACATCACTACGCGGATTAGGGTATAACGACGCCATCAATTGAGACAAGTGCAACCTCAACCAGCATGGTCTTGTTACCATTTGTAGAGCTGATCACAACTCAATTCATAAACATTTGAGAGATGAAAGACGGTGTACAGACCACGAAATCTACCTGTCTCAACCTGGCCGTGGGACACCAGCGGCCTTTATTCCAGTGTCGATCCCTGATCCCTTGATAATCCGAAACCCTACACAGCTAGCTTGCGAACGATTCGAATTCACTCAAGACTCAGCAATTGTCTGAGTTTGCACGTTTATATCGACGCAACATCTGTTGATAACGTATGGGGAGTAACGAGAAATACAGCGCAGTCCGCGTGACGTCCAAGGGCACCATCTGTCCAGCTCTGAAGCCGCAAACTTCAAGTATAAATCAGATGATTGATGGGTAGATACAAGTCCCAGCCTCGAGCAAGTATGCCGACGCAGCAACTCCAATGATTGTTGAGATCCCGCCGGAAGAATGGCCCTTCCAAGAGCGCCAGGACCCTTGCTTTGTGTGGCTCAAGCCCACGTGACCCCTCAGGGATCATTACGCGCGTGCAAGTATTAGCTTATGCCTTGATGGCTGGTGATCGATGCTATGCTAGTATGTACGACTGAGCTAGATCCGGTCCGACCCTTGGTGGAAGCCCTCCTTAGGCCACGCCTTCAAAGCATGGCTGGCGGTAGAAGGCAAATCTAGCTTTTCCTGGGCCCACATTGTGGACTACGCCTCGAGTACATCCGATCTACATCTGCCGAAAGCATCAAAGGTGGAAGTAAGTGGGTCAAAGATAAGTACCGAAAGTTGTTTGCAAGGTATTTGTTGCGAAACAAGCCTGCCATTTCATTAGTATCCCAATCCCAGTCATGATAATGCTTGACTGACAAGCTGTGATATTTCATGGAAAAGAGCATTTGTTCCGAATTTGCTATTTACTATCGCGATCGAGGGGTCTTTTCACATGCTTTTTGGCTTCAAGTGGCGTCCGGTCATGAAGTGTATTTTGTCTCGATAAGTTTTCAATTCAAAAACCCTCGCTGCATCAGGAGCTACCAACGCATAGCGTCCCAGTCAGAGGCGGGTTCGGCGTGCTATGCACGCGCTGTCAAGTCGGTAAAGTAACATGCTTTTCGCTATGTGGCAGCCACGAGGCTTACGTCTCGACCTCATGGCAGCTGGTGGGGTCACTCCACATGTCAATCCAGGTCCCCAAGTCCTACATGGCCGTGCTATATATGGTCCTCAACCTGCTGCTTTCCGGCCCAGCTCATCAGACAGCTGAGTTTGGGCCTTTCATCAGTCTCTCTTACCCTCCTGTCAAAGCTCCCCTTCCTATACAAACCAAACCCGCCACCAGAACCCCCACCAAAACATCCTCCCCTCATCATGAAAACCCTCTTCCTCCCCCTCATCCTCCTCCTCACAACCCACCCCCACCTCACCCCCGCCCACCCCACCCACCGCCACCCCGACCCCCTCTGCAAAACCCGCTGCGCCACCATCCACACCACCTTCACCCTCATATCCCCCCACCTAACAGCCTCAACCCCCATCCCCCACAACCTCCTCTCAGACCTCTACACCCAACAATCCGGCATCCTCGCCGCCGGCTGCGACTACAACACCTGCCTCGTCAGCCCCGTCCATCCGCGCGTCGAAGATGGTTTCCGACCGAACGATCACGCCGAAGAGGCGAGGGGGATGAGCTGTCAGGAGCTGAGGGGAGCGCTGCTGGGGGCGTTTCGGGGCGGGTTTGGGAAGAGTGTTAGGGGGATGAAGTATGTGTGTACGCAGGCGCTGGTGGATGTTATGGTTTGGCAGGTGGAGATGGCGAGGAGGGAGGGGGGGAGGGCGTGTGGGGGGTTGAGTGGGGGTGGGTCGGGGGCGGGGGATTGGGTTGTTTAGTAGGGGCGGTGTGTGTGGGGTTGGGTTTTGTTGGGTCTTGTCGGCCGTTTGGAGGTTTTGACGCTATTCGACCTGATTTCGGGTTTTGGTGGAGCTAATATCGTCAAGCAATTTACATTGAATGATCTGGTTTTGCAAAAGAGTCCACAAACCACCGCACCCATTCCAAGCCAACCTCTATTTTCTCTGCTTACTCAACCTCAATCTCAATCTCTCCACCCCAAAGAAAACCCCTCTCATCCTCTCTCCACCAAGAAACGCCCTCTCAGTCACCAAAAATTCTGGCCCCCTCTCTACTCCTCCCTACCTTACCTTTCAAACCATGACCAATCGATCGATGAGAGCAATAACACCATGATAATCCAATGATCATCTCAAAAGATTAGACACGTTACAAGGCGTAGATTCTTATGTTTTTTCACATGAATTTCACTTCCTTCCCTTCCCCTTTCTTCCCCTCGCCAAAAGCCCTAAATCTTCATCGACACTCCTCTCAAGAACGCAACTCTAAAGATTTCTGAACATTCCCAATGGTCCAAATCCTGAATCAACTCTCTCCGATGTTCGAAAAAGAGGAGAGGTGTGGGGTCCTTACGGGTATTAAAACAAAGAATTTGGATTCTTATAATTTGACTGAACTCGCTGATCTTATGACAATAGCTGCGAATGTGGTGAATATATTTCCAGAAAAAACTCCTGCTTGCACGATCATCTAAATCACGTAGTGATAAACATCCAGAGAGGAATAGAGCCCATGATCATCCCCCATCATCCCATGCACAGTTCCCTTCAAAATACTCATCGCTTCCCACAACCACTCCCACCTCAGAAATTACTGCCACATCTGCGCATCCGCATAGCTAGGTAAACGCCTCCGGACCCCATCCTCCTCCTCCTCATCAGACTCCTCACCAACCTCCCTCTCAGCCCTCCTCGCCTTGCCGTCCCTCACAATCACGACCCCAACATCTGTGCGCGCATGCAGAGCAGGCGAGGACCGGAAAGATTTCGGCTCGCCGACGACGTACAACTGCCTGGATTTTGCGTAAGGTTTTGTTTGGCTGGTTCGAGTATTTACGTTGGGAAAAAGGGCGGGAGAGATTCACCATCCATCAAATTGACTCCGGGTAGCTAATAATTCTTGCAACGCCTTTCTCATTTCGGGCTCCATGTTTAGTAGGATGTGGATGGGACTTGGTTCTGGGGGGAAGAAGAGGGGGAGCATGGTCGTGGGGCGCCATGATGTCTCTATGTTTTTGCTGTAGTCGTGGTGTTTGCGGAAGGTGATGAGGAGCGCTTCCATATCGGAGTTGTCGAGATGCACGGCACAGTCAAGCAGCCTCCAGGACAATGGCTGGAGGGACAACTTCTCAGGGACTCAGGGAACACTGAATGTCAAACTCTCGGATTTGAAAGTTTTCAGTTGCAGCGTTGAGCAGATTCGCCATGAACAAAAGGGTCGGCAAGGGATGATTGTGAGGCTGGAAGGGGGTACGTCAGCAGAGGGAATCACCCATACACGATTCGGTCGGGAAGTACATGAACGGTAGACATTGTATTCCATTTCTTGGTACTCAGAAGGCGGGCCTGTGGTTGTCATAATCGCTTATATCTGTGGAATCTATCTCACTTGGCTCTTGGCAGAGGCTTGGCGTCGGGTCACGGTGTTGGTCCAAGCTTGGGTATTCCAAGTGGGTTGATATAGTGTTGGCTATGTTGCGGAAAGTCTCGAAGCCGTTGATGCGAGGCTCTAACGCTGGCAATGGTATCGTTGGTAACGCAGGCCTTCCTTGGTGAATGACTTGAATCTGAACCCTTGGGCCGATGAATATTCATGCGGAGTCTTGTATCATCTGACAATTTGGCGAAACCATCTTCCAAGATGTATTCCACTGTCTCGTCTTACCAACCCATAGGCACCAAGTCCTCCCAACCCTACGACCCCGAGCGTAAGGACACCCATAAGTATCCTGCCTTGCCTTTGGACAGCTCTCTCAATCTCGCTGTAGCGCTGACTCTCGAAGCTGACTCTGGTGTACTGTGTTCTCCAACCGAGACTAGGCAGGTAGACGTTGATAGTCTCTTCCATCCACTTCCTCATTTTGTAAAGTGGTGACTGAACCCCTGAGCGCATTTCTTCGTAATTCTTGAGCGCAAGGTCGTTGATCGTGGCAGCATCAGGCGTACGTTGCGCGCTGTACTCTTCCAATGCCAACTTCCTCGCTTTCGTACGCGCCTCGTTGTCAGGTACGGCAATATCATACACACCATTTTTATCAAGGATGTCGAAGAGGACTCGAACGTCCTCGAGGCCTGCATTCATACCTTGGCCATAGAAAGGAACCATGGCATGAGCTGCGTCGCCGAGGATGACAACGCTGGATTTGTAGTGATGAGGTTTGCACTTGATGGAGATGAGAGGCAGATGTGGGTTTTCGCGGAACTGCTTCAGTAGAACTGAAGGGGAGATTAAATCTGGGCAGACGCCAGGAAAGTCCCGATGAAAGAACTTCTCAAGCTTCTCCTTTGGATTATCGGAGATGGAGTCAAAGTAGGACACAGGGGCAAAGAGCGTGCAGGTGAAAGACTTGTCAAGCGAGGGTATTGCGATGAACATCAATGAGCCACCAGGCCAGATGTGCAGCCCATTGGAGTTGAGCGCAAAGTCCAAGTTCGAGACTTTGGGATCAATATGGAATTCGCACCACAGAGTGTCGATGTATTCTTGCTGGTAATTGACACGTGCAAATTTCATCAAGTGAAAGCGGGCGGCGGAGTGTGCACCATCAGCACCGATCATGAGGTCAAAGTTCACCGATATCTCTTCTGGTCGTTGTTTACCTTGCCAGAGACCCTCTTTCTGCGTGGGACTTTGCGGATGCTCGGTTTTCTGGGAGTTAGCGTGCTGCTCGAACCAAGCTGTCTTCTTGTTGAAGTCGGCACCTGTAAGCTTGTGATCGAAGTGCAATGTGACGTTGGGCATCTTCTCCAAGGCGTCTAACAGACGCTTGTTGAGATTCGCCCGGTCTACTGCTAGTATGTGCTGATGTTGTTAGCTTAGATGAATATCGAGTAAATACATTGCAAACATACCCTGCCATGTGCATCATACTGTTGAGACTCTTCGTAAAGGGCGCCATCTTTAGTTCGACCGTGGACCATTCGAGCGTGCATGGGTATGGTCTCTCTTAGCACGTCATCAAGGAGCCCTTCGGAATTCGCCTGTCGCATCGAACTAATGCCACGCTCTGATAATGCCAGGTTGATGGATTTGGTAAAGTTCAAGGGGGTAGTTGAAGGATCACGAAGGTCTACATAAAGACCACATCAGACCTTCGTGCTTGAGGTATGATACCGAGTGATGATAGCAGAGAATAAAATTAATGACCGAAGCCGTTTTACTGAAAAGCGTAGATGAATTGCAGAGTATTGCCCCTTACAAGGGAACAGAATGCGTGAACAACGCAAGACCAAGGGAAACAGAGCAGCATCAGGATCTTTTACCATACAAAAACAGAGAATGTACGTACCCGCTCGCAGCTCGTACACATGCACATCGTCGCCCCTCCTAGCTGCATAAAGAGCTGCAAGGGCGCCAACAGGTCCTGCACCCACGATAACAACTTTCTGCTCAGTCTTCTTTTCAGCCATTGTCAAAGTAAAGTTGCGAACAGCGAGAACGTGGGCAAAGTGTGGTAATAGATATAACGTGCAACATTTTCAATCCTAAGACGCTGATTCATGATGACATTTCGGGAGGCGAAGAAGGCGTAAATTCTGACTTGCGCTAATGGATCCAGCCCTACCCATTGGATCTAAATAGATTAGATAACAAGGCTTGGCAATCCTGCATCCTCAAGTTGCCTGGGATCGATCATATACTGTTGTATATCATATCGAGCTGGCATATGATCGCAAGTCCTACAGCGCGGCCAACATTCTCATGATAGTTTCTATGGAGAAGTAGGGTGCAACATCACCTCCACCTTACCCTCCTAGCACGATCATCAACATCCGCATCCAAGCCCCCAACATGGCGCCAGCTGCTGCCGAAAGCAAAAAGTGTGTCGGTGTAAACTGCCCCAACGACGCCGGAACCCTGCAGTGCCCGACATGCCTGAAGCTAGCGATCGAAAGCTCCTTCTGCTCTCAAGACTGCTTTAAACGGAGTTGGGTACGATACAACATAAACCTTCGTACTCCCATGGAGATGCACGATCTACAACACACATCACAAACTGAATCACTCGGCTGACACATTTATACTTCTATAGCCAGAACACAGAGCCATCCACAAATCCAACACCCCCCACAACCCCTTCCCCACATTCCCATTCACGGGACCCTTACGGCCTGCCTACCCCCTGTCGCCCAAACGCCCAGTGCCGGATTCGATACCGCATCCCAACTACGCCAAAGATGGCGATCCGAAATACAAGTTTGTGGGACGGAACACGATTCAGATCCTGGACAAGAAGGCGCAGAGTGGGATGCGGAAGGTGTGCAGGCTGGCGAGGGAGGTGCTCGATGTAGCGGCCCGAGAGGTCAAACCTGGTGTCACGACGGACTATATAGATGAGGTGGTACATAAGGCTTGCATTGAAAGGAATGTAGGTTCTGAGACTACATTCTTCGTTTCGTGTAGTGATAGATGGCGCTCTAACGATAACAGGCATACCCATCAACCCTGAATTACGTCCATTATCCCAAATCGGTATGCACATCCGTCAACGAAGTCATTTGCCACGGCATACCCGACCAACGCAAGCTAGTCGACGGCGACATTGTCAATCTGGACGTAACGCTCTACTACGAAGGCTACCATGGAGATCTCAACGAGACATACTACGTCGGCGCGAAAGCCCTAACAGACCCCGATACCGTCCGCGTCACAGAAACAGCGAGAGAGTGCCTCGACGCAGCGATCGCGCTCGTCAAGCCGGGCATGGCGTTCAAAGACCCCGGCACCGTGATCGAGAAGCACGCCAAGTCCAAAGGCTGCAGCGTCATCAAGACCTACTGCGGCCACGGCGTCAACTCGCTCTTCCACTGCGCGCCCAACGTGCCCCATTATGCGAAAAACAAGGCGGTGGGGATCGCGAAGCCGGGCATGACCTTTACGATCGAGCCGATGATCAGTCTGGGTAGCTACAAGGACAAGACGTGGCCGGATGACTGGACGAGCGTCACGCAGGATGGCACGAGGACGGCGCAGTTCGAGCATACGTTGCTGGTGACCGAGAAAGGTGTGGAGGTGTTGACGGCAAGGCTGGCCGATTCACCTGGTGGTGCTGTCGAGATGTCATCGAAGGTGAAGGCAGACGGAGACGGTGTAGTCAAAGGGGACGAGATCAAGTAGTCGCCATCCGGGCTTGCTGTCCGTGTGGTAGTCCTCACGAAAGAAATACTCCCCAGAATATGAACCTCATATGCTAGACTTACATTATGAAGTTGATGTAATCCATGAATATGTAGAGCGGTGCTACCTTTCACTTCGCAGCCGAGACCGTCACCCGTTCCATGTCATAATTCGCATCGTGCCAGTCGGCCGATGTACTGCCGGGTCCAGGCCTCGCGACCCACGAAGCCTCTACCAGCTCCACCGCTTGAACCCATTCACCCCTCTCCTTTACGAGGACAGCCTCTCTTTCCACCACCAAGACTTGTCTCTTGATGCGGGGGATCACGAACTGGAATCCAAGATAGTACGCGTATCCCAGAAGCAGAGAGCACAAGCCGACCGTGGGCACGATATACCATTCGACCCCGGTAGAGGACGTGGCAAATGGAGATCCAGCTGATGGCGGGATGAATGTTGCGACGAGCAGGAATGCGCAAACGATGCTGTAGAGCATGGCGGCGGTTGGACCACCCCAGGGCCGGAAGCCGGCGCTGGTCGTCCAGGCCTTACCTTCACTATAGCGGAGATAGAGGAGTCCGCTGGCTACGAGGAAGCCTACCAAGACAACGATGACGTAGGAGTAGAGCGACACCAGCACCGTGTAAGCCACATTCGGAACCCGCGAGGACGTCGCGCCAATCATGATCATGGCGAATATCCAATGGAGGAATAGCGCTGCGGAGGGACTCTGTTCTGGTGGTGGTCTTTGAGATTCTGGGATATTTGAAGGCCTCAATCGCTGCTTAAGCCACGCGTACGGCGTTGTTGTGCTGCCAGCAAAGAAAAGCGAAAACGGTAGCACGCCCTCTTTGGCAATTTCTTGCTTCACTATAGGATTAAGGCACACGTTAGCCGATCTGGGATCTTGCGAGGCAAGATACTGATTTCCCCCTACCTCTTGAGGCAGTGAATGTCATGATAACGATGTTCCCAAAGATGGACAGCGCGATGATCCCCGACATAACGCGTGGGGCTGTCTCATTGCCAAAGACTTCGCTGAAGAATAGTGTGGCCATGTCGAGGTTTCTGTCCAAACGCTGGTCTACCGAAACAGCACAGAGCTTCACATCTGTCAGCCGCTGGGGTTTGCTAAGTCTAAGTGCGGCATACGTATGCAACATTTACCAGCGTGAACATCACCCCGACAAGACTCATGGCTGCAATCGTCGATTTGGCAAAAGTCTTCTTAGGACGCGACACTTCGCTAAGGACCTGTTGGGTGGTCATCAGCCAAGTTGGAGGGTATTTCAGCTATACCACCTACATAGAATGGTTGTTCAAAGCCAGAGTAGGTGTATACAACGAACAATAGAGAGTCTGCGTAGCCAGCTGTGTCGCTTCTGGCACCTGGAAAGGACGAGTGTATGTCGAAATTAGAAGTCGCTTTGTGGGTCGTGGGATTAGTTGTTTTCCCATGCACAGCACCGTGCCCAAATGACGCGCCTGCAGATGCGGCGAACCCCATTATGATTATGGCCAACAAGACCAAGACTTTCAGTAAGGCTAGCGTATTGTTCACGACTATTCCGCCCCTCCGCCACGAAGCGTGGAGTAGGCAAGCAAAGGTAAGGCTCGCAATTGCCAAACCACGGATTGCCGAGTGGTGATCTTTAATTCCAGCAGCCTCCATCACGTAGATGCCAAAAGCGATAGCATTTCCAGACAGGTTGCCCAAGATGACATAGATGACTCCATACATGCATGTTGTCCGAACCTTTGGAGACTTGTAGATATGTTCGAGGTAATTCTTCTCTCCGCCGTTGCGTGGCACGCTTTGGAGCATGGTTTCATTCTCTCGATGCAAATCCGTTGTGTCCCTGTCGGGGACTTCAAATTTAGGGACAGACAACCCTAGCTCAAGCCAAACTAGAAGTGCAGCCATCCCTATTACAGCACCAAAGGCCCATAGTAAGAGCGAGGCGCCAACGCTGCCAGTGCTCTTCAGCACTATAGCAGGCGTCACGTATATGCCGGATCCTGCATCTCAGATTCAGTGGTTCTCTTACCCAATCATTCCTACAGCATGATTACCGATTGTCCGATTCAGAATCGTGCAAATCACTGTCACAGGGCCCAATTTCTGGGAGTCTGCGGCGGCTCGAACGAGTAGCTTGGTCGAGCCCTCCGCACCAGCTTCTGCTATTGCTTCATCGACTCGTTGTTGATCGTCTGCTTCCAAAGGCATGACGGGCAATGAGATCCGTGAAGATTCCTCCTCTTTCGAAGAAGTTGAATTTGATTTTTAGATTAGTAAAAATGAGTGCAATGTAAGGCTGAGGATGCGTTCCAAGCCTTACCAGTCTGCTGGTGGACTGACGTTAAGATTTGAGGAGAAGCCCCTTTATGATTCATCTTGCCAAGGTGACGAGGCTGAGGATGGGCGGGGATGAGACAAGGCAGCAGCATGGTGAGAGCCTCGTTCATGCTTCGTCTCAGCCAACTTGGCTTGGGCCAAAAGCAGGGGTTCCCGATGAGGAGACAGTATTGCTGCAGTTATGGCGCCACGCAATGCATCCACCAATGAAATCGAGAAGAAAGCGAGACCACTGCGGCTCAGAGATTTTTGCATCAAACACGATAAGGCTGTAGCTCTTATCAAGGCTGACTCGAGGCGTTAACTCAAGAGGTCAATGCGACCGGGGAAGGAGGTGCTTTTCTCTTTTCTCTTGACATTGTGGCTGAGTCGAGATATGTATTGTCGCAGCACCCAGGCTTCCCCAAATTACCTACAACAGTACGTTGTATTTCGATTGCGATTCGAGCGCTTGACCGTTGAGGATTCAGAGCAATGTCGTTTGGTTTCTCGGTATCAGATCTCATCATGGGATCTCAGCTCGCCTATGACATATACCAGCAATGTTTCACGAAAGCTCGGGGCGCTGGTGAGTGGTACCTTCCTCTCCTCCTCTCCTCTGTTGTAGCCTTCTCCTTCTTCACAAGACAGGACGTTCTTCCCCGCACTTTGTCACGTGATAGAATACTGCACGCTAGATCAGATAGTCCTAGTCTACGGACAACCTTTCGGCATCTTCCGCCATCTATATTTCCTCGCGTTCAATACGGTAACTAACCAACCACCTATCAACCTTCAGACGTCAAGTATTTCCAATTCGGCAGAGAGATCAACTTATTGGCTGACAGCCTGAAACGTTTGGAGAACATCGTCAACAATGCCCATTCCCAACATCCACGGCGGCCATGGCATAAAGACGCCCATCAGGTTGGCCCCAATACTTTGCAGGAAGTCACCGGCGACTTTCTGGCCACCTTGAATGAATGTCAGGCTTTGCTAGAAGATAATTCGAAATTTCGACGATCCACAGCCAACTTCGTTGATAATGTTATTTGGTGGTCCGCAACTGAAAGAGACGTTACCAGCCTCAAAGAGCGTGTCCATTTTCACGTTACGAAAATCACCTTCATCGCAAAGCCCTTCGAGACACAGCTCCTCTTAGATATCAGACGTGAACTGAAGCAATTGCGAAGAGATGTAGCCGACTTGCGAGGATTTCTGGTCCAAGATGTCCCCCCAAAGGGAGAAGTAGTGGGTGATGTGGGGAGCCCATCGTTCTCCGTTCCCGAAGATCTGAGTCTTAGATTCATGGGTGCTCTTTACGATAACAAGCCCAAAGCTTTCGAGATTCTGGGCCACCTCCCACTCAAAGAAGGCTTTGATGGTCTCGTGTTTGCGTTCGCCAACAGCACCGTCGAATTCAATCCGGGGCCTGGATTGGGACAAAACTTCCCAGAAGAGACCCAATACCTTAACTTGGTCAAGTCAAGATGGATTGCCAACAGACTTGAGGAGAGTTACTTTTATCGAGCCGCGGGTGCAGATTCTCTATGGGCCGACTACATGCGGGAGCTCAAGGACGACATACGAGATCAATTCTTGCGTTTCGATGCCGGCGATCTGATTGCGCCACCAGCCGATGCTGTAGGCCGGCTCCCAGACAGCTGCTTCTCTATTTGGGTCGTGGAAGGAACCTCGCCGCGCCCACCCGATCTTGCGGAGGAGAGGCCTTTGGAAGAGAAGATCTTGGAGCTCAGTCTTCCCAGTTCGTACGGCAATCACCAATCTGCGTTGACGGTTTTTCGGAAAAGCGAGGTCGAGCTACGCCTAGTCTCCACGACAAAAGACGAGCTCAACAAGGACTTTCACAGAGAAGAGAGCATGCATATCAATATGAACTTCACTCGACTGATCCCGGCTTACGCAAGCCCCGTGGACTCCTCAAAGCCTATCAACAATGTACTTCTGTGCACCAATCAAGGGCAAAATCAGAAGTGGCTTACTCTCAAGGAGGTTGCTGACGTTACCCGATTGCAGCAGGCCTTGACCGGATACAGGGTCTTTCACGATATGTCAAATGTTTCCTGGTCCATCGAGGGTTCATCTAAACCCCATAAGTCCGGGAAAGGACGGTTACAATTATGGCATCTGAAGCCGCTTCCCAAGATGTCATTAGAGGGGGAGACTATATCTCCCGAACTCAGTAGTCTCACCATTTCCAGCCCCCGATCACCGTCGCTTGGTGGTCATAAATTGCATCGGTATTCAAGAGGCATGTCAAGCGCAACTTTCGTAACCAAAAGTAGTAGTGTGCAGTCACCTGTCAAGGGTAGTAGTGATGATGGCATTGCACTAATACGACCTGAGCCGCCGGTTTTGGTCGTCCTCACCATGAGCGAACAACGATATGCTTTTCTCCATATACAGCGTAAGTTCGGGAATCCAAATTTGCCATTAACGTGTCTCTGACGCTGAGATAGTCGACCCAAGTATATCTCTTAAACCAGAACTATGTCTTTGCCAAAAACCAAAAAAGGCCTGCCAAAGAGTGGTCCTTGGAGGTAGTGACAAAAAGATCGAGATCCGAAGACATTGCGTAGAGCAAAGGGATGGCAGTGGCTTGCACGACTGGGACATCGCCCGCATTCGATGGCCTCGGCATGCGGAATACAGGACCTTGGAGGTAATCAAAAAAAAGTATCTTTGCCTGGATTTTCCGTCCGTACTAGGTAGAGCCTCAATCCTTGTCGTTTGTGAAACAGGGGTGCTGATCAGGTATAGAAAAGGATGAATTTATACGCGAGTTTCGCCTGCTCGAAGGACTGAGAAATCTCGACCTCAATGATTATGAGCGATGTTTAAGTGAAAAGAAATACAGGGCCAACAACCCGCAGCACATAGACGAAGCCATCGCACATAACTGGAATGGCGGAGATGATAATTCACAAGCTCACGGTCAGTCAATTCGATCACTTTTTGACGCCTCGATGGAGGAACTTTCGGCGCCTAAAGATGGACTGCAGTTTGGCGATTGCACTGGCTACCTTCCTACTAATCTCAATGAGGAGCAGGATCTGGGCAAAAACGACGTGTCTAACGGCGACGAGCGCCAAATATATAGATCAGAAGACAATTTCTCCCTGCACGAGGGCTGGGATAACAAAGACGCGACCATTGTAGCCCTGTCACAATCAAAAGAGCAAGATAATAAGATCCTTTCTAAATCCATCGTCCTGGAGAATCAGCATTGTAGCACCCCCGCCGCTATAGATCCGCCAGATTCAATACACGGATGCAGTCTCAACATACCGGATCGTAACATGCCGGATTTCAACATGCCGGATTACAATTACAACATGCCGGATTTCGACATGCCGGATTTCAACATGCCGGATTACAATTACAACATGCCGGATTTCGACATGCCGGATTTCAACATACCGGATTACAATTACAACATGCCGCAATTCGACATGCCGGATTACAACATGAATTTCAACATCCGGAAGGGCTCTCCATCGGCTATAGTCCCACAATCATCAAGCAACATAGATGATCCTACTCTGTGCAATACCCAGTCCGCATTCGATTATTCAACGTTTGTGCATATACGTGATGCAATCGAGAATGACAACGCTTCTATACATAAACCGCACCTTCTTCCGGAACGCTTACCAAACGAAAACAGCATTCTTATTGGCCCATCTGTACAGAGTGACGGCATCGACGCACATACTGAAGTCTGCACGAAAGAGGATATGTTGAAGGAAGCGCGTGTGGCAATTGTCTCGCCTAATGGAGATGACACACCTTCATGTGGTACCCTCATTCGGGAGCGACTCCCAGACGAAGACAGCACAGCTCCAGCCCATGCTGGTCATGGCCTTACAGATAAGGCGCATTCCCCTGGACCTACAGATACGAACGCAAGCAGCGGTCTGGAGGACCTGTCGACCTCATCTAGCACAAGTCTAGCGGAGGCGAACTCCAACATTCGGTTTACCTCTAGTGACAGAGTGGAACCATTGGAGCTAACAGACAGAATCAAACAGTCTCTTGAGAACATGTGTGGACGGACGATAGTATGGTGGCCTTTGAAACCGAGGCGTCAATTCTGCCCACGAGGGTTTACTCGAATATCATGGGAATGCGTACGCAAGATCGCGCTGTCGAACCTTTACGTCATCTTCTAACTCTTGCATTATTAGGAATGTGGCGACCAAATATACACTGATGTGCCTACTGCATTAGATCAAATACACAGCCAGAAGGCAACAATGATTCCCGGTGCTGCACGAGAACCAGTCTTACCCACAATGCAGCCTACAGCATCTTCACAACACTCTAAATCAGGCTCGTTAGCGCCAAGAAGCTGGCTGTTACGCTGGGGCCGATGCTTGAAAGCAAAACTATCCCATAATACAATCAGCAATTCAACACATTCTAGCGACGTCCGTGCCGCAGAGTACGAAACGTATGTCCATTGGTGTGTAAACTCCTTGAGCTTTCATACCGCTTTAGACTATGTAGTCGTTAGGAAAGGTCTTACAAAAGATCGAGACTTTATCAAGGAATTGCGCAACAAATACCGCGTATTACGGGGCTGGAGATGGTGGATTTCGTTGACGACATGTTCCAAGATTAGCTTGATAAAGGTACGTCTTTGTCTGTCCGCCATACTCTCCCCCTTCTTCTAACTTGTATGCATCAAGTTCTCCCGCCTCCAAGCCGACGCGTCGCTCGTCACTCGCCTAAGCGAGGGTATCCCCGACCAAGACGATATAGACTACGAGTATGAGCTGCGTGGCGGTACCCGCGAGGCACACATTGCCATCACAGAAGCCACGCTCCTCCACCAATTCCACAACAAATGCTGTCCTACGTCTGAAGACGGTGTTCGCGGAACCCCGAAGCGAAAGCGAAGACTAGACAAAGTTTTAGGAATCAAGGCTTACGGACTTCACGCCCAGCACGGTTTTGCCTTTTCCAAGTTCTTGGTATTCTGGCTCGTTCTGTTTCCTGGTCCCTTTGGCTTTGCGATGTGGTACCTGACAATCCATCCTTGGGATCTACAGAACGCCTTCACGCCTTTCTTCCTAGTTGTGAATACGTTGGCTCTCGTTGTTGTACTTCCCGATTGGAAAGTCACATGATGACGGAAATAGACGACGAATATGTTTCGTGAATGGGACAATACATGGCTTTGATCGGACTCTGATTTCAATGTCGGTAAGAGAATTGACCTCTTGGGATGACTGGTCCACTTTCCAGTCCGAATCAGTGTTGAATAGAAACCCTAGATGTACAATCAGCTAGACCGGGTAAATCCCCTGTTATATATACATTACTGGGGTCACCACCCCTCTTGAATTCTCACCCTCGCTATGCACAAACAGCTACAATAGCTGGTAACATCGGATGGATGCACTGACTTGCTATCCACTAAAATACATAAAATTCTTTAAGTCTCACTAAACTAAACCGTCACGCAACAGTACAACAGTATACTCCTCATCTAATCCAAACACGCAGGTCGCCTCCATCGGCTATAATATTACTACTGAACCTGCTACTCCCTATCCCCATTTCCCAATTCCAACACCAAAATCTCCTATCCCCTCTCAACTCCACCTCCAAAATCTCCCATTCCCTCTCATCCCTCCCCCAAAACCCCATCTAAGCCCCAATCCCAATCCTCATCCTCATGAAAACCCTAGATCTAAAACACCCAGTGTTGTACATGACCCGCACTCCCTTCCAACCCTCATCCCAACCCAATACCTTTGCACAGCTACAGCTACAGCTACAAGGCTTCTTTCATTTCCTTTCCTCTCCTTTCTTTTCTTTTCTTTAACATTGAACCGCGTGCGGCGTTGTCATCTACATCGTAATATAATACTCACAATTTTTCTGTTAGTTGAGGGTTGGGGTTCGGGGATGGATGCATATAGAGAGTTCTTAACAGGACCGAGACTCTAACCCTACCTTAGAATAACTACTTTAGATCTTAGGTATTGATCTTTTACTCCGCATCGACGACCTAATGCTTGACCGCGTTGTCTTCGGAAATCTGAATATGTGTCAAGTAGCGGTTTCGGGATGTTGGAGGGGACGGGGATTTTTCGGACTTTGGGGATGAGATAGGTGGAGGTGAGGCGTAGGGAGGTGTTGGGTGGAGAGGGGAGGGGAGGGGAGTGGAGGGGAGGGGAGGGGAGGGGAGGGGAGTGGGGTGGGGTGGAAGAGAAGGGTGGATGGGTGGGTGGTGTTAGATATAATGTGATGGGATGTAATGGGGTTATTGGGTTTAGAGTAAAGGGAGAGCTATGTGAGTGGATGGAGATAAGGATTGGGTGTCAAGGGATATGCTGGTGTATTAATACTCTGGGGACTTTGTTGGTATTTGGATTTTGGGGGTTCAGGGGGGTAGGTTACGTATAGCTGAGGTAGGTTTTTAAGGGTGGAATGGGTGTATTTGGTATCCAGGGGTTTATGATATCTGCAACGCGAATTCGCATTTGTGGATTAGGTGTTTGAGGTCCGTGGTCTTGTGTATGAATGTAGTGTTTTTTGTGCGGATGGATATGTAGATTGGAAAACGGTTTTGGTTTTGGTTTGGGGGATTTGTGATGGCGCGGTGTTCTCCATGTTTGAGTCGTGGTTGAATCATTGTGGGTATTGTGATGGATGCATTGGTCGATTGAGAGGGATTCAACACAACACTCCATAGTCAGATCAGGATTGCGCAGGTACTACTCTTTACCAATTTTCAGTGGTCCAGCTGGGATGGCTCAATATTCGTTCCTGGGCGGTGGATAATGTTACATATGTACAGTCGCTACTCCGGAGATTGTTCCACCGTCCTGTCTATTACGTACCCAGTGTTGTTATCGCGACGTGCAAGTGCACGGCTTAGGACACCAATAGTACCGGAGGACTCGGACGTAACCCACTTCCAGACAATTTCTTCCTCACCCTCGCATTCGCCACTGTCACGCCGTCGACCTTGGCCACAAATTTACCCTCTTTGAATACTCCTTTCTTGATCATCTGCTCAGGGACGGCGGCCATCAGCTTCAAAAGCCACTGCGTCTCGAAGTAAGGTGGATGTGTAGGTACGGGACTCGGGGTGCTGATGAAAATTCCAACACCCGCAAGGCCTGGTGGTGAAGAGTACTCTGTGATCCGTTGGGAAGCTTCTAGCTCGGCTGCGCTGGAGAGTACTGCTATTACCATGCGGAAGACGTCGAAGAGATCCAAAGTCGATCCATCCAAGCTCGCCTCAACGTTGAAGCGCCCATTGGACGCATCGAATGTGCTACTTGAGTTCTTGGGGAAGTCTGAGAGTTTTGCTGCGCTTGCTGCAGTAGGTGGGTTCACATCTTGGCTAAGAGCTTGTGTCAAATCCTTCAGGGTTGCTTCACTTGTTGCAAGGGATGGCGGCGGTGTAGTCAAGAAGAGTTCACCAACCTGCTCTCCTTGCCACCTGTAGGAATCCGATTTAGCGCTCTTCTGGAACACTCTACCGTGACAACGGATTGATACAGCTGATGTGTATTTGCGAAGGGTTGACTTACTTGAGTGTCATTATAAAGGTCTGGAAACGTCGTGAATTCATCATAAGACCGGCGGTCTGAGTGAGACCCCAAATGACAAATCGACGTTCTATAGACCCTCCCGCCGTGTTTGGTACAATGGCGATTTGGACTTCGGGATATTTCTTGAGCTTCCTAGCTCGAGCTTTTGTGGTGCCTAAGAAATCCTGCAAACCCAGGTCTACGAGGAAGCTCACGATACTCATAAGGACTGAGATGAGGGGGAGCTTGGGTCCGTCGAAGGTAGGATCGATACCGAACCGTGGATCAATAGACACCATACTTGACGAATTGGCTACCGGAGTATGCACTTTGCTAGCAGCATCTTGATAGATGACAGAGGCATTGACCGTGGCTGAGCTGAGGAAGCTGAGTCCGCACCAAAGCCAAAGAAAGACCATCATGGCTACAAACCTAGGATCCGCACCGAAGTCAAAGGCAAGTAGGAAGATATTTGTTCCGGCTCCCTTTTGTCGGTCGCTTCGTCACTTCCGAAGGATCAGTCGTGAAATGGGGGCTCGAAGATACCAGCATTCTTTGGAGCGACTGTGCGACTAGCCGACCACTATCATAATGCGGTTCTGGACGCTTATTTAACGTCAGCTCCTCCTTTCGGACATGCAGGAAGGGGTGCCTTGAGACGAGCTCAGCGGCACCCGAAGCATATTCGACCTCATCAGCTCGAAAATCTGGCATAGTAATTATTTCAGGAGAGAACAGGGAGCGCAGCTTCACGATCAATGCAGCATGCACACTCCCCTTGACTCTTCGATTCACTCTGGGTCATTTCCGCGGACGTCAGAGTATACAGTCTTTTCAACCACCCGTTGCCACTGTTCATATATTTGCCGCTGATTGTGATACTTCAGATGGTTATGGAAGGACTAAAGGTAGAATATGTTGTCGGGGTCGAGTAGAGACGACATCACGCTAGTCGCTAGTCATATCTATTAATAGAATAGCACTCTTGGCGCTCCGCGTAGTAGTAGAATTCAACATTACTCTCAAAACAGGACGATGCATGGGGCGAACTGTGGAGAAAGGAATGCCAGGGTACTTCCCTTGAGTGAAACCGCGAAGAGTGGCATGTTTCCCCGAACCCAAAAGGCACACGAGACCTCAGCTCTTCGCAGACGGCAAGCAGCGAAAGATACCTCCACAATGGTACCTCCGCGCTTGAAAGGGAGCTGAAGTAAGTACAGAGGCTCCCAGATCATTGAAACTGATGTTCACTTTATCCCACAGAGCATATTCCGCCACATTGAGTTCCTCCCACCTCAAATCTCCCCAACCATGATCGCATCCATCAGCAGCTGCGATACTTCTGTATCTAGAGGTGCAGACCGCGAAGGTGACTTCCACAAGCGACGCCAGCGATAACTGTCTGGACAAATGTCAAGATGCAGCCTGTGTGGGTGCGTCTTCAAGTATAGGCGCGAGGTCTAAGTCGACGAGGGGTGTAATCCCAAGGGCTAGAGCCACTAAGATTGCGGAAGTCTGGGTGACAGGTGTGGGAGTGGGCGCTATTGAAATTGCGTGGATTGTCAATGGCCGTTGGCTTACTCGGCGGAAGAAATATCTAAAAGATGGCAGCGCATGAGGCATTACACTGGACGAGGAGGAGAGTAAATCAACAGATGGATCGCTGCGGGAAATGCGTGAATAACGTGGTGGCTCGTCGGAAGTAGGGGAGTGTCGGAAGGGCTGGCGCTCTATAGTATGTATGTTCTGAATCTCCTAACTTGGTATGAATCTCTTACTCTACATTCGCGCTGCAGAAGAATTTCTTACACCTTACATAATTATGACGCAAGAGTGCATAGGAATTTGGGATCGCATTGCTTACTATGGCGAACATTCAAATGAACCTTTTCATGCTTGTCGACATCAAGTCTAATTGCGCTCTTTCCGTGCTTTCATCACCAGCCTGACCACCAACATCATGATAGATATTTCACACCTGCAATCGCACCCTATGCCAGTTGCACAAACCTCACTCCTGATGTCTCGGCCCTTTACCACCCCTTCCAAAAGCTTATCAATTTACAAGCACCAAAAGCCTTCTCATGCCCCACAACCAAATTCCCAGAACAAATCCCAAGAACGAACCTGCAAACTCAAACCTCTCGCCATCAAAGTCGACGATGAGCTCCACGGCAACGTTTCAGGCTTCCTCCACATCCCCCAGCACTATCGCCATACAAAAGCCACAGCCCGCGAAAAGACCGCCGCAATCTTACTCTCTGGCTCCAGCGGAGGCGTGCTCGGCCCCTCCTCCATATATCCATCCATAGCAGACAAATTGGCTAGCCTCCCCAACGGCATTCCAGTCCTACGTCTAGACTACCGCTACCCAGGCATGAACAAGTACTGCGTCGCCGACGTGCAAGCCGCGATGAAGTATCTAGAAACTCGCGACGCCATCTCACGCTTCGTACTCGTAGGCTGGTCGTTTGGCGGTGCACCCGTCTTTACGCTTGGAGGCAGCGACAAGAGAGTCGTGGCTTGTGCGGCCGTGGCGAGTCAGACGGCTGGTACGAACGGGATTGGGCGTATGGCGCCTAAGCCTGTATTGCTGATGCATGGGACTGGGGATCGGAGGTTGGGGTCTTCGTGCTCGCGGCGGTTATTTGAGTTGTATGGTCGGAGGGGGGAGAGGGAGTTGAAGTTGTTTGAGGGGGATGGTCATTCGTTGAGGAAGAATGCGGGGGGGGGGCTGGGAAGATGTTGTGTGCTTTTGTGTTGAGGTTTGCTGGGGTGGAGAAGAGGAGGGTTGTGCGGAGGAAGTTGGTGAGAGATGATGATAGCGTGTATCTGATGAAGAAAGGGGGCGAGTTGAAAGAGAAAGGAAAAAGTGTAGTGAATCATGGGCGTCGGTGCTCTGCGAAGTTATTGGACCCAATTGCTGCAGGATGATCAGTTGACCTCAGAAGTTTCCCAGAGCGAACAACATTCTCGTAAGGAAAGCTGCGGTTTGACTGGCACGACTGGTAACCCTACTTAGCCTTGCTGAATACACATACGAAGCGACCACCACGCAAATATCGCCGCTACGATACCAAAAACAGCCTTCACGCATCTACCCTAGCCAAAACTGGCAGGACTCATTGTATGTATAAAAACCCTACTCTGACCAAGTATACTCACTGTCGCCGAATTGGCGATCAGACCCCTGCATACGCAATAACATATCTCAATAGTGTCTCAATCTAGAGCCAACCCTCGAAGATGACCGATCCTTCACCACAACATCTACCAATGAGTGGTACCACGGCACCTTTGATAATCGCAAACAAATATCTGAATACAATTGAGGAAGTATCTCTGTCAACATACGGCACCCAACCGCTGAAGCTCAAACTCAAGAGATCCAAGTGTAATGGTTTTGCGTGATGAGAGTGTCCTTGATGTTTGCGGTAAGTGGGGGCATCGATGGTTGATGGTGGGTTAGATGGAGGTAGGATCGAGATGGGAGACTGATAAGCTCCCCGTTGCTCTATTGAGTACTGTAAAGGAAAGGGTAGGGAGGCTGATCCTGAGTGTAGGTCCCATTCTGATCGTCAAAATCAAGACCTATTCCTAATCTGAAGGGAGGAATGGATCATGGCTAAGACTATGGTTTTCAAGCTCGTGTTGACCCCTTGCACAGACGCCCAGCCGGTATAAATTCATGCTATGGATAACATCCATTCCAACCCCCAATCCGAACATCCAACATACACAACCTCAACCCTCCCCCCCCCCCGCGGCTCACATACGCCACGACGGCATTTACGACACAAAGACTTGCTCCATTCTGCGCTGAATACCCGCACGCACGAGGAGAACTCTACCCTTCTAAACGAGTATGAAGTCATGGTGATCACCGAGCACAGTCCTTACGATAGCCAACCACATGATATAAAGCCGTCGTTCACGAACCGTCAATTCTTCGCCAAACAATAGTAAGGAACGTTCTTTGGGAAACAGAGCTGCGGTGTTAGACAAGGACCTTTTCCCTTACCCTAGTAGCATACATCCATGGTAATTTTATCTGGATCACGATCGTCTATTCCCGTTCATACAGCATGAGCTCTCTCCCATCTCTCATCTCTCACTTATCCCCTACTGATATGCCTGTAAGTCCCACCCCTCTACCTCACTCAATAGCAAATATCCCAATAAATGTCGGCCTACGAATCGTACATTTCTGCACTGATGATTTTGCGGAAATTACTTGCCTTTGGTACGATCTCACACAAGGACGCGTGTTGTGGCTGTGATGGAGTGAATAGAAGTGAGGAGCTGACTGGATTGATATTAGGGAGGGGAAGTAGGGGGAACGCTGGTATGAAAGAGTGGTTGATGTTTTGCATGCTTGGTACTAGTAATGGTGGCAGCGATCTGGAGGAGGATCTGCGATGACCAATAGGATTCGATTTAATCTGGGCGAAGGTTGATATTGGCTAAAAGTACCCGAGGCGGGGCCGTAACCTGCAACAGGGGCGAGATTATGTCGTTAATCTACGTCCGTTTCAAATCCTAAGTATGTATAGTGTACGAGCTCGGCTGCACGATCGGTCATTGAATCCTTCCGTGCACCATCAGATTCCGCATTACAAAGCGTAAACCCACATTCAGCACTTCTGTCTTTGCAGATGATACCCGTTGAACAATTCATCAGCAGTGGTCACCAATCGACATCCACAAGCGTCACAAAAAGTAGTGCACCCAGGATGACGGGCCCCGTTCCCACCTACCGCTTCCAAGACGGCCGCCGCTACAATGCCTATGATGAAGAGACCTACTACCTCCCCAACGACGAAGCCGAGACCAGCAGACTAGGTCCGTCGTTTACCCCCTATCAATAACGAGTTAGAGGGTAATAGTTTCGGCAAGATCTCCAGCATGAAGTCTGGCGCCTCTCTCTAAACGGTGTTCTGCATATCGCCCCTCTTGCCCGCCCCGTGCAAAGAGTTTTAGATGTAGGCACAGGCACTGGCATCTGGGCTATCGAATTCGCAAAGACCAGTCCCACAGCGCGAGTCATCGGCACAGATCTCTCAGCTATCCAGCCGGTGGATGGACCTCCAAATTGTGATTTCATCGTTGCGAACGCGGAAGAGGATTGGACTTTCGACGAATCATTCGACTACATCCATTCCAGGTTATTGTACTTTGGCATGCGTGACTGGCCAAGGTACTTCCAGCGCTGCTTCCAAAATCTGAAACCAGGTGGCTGGGTTGAAGCGCAGGAGTGTCAATTTCCCGGGTTTGACGAAAGCTGTTCTGGCGCAGAGGACCAATCCGCCTACGTTCGTTGGTCGGAGCATGTTGCGCAGGCGCTTAGCAAAGGTGGCATCGATCCGGCCCCTGGCAAAAGCTTCTCCTATCTTTTGCAGGATCAAGGCTTTGTAAATGTCGAGAAGAGAGTGATCAAATGGCCTGCATCGGCCTGGTCAGAAGAGCCGGTACAAAAGGAAATCGGAAGACTAACGAAGCCAAACGTCAACAAGGCGCTGGACGGGGTTAGCAGGCTGTTATTCACGAAGAAGCTAGGCTGGGAGATGGAGGAGGTTGAAGCCATGATCTTGCGGGTGAGGGCCGAACTTGATGACCCGCATAAGAAGCCTTATACGTTGATGTGAGATTTTCCCAGCCATGAGATGTTTTCCATGAGAACTGTTCTAACCACGGCTACGCATAGGACGGTGCACTGTGCGCAGAAACCTGTCGAATGATATCCTCTATACAAAGAGACTTGACTGAGATAAACATGAGTAAATTCATTCGAAGCCGTATTGGAGTGAGTACGAACATCAAGGCATCGTAGCATAGACGGCCTCTGTAGATTATCTCTGAGCTTTCCTCAATCTTCTGCCTCGGTCACACCCTTTGAGATTCCGAGTCTTCCTTGGTAGATTGAGATACGTATGGCGATGTAGGCCATCGAGATAATGGTTCGCACGCTGTCCAAATAGAGATGACGAGAATTAATCCCCAATTGGCAACAGTGAGACCAGCTACAAAAGACCGTGGCTCAACAGATCATTCCTTGCGCCCAGTCTGCGAAGTCAATATGACTCCTATCGATCTCAAGCACAGAAAAACCCCTGTCGACCAGCTTTCTTGATATCTGTTGGCTTGAACATCGAAGGTACCAATGCAAGTCGAATAGCAAGGTCGAACATCATCCTAGCCGGACGTATGTACCTCCCATCCGGCCGCTCCACCTCCCACACGCAAGGGCCAAGGTAGTTATGCCATGCTCGAAGACCATAAAGCTTTACCGCCTCTCGCCGTCGTTCAATGATATTTCCGTACCCTCGTCCGTCGCAAGTCAAAACATGTCTCTGCCCTTCTCTATTCTCTTCGACATATCGGCATGAGATAGCAAATTCCGCTTTGGCGTCGTCATTATGCTTAATAGAGCAATCAAGAATAGTATTGATCGACCGCGTGGAAAACACCACGTCGAGCTGGGAAAGACGCACACCTTTCTTCACTTTCTCGATCATATGATACATCTCAAGCACTGCGTGCTGCCCCTGGTTTGGATGCATAAGTGCAGTCTCGTCCGACTCGAGCGCGAAGTGTACAGTAAGGTGACTGAGGTTTTCGAACCCTGCTAGAGTACGGATAATCATCTGACCCAGAAACGGCCATAAGAGGATATTTTTGACAGGAAGTCTTCGCCTCGTAGCTACCGACTCTTGATACTCACGGTCCCAGCCGGGGCTATAGCCATGGAAAGGTCCCAGACCAATGACGATTTTGGATAGTGTGGGACAATACCGATTCAAAATTTCTAAAACAAGACGTGAACTACTGCGGCAGATGTTCTCCGTCACCGCATTGTCATCGGGCAAAAGCTCGAAACAATCGAAGGACTTTTCCGCATTCAACAAATGCTCAATGCTAACGGATCCTTGGAGGTTCGTGCGGGGAACACCATGCATCTTCAATGTCTTGAAATTGTCCCGGTAACAGAAAGTCACCGTCATTGGATCATAATACTCTGGGCAAATCTCCATGACCAGCTCATCAACTTTGACGTGTAGAGGCTTGAATCGATAGGGACTAGCTAGAGCACGACAGGTTCGGGAGACTTGCGAGAAGGCTCGAAGCCCATCGACTGAGCGTACATGAAGCTCCTCTAAAATTAGCTCAAGGATCTCGGGCGCAAGGCACTCCAAAATTGACAGTCTCTTATCGGCGGAAAGCTGGCAGAGAAGGTAATCCATCCAAGAAGTGGTCATCCTGATCTTCGTCTTCGGTCTTTTCAAAGGATCTCTCAGGTAAGAAGACGGGCATAATGGATTCATTGCTACCCCAGCTTGATCTACAAGGGTATAGCACGTATACCTACCAGAGCGAGATAAGAGGAGTATGACCCTGAACCGAAGTAGACACTGTAACGCATTGATCGCTCAATGAAAGAGTGAGCACCAAGTCGGACGCTCAGAGACAAGTCAGTGTGTAGAAGATATGTATCCTAGAGATCCGCTACAGGGACAGGTGGCTGTGCATAGGTGGCAGAGCATAGGCAGCCGGCTTGCCGAATATCCTATGGAAAGCTTGTCTGGCGGGGGAAATTTAGTACATTACTCAGAGACTCTGATCACCTGAAAGTAGTGTCATGATTAGAGCATACACAAGGTTGCCAAAATGACAGTTGTGATAGTTCTGAATTTGAGACACGGATGGCAGAGAGACCTCACTTAGCGTGTGTAAAACTAACGAACTTCCTTGGCACCAAGGATGCAAGAGTGTGACTGTCTTGCACACGCTAAACGTTCTTAGGTATAGGTACTCACGCGGGTCGTAAAAAAGCCGGAACATTCAGAAATCTAGTGGCACCAAAATCCTTGGCTTGCCTTAGCCAGTGGCTTGGCAACCATCGCAAGGTCGCCAGCCAATCGACAGATAGCCTCTGGCAACTGACACTTTGTACAGATACAAGAGTACGCTGGAGCTTACAGGCTATTCCCCGCTCCTTCCCAAGTAACATCATGTTTACAGGCCACTCCAACGAACGCTCTGAAAGCGAGCCCTACGTGCAGACCAGCTCGCCTGGTCGCCTCACTCCAACCGAAGAAGCAACGCTGTATGAAGTGCTCTGCCGGCTTATAGACGCCGATCCTTACTCAGCGAGCAAGGACTCAGCACAATATATGAGTCGTCGAATGTACATTCCAGAGTAGAACATACGTCTACCGATCCTCCCCCTCTTTCGCAGTGGGAAGAAGCTATACATACTCGCACTTGTGTATGGTTCCATTCCTGGGAGGGCCCGCAATACAAAAGGGCGTCAAGAAATGACGGTGAACCTACCCTTATCTCAAAGTCGTCCTCCAAAGCGCCGATAGTCCTTGTTTCCCTTTTTCTGAACTACTGGGCTTCCGAAGTCATGATCAGCGACTCTAAGAGCCCACCTCTCCCGATATTACGAACAAAGAAACGGTGGTGCACGGGCGGGCAACCGGACTCAGCCCAACAGATAGGCTGCTTCACGAGATATACAGCGTGCAGGCTTCGCATCGCAGAAGGCACATTGTTTTGCGTTAAGATGTTACCCTCTAAAGGATATAGCAGCAGGTCAATTCCGACTCATGATCCTAGGACGTCCGTATCCTTTGGCATTCTTCGAGAGTGTCTACACCGTCTCCTGTTGCTTGGAAAAGTCTATATATTAACGGCACAGAGAAAGAAGCCGCAAATTTTAGGAGCGCTTGCTGGACCTACCAGCGAGCTGTCCTTGTGCGCCTGCTGTTTTATAAGCGCAACGAGCATTAGTGCATCGTACATGCGCCTATGATTTCATTACGAGAGTCCCAGGCATTCCTCCGCATGAAATCCTGACCACTAGAGACTTGATAGCCATTTGGGGATGCTCTATATGCCCACTTTCCCTGGATCCGATTTCCTGGTTGTTTCTGCGGGTACCCTCGTGTCCTGGCTGCGTGTATATCTCAGGGGTTTGCGTGGCCAAGCAATTTTACACGCATGTTGCCTTAGCGGTACTTTACGTTCATGCCTCCAATGGCGCTTCGCACTGCGCTTTGCATCTATTTTGGTCATGCCTGAAAGCGCCCGCTTAAAGCTTCCAGTTGCAGTGGGTTCAATCACAGCAAAGTATAAAGTACAGTGACATTGAACACACATCTATCGCCGCATTCAGATTGTTCGCTCCATAAGCCTCAGCTAGTACACTCAACCCAACTGACTAAACGCCGAACATACTTGTCAAAGATTCAAGCAGCATCCAAAAACAGACGGCGAAATCACGGTTGTAGCCACTCATCATCATGACCGGCCCTGTATCTCGTTTGACATTCTACTTCCTCGCTGCGTTGTCGGCCTACCTTAGCAACGCTGCTCCCAGCGTGACAGAGACGACCACGACGCCCACATGTACGAAACCAACTGGCCTAGCGAATACCTTCGTTCCTGCTCCCCCAGCCATCAATCCCAGTTTTCGATTCAAGCCTGCGTTCGCGGACGCCCATACTCTCTTCCTTATCGACAACCTCTCAACAAGCTTCTCCGAAGCCTCCATCGGCACCCTTTGTCTCGAGACATGCGTGGCGTACCAAGGTAACGGTACCACTGGACCTTGTCTGAGTTTCAATGTGAATTATGGAAAGCCGGTGAACGGCACGGGACCGGCGCAGTTCTACTGCACAGGTTTTGATGCCTTTGTCGCCAGAGATGGGAGTGATATTGAAAGGGTTGACATTCCCGGAAGCTACATGTTCCCAATCAACGTCAATCGCGTGTGCAGTGGGTCGTATAGGGCGTATTAGGGTGGCATAGAGGGCCAACTTCGAAGAGCGTGGCTCATGATGAGATGAGTGCATGTGAGCCGGCGAACGTTTACATCCGTTCCAGAGTTCTGCATGTGGGAGGGTTTTACATTTGTCTCAACAGTCAGACGCTGCTCTAGCTGGGATTGCAGTATTTTCCTATCAAAGAAGCCCGGGGGACAACTCGTTCTCACCCACTTTGATTGCTTTGATAACTCCACTGCGTTTCATCAGTTTCAATTTGACTTTTGCAAGATGATCGGCGTATTTACGTTTGTCATATCCAGATCAAGTTGGAGGAGTGTTCCTGATTTGCGCGCATCTACATACTCCGAACTATAGGAATTTTCACCCGCAAATCCCGCCTCTTTATGCCTGGATGCGGCAGAACATCCCACGGGGTCCTTTACCATGTGTCAAAAAGTCAGTCCTGGCACCGCCACGATACCGGGGTCTTTCAGCAATAGAGCCGTCTATCCAGTCACTCGCTCTCGTCTCAGATTTGGTAAGCATTTGCAGTCTGAATGAGTATAATTGTCAGTTGGGAACCGAAAGCCACTGAGCCGATGACTGAACATCAATCAGAATGCACGTTGATGGTACCAGAGGTGGAGATAACAGATTGGGTCGCAAAAACATGGTCGATGCATGACCAACGTTAGCTACGTTGTCGGAGCTTTATTCTGAGAGGTAGAGGGGTGTAAACGTAATATCTTCCTTGCCAAGAGCTCCCACCCTAACATGTTAGCGACCTTTTGCGACCCTCATACTGAAGATTGGTTTTCTAATTGTTAGCTAGAAGCCTGAAAAGGCTAATCAGATTAGCTAACGCTTTAGACACCAGAGACGGCAGAGAGCTCATTGTCAGCCTCACCAATTGCAGTCGACGTCGTTGTAACAACAACAATCCTGTCACTAACAACATGGACGCTAAGATCTTCAGCACTTGGATTAGACTGCGAAAGAGGTATTCCCACCGGAACATGCCACCTCCCAAATCCAAGACTTGGGCAAGCTTCGCAGTCAAAACTCGAATATATACTCCAAAGGTCCGAAGGATAATCGTTCACTGCCTCGAGGCCAATACTTAGGTCTTCATTCCTCGAGAGCACGTCATACCGCTTTCAACTTTCATGGCGAAGCCGCTTGGCCCGCCTCCGACAGGAGGCGACCGGAGCAAAGTACCTCTGATCATAGGCTTCTCTTCCGCAATGACAATCCTATCATTGCTATGCACCGTCACTAGACTGTACACTCGAATTCACGTTACGCGCGACCCAGGCATAGACGATGTAATCATTGCATTTTCTGAGGTGCGAGCCAAATGCTCTTTAAGTTGACGCCCCTATATATAACACACTCACAGCGTCTTAGGTTCTATCAATATTCCACTTCGCTTTCATAGCCAAAGCGACCACCTACGGTCTCGGCCGTCATGTCTATTATTTACAGCGACAGCGATTGCTTCAAGCTGTCAAATGGAACTTCATCAGCAATCCCTTCGGGATCATAGGCGTTGCACTACCCCGACTAGCCATCGCCATGTTCATAGCTCGCGTGGTCGGACCAAATCACCGGCGGGAGGTGTGGATCCTCTATTGTCTCACCATCTCAATCATTGTTGCCAGTGCAATCTCTGCAATTCTATTGTTCGCTCGATGCAACCCGCCCTCGACCGCTTGGGATCCTAAACCGACAAGTGTGTGTTGGAACCCGAAACATATAGAGAAGTATTCCATATTCGTTGGCGGTAAGTGTCATTTCTTCTTCGTAGAAGAGTAACGCTTCAAGCGACTGCATAATGATAAGTACTGCACAGCATACTCCGCCTTTGCCGACTTCGTACTCGCATTCTATCCTGTCAGCATAATCTCGAAATTGCAGATGTCAGTGAAACGAAAAGTCGACATCTCCATCATCATGAGCCTAGGCCTCATGTGAGTCTCCCGTACCATCCGAGCTTCCTCAATCTGCAAATTCTTACATCGATACCGCACGGTATCAGTGCTTGCGTATGCGCAATCATCCGCACAACGAAATTTCCCCAGTTAGCCAACCTTTCAGATTTAACATGTGAGCTATGCACCCCTGCAATCATCCCATAACAATACGACCAATGCAACTAAACGACATCCCAGGGTTCGGTGTCCCCATCGTCATCACCACCATGTAAGGCCACAACCCAGTTTAAGTGACATAAGTACACCCCACTAACAACACTCTCCTCCCCCCAGCGCTGAAATCAACGTCCTAATAATCTGCGCCTGCATCCCCACCTGCCTTCCCCTGATCCAGCAATTCACAGGCCGCAAAGACGGCGTCTCTAAGTCCAGATCTTCGAACCACAAAGACAGCCACAAGCAGCCGCCCGCTGGCTCTTCATGGCAAGCTTTGCCTGCGGATCCAGATCTGGAATTGATGAAGAAGGATCAGGGGGAGACGGTAGATACGTCCGTTTCGCGAAGCAACGAAGTGGTGAGGGGCCAGTTACCTACGAGGGGGATCCGTACGACTACCGAGATGCAGACGCAGTGGGAGGCTGTCTAGTGAGAGAGAGGTGGAAATGAGGTGATTGGAAAGGGGGTTCGTAGGCGATCATCATGTTTACAGCTGAGGATAGAAAATGGTCGCTGTTTATGATCACGAATTGGGTAAAATGTATTGCTGTATTCCTGGAGGTGGAGGGTAGAAGCATGCCCCTCTAGGTCGATGGCATCAATAGGTGAGCCGTTGTACTATTAGTAGCTTGTGGATTGGCAAGGGGAGTTGCAGTGTAAGAAAGTGTGCAGATGTTCATTCGGCTTCTTGAGCTCGCTGGGATGCATGGATGTCTGTACGAATCATGTATGTACATGACGCATAACAGTACGAAATCTAGGATGGGTGAGACGAGGGATCTCATGTTTTCAGTTTCAGCAAAGGGCCATGTAGGGGGAGGATGAGCTGGACCAAGACATAAATGCCGACTCTGCGCGAGCTCAACGAACTGGGACGGCATACAAGTTTAATGTAGGTATGTTGTATAGATCCGAGGAGTGAGGCCTACTAAGGCTATTCGTTCTAAGTAGAATCAGGCTAGGATGGTTCTATAAATAATTGAACGACTTGGCCAATCAAATCGATCACGTTCTTGGCATTACCAATGCAGACAATCGAAGAATATAGAGAAATCTTGCTGCTTAAGAGCAGAGTGCTTCAACAAGGAACGCACGTTATATCCTACCCAGTCCTACAGCTGCGCTCCCAAGACAAGCAATCATGTCGCTAGGTCCAGATGGCGCAGGCCTGAACCCGGAGAATGCGGAGAACTTTGAGGACGTATGCAAGCTCGCGTCAGAGTCTCGCTGTCTACACTAATATTAGAGCAGATGGAGAAGCAGTTCGCTGTCAAAGGTCCGTTGGCCGTCGATCCCACTCGCTCTTTGAGGTCGTCCTTCTCGGAACTCGGTCAGTCGACTGACGGTGTCCGTCAAAGCTGTACAGCACATGACAACATACTGGGCCATACTTGAAAAGATGAAGGGCTCGAGTCTACGATTGACGAAGATGGACGATGAGATTCATGAGCATTTCAAGCGAGAATTCCCAGAGTTCGATCCAAGGGAAACGATTGATGAGGACAAGATGAAGAGCAAGGAAGGGAAGGAGAGATGGCGAAATTTCATGATGGCTTATGAGAAAACCGTGGATGATTACAACTTTGGCACCATGCTGAGGGCGAATCCCAAGTTTGAATATGGAGAGAAGGAGACAATCTTCGGTTGGAAAAATATTTAGTCTTCTTCATGGCCTAGCTAACAGCGGATGTGCAGCGATGAGGATGCAATTTTATGCCGTAGAGATCGCGAGGTAGGGAGCCGATAATCCAGATCTGCTCAGATGGCTGATTGGTTACAGGAATCGAGAAGGATTGAACGACTGGGTCTACGAACAAGCGCACTCCATCGGAGACGATAAAGGGCCTTGAGCTAGGTCACTGACAATTCTCACGAAATCTCAATGACACGACTGGCGCAGAATATACATACACGTCACTGAAGAACAACGAATCCCTCTGCCTGATCCTTGGCTTTAGGTCAAGAGCTCACTCGAACATCGGACAAGTCCTACGATTTTGCATCCGTCTTCGCTGGGTGCGATCGATTCTTGTCACTCAGGCCTGTCTCGGATACAGCGTAGAGTTACTACATTGGGCGAGTGAGCAAGACAGTTGCCTCATTGCGCCAGAATTTCTCGTCTCTTCGCCGCCTCAGACATCGGGTTACACGCGGCGCAATCTCTATTCAATCTCGCCTTGAGACCATACACATCATTGGAAACAGAGACGTGATCAGGGGCCGTTGCGCACGTATTCTACAATTTTCCTCAGATGCCGACCTGATGTGGCAAAGAAGGACCAATTCCTATGGTCACGTTTTTTTCTTCTCTATCCCTGTACGAAAGTATCATTCTCATTGTCATTCTACATTCACATAGTATTTGATATAAATTGAGAAGGGTTTCTATATAAATGATGAGACTTTGAGGAGTGGTTGGATACTCGCGCTAAAAGAACAATATCAAGGAATTTTGTCACACAATATTACCTTCCCGAGCACAAGGCATTGTTAGGTACGCAAGCAAACGTCATGCCTTCACTGCCTTACTATTATAGTATTTTCCTCTTGTAGGCTTGCCCACCAAACTGAACCTCACAGCTCCACTACCAAAGTCATGTATTTTCTTATCGCATGTTATATTTTACTGCCTCTTGGAGCAACATTCAATTCGCTACTTTGCATCTTTACTAATGGAAGACTTAACAGAGTCGAAGAGAGGAGTTATGGAGTGCGACGTCGAACATCTCGAAGACCCAGAGAGGAACGATGATGACCAACAGAGGATTCAGACGAGCCCACTCTCCCTCTTGAATTTCACATTAAGATCACATCTCCCAACCTTGCTGATCGGCCTCGTCCTCTCTACCGCATCGGGGATTGTGATACCAGCATTTGCAGTATTGCTCGGGAAAATCTTCGAATTATTCACAACATTCGGCGAAGGTCAGATCAGCGGGCCTGATCTGGTGAAGAAAGTATCGAAATATGGAATTGCACTGGCTGGGCTGGGTTCCGGCAGCGGCTTACTCAATGATTTCTATCTTGGAGTCTGGTTGATCTTTGGGGAGCTTCAGGCGAAAAGCGTGCGGGAGAAATTATTTGCGAGCATGCTGGGGAAAAGCATGGAATGGTATGACATGCGAAGGTTCGGCATTGAAACATCGATCTCGCGACAACAAACGTATATAACTGTTCACTTCCTGTGAAATGCGTTCGCTGACCTCTGCAGACAAATACGGGAGCTTCAGCTGGCGACTTCGCAACTCCTCGGTTCTATGATACAGTATACGGTCACTATCTGCACAGCTCTTGGTCTGGCGTTCTATTATTCCTGGAGCTTGACCCTCATGACCCTGGTCACTGTACCAATCTCCGCTTTCGTCCTTGCCTGGATATCCAAGCGACTTGGACCGAGCATTAGTTCCCAAAATGTGGAAACCACGAATGCTTCCAACATCGCAAGCAAGGCAATTTCAGCGATAGATACAGTCAAATGCTTGAATGGACAGGATGCCGAAAAGTGGCAGTACGCGAAATGCGTTGCAAAAGCGGCTCACTATTTCCTGATAGAAGCACAAATCGAAGCCGCACAGGCCGGCTTTACCTGTCTCGTCATCAGGGGAATGTTCGTACAAGGCTTCTGGTGGGGCAGTCATCTAGTTACTACGGGTCAGAGAAATCCTGGCGAGATCATGACAGCATTCTGGGCATGTCTGATGGCCATGGAAACGTTCCAGCAAATTTTGCCAGACCTTAATCTCCTTGCAAAGGGGAAACGAGCTGGAGCCACATTGAAGGCTATGATGATACAGATAGAGAAAGGAAAGGAAATCTCGAAGATGGTCGGCGGGACATTCCCACTGCACTGCGACGGTCAAATCGAAATCAGCAATGTATCGTTCTTCTATCCTTCACGGCCAGACCAGCCTGCCCTCAAGAATGCAAGTTTCTTGTTTCCAGCTGGCGAAACTACCTTCGTCGTCGGGAGAAGCGGCTCTGGGAAAAGCACTCTAGGAAATCTCCTATTGCGATTTTACGACGTAAATTCCGGCGACGTGCTGATTGACGGCCACCATATACAATCTCTTGACATCGGATGGCTTCGGGAAAACGTCACTCTAGTTCAACAACAAAGTGTGCTTTTCGACGAGACACTTTTCAAAAACATTGCACTGGGGAGGCAAGATCACAGCACGTTGAGGAAACAGGAAATGAAGGATTCAATTGATATGACTCTACTGCAGTATACTATCAGTGGTCTTCCCAAAGGGTTGGACACCATGGTCGGGCGCGATGGTAATGCCCTTAGTGGCGGACAGAAGCAAAGAGTGGCCCTCACCAGAGCGCGCCTACGCAATACCCCTATCTTGATCCTCGACGAAGCTACAAGTGCTCTAGATCACATCAGCAATTCAATAGTCATGAAGGCCATCCGGACATGGCGTCAGGGCAAGACTACGATCATCATCACTCACGACATGTCACAAGTACAGGATGAGGATTACGCATACGTGCTGGAAGAAGGAGCCATTGTTCAGGATGGCTTTAGGGGGAGTCTTGAAAAACACGATCGAGGACCTTTCCAGCAGAACAGTGCATCCACTTTTGACCAATCTCTATTGTCTCCAATATCTTCGGCCAGACTACAAATGGGACAATCTAGCGATCGCCACGCACAATCGATCACCAGGACTATCAAAGCGCCAGGCGAATTGTTCGATATAGTCCAAGACACAAGAAGCACAATGTCGGGTATGCTAAGTCCATTCTTCGAGGGAGCACGCTCTCCACGATTTGCCCAGCGCTTTGTATCCCAGCTGTCCCCTCGTACCTTTCCTTTGCATCGAGGCTCATTACTTCAATCTCCCACAACAAGAAATGTGCAGCAAGAGGGTCAGCCGACTGTTCAGGTACCAGAGAAGGTAAAACTTGCTGGTCCTCGGGAGATGAGAGACATGGCGCCCACCCAGATGCAGTCTATCGAAGCTGCAGTGATGCACCAAGAAATGACTTCACAAACAGGCAAATTCGCTAGTTCGAGGCCTCTTTCAATGGCTTCTGTGGTGGCTGCAAGGACGCTCAAGCAAAAAAGCCGTGCGACTAAGGCAGAGAGGGAGGACCAAGTCGCGCCACTCAAGAAGATCCTGATGACCATTTGGCCCACTTTGATTTGGCGAGATCGGTTCATCTTCTTAGTCGCCTTCACAGCCGCCACTATCCACGCAGCAGCAACACCAGTGTTCTCTTTCATCTTCGCCAAATTACTCGCAACCTTCTACCTCGCCGATAAGAGTCAGAGCGCTCACCAGGCCCTCATTTGGTCATTGTCTGTTCTCGGCGTAGCATTCGTGGACTCGATCGCTACATACATCATGCACTATCTCCTCGAATACTGCGGCCAAGTCTGGATAGACTCCATACGTTCGGAGGCCTTTAAGCGGATTCTCGATCAACCACGATCTTGGTTCGACAGCGACGAGAACAGCCCCATCAGCCTAACAGGATGCCTCGAGCGCAATGCCGAGGAGATGAGGAATCTTCTGGGCCGTTTCGCAGGCCCCGTGTATGTTGCAATGATAATGACATTCATGGCAGTCATTTGGAGTCTGGCCATATCGTGGAAACTTACTCTTGTCGGTCTTGCTACGGGCCCATATATTTACATTGTCACACGTGCTTTCGAAACAGTCTCCGGACGCTGGGAAAACAGAAGCAATATAGCAGGCTCTTCTGCAGCCAATGTGTTCATCGAAACAATGGGCAGCATACGCACCGTTCGGGCGCTGACGCTCGAACCCTACTTCAGCAAGAAGTACGCCAAAGCCGTCTCCCATGCCCTGAAAGTCGGGCTCAAACGCTCAGTATACTCCGGCATCTTCTTCGGCCTCATGGACAGCGGCGTCATCTTCATCACGGCGCTGATATTCTACTACGGATCGGTGCTAGTCTCGTCCCAGCAGTCCAGCACGACCGACATCATCACCGTCATCACAATGCTCCTCTTCACCTTCACCACAGCAAACCAGATCGTATCGATAACACCCCAGATCAACTCCGCCCGGAGCACAGCAACCCAACTCCTCCGACTCGCCCACCTCCCCCACAAAACCTCCCACGAGCACACCGGCCACACCCACCTCCAAACCCCCGGCCCCATCGTCTTCAAGAACACATCCGTCACCTACCCGACCCGCCCCACAGTCCCCATCCTCTCATCCCTCAACCTCACCCTCTTACCCAACACGACAACCGCCCTCGTCGGCGCCTCCGGATCCGGCAAATCAACAATTGCCTCCCTACTCCTAAACCTCCACCCCCCCACAACCGGCACCATAACATTCTCA